>WNFO01000306.1_pt1 | contig 50899 bp, 47 predicted proteins | sample 5400251 | NCBI WGS metagenome assembly WNFO01 (sample SAMN13153354, study PRJNA577476) | soil metagenome | isolation source: 100 cm saprolite under Madrone tree | place: USA:California | collected 2016-06-14 | reverse complement strand
CGAGTATGCTTTGCGAGTGGGGCTTATTTGGTGGGCGTTGGGGATGGGCCTCGCTTTCGGCTACTTCGTTTTTGTGTATCGCATGTTTCGTGGCAAGGTGCGGCCGGAAGAGGGGCATGGATACTGAGAAGCGTGCAACTGGCGCTTGCCAGACAGAATGTAAAGGAACGCGGAGTGAGAGATGATGCTGGGCGCAGGTCGGATGACAGCTACAGCCCGCGCCGACATTGGTGCCCGATGTTCAAGCCCGGCGGAGAAGCGTGGGTCCGAGGTTTGCGTACAGACGTGTGATGACACTCGTCAGCTCTGACGACGATCTCGATTGGGAGTTTGCTTTTAATTCGCGCCTTGGGCATCCGACCGGCAGCTCAGAGGAGCCAATGGCGAAGAGATCAAAGAAACGGTGTGAGGAATTGCCCATCTTGCATCCGGATGCAGCCGGTATCGATGTAAGTGCGAGCGAGTTGTTTGTCGCAGTGAGCGCTGATCGTGATCCTCAACCTGTTCGTAGTTTCCCTACTTTTACTCGCGATCTGAATGCACTTGCGGACTGGCTCCAGCAGTGCCGGATTCGCTCGGTAGCAATGGAGTCACAACCAGCGTGTACTGGATTCCCGTGCATCAGATCCTGGAGTCTCGCGCGCTGGAGGTGTGTCTCGTCAACGCGCAGCACGTAAAGAATGTTCCCGGCAGGAAGACCGACGTGTCCGACTGCCAGTGGCTTCAGTACCTTCATTCTGTGAGGCTGTTGCGAGCCAGCTTCCGTCCTCCTGGCTTCATTTGTGCGATTCGCTCTCTCTGGAGACACCGCAGCAGTCTGATCCAGATGGCGGCAGAGCATGTGCTGCACATGCAGAAGGCGCTTGATCAGATGAATCTACAGATTCATCGTGTGCTGAACGACATCACCGGACTGAGTGGCCTCCGGATACTGGACGCAATTCTCGCCGGCGAATGAAATCCCGTGACCCTAGCTTAGCTCGGCTCTGTCATGGTGGCGTAAAGAGCAGTGAGGACAGAATCGCGAAATCGCTTGAGGGTGACTATCGCCCAGAGCACTTGTTCGCGCTCCGACGGTCGCTGGCGGCGTTCCACTACTACCAACAGCTGGTCGTCGAAGTGGATCAGGAGATCTCCGCGGCGCATCTGGAAAAAGTACTTGTCATCTGTCCACAATACTCGCCAGTGCACGACGTACTCGGCTTTTGGCATCAACGACTCCTAGGCATGTGATACCAGCGCAACCATACTAGAAAACGAGGGTTCGCTACCACGTGAGAGCAGCTGGGGAGGTTATACATGGACCGCGAGCGCGCCGGGCAGGGTGAACTGAAAAGTTGCGCCGTGCGGAGAATTGTCGGTAGCCCACAAGCGGCCCCCATGCGACTCAATGATCGACCGGCTGATGCGAAGCCCCATGCCCGTGCCGTGAGTCTTGGTGGTAAAGAACGCACAAAAGATCTTGTCGGCCTGATGCGGTGGAAGTCCCACGCCGGTATCGCTGACCGAGATCAGCCCCTGACCAGCCTCACCGCGCTGCGACTGGATGGTGAGCTCGCGCGCGCCAACCGCATCCTTCATTTCGTCGATGCTGTTCATCATCAAGTTCATCAACACCTGTTGCAGTTGCACGCGATCTCCCATGACCTGAGGGAGGTCTGCAGCGAGTTCCGTCCGAACTAATACGGCGAATTTCGTTGCTTCGCTGTGCAGGAGAAGCATCATCTCTCGAACAATCTCGTTCAGATCGACCAACTCCCGTTGCAAAGTATTCAAGCGGTTTCCTGGTTTCAGGAATAGCGGAAGTGGGCGGTTTTAGGCGTAGTTGTTACCACAGTTGTTACCAACTTGGGTTGAGATAGAAAGTCGGTTTCGCGACTCATGCGAAATTGTTAGCAGTCATCGACTACGCCACCTCGTGTGTGCGCGCAAATACTCTGGGCAGAGGTGTGGCGGACTACGTGTCGAGACACGCGATGCGTACGCAAGGCGACGTCGAGACGAAGATTGGACTCTGACCGCCCCAATTCTCAACCCGATTTGAGAGTTAGTTCCCGGCAGAATCTAGCCCCGAGGAGACAGGTGGCGATTCCGAACAGACCTTTGTCGATTAAAGAATGGTATGTAGATCTGGAGATCGATCAGGTTCGACAGTTGTAGCTTGAAGGAACGCTCGGCTTGCGCAAGAACGGCTTTCGGCAGCTAGATATTTATTAGTTGCAAGGACTGCAGCGGGTCAGGACGGGTTGAATAGTTTCAGCGTCTTCCTGGATGATACAAGAAGCGACTTCCAGCGTGCGAAATCTCGGGAATTCTCGCTCACCAGCGTGGCCCCTGTCCGCATTGCTTCCGATGCAATCAGTAGATCGCGAAAATGGCTGACAAAATCCATTTGTCCGAAAGTGCTTCGGAAACGGCGGAGCAGAATGCCGGTGTCAATCCAGGCGGAGCCCGGGGGCGAAGAGAAGTGGCCCAGGGCACTGTGGGCCTGGCATAGTTGATCCAGGGCTCGCTTTTCCTGTTGGCTGTGCGTACCAGCGTAGAGTTCGGCGGCCACCACAGCGGTCAAAATAGTGCGCTGGAAGAGCCGAGCGTCTTCGCCTAACCAGGGGTATTTTTCTCCTCGGCCAAACCGGATGTAAATGCCCGTATCGAACAGAAGCAGTCCGGCCGGTAGTAAGCTCATTTCTTTTTCGCGGGAGCACGCCCGAAGACATCCTCTGGACCGCCGAGCTCTCGAAGGGTCCGCAAGGCCCCAAGACCTGCTTCCACAGCCAGCCGCTCCTCGATGACTCGCCGCACCGCTTCAGAATTGCTGCGCGAATGGAGGGTTTTGCGAAGCTGTTGGACCTTGCCAGATTCAAGTAAGAGATTGGTTCGCGTTAGCGCCCGGCTCATTGCGACCTCCAAGTGTGTATAACTAGGTTAAATCATACACAACAAACTGCAGCTTTTACAAGCATTGGCCTGCCTTCGCTCGAATCGCAGCTCTTAATTTCGCGGCCGCGCGCGTCGCCAACACCCTCGTCAGCGGCAAGCCGCATCCAGAGGAACCGTTCGGGGTGGTGAGCCCAGACGGAAAAGAAGTCTATCCAATTCGCACCATGCCCGTTCGACATCTTCGGCGGACTTGCAGACCCGCGTAGATTCGTTGGGAACCGACTCTCACCGCTCTTGAATACAATGCAAGAGGTAGTCGAAGGCCGCGACAAGCTCGGGCGCAAGCGCTCCAGCAATTCCAAGCTCGCAGAGGTTCTGGTCCTGTATCTTGAGCAACGGTTTCAGGTCAAAGATTGCACCGGCGACTTGAAATCTCGCCTCCAGCGTTGCCGGGAAGCTGCCGCGTTGACTGCCAAGGGAACGAAATCCCGCCTCGAACGCTGGCTAAAAAACTATCGAACAATCAGCAATGCGCGGTTCCACGAAGCCGCCGTGCACGTTTACACAAAGCTATTCCTCACAACTCTGCGCGCCGAAACTCCCACGAAGCTATTGGCGGGAGTTGCGAAGCAGATTGAAAATCTCGAGGGCGAAACGATGATGCTGGAGCGCGCTCCTGAGATTGCGCTGTCGGTTTTATACCTATATTTCAGAATGGGCTACAACAGCCCGTCCGCAGCAGAGACCCTGAACATCAATCCTCCAGCCGTTCGCCAAATCATTCACAGAGCATCGCTCCGCGCAATTCCGAAAGTGACCGAGCGCGCGCGAAAGCACCTGAAAGAAGAACAGATTGCGGAACTGCGGCGCTTGCACCAGTCCGGAACGCCTACGCGACAACTTGCTTCACAATTCGAAATTGCGCGAGACACGGCGCGAAGAATCGTCCGCCGTTAGCCTAAAGCCGTTGGATGCTTTGGTTGATAAAGGCCGACCTCGCCCCCACCAGGAAGCTGCATCTTTGTAATTGAACCCCATCGTGCTTCCTGAACCTCAGAGCACTTAACGCCCTTCTTCGCGAGTGAAGCTATCTCGGCTTTCAGACCGTCGCACATGAAATAGAGTTCGTGCGGACCATTCTCATCGGACGGGTGGAATGCGGCCTCTCCCGGCGGTAGTGCAAAGATGAGCCAGCCATGTCCAGCATCCACAGATTTGAGCCCTAGGACGTCGCGGAAAAATGCGCGGTCAGCATCGGCGTTTTTGCTGTAGACAACTACGTGCGCGCCAGAAATCATTTGCCCCCCTTTGAACTTGCCCACGGTCAAGTTCTGAACCGCGATTCGGCAGTTCTTTTCCACACTCAGCACAGAGTCCTTTCTGCGAAATCATCTTATTTAACTTGAGCAATCTTCTCTGCATAGGACCTGCTCCGCTCGTCGTGAGAGAGGCGGACGTACACGAATCGACGCAATGCCCAAGCAAGCGCATGGTCTCCTTTTGCGGAATCTTTGATGAGAGAGCGGAACGCGTTCCGTCTCGGAGAGACGCCGGTTGGTATTCTTGACCTCAGCCATTTCATTTCTCGGGGCCGAAAGCGCAACGGATTAATCTAAATTTATTGCTGCTTCCCCGGATGAAATCCGAAATCGAATCCCATATTCCCCATCGACGCCGTCGAGATGATGTACTCGCCTGCTCGTAGTGGAGCGACCGGAGAGAAAAGTGCGGTCGAGGCGTCTAACGGAGTAACGGTCAAATCGGGTAAGCGGTCCTTCCCAACCCCGGCCTTGAACGTCAGCGCATTCCCTCCAGAAGTAACCTGCAATTCGCGATGGTCCTTTTTCTCATCGAATCGCGCGATGGCGATGTCACGAGTGGACCTCGCGTACGGTATGCCCGGTGGAACCGGGATGAACTTGACGCAGAACAGAGGCTTGTCCTCCCTAACCTGCACGGGCGCTGTCGCTCCCCGGTAGGTCCAGACAATCTGCGGTGTCAGACCAGGAACGAACATCTTTGCCATGTGTTTTCCGCCACCACCTGACATGGTGATTTGTTCCATTGAGTGCCACGCTCCTTCGGCCCAATAGTAGGTGCCCGGCTGGAGTTTGGTCGCAGTCTCTTTAATGCCTTTCTCGGCGTCAACGCCTTGAGCACGCACTGGAGCGGTTAAAAGAAATAGCAAAACAGCAAAGAGAGCCGCCACAGAGAGCGCAGTCTTCATCCGTGTACTCCTTTTCGTCGTAAACACATCGGCAACCGGCGGAAGCATATCACGATGATTCGTCGCTTGACTGCCCACATTGAAATCCAGAGAATTCGTTCCTCACCCATAGGCGGGGTCCAAGCGGAGGAACAATGGCGCAATTTGTGTGTGAGTTCGGAGAGATGTGGGCAAGAAATACGCAAAACATCGAAGAGATTCGCTCTCGCAAGATGCTGGGCCGACGAAAAGGCTAGGCGAACCGTGAATGAGTGCAGACGCCAACGCTAATCGAGAAGGGACTTGAAAATTTCTGAAAGGATTGGAACGTATATGTTAAGGTCAACCACCAGCTAGGAGAAATCGCCGGTGCCTCCGAAAACCGAGGGCATTCTTGAATCCTCATTGTACGTGAGCGATGTGCCTCGCTCAGTTCGCTTCTACGAGGAGACTTTTGGGTTCCGCGTCATCAGCCAGTTCGGCGAGCGTGGTTGCGCCATGCACGCAGGTATACGCCAAGTGCTACTGCTCTTCAAGAAGGAAGCTTCGCGTGCCATCCAATCGCCTCACGACGGCGACGGCGAATTACACGTTGCGTTCGCTATCCCATCTGACGAATTGGCTAACTGGGAATCGTGGCTCCAAACCAGAGGAATCGCAGTGGAAGAGAAGCGGACATGGGATTTGGGGGGCTGGAGCCTTTACTTTCGAGACCCAGACCGCCATTTGGTGGAGCTCGCCACGCCGGGCACTTGGCCAGTCTATTGAAAAGAGATGCCGGGGGACGACGGTCGCTACTTAGAAGTTGTTAGTGACAGGTCGTAAATTTTTGCTGCACCGGCAAGGCGCACAAAGTCCACATTAAGTCTTGTTTCAGGATGCTGTTCGACAAAAACTTCATCGGCCTTTTCCAAAATCCTCAGTGTCGTCTTAACGCCCAACTCATCGACCATAACCTTGGCTAGGATTTCATCCAACACAATCATGTCCCACCTGTACAATCCAACCAGAACGGACGCTCCAACATCAGCCGCAAGAATTCACGCACTATGCTCGGTCATCACTCAATTTGATGCGATGAGACTATGAAAAGATTCAAAAGGGCAAAGCAGTTAATGCTGGATGCAAGCCAGCGTCCTTATCCGAACATATTCGACCAACCGAGCACCTATCGCTACCAGTTCAGCATTTCCAACTGCTGAACCGCGAAAATTCCCGACTGCAACACGTCAGCGTAGGTCGAACGAGGCAGCAAACCCAGGGCGCGCAGCAGGTGCGAGACGCTGCGAGCGAACCGGTCGAATTTCCAAACCAGGACACAGTCGAATTTGCGACGGTGCGCGTCCTCCACCAGCCGGTTTAGTTCCGGCCGCGAGTCCTTCGCGCCCGAGATTCCTTCGCCCACGTATTCGCCTGCCAGAGTCCAACCCCGGCGCTCGACGTACTCACGGAGTTCCCGAAGCTGCATTTCCGGCGACTGTCCGTTTCCCGCCGTGCTGACCCGAGCGTAAATTCCGACCCTCACTTTGCACCTTCCTTTGTGTGTTCCTTGAAAACCTTGCCGCTCGCACGATAAACATCCTGGACGTGGCGGATCAAAACAACGCGGATGTAATCGCTGAGCGTTCGCAGGTCTTTCTCCGCGAGCTGTTCCAAAGCCTTCCGAAGCTCTTTGTCGAGCCTCAGCGAAATGGGCGCTTCCTTCATGTATTACATTGTAGCGTGATGCGCTACACAGATCAACAGTACTTTCGATTCATTTTTCGAGGGGAAAAAGAGCAGCGCATTTCGCGAACACCTTAAACGAAATTCGCGAAATGCCCACTTAGTGATAGGTGGCGTAAGAACAGAGGGTAAACGGCCAAACGCGCCGTGATAGAATCCAACGATGGACATAACCCAAAGCGCGCAGGTTATTGAAAGCAAGGTCACTGCGCTGCGACAGTTGGCTGTGCAACTGGACCAAACGCTTAAGAACCAAGCAGCCAAAGATTATCTCGTAGGGCGCGCCACGGATTTGCTGGACGATGTGGAAGCCGCGCTACGTCACGGCAAATCTAAAGATAGCACGCACCCTTGGATGTGGTTTTATATGGCCGACTTTTCTTTGGTGGAGGCAGAACGCCGGTTGAAACACGCGCAGGATATGGTTGCGAGATTCGGCGCTGACCTTGAGGCGATTGGATAAATTTTTGGTGCGCCGCGTAGGAATCGAACCTACAACCTATGGATTAAGAGTCCATTGCTCTACCAATTGAGCTAGCGGCGCAAGGAAAATCAGAATAGCAGCGGTCCGGGGGCGGGCGCAAATCGAGTAAAACGAGACTCGAAAATTTGCACTAACTTTGCACTAATGCCTTCAAATTAGGCCACATTTCACCTAACCCAAAACAAAGGCAAAGCATTGAAAACACAGCGCAACGGCGTGCTAGCGAGCGGTTAAGAGTCAACTGCTCTACCATTGAGCTACCGGTCCACGGGCTTCAGGGTTTCAGGGCTTGTCTTACAAGCCCTGAGGTGAAGAAGTCGTGCTTACAAACCCGGAGCTGAAACTTGAACTTCAGTAGTTTACATGGCGCTGAAAAGTTTGTCGAACGTGCCGCTCGCGTTGTTGGCCACAAATCATCGCTGTGGCCTCACCCGAAGTGGCGAGCCGTCTTCCAGTATTCCGACCACGGCTTGCGCAGCGTGCGGCAGACGAAAATATCGGGATGGTCTCGCGTTTCCTCATTCAGGACGCCGAAGCGGTTCCAGGTGTACGCGGCCAAAGCGCAGGAAACAAACGAGTCCTGTATCTGATCGAGATTCCTGCCAACCACGATCAAGGCTTGCGGTGCAGGATCGCCATAACCTTTCTTCCAGAAGGAATTGACGCCGCTGATCACCGGAGGCAGTCCATACTGCGGGCCGTATAGATTCACGGCGCCTGCTTCGCCATAATTTCCGGCAAGAATTCCGAAGTGAGCGCGGTCTTCGGGCGGAAGCGCATCGCGAACTTTGGCGATGGTTTCGACAAGTTCGGGCCAGCCAATTTCTTCGCGGAAGTCTTCGTTGATTTTCATTGCGCGAGTAGCCCACGGCGAGTGTGCAGCTGCAATCGGCAGAGTGACCGACCCTATGATTGCGGCGTCCGCTATCAGCACCATCCACACCAGCGCACGGATCGTAGTTCTCGCTACGCTGCTTGTGCGGGACAAAATGTGTTCAAGCCAGACGCTTCCCGCTGCGTACAGCATCGGATACGCCGCGGCCAAATAGTAGGCGCGGCCTTTGGCGATGATAAAAAGCGCCAGCGGAATCAGATACATCCAGCCAAGCATGCGGAAACGTTTTCCATCCCGCGAAAACAATGTGAAGTAAAGTCCTGCCAGCGCCAGAAACATTCCGCCTAGTGTCAGCTTCAATTGTTCCGGCAGAAAATTCTTTGCGCGCCCGATACGGACGTCGCGGGCATGAATATGCTGCAGGAAGTCCAGCGAAATGAAATGATTTCTAGCCTGCCAGATCAAATTCGGAAGAAAAATCAGGATGGACAAGCCGACGGCGTACCACAGCCACTTGCTTCTGAAATAGCGGCGCGCGTCGGTAAGCAGCGTTGCCGCTGCGATGGCAATGGCAAAAAAGCCCATCGTGTACTTGGACTCAAGACCGAAACCGATTGAAGCGCCAATCGCCAGCCACCAGCGCGGGTCTTCGCTCTTCAGCAATTTCACGACGAAAAACGCGGCCAGCACCCAGAACAAATAATCGAACGATACGTATTGCATCATCGCGCCGCCGCCCAGGCAAAACGGAATCGCTGCCGCTGCCGCGATCAATTGCGCACCGCGGCCACCGCCCATCTCGCGCGCCATGAAGCCAGTGACCACTACCGCAATCGCTTCCGCCACCGCCGCAAAAAATCGGAATCCGGCAAGCGACGTCCCGAATAGAATCAGCGAGAGCCGTCCGAACAGCGGCGTGATCGGCGGATACGCGACGAATCCCCAGTCCAGATGACGGGAATCCTCGAGCGTCGCCAGTTCGTCGCGCTGAAATCCGTATTGGCTGCCGGTGATCCAGTGCACGATCACCGTAGCCAGCGCGATATAAATCAATAAGGCCGCGTCACTTAGCCAGATGGATTTCGCTCTGGGCGTTCCGGAAATTTCATCAGCCACGCTCTCGTCTCCCGTCAACTTAACGCAATAAATCTTCCATCCGCACGCGGTTGTCGGTTTTGGCGTCGCGATATTTCACAATCAGCGCGGCGTACAGCGATAATCCCCACTTCGCTCCGGCGGGATGCTTTACTTCGCGTGCGCCCGGCACGACGATAGCCTGCTCTGGAATGATTAGCGGCTGATCGTCGGTCGCGGCGTAAACGGTATCACGCACCAAGTCGTATACCGGAGTGGAAGCGTTCAGAATTGTACCGGTGCCAAGAACCGCGCGCTTCTTTACAACGGTTCCTTCGTACACTCCGCAGTTTCCTCCGATTATCACCTCGTCTTCGATGATCACAGGCATGGCGCCGACCGGTTCGATGACTCCGCCAATCTGCGTGCCCGCGGAAATATGACATTTCTTTCCGACCTGTGCGCAACTTCCAATCAGCGCGTGTGAATCAACCATCGTTCCTTCATCGACATACGCGCCCACATTGATGAACATCGGCGGCATACACACCACTCCGCGCGCGACGTAACTGCCGTCGCGAATGCTGGAGCCCCCAGGAACGATGCGAACACCATCATCGCGATGAATTGTTTTTACGGGATAAGTGGACTTATCAAGAAACGGCTGTGGCGTTGGATACGGTCCCATTTCGACTATCGAACCCATGCGGAATCCGAGCAGAATTCCTTTCTTAACCCAGGCGTTCACTCGCCATCCAGATGGCGAGGCAGCATGCGGCTCTGCCGCACGCACCTCGCCCGCATTCAGCGCATCCTTGAATTTCTGGAATGTGCGCCTGTGTTCTTCGGAATAGCTTTCTTTCGCTGCGGGGTCTGCAAGTACGAACCCCGCACTCCCCGGCGGATGGTCAAATAATTCTTCAATGAGCGATGCTAGCGACGGCAACGGACGGCCTCTCGACGAGTTGTAGCGATTCTAGAACGGCCTGGATGCGCATCAGATTTTCCGCTTTTGGCGCCACCATCGGCAAGCGCCAAACCGGTTCGAGAAGTCCCATCAAGGCAAGCGCGGCTTTCACTGGGATGGGATTCGATTCAATGAAATTAATTTCCATCAGCGGCAAATACTTGCGATGAATGGCGCGGGCTTCATCGAATTCTCCACGCAAACCGTGGTGGCAGAGCTGTGCCATTTCCACGGGAATTTCGTTCGAAGCGACGGAAATCACGCCGCGTCCGCCGAGGGCGAACAGCGGAAGCGCAATGGCATCGTCACCGGAGAGAATCGCGAAATCATCCGGCACCGCGTTTGCCAGCGCGGCCATCTGCGAAATACTTCCCGAGGCTTCCTTGATGCCGACAATATTTTCGATTTCCGCGAGGCGCTTCACAGTGGACGGCTCAAGGTTGGTGCCGCAGCGCCCGGGGACGTTGTAAAGCACGATTGGCAAACGCGTCGACCGCGCGATGGCGCGATAGTGCTGGTACAGACCCTCCTGCGTAGGCTTGTTGTAGTACGGGGTGACGGAAAGCAAGCCGTCCGCGCCAAGCGATTCTAGTTCACGTGCCAGATCGCTCACTTCCTGCGTGTTGTAGCCGCCCGCACCGGCGAGGACTGGAATTCTTCCAGCTGACTCTTCCAGCGTGACTTCCACAACGCGAAGATGTTCGCGACGCGTGAGAGTGGGACTTTCGCCCGTCGTTCCGCAAGGCACGAGAAAATCCACGCCGCCGCGAATCTGGCGTTGCACCAGCTTTCGCAGTGCCGCCTCGTCTAGTGAAAAATCCGGCTGAAACGGCGTAACCAGTGCCGTGCCGCATCCAATGAATTGCATGGTGACCTCCTCTTTCTAAAATTAGTTCGTCGGCGAGCTACTGCAGCTCGTCCACGATCTCGTGAAATTCGAAAAAACCCTTTTTGCCGGCCAGCCATTGAGCGGCGCGCAACGCCCCGCGCGCAAAACCATCGCGGCTGTGCGCTGTGTGGCGCAGCGTAATCGTGTCCTCAGTGGAATCGAAGCCGATCTCGTGGGTGCCAGGAACAGCTCCAGCACGATTTGCGCTGAGGCTCACGGGCCGCATATAGCCGCTACGCGAAATATCTGCGGCTAGCGCGAGAAGGGTGCCGGAAGGCGCGTCTTTCTTTGCGGCGTGATGAATTTCCCAGCCCCACGCGCCGTAGGATTCTTCGCGCGCGAAGCGCCGCGCCGCTTCGGCGATCGTCGCGCGAAAGTGATGCAGCCCGACAGAAAAATTCGGGCCCCATACCATACTGCCGTTTTTTGATTCGCACACCTCGCGAATTTGCGGCAGCTCCGCAAACCAGCCGGTCGTACCTGTCACGACCGGGACGCCGGCTTGGATCAAACGGAGCAGATTCTGCGGCGCCGCTTGTGGTATGGTGAATTCCATGACTACGTCCGTCGAGGAAAGCGAGTCCCGATTCAGGGCCACAGCATTGGCGTTTTCTGTGGAGCGAAAAATCCGCGCCACTTCGCAATCGTGCTCGGCTGCCAGCCTTTCAATTGAGCGGCCCATCTTTCCGTATCCGACGATAGCGATGCGCAGACCCATGTTCAGTGTGCTCCTGCAATCAGTTGCCGCGCCATGCGCGTGTAGATTTGTACGGCGTCGAGCAGTTGTTTTTTCGGTATGCGTTCTTCTGCGGTATGCGCGACGTGAATGCTGCCCGGTCCAATCAAAAACGGCTTGCCCCAGGCGCCTGCGAAATTCGGAATGTCCGTAGTGTAGGCGACGACGGTTGTTTCGAATCCATCCTGCGCTTCGAGGTGTTGTGTTGGCGTGTGCAGCATTTCCTTGAGTTCGCCAAATCCGTTCACGACGGCGCGCATAGCCGCGCGGATCGGCTCCGGATCGCCGACAGTTCGAAACATCAAGTCTGCGTGCGCTTCGTCCGCGATTACATTCGGAGCGCGGCCGCCGGAAAGCGTGCCGATGTTCAGCGTGGCTTTTCCTAGAAGCCCGTCTTGCGACAGTGAAATTTTGCGAATCCCGCTCAGCAGATCGAGCAATTTTTCAATCGCGGAGTCGCCGAGTTCGGGGTATGCGGAGTGTGCAAGTTTGCCTCGTGTGGTAAGCACGTAGCGCAGAGCGCCTTTCGAACCCAGCGCCAATTTATTTTCCGTGGGCTCGCCGTTGATGACGAATTTCGAACCACGGGGATTTTCCGCGGCACACAACGCACCGAGGCTATCCTTTTCCTCGCCTACCACAAACAGCAAGGCAAAACCGCGCACTCCAGCGGACAGCAATTGCTCTGCGGCACAAATCATCGCCGCGATGATTCCTTTCGCATCGCAAGCGCCGCGCCCGTGGACAAATTCGCCGTCCTCGCGCGATGGGAAAAATGGAGGCACCGTGTCCATGTGCGTGGACAAGGTGACAACAACGGCTTTTTCCTGGCCGGTGACAGACTCGACGTCAATCAGCGAACGCGTGAGTTCGAAAGGATTCATGAACCCTCAATAAAAAATTAGTTTTGGAAGAGAACGCAGAAAGAGTAGAGAGAACCGCGAAGAAAATTCCGGATCGCTGCAACTCGATAGCGCTTCATCCCGCGTGAACGGGACGACAGTGGACAGGCCTTGGGCCTGCCCCCCAACGCTCGAATGTTCAGCTACAGACGGCGTTTCGGCGGAGTGAAGTTTTTTTCACCTCGGGGCTTGTAAAACAAGCCCCGAAAACCGCTCCCTTTCGCGATGGCCTCCGAAGCTGTCCGGAATGGCAGGCCACGCTACTCATGAGCTCCGCACCTCTACCAAGAACATTTCAAGAGTAATCGAGCAACGGCAGGAAGGCAAGCAAACAATCCCAGTGCGCTTATTTTGGCGCTTTGCGCAGAACTGCAACCAGGGTGCGCGCTATTTCACGCGCGCGGACGATGTCGCCGGGATCGAAGGAAATGGCCGCGACGCGCTGGTGCCCCCCGCCACCGTATTTTTCCGCGAGCGAGGCCAGATTCTGGCTGGCGGTCGCCAGATTCCACGGATTGGTTCCCAGGGAAACTTTGGCGCGAGAAGCGGACGCGCTTACGCTGATTGAATAAACGCACTCCGGATGCAGCAGATACGGAATGAATTTGTTGTAGCCTTCAAGGTCTAGATCGCTGACGTCAAAGAAAATCACGCCATCGCGCGCTTCGATGCGTTCGCGAAGAATCTCAATTGAACGCCGGTGCCGTTCGAGGAGTGGACCAAGATGTTTTGCCACGATCGGCAGCTTGATGACTTCGCCCAGCGGCTTGTACGCAACGTCGCGAATGATCTGTGCAGGTACTCCATCTTCGGGAGCCGCTTCGATCACCAGCGCCAACTGCGTCGCGGGTTCAACCAGCGCCACGGCGGATTCCGCGGTCGGAAATTGCGCGCCGTCAATGATGTCGCCCCAATGGATCAATTCCTTTAGCGGACCCGTATCAAAGCCGAATTTTTCGCACGCCGTATCCGCGATCAGCATGGTGCAGGATTTGTATTCGGGCCTGTAAAACATGTGCGGGCCCGGATGTTGACGAAAATTCTCCGCGTCGGCCGGCGTCAGGAACGCGCTCTGGTGATGGTCGAACCACCAGGTCACTTTCGGCGAGTTCGAATACTTGAAATCGACGATCACGTTTTCGTCGCCGTCGAACAATCCGCTTTCCCAAGGCTGCACCGCGCGGTGCGTCATGCCCGTGAAATGGAAGTCCGCGTCGGCGTGGAAGCGGTCCCGGTAAAAACGATAGAAGAGCGCGGCAGAAACGGTGCCATCAAAGCAACGGTCGTGAAAGCACAAGCGGACTCGGGTCATGAGCGAACGATTCGGGCCTTTCTGTAAGACGGTGCGGGACGCCGCCACCTGCAAAGCCTTTAACGATGCTGGGGGCGAAAACAAAAGTCAAGCGCAAACGAATCCGCAAAAAGCAAGGCCGCCCGGTGAAATGGGCGGCTCGGTGCCTGATGACTCTGGCACTCTTCTTAGACCATCGCGAACTTGGTGGCTGTTATTTAACCATCCCTTCCACGAGATCACCGATGATCGGCAGCTTGAACTTCTCATGTTGATACGCCTTGTACATCACGAATATCCAGAAGGCGAAAAGCGCCAGCCCAAGTAGCGGATACAGCAGAAAGGCAAGAAGTCCAAAATGCATAAAATGCAGCAAACCCAAAAATATTCCCAGCACAATATACAGCACGGTCACGCCGATCGACATGGCGATGGATTGCGCAGCGTGAAACTTCACGAAGGGACGTTTGTCAATCAGTAAGAAAATGAGTCCGGTAATCCAGCCCAGAATGTAGCAGAGCAATCCCGCCACATTTTCGTCGAGCCCGGCCGTCGCTGAGGCCGCAGCCGCAGTAGCCGCCGGCGCGGTGGTGCCCTGGCTCGCACCGCACTTGGGACAAAACGAAGCGTTCCCGATTTCCTGCCCGCATTGTGAACAGAATGCCATCGCGCGCCCCCGGTTTTCAGACGCGCGCGAGGGTAGCAAAAGTCCTCGCACCGGGGCAATCGGAATTGTGCGCAGCACTGGAGTCGCGATGCGGCCATCGCACTGTGCTACAACGTTGGCTTGAATTTTTCGCGAAATCACATTCCGGAAGCGCGCGAAAATGCGTTTTCTCGCCGCGCCCACATGGTGAATTTGACCGGAAAGTGTTGCGCAGCGGCCAGCGTCTTCTGGAAATCCGCGTCGCTCGAATAAATCCTCTTCGGCACGCGCCGCGCCATGATGCTGAAGCTCAGCGGATCGCGCCTAAAAGGATACGGAGCAAGCGTCACAACGTTTGCGCCCTCGGCATGCAGTTCCAGATCCGTTTCTTCTCCCTGGTCGTTCACCGGGACAGCGTCTACGATCGCATCCTGCTGCGGATTCACGCAAAAATGCAGTGACAAGCGGTCCAGCGCTTCCAGTCGCGCCACATTGGCGGCGATCAGCGGCTCTTCCATAAACGGCTTGGTTGCCGCATTGGCGCGCAGATCCACTTTCAAGCGAAGCTGCTGCAGCCGCAACTGTTGTACGAAGTCGTTGGCGATATGGCTTTCCTCGCTTTTCACGTATTTTGCGGAGAATCCCGGCATGGTCGCACGCGCCCGGTCGTACAAACACGATGCATGCATACTGGCCAACAATCCTGCGTAGTGATCCACTTTCACCAGACGCTCGATTCCCTTTTGATATAGCGCAATGTGCGTCGCTGTCGGAATGGACATGAAGCTGAAGGGCTGGCGAGTCTTTTCGTCGAGCGTCGGTTGCAGCTCCCACTCGCTCCAGCCATTGTCGTGTTCCGCGACGGCCAGACAAAAAGAAGCATTAGGCTGTGGCTTGGTGAATTTTTCGTTGCCCCATTCGCGCGCGAAAAATCCCGCAAGAAAAGCGTGATCCGTTTGACGAATCACCAGCATTCGCGGATCGCGTTCGCCTTTTTCTTCGACCAGAATCATGCCGTTGCCCTCGCATGCAGGCGAAGTTTTTCGTTGCAGATTTCGTGTTAGATGACGCCTTCCGATTTCAGGCGCGCCAGCTCAGCTGCGGGGAGGCCAAGCCAATCTCGATAAACCTCGTCATTATGCGCCCCAAGCGGTGGCCCAATCCAGCGCAAACCCCCGGGAGTCCTCGCAAGTTTGGGAGCCACGGTAGGCAGCTTCACCGATTGCCCGCCCGGCAGTTTCACTTCTTCATAAACTTCGCGCTCGCGATAATGCGCGTCTTGCACCATCTCGCCGGCCGAATAAATCGGCCCTGCGGGTACTTCCGCCTGTTCCAGCAAGCCAATCGCGTCGTGCGAATCGTGACGTCTTGTCCAAGCCGAAATTGCAGCGTCAATCTCGTCTACATAGCGCGACCTTCCGTCGTTTTGCGCCAGCCGCGCATCATTTGCCAGATCTTCGCGGCCCATGGCGGTCATCAAGCGGCGAAAAATACTGTCGCCATTCGCGCCGATGACGATGTATGTGTTGTCCGCACAAGGATAAGTTCCGCTGGGTACGATTCCCGTCAACCGCATGCCTTCTCGTTCGCGTTTCACACCCGCCAGATCGAATTCGGGTATCGTTCCTTCCATCAGATTCAGCACAGTTTCATACAGCGCGACATCGATCACTTGTCCGACGCCGCCTTTCGCGTCGCGATGATAGAGTGCCATCACAATCCCGAGCGCCGCGTGCAGGCCGGCCACCGAATCTCCCAAGCTTAGATTTGGACGCACCGGCGGACGATCCGGCTCGCCTGTCACGTAGCGCAACCCGCCGAAAGCTTCGGCCACCGCCGCAAAACCCGGCTTCTGCGAACTAGGGCCAGTCTGTCCGTATCCCGAAATCCGCGCGAGAATGACCCCGGGGTTTTCTTTCTTCAATTCTTCGTAGCCCAATCCCCATTTTTCCAGCGTGCCTGGCCGAAAATTCTCCAGCACCACGTCCACGCGTTTGGCGAGTTGTCGCGCAATTCGCTGTCCTTCCGCCACCCGCAAATTCAAGGTGATGCATTTTTTGTTACGCGCCATCGAATACCACCACAGCGAAGTGCCTTCATGAACGACGCGCCAGTTGCGCAGTGGATCGCCGCACTCAGGCGGCTCAGCCTTGATCACTTCCGCGCCAAACCACGCCAGAAACGCGGCGGCGAATGGACCCGCAATGGCCTGCCCAAGCTCGAGAACTTTCACGCCGGCAAGTGGGCCAGGGTTCGCATTTAGTTTTTTATCAGCAGTCATGCGCTTTCGTTTTCTACCAACTTCGATCAATAAGAAATGCCCGTGGCCGCCGGCATTTCGCCTGGGCTAAAGATTGTAGGCCACATTTTGTGTTTACCAAGCTTTCGTTCTGCTGTAACAAACTCGCAACATCAATCCACCAAAGTGCTCAGCATCGTGTCGCTGGTCCTGTGTCCCGCAGGTGAACCGGCTTCCTGAAATCGAACTGCAATACCTGGAGAGGTGATGTTCATGTTGAGAAAGACAGCGTTGCTGTGTCTCGGAGCCATGGCCTTCGCCGCCGCGGCTTCCGCGCAAGAGGGTCCCGTCCCCAAGGGAGTGCCAAAGCTTGACCACGTTTTTGTCATCATGATGGAAAATCACGGTTACAGCCAGGTCATCGGCAATCCCAATAATCCGTTTGTGAACACGCTAGCCAAATCAGCGAATAGTTCGCACAATTATTTCGCCGTTGCCCATCCCAGCTTGACCAATTATCTGGAGATCGTTGGTGGTTCGAATTTCGGCATTCATACCGACAACTATCCCGACTGGCACAACGGTAATTGCACCACCAATCTATCGTCCGGAATCGTCGCCACCGATACTCCTTCCAGCGGCATCATCTGCCCCATCTGGGGAACCGGCACGGACGCGGCTACACCCACGATTGACTTCACCAACGAAACACAAGGGCCTCCTGGCGACATCAACATTGACGGCGTTCAATCCATCGCCGCGAATCCGCACACCGTCGGCAAGACCATCGCCGACCAGTTGGTGGCTGCGGGACTTTCATGGAAGAGCTATCAGGAAAGTTTGCCGCTGTCCGGAGCAGACCTGGTCAACGTCAGCGACGGTTACTATACCAATAACACCGATTTCACGAAGATCATGCCCACGTTGAATCCGCCGCTGACTTCCGACGACCTCGTGTTTCTCTATGCTGTGAAACACAATCCCTTCGCGTACTTCCGCGACGTGCAAGAGGGTCACCACGCTGATCTCAGCCTGACCCGCGTGGTTCCATTCGACGGAGCAGGTGGACTATTTGCTGATTTGGCGTCTGGACATGTTCCCAACTATTCCTTCATCGCACCAAATCAGTGCAACGATCAGCACGGCCGCGGCAACGCCGGCGCGTTTTGCAACTTCGACCCAACCGATAACGGGACACAAGCCGGGCTTAATCCAGCGGCGATGTATCGCGGCGATGTGGCGGTCGAGACGCTGGTGAACGCCATCCATAAATCGCCAGTCTGGAAAGAAGGCCACAATGCGATTGTCGTAGTCTGGGATGAGAACGACTACAGCACCGCGCCGAACACCAATCAGGTGCTGCTGATCGTGGACACCAACTACGGCGTGGATGGCTTGCAGAGCAAGGTGCGCTACAACCACTTCTCTCTTTTGAAGACGGTGGAAGCCGGATTCAAGCTTCCCTGCCTCAACCACGCTTGCGACTCCACCGTGGCGGTGATGGCAGATCTGTTCCAGAAGGGCAAAGCCGACGGAGATAAAGACGGCGACGATCACTGATCGTTTATCGCCAGTCTGTTAGTTTAAGACTCGAAGCCGGCGGCTGCGAATTTTTCAATCGCTGCCGCCGGTTGCTCTTTTGCCAGGCATACCGTTAATACAGTATCTGTAATATCTGTAAGCCGTGCTGTGACTTCCCCACTATCTTTCTGCTACAGTCTTCCGAACGTGTCTTCCAAATGGGGGGATGAACATCATGCGAAAAGCACTGGCAGTTGCAAGTGCAATCCTTTTTGCGGTCGCTGTCGCGGCCATCGCGCTGCACGCACAGCAGGATAAGTCTAAGAGGCCAAGTCCGCCGGCAACCGCGAAATGCGATTTGCCTGGCGGCGGTTCCATAACTGTGGATTATTCGAGTCCTCGCGCAAAAGGACGAACAATTTTCGGCGATATTGTGGCTTACGGCGAACCGTGGCGCACCGGCGCTAACGAAGCGACTACATTTGTGACGACTGCTGACATCATGGTAGGCGGCAAGCATGTGCCTGCCGGAAAGTACACGATTTTTACGATTCCCAATAAGGACAAGTGGGTGCTGATCGTCAGCAAAAAGACCGGCGAATGGGGAATTCCCTATCCTGGCGCCGATATGGACTTGGTGCGCGCGGATATGAATGCGTCCGCGACCGCGTCACCAGTGGAAAATTTCACAATTGCTTTCGATAAAGGAAGCAAAGGCTGTACACTGCGCATCGAGTGGGAAAATACCCGCGCAACCGTGGACATCTTACCGATGTGACGAACTGCTGTTGCTTTATGTATCCGGCGGCTTTATGGCGCCGCTCCATCTTTGTCCGGTCGAATCAAACGTCTTCCTCGCCGCGCACAGCTATATTTTCGCCAATCAAATCTTTAACCGCGCCATTCCGCGGTCGACCAAGAGCACCGCCGCGATGACCATGGCCGCCGAGAGTAACACGTTGAACGAAACGTGCTCGGCCGCGAACCACCAGCCGAACAGCACTGCGATAATCGGATTGACGTAAGTGTGTGTAGCCACCAGCGTCGGTGAATAGCGTTCCAGCAGCCAGTTATACGCCGTGAACGCGATCACCGAGCCGAAGACGATCAGATAAGCCAGCGACAGCCAGGCAAGGCGCGGCACGTTGACGAACGAAAAGCCTCGGTATTCGCCCAGGAATGTACCGCTCGCGAGCAGCATGCCCGAGCCGGCGAGCAGCGACAACGCGGAGAGCAACAGCGGGCTACCCGAAAGATGCGAACGACGCGAATAGATAATTCCCGCCGACCAGGAGATCGCTCCGACAAGGCAGGCGACAGCTCCGAGGAATCCGCCACGACCTGAAGACCACACGTCGCGCCCCAACAGCAGCCCTACTCCCGCGAGGCCCAGCGCCACGCCCACCAGTAAGTATCTGTTCATGCGCCAACGTTTTTCCGCCGCGCAGGTCATCAGAAAAACCCAAATCGGCTCGGACGCGATGAGTAAAGACGCAAGGCCGCTGGGAATTTGCGTTTCCGCCCAATGCAAAGAGCCATGACCAATTAGGAAAAATAAGAATCCAATGACTACGCTGGCTTTAATCTGTGGCCATGTCGGACGCTGTCCTTTGGCGAGCGCCCACAGCAGCAAAATCGAGCCGGCGATGAGGTGCCGGAAGCCAGCGGTATAGAGCGGTGGAATTGCGGCAACGGCGTAACGAATAGCCAGATAAGTTGATCCCCAAATGACGTAGATCGAGAAAAATGCCGTAATAACGCTCAACCGGTTTGCCGCGTGTTTAGGCGCGGAGACTGTGGCCACTTCCACAGGATCGAGCGTTGCGGTTTGTGGTTCGGAACTCATTGTACCTTCCCGGCTGGCTCGTAATGGCTAAACTGCGTTATACTCATTACCGAGCATAGGACTCTTTCTGTAATGAGTCAACTTATTTTAGGTCATTAGCATGGCGAAACTGCAATACGATTTTCTGGCCCACGCACACGGCAAGACCGCCCCGTGGATAGACCTCGTCAACAGCGAGGAATGGGATACCTTCGGGCGGCGCATCGACCATCTGAACGATCCTGCATGGGTTCCCTACTTCGTGCGGCAATGGCGTCTTGCAAAACCATCGCGCGAACCCGCGCCGATTGCTCGGCTGAAAACCCTGCGAGCTGCGTTGCGAAAAAGCTCAGAAGCTCTTTTTCACGACAAACCGATTCCGTCGCCAGAACTCCGCGAATTAAATGCAGCGCTGAACTTAAGAGGAAAGCAGCAACTCTTCCAGCGCCAAAATGGGTTGCGGGTCGAGTTGGTGCCTGACCGGCCCGGATGGCGCTGGATTCTCGCTGAGGTTGCGCGCTCCTTCGTGGAAACTGTCGCCGATGGCGAGTCTGCGCGCATCAAGATCTGCCGCAACGATGATTGCCGCTGGGTTTTCTACGATCAGACAAAAGGAAAAACGCGCTGCTGGTGCAGTAGCAAAAGCTGCGGCAACCGGGAACGCGTCCGCCGCGCCCGCGCGCGCGACAATCATTGATCGAGTTTCAGGAATGCTTTGGGCGGATCAGCGCGAGGAATTCGTCGCGGGTTTGCTTGTTTTCGCGGAACGCGCCGAGCATGGCGCTGGTGACGGCCTGGCCGTGCTGCTTTTCCACTCCGCGCATCTGCATGCACAGGTGGCGTGCTTCGATGATGACGCCGACGCCTTGCGGAGCGATTTTTTCCTTGATGGCATCGGCGATCTGGCTGGTCATGCGTTCCTGAATTTGCAAGCGGCGCGCGAACATGTTGACCAGGCGCGCGATTTTGCTGAGACCAATCACCTTTTTTGACGGCAAATAGGCTACATGCGCTTTGCCGAAAAATGGCAGCAGGTGGTGTTCGCACAGGCTAAAAAATTCGATGTCTTTCACCACTACCATTTCGTCGTAAGTAACGCTGAACGCGGCGCCGTTCAGGACGTGGTCCACGTTCTGGTGATAGCCGCTGGTGAGAAACTTCAGCGCCTTTTCGTAGCGCTCCGGAGTCTTGCGGAGGCCTTCACGTTCCGGATCTTCGCCGACCAGACGGATAATTTCGCGGACATGCGCGGCAATGGCGCGCTCGTTCTTCGGTTTGGAATCCAAATCATTCAGCAGCAGCTCTTCAGTTGTCGGTATCGTAGGCTTGGTCACGGCTTGTTCCTCGCTTAATTCCCTTCGTACTCGAAACTATTATTAGACGTCTCTTCAATGCGAACAGCTTCCAACTTGGCGGCAGGAAAAGATCTCAGCCGCTTAAAGATTTCTGTACATAGATTTTCGGTCGTGGGCACGAGTTCGCGAAAAGCCGGGACGTCGTCCTGCAGCGAGCGATGATCGAATGGTTCGATCACTCGTTCGTTTACAAATGCATCGAGGTCGGCAAGGTTAGCGATCATTCCTGTGGCAGGATCGGCTGCGCCGGAAAAGCGCACTTCCAGCGTGTAGTTGTGGCCATGGCCATACGGGTTGTTGCACTTGCCGAAGACACGGCTATTTTCTTCTTCAGAAAGCTTTGCGCTGTGTAGGCGGTGCGAAGCCGCGAAGTGGTAACGTCGTCCGAGCGCGATGTGCAGAGTTTCGCTCATGAGGCGATTCCCTTCGCATGATCGCGATAGCAGTCAGCGAACAAATCCGCAGATTCGTACAATCGCACGCGATGCAAATGGCCCTGCGGAATCTTATCGTCAAGCAAATTCCAGATGACGCGCGCCACATTTTCACAGGTCGGAATCTGGTTTTTCAGTTCGGCCACTTCGTAATTCAAAAAGCGATGATCCATGCGCTGCGTGATTTCGCGATCGAGAATTTCTTTCAGTTCCTTGAGATCGAGAACCATTCCGGTGACCGGGTCGGGTTCGCCGGCAATGGTGACTTCCACCGAGTAGTTGTGCCCGTGGCCATGCGGATTGTTGCATTTGCCGAAGACGCGCCGGTTCTCCTCCGCGGACAGGGCGGGATTGTGGTACAAGTGCGAAGCGGAAAACTCGAGTTTGCGCGTCAGGTAGACCATATCATTCTATTTATTGGATGCGCCGACGCCCACAGAATATTCTCTGCCCTTCCACGTAACTTTGCCTTTAGAGTAGCTTTCATGCGAAGCCCAGAGCACGCCTGCGTACATAAATATCGCCGGTAAGTAATAAATGATGTATTTGAAGGGAAAATGGTTACGGGAAAGCGCCATCCCATAGGATATCTGGCGCAGCAGCAGCAGGATTACGCCCGCAAACATGGCAATAGGCAATTTTATTCCGATGATGAGTATCATCAAAATCATCCACGGGAATGCGGACTCAAATTCGGAGAAAACGGAGCCGCTGGTGCCGCCCATCAACTGAAAAAGATTCTTGTTCCAACCTTCCCACATCGCGGAAAACGAGCGATACATGCGCACACGAACCATTCCGAATCCGGAAGCAAACCAGATGCCAAATCCCGCGGACTTTACGCGGCGCGCGAGGGCTAGATCCTCGAGGACTGAATTGTAAATTGCGGCGTGACCGCCGACCGCGTCGTAGGCTTCGCGAGTGATCATCAGAAATTGACCGTTGGCAGCAGCGGCTTTGGAAGAAGGGTCGTTTACTTCGTCGAAAGAAAATCTTTGCGCGAGCCGCAAATAGATAAATGGAATCAATATTTGTTCGTACCGGGTCTGCAATTCCTGCTCCGGTGAAAACGAAATGAGCGCTGCGCCTTTTTCTGTGGCGAGCGCGAGCGCTTTCGCGATTGCGCCTTCGAGCAAAACCGCGTCAGCATCGGTAAACAGCAGCCAGGGCGAGGTGGCTTGCTGAGCGCCGAGTGAGACGGCGTGATTTTTTCCTACCCAGCCCGATGGTGGAGAGGGCGCGTCTATCACACGGAGCTGCGAAATCTTTTTGGCCAGGTCGCGAAGAATTTCCGAGGTGCGATCGGAAGATTGGTCGTTTATTGCAATGATTTCAACGATTTCCGGTTGCGCGGCGAGCGAGGCGATGCACGCAGCGACGGACGCTTCTTCGTTTCGGGCAGGGACGATGGCGGTGACTTGGGTGGAGGTATTCATAAAATTAAAGAGTGAGTGGCCAGGGCATTTGCAGGAAGTTTGCTGCGTTTTGATTCGCAAGCGGATGCGCTAGTATAGCACTGATATGGAAAGACTTCGCAGGGCGATGGTGTGGGTGGGGCTGGCGCTGGGCGTCTCCATTTTGCTGCTGTTTGCGCTGCCCAGCTACCGACAGGGCGAGGCGTCGATTGCGGGAAAAACGGCGGACGATTTTGCGCTGACGATCGACGGGAAGGCGCAGCACCTTTCGGATTTTCGTGGGAAGGTGGTGGTGCTGAATTTCTGGGCTACTTGGTGCCCGCCTTGCGTGGAAGAGGCGCCAGCGCTGAATCGTTTGCAACGGCACATTGAGCCGATGGGTGGAACGATTCTTGGCGTGAGTATTGATGAAGACCCGGCCGCTTACGAAAAATTCCTGAAGGATTTTGGCATTGCGTTTCCAACTTGGCGCGACCCGAATGTGCAAGACAATAAGTCCAAGATCGAGCTTGGATATGGGACTTCGTTAATCCCGGAGACTTATGTGATTGACCGGCACGGAAAGATTGCGCGGAAGCTGGTTAGCGCCCAGCATTGGGATTCGCCGGAGATGCTGGCGTATTTTGATGCGGTGCTGAAGGAGAAGTAGCTTTTAGGAAGTGACCGGAGATCAGTGACCCGTGTCAGGAATCCTCCCGGTCTGCTTTGTCAGGGATGCGCCGGGTCTGTTCCCCCCTCCCCGCTCATTCTGTAAGTATTCATTCTAAAGAACTTACGAACTCACGATTGCAAGTTTCCGTAAGACACGGATTCTAAACTTAGCGAGACAGTGGCAAGCGAGGAGTCGGTCGAGAATTGTCTTCGTGGGAACGGCTAGGCGAATTGACCGTGGTTGCGGATTTGATTTTCAAAGAGCGACGCAAGCCAGTCCAGCTGGCTCGAAAAGCGACACTAAATTTCAATAAGAATAATTAACGAGAAGGTACTGTTCGAGCGGCTGGATAGCCGCCAAATCGGATTCGTCCGGAATTTCTAGGCATTGAAATGGCAACGCCAAGACCCAGGTACAATACCGGCACCCCCGGCGCACCCGCGAATTAAAAACAGTCTGTTTTTTTGAAAAATATCTTGGTAGCGTCGGGAAGCTGAAGAAATTTCTTAACCCGACGCTGCTCTCGGAAAACTCTGTTGAACGCAGGCTGGGCACTGGGTCCGATTGGGTTCGTAATCAGGGATCTAGCGGTTGAGCCTGCCCCTTAGTTCCTCATCGTCGACTCAGCGGCCTAGAATTTTCACGTATTCGAATAGAGGCATTCCGAAGAAGTCGTTCACCTTGCCCGAAGGGAGATAACTATTTTGTAGGTAAAACTGGATGGCGCGCTTTAGAGGTTGAGTAGTGTCGAGGCTGATGCGTTTGCAATGGGCTTGTGCCAGGCGCAATTCGGCTTGCTGCAACAAGTTTTTTGCGACACTGGTGCCCTGCCAAGAAGGGAGAACAGCCATACCACGAAGATGGCCTTCTTCCCGCTTTAGGACCGTGCAAGCAATGGTGCCGACGATCTGGTTCGAGGCGTCGGTTGCCACGAGGACAAACATTTCCGAGAGCCGCCGCTCGACGGTCTCTTGCGTAAGCACGGTGTCCAGAAATGCAGCCGGTGTATAGTTGGCGCGGTATTCATCGAAAGCGGCGCGGAGGCAGGCGAGAATGGCGGGTGCGTCGTCAGTCAACGCCGGGCGAATCGAAAAGATCGGCCGGCCCATGCAAAAGGTGTTCGCACGCATCTGAAGGCTGCAAACTAGGCGACGGATCGCGGTTCAGCAAGGTCCACATTGGCGGTCTGGGATCGAAGAAGCGAAACGCAGGCGCAGTGCGGCAGAAGAGCGATGAGCGTAGCATTGTAGTTGGGTACTACAAACGTCAGAGAGGATCGTCAGGAAAGATGGCGTGAAGACTAGCCTGTTTGAAATATTTAAGATTGGGATTGGGCCTTCCAGTTCGCATACGGTGGGGCCGATGCGTGCGGCGGCGGCTTTTGCGGCGAGTTTGCGCGAGTGCGGGGTGCTGCAGAAGGTGGCGCGGGTGGAGGCTAACCTTTATGGTTCGTTGGCGCTTACTGGGCATGGGCACGGGACGGATCGGGCGGTATTGCTGGGGTTGAGTGGCGAGCTGCCGGATCGAATTGCTCCGGAGGGTATTGAGCCTAAACTGGTTGCGATTCGAACAGCGAAGAGTTTGGCGCTCGCGGGGACACATGCGATTGCGTTCGACGAGGCGCAGGATCTGCTGTTTCACAAAGGCGAGACACTTCCCTTTCATTCGAATGGGATGCGGTATCGCGCGTTTGATGCGGCGGGCTTGCTGATTTCGGAGCAGGTTTACTTTTCGATTGGCGGGGGATTTATTTTGCGGGAGGGTGAAGCTGGGGATTCTCACGCTAAGGCCGCGGTGAAGTATCCGTTTACTAGCGCGGCGCAATTGTTGAAGACTTCAGCTGAACATGGGATGGCGGTGTGGGAAATTGCGCTGGAGAATGAGAAGGCCTGGAATACGGAAACCGAGATTCGCGAGTACGTGAAGCGGATTTGGGGCGTGATGCAGGAGTGCATGGCGCGGGGGTTGAAGACGGAAGGGATTTTGCCGGGCGGATTGAATGTGCGGCGGCGGGCCCCTCGGCTGGCGAAAAAATTAGGCGAGAGTGGAAGCGGCGATCCCTTGGCGCCGATGGATTGGGTGAATGTGTACGCGATGGCGGTGAATGAGGAAAATGCCGCCGGCGGACGTGTGGTGACGGCTCCTACGAATGGAGCAGCGGGGATCATTCCCGCGGTGGCGCAGTACTACATGAGATTTGTACCGGGGGCGGATGAGACGGGATTGCTGCGATATTTTTTGACGGCTAGCGTGATTGGCGTTTTGTACAAAGAGAATGCTTCGATCAGCGGGGCGGAAGTGGGCTGCCAGGGCGAGGTGGGAGTGGCGTGCTCAATGGCGGCGGGAGGATTGGTGGCGGCGCAAGGCGGTTCAAACGGGCAGGTTGAATGCGCGGCGGAGATTGGCATGGAACACAATTTGGGGATGACTTGCGATCCGATTGGCGGGTTGGTGCAGATTCCTTGTATTGAGCGGAATGCGATGGGGTCGGTGAAGGCGATCAATGCTTGCCGGATTGCTTTGCACGAGGGGAGCGAGCATAAGGTTTCGTTGGATCAGGTGATTGAGACGATGTATCAGACGGGGATGGATATGCAGTCGCGGTATAAGGAGACGTCGCTGGGCGGGTTGGCGTTGAATGTGATTGAGTGTTGAGAGTGATTAGGGCATGCCCCGCCGCGGTCGGCGGCCGCTACAAGGCAGACGAAACCAACTTCAAGAACAAAGATAACGCGGAGACGCAGAGTTCGCAGAGGTGCGCGGAGAGTTCGCGTGACCGGCAAAGGGGAGAGCCTCCTCACTGCGGAGTCCGAACGTTCCGCGAGAGCGGGGCGGGGAGAGCCGGGCTGAAGCCCGGCTCTACGTACGGAAAAAACACCGGTGTAAGGACCGGCCGCTACAAAAGAAGGAGCGTTGACCCGCGGCAAAACTAACTATTCGTAGCGGAGGGCTTCTACGGGGTCTAGTTTGGCGGCTTGCATGGCGGGGAGCCAGCCGCTGATTACGCCTACTACGATGAGGATCATGCTGGATAAGAACATGGTCATGACGGAGAGGGTCAGGTGGATGTCTACTTTGCCGGTTTCGTCTTCGTAGGCGGGGCCGAGGAATGGCAAAGTGCCGATGGAGGCAGTGAGCACCCAGGAAAGAAGCATGCCGATGGCACCCGCGGCGATGGTCATGACCAGGGCTTCCAACAGGAATTGCCAACGGATGTGGGATTTTCTTGCGCCGAGGGCGCGGCGCAGACCGATTTCTCTTACGCGTTCTTCGACCGAGACCAGCATGATGTTCATTACGCCGACGCCGCCGATGCCCAACGTCATTGCGCCGATCATGAAGAGTAGCGCTTCGATGCCGATGGTGATGCCTTCGTAGATGGGCTTAAATTCTTCCCGGCCGAACATGGTGATGGCGCGTTTGTCTGACGGAGAAAAGTGCTGGCGATTGGCGATGGCGGTGCGAAATTGCGTCATGGCGGCAGGTTCGAACCCGGGAGCAATCGGCTCCCACACCAGGACGCTCGCGTACTTGGTGTCCCAGAGATCGCCTGCGGCGGTGTAAGGGATAAAAGCGGATTCGTCGTCGCAATTGAAATAGCAACTGTCGGAAAACTTTCTGTCCATGGAGCCGATTACGATGAAGGGGACGCCTTTGATGCGAACCATTTCGCCGAGGGCCGGTTCGCCGCTGAAAAGTTTTTTGCGCAGCTCGGAACCGAGAAAGACTACGCGGCGGCGCTCGTTGACGTCTTCGGCCGAGATCCAGCGCCCGTCGCTGGGGACTTCGTTGCGCATTTCGCCGTATTCGGGATACACGCCGCGGACCGCGGAATCTTTGAGACGTTCTTCGTGCGAGACGCCTTGAAACTTTACTGTCTCGCGAGTGACGCGACGGATGAGCGGAGACTGCGCTTTCACCCATTCGGCGTCTTCGGCTTCGAAGCGTACAGGCTTGCCGGCGCGTTCGCCGCCGGCTTGTTCACTGGTGGTCCCGGGCCAGGCGATGACCGCGCCTTTGCCAAAGACCTCGAAGGTGTACATCAACACGCTGCGGAAGCCGGCTCCATAGCTGAGGAGCAATGTTACGGCCACAATTCCCCAGGAAATTCCAGACATGGTAAGGAAGCTGCGGACAGGATTACGGCCGAGGGCGGTCCAGGCTTGTTTGAAGATTTCGGTGAACATGGCTCAGCCACCTGCCTCAAAGCGGAGGGCTTCGATAGGATCTACGGAGGCGGCGCGGTTGGCGGGATAGAGCGCGGAGAGAATAGCGATGACGGCCAGCAAGGAGACGGACATCGCGCCGACTTTCCAACTGGTGAGCATGCCGGTGAAGAACGGCGGCATAGGAAAGAGATTTACGAAGCCGCAGAAACCATAAGATAGAATCAGGCCGACGCCACCGCTGATACCAACGACGAAAATAGTCTCGAGAAAAAATTGCCGGAGGATGGATTTTCGCGTGGCTCCCAGAGCCATGCGGACACCGATTTCGCGAGTGCGTTCGCGGACGCTGACGAGCATTACGTTCATTACGCTGAGACCGCCAAGGAAAAGTGTAGCGATGCCGACAGCGCCCATGAAGAGTTCCATGCCGACGATGATCATGCGATTGGCCTGGGCACCTTTTACGGTGTCCCAGATGCTCGCGGCTTCTTCGTCGCGCGGATCGAAGTTGTGCAGGCGGGCGAGGGTGCGGCGAAGCTGGCGGACACAGTCCTTGTGAGTTTCGACAGACCAGGGAGCGATCAGTAGGTGGTCAACGGTGTGCTCGACAGCGGGGGGTTTGTTGGGAAAGTCGCGGCGCATGGAATTGAAAGGAATAAAAATTTTTCTAGTGTCAAAGCCATCGTAACTGGAATTCTGTTCTTTGGATTTCATGACGCCGATAACGGTGTAGGGAATGCCATTCATCCAAATGGTCTGACCGAGGGCTTCGCGTTCAGCAAACAATTGTTTTTTGGTGTCGCTGCCGAGGAACGCCACGTTGCGGGCGTTTTCGTTGTCTTCGTCGTTGTAGAAGCGGCCCTGAGCGGTGGCGACACTGCGAATTTGACTGAACGGAGGAAGAGAGCCAACTACCGGAATCGTTCCGCTGTTATAAAGAGTACGCACTTGGACGTCGCTGCCAAGCTCGGGCATGGAATATTTACAGGCAGGCGATTCAGCGGCGACCTGCAGGTAGTCGTCCTCTCCCCAATGAATGAGGCGGCCAGAGCGAGTGCCGCCGGCCTGCATGCTGGTGCGACCGGCGAAAACGATCATGACGTCTTTGCCAAAGGTTTCCTGATTTTTCTGAATGCCGGAGCCGAGGCCTTCGCCGGCGGCGACCATGATGGTGATGGAGATGATGCCCCAGGCGACTCCGAACATGGTCAAGAGTGTGCGCCGCTTATGGGCCCAGAGTGTTGCCAGCGTGTCGCGGAAAAGGTCGCTGAATGACACGATAGGCTCCTACTGCAAAATGACTTGTTGCTTTTCGTTCAAGCCCGCAAGAACTTCTGTTTTCACGCCGTTGGAGATACCGAGTTTCACATCAACCTTCTTCTTGCCGTTCGGCCCTTTAGGGTCGGGAATTTCGATCTTTGCGTTGCGATCTTTGTCGTAGATCATGGCGGCCTCGGGGGCCATCAAGACGTTCTTTTTTTCTTCGAGAAGAATTTCGGCGTTGGCGCTCATGTTGGCTTTGAGTTCGCCGCCGGGATTGGAGATGGAGACTCGGACTTCGAAGGTGGTGACGTTGTCTTTTTCTTTGCCTTGCGGAGAAATTTTGGTGACTTTACCTTCAAACTTTTTGTCTTTGAAGGACTCGACGACTATGCGGGCGGGTTGATTTAAATAAACTTTGCCGATGTCGGCTTCGTCGACTTTGCCCTGGACGTAGACTTCGCTGACGTCGCCGAGAGTCATGATCGGCGTGGCCTGAGAACCGAGAATGAGGATAGAGCTGACGGCGTCGCCAACGTTGACGTCGCGGGAGAGGACTAAGCCGTCGATCGGGCTAACGATGGTCGAGTTGCGTAAATCTTCGAGGGCGTTATCGAGCGAGGCTTGCGCCTGGGCCTGCTGCGCTTCGGCTTTAGCAATTTCCGCGCGGGAGACGGCGAGGTTGCGTTGCGCGCTCATTTGCTTGTTCAATGCCAGTTGATAATTTTTCTGCGCGTCTTCGACGACGCTTTTGGACATGACGCCATCTTTCAGCATCTGGTTGGCGCGGTCCATACTTAGCTTGAGGAAGGGTACGTCGGGGCCTTCGGCGTCAACTTTGTTGCGTTCGAGAGAGGCTAACGCGGACTCCTTTGCGGCGGTGGCGGCTTCGAGATTGGCCCGCGACTCGCGTACGACGGCTTCGAGCTGAATCTTGTCTAGTTCAGCAAGGATCTGGCCGGCTTTTACGCGATCACCATAATCAACGTAGATCTTTTTGACGATGCCGCTGGCTTTGGATTTGATTTCGGCTTTCGACAGCGGTTGGATTTTGCCGGTGGCGACGACAACGCGTGCCAGATCGCCGCGCTCGACGTTAGCGAGTTTGGCCGGATCAATTTCGTGGCTGGGGCTGAGAGCTGCTTTGACGCCAAAACCCGCGCCAAGAATCACAACCAGCGCAATTGCGCCCCAGATGATGCGGCGACGTCGCTTCTTGCCATTTTTCCCGTTCGCTAAACCATTGGAATTGCTCGCCATACCCGTGGACCCCCGCGACAAATGCTGGACACATAAGAAGATACGGGCGGCCGCGACGAAAGGTTCCGTACTTCCGGAGATATAGACGAAGGGAAACGGAAATGGTCTAAAGCAAAGGAGTACAAGGACTTGGCGTGCGCGCAAACTGATTCCATTGATTCAATTCAAGAAGAGCCATGTGCGTTCAGCAAATCGCTCGTTGAGAACAGCTAGCCAGAGATGAGCCTTGGCGGAGCTGAGAGTTCAAAACACGAACGCCTGTAAGTGGTTAACGTTCAAGCACTTCTGACCTCGGGTCTAAGGTAACGTGGCCGGTTACCTATTGGCCCGATGGTCCGTCTAATTTGCTGTAAGGCGTGCGGAGTTTCCCTCCTGTGTGGAGCGCGCGGTAAGTTCTCTGTGTGCGCCCGGGACAAAGTTCTTCAGCTGAAACGAGTGATTGCAGCGGACTTGTATGGCCAAAGCCGACCGAGTATTTTAGAAAGCCTATCTGAACGATGACTTGGTCGTGTTTCCCCTGTGACAGAGGGCACAGGCTGAATGAGCCATCAGCTGACCATCATAATTTACGAAAAGATGTACGCGGTTTGCCGGCTGGAGCCGAATGCGCCAGTACCGGCGTGGGCCGGAGGGGGGCGATTTCTGTCGATCACAAGGACGGCGAACGAGCTGTCGATTGTGTGCGAAGAAGAGATGGTTCCCAATGAGGCGCATTGCGAGAGACATCGGCGGTTGATGCAGATCGAGGGAACGCTGGCGTTTACACTTACCGGCGTGCTGGCATCGGTGGCACTACCGCTGGCCGAGGCGGAGCTGAGTATTTTTGCTATATCAACGTACGACACGGACTATCTGCTGATAGCCGACGAAGATCTTCAGAAAGCAACGGAAATGCTGGAAGCAGCAGGGCATACGATCCGGCAATCTCGGTAAGGCTTCAAAATACTAAATTTCGGGAGCAAAAAGGAATGGAGATAGCGATGCGGAACGGCCGGTGGAAGTGCGCCTGGGAGAGCCGTGGATGGCTGTTTAGCGCACTAGCAGGAGCGGCGCTGCTGCTAGCGATGCAAGCGAAGGCGGACGAGCCGTACGCGCGCAGCAAAGAGTACGACCTGCAGCACTCGAGAATCGCGCTGAAGTTTGACGTGGAGCAAAAGAAAGTTATCGGCGACGTAACGCACACTCTGACGATTTTGAAAGACAGTACCAGCAGGCTGGCGTTCGATTCCGTCGGGCTGACGATTCACAGCGTGACGGTGAACAAAGCAGCGGCGAAATTTGAGACCACCGCGACGGAATTGATCGTGCCACTGACCAGCCCCGCGAAGAAGGGTGACAAGTTCGAGGTCGAAATCAAGTACGAAGGAAAACCCACCAAGGGCGCTTATTTTATTTTGCCGGACAAGGATTATCCCGAGCAGGCGAAAGAAATCTGGACGCAGGGCGAATCCGAGGACACGCGGTACTACCTGCCGACCTATGACTATCCGAATGACCGACTGACGACAGAAACGATTTTGACGGTGCCGGCGGCGTGGCTAACGGTGGCGAACGGAAAATTAATCGCTGTGAAAGATGCGGGGAACGGGTTGAAAACGTGGACCTGGCAGGAGAGTCTGTCGAGTTCGACCTACTTGATTACCGTGGTGGCCGGTGAATTTGAAGAAGTGAAGGATTCGTGGCGCGGGAGGCCGGTGACTTACTACGCGCCGAAGGGACGCGGGGACCGGCTGAAAATAAATTATGGGCGCACGCCGCAGATGTTGGAGCTATTCAGCAAAAAACTGGGCGTTGAGTACCCGTGGGAGAAATACGCGCAGTCGATGGTGGATGATTTTGTGGCGGGCGGAATGGAAAACTCCAGCGCGACGACAAATGCCAGTTCCTCCCTGGTGAATCCGCTGCTTGTGCCCGAATATCCGACGGGACAGGATCCGCTGATTTCACATGAACTTGGCCACCAGTGGTTCGGCGATCTGGTGACTTGCAAGGACTGGGGAAATATCTGGCTGAACGAGGGCTTTGCGACGTTCATGGAAACTTTGTGGTCGGAGAACTATTTTCCAAAGGACCAAGCGGAATATGAGCGTTGGACCAGCGTGCGCGAGTGGTTCGGGCAGCCAAATTTGTGGGCCGAGCCAATTGTGCGGCATGACTTTGATGATTCGAGCGAGTTTGATGGAAATGCTTACGGAAAAGGCGGGTTGGTGCTGTACATGCTGCGACACCAGCTCGGCGACGATGCGTTTTACCGCGGATTGAAACATTATCTGGAAGTGAATCGCGGGAAAAATGTGGCCACCGCGGACTTGGCGAAAGCGATTGAAGAAGAAACGCATACCAACGTGGATCAGTTTTTCTCGCAATGGGTCTATGGAGCGGGAGCGCCGAAATTTGATTTGAGCTACTTCTACGACGCAGCGAAACATCAAGTGACACTGAAGGTGAAGCAGACACAGAAGGTTGAAGGGCGAGTCGGACTGTTCAGCATTCCGACGGATGTTGAAATCACAACGGCTGGGGGAGCGAAGGATTATCCGATTACGGTTTCCAAAGCGGAAGAAGCGTTTGCGCTGCCGGCGGATAGTGCGCCGGTGATGGTGTTGTTTGACACGGGCGGGAACATCTTGAAGTCCGCAGAGTTCCACAAAGAAAAAAGAGAATGGCTGTACCAGTTGAAGAACGCGAGCGAGTACGCGGATCGCGCTGATGCTGCCGAAGCGCTGGCTAAGTTGAAGGACGACGCGGAAGTGGACGCAGCACTGGGTGAAGCCCTGAAGAATGAGAAAGCGTGGGGAGTTCGCGCGACGGCGGCGGATGCGTTGGGCGAACACAAATCTCCGGGAAGCGCAAAATTGTTGCTGGAGGGATTGAATACTGCAACCGAACCGTGGGTCAGGAACCGAATCGTTGCGGCGCTTGGCAACTTCAAAGACAACGCCGAGATAGCGGCGAAGCTGGATTCCGTAGCGAAGGACGATAAATCGTACCGTGCACGCGCGGCGGCATTGCAGGCGCTCGGCAAGATTAAGGCTCCGAATGCGTTGGCCACACTGAATGCCGCGGTCGCGGGCGATTCTCCGGACAACTTCTTGCGCAACGCGGCTTTGCGCGCGATGGGGCCGCTGAGCGACGACAAAGCAGTCCCTACACTGCGGGAATGGGTTGCGGTCGGTAAGCCGATCGATACACGGCAAGCGGCAATTTACAGTCTGGCTCGATTGAAGAAAGACGACAAAGAAATCACACAGCAGATTTCTGGACTGCTAAACGATGCGCATTTCCGGTTGCGCTTCGCTGCTATCTTTGCGCTCGGCGAGCGCGGTGACGCGTCAGCGATTCCAGCGCTGGAAACGCTCTTAACGAGCAACGATTTGAGCATTGAGATGGTTCCGATGATCAGGACCCAGATTGCTCGACTGAAAAGAGGGCCGGGCAAGAAGCCGGAGCCGGGCGAAATAAACGAAGCAGATGAGGGCAGCGGTAACGAGGATGCTGTCGCGAAGCGGCTGGCGCGGCTGGAAAAAATGATGCAGGAGATGAACGAACGTCTGAAGAATATCGAGGAGCGGTTGCCGGCGAAACACTAACGCGCGCCTCTCGTGATGCGTCCCTTTGTTTTTGTATCGCAAGGGTAGCTACTCATGCTCGAGTTGGGGGAAACGCGATCAAGACGCGTAAGTCGCGCAGGTTATTGCCGGTCGGTCCGGTGATGATGGAATCGCCGAGAGCTGCAAAGAAAGTGAAGGAGTCGCTTCGGCGCAAAAAATCTTGGGGATCAAGACCGGCATTTCTGGCACAGACAAGTGTTTCGCCGTCCGCGACAGCTCCGGCAGCAGGACTATTTCCGTCGATTCCATCGGTTCCCGCGCTTAGCACGACAATTCCCTTCCCCGCGATTTTCTCGACACAGGCCAGCACGAATGCAGAGTTACGGCCACCCACGCCGTCGCCGGTGACCGTCGAGCTGACTTCGCCGTCCGAAATCAGCGTGACGGGACGACGCGGATAGGCCGCGCGCAGTTCCTCCAATTGAGCGAGCAAAAAATCCCCGGCCTGTTCAACAGGCCAGTCGTCGGTGGAGTTATCGCAGAAGGTTTCGCAGTCCAGCGATTCAGCGACGCGGTGAGCCGCGTGGAACAATTCGTGCATTCCCAGAATCAACTGGAATTGCGCGCGTTCGAAAGCGGGACTGCCGGGCTTTGGAGTTTCCGGCATCTCCTCGCTTCCGATCCACTCAACCAAACGATTCGGCAGGCGTGCGCGCAAATCGTATTTCGCGACGATGGCGTAGACATCATCTCGCGTCGTTGGATCAGGTAACGTCGGGCCGGATGCCAATGCCGATTCCTTGCCGATAGGCACATCGCTGATGGCCAGCGTGATCGCGCGCGCAGGCACGGCTGCTTGCGCGATTCGTCCGCCCTTCACCGCGGAGACATGTTTACGAATGGCGTTGATTTCGGTGATCGAAGCTCCACAAGTTACCAGCACGCGATTCATCTGTTGAACATCGCCGAGAGACAAGCTTCGCATCAGCGGAAATTCCATCAAGGCCGAGCCTCCGCCGGAAAGCAGGACGATCACCAGAGTTTTTGCGGTGCAATTGCGCAGAAGCTTCAGTGCCGCTTCGCCAGCAAGCAGACTCTGTTCATTGGGAGTTGGATGTCCGCCCTCGAAATAGCACAAGCCGGGATGAAATTTTGCCGGTACTGTGGGTGCGGAAACGATTCCAGTGATGTGGGAGTCCGTGGGAAGGATTGCAATGAGACCATCAATCATGGCGTGCGCCGCTTTCCCAGCCGCGATGACACGCAGATCGGAAACATCGCGAAGATCATATTCAACATCGCCGCAGCGAAGCACGCGGTCCGCACAACTGACGCAGCGAGAAACAGAATCCGAAACGTCCAACGCTTCGAGAGTTCGAAGAAAAATTTGCCGTGCGAGTAGTTTTCCATCCATATCAGACGCCTGGCGAGATCGGCCTTCAGCTGCTCTTGATCACTTCCGGATTCACGATATTCGGCGGGCGCTGCGCCTGGAAGAATGCGGCGATATTTTGTGCCGCAACCAAGGCCATCCTGGCACGAGTTTCATTCGAAGCGGAACCAAGGTGCGGCGCGAGCACCACGTTTGGCCGCTTCAGTCCGGGATGAACGAATGGCTCCTGCTCAAAAACGTCCAGGCCGGCACCGGCAATTTTCTTCGATTCCAGGGCATGCACCAAAGCGGCTTCGTCAACCACCGGCCCGCGAGAAGTGTTGATCAGAAACGCTGTCGGCTTCATGCGAGCGAATTTGGGCGCGTCAAACATCTGGCGGGTGTCTCCGTTGAGCGGCACGTGTAGCGTGACAAAATCTGCTTCGGCGAGAAGGGCGTTCAGATCGCGATATTCCGCGCGCAGCTCCTTTTCGACGGCTTCGGCGACGCGGGACTTGCTGTTGTAAATTAACTTGATTCCGAACCCGGCGGCACGCCGCGCGACCGCACGCCCGATACGCCCGAACCCAATGATACCCAGGGTCTTACCCCACACGTCGGTTCCGCAAAATTGATCGAAGTCAAAGCCTTTCCAGTTGCCAGCGCGAACGTACTGGTCAGCCTCAACCACCCTGCGAGCCACAGCCATCATGAGCGCCCACGCAAAATCCGCGGTGGTTTCATCCAGCACGCCTGGGGTGTTAGTAATAACGACGCCGCGTTTTGTGCATGCGGGAACATCAATGTTGTCGTAGCCTACCGCGACGTTGGCGATGATGCGAAGCTTCTGGCCGGCGCGGAGGACGTCGTCACCTACACGCTCGGTCAGCAGACACACCAGCCCGTCTTTCTCTTTCAGCCGGCTCAGAAACACCTCGTGCGACGGGCGCTCAGGCTTGCTCCAGAATTCGCAGTCACAGCAACTCTTCAGGAGATTTCGGGCATCAGGATAAAGTGGATGGGAGATAAGAACTTTGGCTTTCGGCATGTGCAGCCTCTGGAATCGCGGAGATTGTAACCCATCGCAAGTGTAGCGCGTCATAGCCGCGCCGCGATTTGCAGGAGCCGTTGCGCGCGCCCCGCAAGACTCACTATAGTTGCAGTGTAAGCGGGAACACCATTTTGCCGATGAATGCAGCTATTACCTCCGGACTTCAGTCGCTTGTCGGGCCGCGCAACGTGCTATCCAGTCCGGAAGATCTGGCAATGTACGAATACGACGGGTCGGTGGACCGGGCACGGCCGGAGATCGTGGTATTTCCGTCGAACACGACGGAGGTCTCGCAAATCGTCAAACTGGCTGTGAAGCATGACATTCCTATCGTGGGCCGCGGCGCTGGGACCGGGCTGTCCGGTGGAGCGTTGGCACGCGGTGGTGGAATCATGATCGCCTTCGGGCGGATGAACCGCATCCTGGAAATTGATCTGGAAAACCGGCGAGCGGTGGTGCAGCCGGGAGTCGTGAATTTTGATTTAACGCGGGCCGTCGAGCCAGACGGGTTTTATTTTGCACCGGATCCCTCAAGCCAGAAATCCTGCACCATTGGTGGAAACGTATCGGAAAATTCGGGCGGGCCGCACACGCTCGCATACGGCGTAACGACAAATCATGTCACGGGGCTGGAACTGGTGCTTCCCGATGGCGAGATCAAACGTATCGGCGGAAAACTTGGTGATGCGCTTGGCTACGATTTATGCGGCTTGCTGGTGGGCAGCGAAGGAACGCTGGCGCTGGTGACCGAAATCACAGCGCGGCTTTCCAGGAAGCCAGAGGCAGTGAAAACGCTGTTGGCGATTTATGAAACGGTGGATGACGCGACGGAAACTGTCACGGAAATGACGGCGCGCGCGATTACACCCGCGGCTTGCGAGATGATGGACGGCTGGACATTGTGCGCCGTTGAAGATTACGTACATGCGGGATTTCCGCGGGACTGCGGCGCCATTTTGTTGATTGAAGTTGAAGGGCTGGTGGAAGCTGTGGCCAGCCAGTCGGCCGGAATTGCAGAAGTATGTAAGGCGCACAACGCGCGGGAAGTTCGCACGGCAAGGGATGACAAGGAACGTGAGTTGTTATGGAAGGGCCGGAAAACTGCGTTCGGCGCGCTGGGCCGGCTTGCGCCGAGCAACTATGTGCTGGATGCGGTGATTCCGCGTTCGAAATTGCCGCAGGCGCTGCGCAGGGTTCTACAAATTGGCGAGGAGTGCGCACTGAAGATTGGAAATATCTTTCATGCAGGCGACGGCAATCTGCATCCGTTGGTGCTGTTCGATCCGCGGGATCGATCGCAATTCGAAAAAGCAGTGCGGGCTTCCGAGGAGATTGTGCGCTACTGCGTGGAAATCGGAGGCGCGCTAACCGGAGAGCACGGCGTTGGCATGGAAAAAAGCGAGTTGATGACGCTGATGTTTTCCGATGCGGACTTTGCGCTGATGCGGCGAGTTCATCAGCAATTCAATCCGACGGGCTTGCTGAATCCGGGCAAAGTTTTCCCGATCGGCAAAGGCTGCGGCGAAACGCGCATTCGAACCAGTCCAATTCACAGTCCGGTGCCTTCGTGAGCTCGGCGTTGACATCGTCGGTGGCGTCGCGGTTCGAAAATATAGTGGGCAATGAATTCGTTCGAACCGAGCCCGAAGCATTGGAACGTTATGGCGTAGACTGCGTTGTGCCTGCGGTTGCTGTGCAGCCTCTGAATGCAGAACAGGCAGCTGAAATCGTAAAAATCGCCGTTCAAGAGAAATTGTCCTTGATCGCCAGTGGGGCGCGGACTTCTCTGGGTATTGGCATGCCGCCTTCGCGTTACGACGTGGCGCTCGATATGACGCGGGTACGCGGCGTTGCGCACTACGATCCAGGCGATCTGACAATCAGCGTGAATGCAGGGACGCCCTTGGCGGAGCTCGCGAAAATACTGGCCGAGAAAAATCAATTCCTGCCACTTGCGACGCCATTTTTTGAGACCGCCACCGTGGGCGGTGCGATTGCGGCCGGGCTCGATTCTCCGCTGCGTCATTTTTATGGAACAGCGCGTGACTTTATGATTGGCGCGGAATTCGTGGATGGCACGGGAGCGCAGGCAAAGAGCGGCGGGCGTGTTGTCAAAAATGTGACTGGGTACGATTTTCATAAGCTGTTGAACGGATCGCTCGGCACCCTGGCAGTGATCACGCGGGTAAATTTCCGCACGTTCCCGCTGCAGCCATCGCGCAGAGGATTCCTCGCTTCCTTCGCGGATGAGACAGGAGCCCTCGGGTTCGCAAAGCAAATTGCGGAATCGCCGTTGACGCCGGCCGTGCTGGAAGTACTTTCGCCGGAATTCGCCGAATTATTCTTGGAAGAGAAATCACCGGTCGCATCGCTGCGATTGGATGTTGAAGCGTGGACGGTGTGTGTGGGATTTGAAGCCAACGCGGAAGTCTGCGAACGATACCGGCGGGATCTCTCACGGCTGGCGCGCACGGCGGCAGCGCGGGATGCCATCGCGGTTCACGACTCGCAATTTTCGTCGCTGCTGGAGATCTTACGCGAAGCTCCCGCGGCCATGAGTCAGTTAGCCGCGCAGTCGGTCGTGTTGCGGTTCGTAACGCTGCCGGGAAAACTTCCCGACCTGGTGCGGGCACTGCAAAGTTTTGCAAGCTCGTCGTGGATGAGTTCAGCAATCCTGATTCGAAGCGGTTCGATTGTTTATCTAGTGCTGCTGCCACGTGACGGTGACGAGACCGCGGACAAGCAGGCCGTATATTTTTGGAAGAGTGTTGGATCTCTGCGCGGTCAAATGGAGTTCCAGGCCTCGATATTATTCTGTCCCAGCGATTGGAAAGCCGAACTGGATGTGTGGGCACATGCAGACGGCACCATCGATCTCGGGCAGCGCGTCAAGAAGGCATTCGATCCGAATGGCACGTTCGCTCGCGGACGCTTCGTGGGAGACATGTGACTCTGTGAGCGAAGTACATAGCATCCCCGGACTGCAGCCAATCTATGAAGACTACGCGCGCTGCGTGCATTGCGGCCTGTGTTTGAATCATTGCCCAACTTACCGGCTATGGCATTTGGAAGCGGATTCGCCGCGGGGCCGAATTCAGCAGATGATCCGCGTGGACGAGGGCACTGCGCCGGTGAACGCAACTTTTGTCGAGCACATAGATAAGTGTCTGGATTGCCGCGCGTGCGAAACGGCGTGCCCGTCTGGAGTTGAATACGGCAAGCTTGTGGAGTTCGCGCGTGCGCGGATTGAGCGCGATTATAAGCGGCCATTCCTCTCGAGGCTCGCGCGCAATTTCGCTTACCGCAGGCTTCTGCCGCATCCGTGGAGAATCGCGTTTTTCGCACGCCTGTTGCGCTTGTACCAACGCTCCGGATTGCAAACGCTAGCTCGCAAGAGCGGTTTGTTGCGGTTGTTCGGACTTGCAGAACGAGAAATGCTGCTCCCGCGAGTCGACGATAAATTCTTTTTTCGATTTCTGGGGACGACATTTCAGCCGTCAGGCGAACGCCGCGCGAAGGTTGCGTTTTTTGGCGGCTGCGTGGCGCAAGTCACCTTCTCGACGCTGAATGAGGCGACCATCCGCGTCCTAATGGCGAATGGCTGTGAAGTCGTGGTACCTCGCAAGCAGGTGTGCTGCGGAGCGCTGGCCTCCCATGCAGGAGTGCGAGAAGCCGCTCGCGAGCTGGCCCGCCGCAATCTGAAAGCGTTCGCCGCGGAAGAGTTCGATGCAATTCTGACCAACGCCGCCGGGTGCGGCTCGACACTGAAAGAATATTCGCATCTTTTTTCGCCGGACGAGCCCGAATATCAGGCAGCGAAAGAGTTCGAATCGCGCGTGCGCGACGTAACGGAATTCCTCGCGACTCTGGGCATGGTCGCGCTGCTTAAGCCCATTCCTTCACGAGTCACGTATCAGGATTCCTGCCACCTGCTGCACGGCCAGAAAGTTCGCGAAGCTCCACGCAGTCTGCTTCTCGCGATTCCGGAGCTTGAACTTGTGGAATTGCCGTACTCGGATATTTGCTGTGGATCGGCCGGAGTGTACAACATTACGCAAACGGAAGCGTCACTGGAATTGCTTGCGGAAAAAATGAAACATGCTGCAAGCACTCAGGCAAAGACAATTGTCACAGCCAATCCCGGCTGCCTGCTGCAGATGCGCGCCGGAGCGGAATTGCACCGGACCGGCCAGCAAGTACTTCACGTCATGGAATTGCTGGACCGGGCTCTAGAGTGACTCCCCGCCTCGTCCGTACGCGAAACCGCAATTCATTACCACCAGAAACAGTAACGCCCTCCCTTCTTCTGTTTCTGGCAACAGAAGAAAGCGAGGGCGCACTGTCTTCAGGAGAGAAGGCCTTTACAAAACTGTTTTTACATGCCGGGCGCGGGCGCATCCGACGCCGAAGGCGCAGGAGCAGGCGCGCCAGGTCCGTGCCGCTTTCCGGCACGATTGCCGATCGGCGCATCTGACACTGTGTAGCCAGACGGAACCGAAAATAGAGTTGCATTCGGAGCCGTCCGCTGAATGTTCGTTACGGTGTACGTCGCGGTTCCAGTAAATGGGTCGGAATACTTGCTCTGCACCACGATTTGCAAGTCGGGCGAATACCATTCTTCTTTTACAATCGTGAGCGGCTTGTCGTTGCCGACTTGGCCGGCGGGAATGGTACGGGTATAGCGCGTGCCCTGCGCACTGACGCCGTTGATCGTCTGGGTGCCTAGAGATTCCTTGATCACATTGGCGTTATCGCCGCGATGGGTCCGCTCGTGCGCCGCATCCGGAGAATCTGCACCCTGCCCGCCGTGCGCATGTTGCGGCATCTTATGCGCCACTTTCTTGCTGGGGTCGAGCATGTAACCTGCGCCTGCAACCGGATCCTGAATCATGATGAATGTTCGCGGAGTGCCGCTTGCGGCCAGCGGGCCGACAGCAGGCATAGTGACTTCTCTGCGAACGCGGCCTTGTACATCGCGGAACAAGTTGGTTTGCACGATGCGCGAGATGGTCGTGCCGTCAGAGAGTGTTTGCTTGCTCTCGGCCGTTGCTGAGGCGCTGAACGGTGCGCCGGTTACCACCTTGCCGTGCATCCCGCCAATCCCGAGAAGCTCCATGCGTTCTCTGAACGGTCCCGAACCAAATCCCGGACCGTGCATCGTCCCGGCCGCCGGTGGCGGCGGAGCGGAATCCGGGGCAGGTTCCTGAGCAAACGCAGCAATGGACAACACCAGCGCCGTACTCACAACTAAAATCATCCGCGACCTGAGCTTGGTGGCCAAACATTTCATGCAAACGCCTCCTCTTCTCTCCGTTCGAATCTTTTGTTCCTCATTGTGTCGTCGTCACGACCTGCGAGTTCTGGTGAAGACGCACCGCTTGCGGCTGCCCGTCTTCGCCAACCAGAAAATCCACATCCACAAATTCCGACGCCCGATCCGGGTCGACCGGCAGTCCGAAGCGCTCCAGCGCCACGCGCTGCATGCGAACTTCTAGAATTGACTCATCACTTGAAGCGCTCGGAAGACTCGCCGGCAACTGCGTGAAAGTCGCCGAGTCGTAGTCTGCGGCAAGCAGCATCTCATCGCTATCGTCGTTCAAAGTTTTGGGCGCAATATTGCTAATCTGCCTGGCATTCGACGATGAAACTACCGGCCCCTGGGATTTATGGCGGGTTTGCAGCCATCCAACGCTCGCGACCAAAACCGCTGTCGCAGCCAGCGCCCACGACGCCACTACCACAGTACTGCGCGGCACCCGGGCTTCGCGTCGCGTCCGCAATTCCTGCTTCAGCCGCATCTCGACACGCGCGGGAGCCGAATCCAGCCGCGTCGATTCCCGTAATAGACGCAAATCGCCCTTCACTTCTCGCCAGGATTCGAGCATCGCATTGCAACGGCCGCACGATTGGGCATGCTGGACAGCCGCAGCGGCTTCCTGTGGGTCCGCGTCGGCTCGATCAAGATCCAAACCTCGCAGTTCGAATTCTTCACAATTCATCATCGCAACAGTCTTCCTCATGTTTCCCAAAGTCACTTGGCACCGGCGCTGGCGCGGCGCGGAGCATCGCGCAGCAATTCCAACTTCGCAAGGAGCAGTGCTCGACCGCGATGCAACCGGGAACGAATGGTGCCAATCGGGCAGCCACACGCGCCCGCCGCTTCCTCATAACTCATTTCTTCAAGCTCGCACAAAACCACTGCTTCCCTAAATTCCGCCGGTAATCCGAGCACTGCTTCCCTTACCTGCTCGATCCGCTCTCGTTTTTCGGCGATCATCATCGGCGTCAAAGGATCCTCGGGTTCATTCCAAGCGCTACCGTCAATGTTCATCACATCCAGGGACAATTCTCGCGGCGCTTTTTCCAGGTGTTTCATCACCCGGTTTCGCGCCACGCCGTACAGAAATGCTCCCAGCTCGCCGCGTTCGGCCTGATACTTCTGCGGCTCACGGATCAACACCAGAAAAACTTCCTGCACAACTTCTTCCGCCGCCCAGGGCGAACCGGTCATGCGTAGCGCGTAACGATACAGCGCCGACTGGTGCCGACGATACAACGCGAGGAACGCCTGCTCGTCGCCGCGTACCGCACGCTTGAGCAGCGCGTCCGGCTTCTCATCCAGTATTTTCATTACTTGAGGTTAGACGCCTCGCTGCTCTTCAATGGGTATTCCGCTACGCCAGGAAAAAGGTTCCCGGCCAACGATTTGGGCGAATAAACGACGAATAAGCCGGTTCTAGCGATTCTTACCGGCCGGACGGAACAATTTTGCCGCAATCCGGGTCACCAACCGGCGCGGGACTAACCGCTCTCCATGTGCGCCGAGGTAATTTCCCAGGCCGGAGATCACATAGCTCTTTCCCGCCGCCAGCGCCCTCAATCCGTTTTGCGCCACGGTTTCGGCGGTCTCTTGCCGACCCTTCGAACTCGCCGGATGGCCGGCAACCTCGTGGAATTCGGATTCCGTCGTCCCTGGGCATAACGCGCATACGCGCACGCCATGCGGTTTCATCTCTTCGGCCAGACCCTCCGCCAGAAACAAGTCAAACGCTTTGGTTGCGGCGTATGTTGATATGTACGGGACCGCCTGAAACGATGCGGTCGAGCCGACAATCAAAACATCGCCGCTTCGCTTCGCGACCATTGCGGGCAAATATAACCGTGTCAGGTGCAACACAGCGCTGCAGTTCACTTCCACCATATCGAGCAGTCTTTCGACCTCAACTTGGTGTAACTCGCCATATTGGCCGAAACCTGCATTGTTCACCAGTAAATCGATCGCGAAGCGCTTCTCTTCCGTAAAATCAAAAATTTCCTTGGGAGCGGACGCCCGCGTCAGGTCGGCAACGAAAATTTCTGTGTGGATTTTATGCTTCGTGCGTAACGACTGCGCCAGCGATTCCAATCGGTCGCGCCGGCGGGCCGTGAGCACCAAGTTCGTCCCACCAAGCGCGAGCTGCTCCGCCAGCGCCTTGCCGATTCCCGCACTAGCGCCAGTCACCAGCGCCCACTTGCCTTTCCATTCGCTGATCATGGGTTGTTTGTCTCCTGTTTTGTCGCCGAATTGAGCCCTGTGACACTCCGCACAGCAACAGCAGGAACCGGCGAGCTAGATTTTTTGAGCTAGCCGACAGAAAAGCGCGCAGCGTGGAACTAGGCGCCCACAAGACTCTCCAGCGCAGGTTTGTTCTTGATTGTGACCGTAGATCCCTTGACTTGCACGAGCTGCTTCTTCTTGAAGTCGCTGAATAGACGAGTCACCGTCTCCCGCGATGCGCCAATAATCTGGGCGATTTCCTCGTGTGTCAGCGTCAAGGTCAGCTTTATGTCGCCTTTGACGCCGGTGTGGTTTGAGGATAGGTCCAACTGAAAGCGCGCCGGCTTCACGCTGGCGGAATGCGAGAGGCCGATGGTTCGCATTTCTGCAACCGCCGAAGGGTAAGTTTCACCGAGCTGCTGCGCTACCCGCAATGCTGCCTCTCCATGATCCCGCAAGAAGCGCAGAAAATCTTCGCGAGCCATAAAATTCGCTTGCGCCGGTTCGATCACCTTGGCAGTGTTCATAAGGCTTTCCAGTGACTGTTGCAGGCAGACCGAGCACGTCGCCCGATTCCGAAATTCTCAATATGAGCGTTCTGCCGTCCGCGGATGAAGTCGAGAGCTTCACTCGGCCGCTGCATAACACGAAAACACCGCGTGGCGATTGCCCCTCCACAAATGGCGTCGCCCCTTTCGGGTAGACGGCAGCAGAAGTAATCGCGGACAACGATTCCACCGCAGCTGGAGAGAGATTACAGAAAAGTCGATCCTGGCGGTGTGGACAGGAGAGGCAATTCTCAATGATTTCCAGGCCGTACGGCGCGCGCATCACTTCACCGTCACGGAGTATACCGCCTGGCCTACGTGATACGAAACGAAACCCGCTCGGCATGGGCGTCCCGTCCGATGGATGAAGAAGCGTGTTCTTGATTTGTATTCCAGGCGGGAATTGTGCGCAGTGATGGCCGTCGCGCTTCAAAGTGATCTGGAGTACGCCGCTCCTGTAAGTCCGTTCTGACCGTTCTGACAACTCGATTGCTTCCACCGCCTTCTGGATTTATGATGCGCGCAACATCCGCTTGTTCTGTATTCGCGAATCGAGCACCTCGCAGATCGTGGCTTGCCTGCTTTTAGCGATCAGTATCTGGCGGGAGGTTGGAGGTTTCCATGAAATTTCGTTTTGCAAGAGTTGCGCTTGTGCTGACGATTCTTTTTTACGCAACTACCGCCTCAACTCAACAAATCGGAAAGTATGTCCCGGTAAGCGCCGGTTCCGACGCTGATCGTGCCATGTCTGAGATCAATTCGGCTAGCGATCCGGCACAAAAGCTCGCGCTGATCGACAAATTCGCCGCCGGCCCAGGGCAAGGCGATATGGCCATGGTAGCTGACGAACTTTACGTGAATTATTATCTTGCGCAGAAACAGTACGACAAGGCTTTCGAATACGGCGACAAAATTTTCGCGATTGATCCCGGCAATTTCCAGAACGCAATGAATATGATTCGCGCCGCCTCGGAAAAAGGTGACGTGGAAAAACTGCTTGCCTATGGCGAGAGAACACAGAGCATCCTGAAGGCCTATAAGTCGTCGCCCGCGCCTTCCGGCGTTGCCGCGGACACTTGGGAACAGCAAAAGGCACACACCATCGAAACTAATCAGGACAACATTCGATACGTGCAGCAAGCAGTTTACAACGGCGCTTACCAGACTCCAGAACCCGCCAAGCGCGCCGATGAGTTGCTTCACTTTGCCAAGATTTTCCCGGATTCGGACTACACGCTGACTGCGCTGGGAGTTGCGGCGTCCTCTTACCAGCAAGCGCAGAACGCACCGAAAATGTTGGAGGTTGCCAACGCGCTGCTCGCGAAAGATCCGAAGAATCTAGGAATGTTGTTACTGGTCTCGGATTATTACGGGGAAAAAGGCGAACAGCTTGATAAAGCCGAGGCCTACGCGCAGAAGGCCGCCAGTCTGTCGGATTCCGCTTCTCGTCCGGAGAATGTGGCCGAAGATCAGTGGCAGCAACAAGTCGCGCTGCAAAAGGGATTGGCGCTGAGTACGCTGGGGCAGGTGAACATGCAGAAAAAAAACAATCCGCAGGCGATTCAGAATTTCCAGGCCGCAGCGCCACTGCTTAAATCCAATGACACCGCCTACGCACGAAACGAATATCGTATGGGATTCGCGTTCATCAACTTAAAGAAGTTCCCTGAGGCGAAGGCCGCCTTCACTGAAGCAGCCTCCGTCAACAGCCCTTACAAACAACCAGCCATGGACAAAATCAAAACGCTTCCAGCCAGTCCAGCAACGCGGCGCAAAGCAAGCTAAGGATATAGTATTTGTGTATTCTGATTTTCGAGGGGATTCCGGGCTCTGCAATACTGATCCTTGGGATTTTGCCTCGATAGTGTATTTCGCATGCTATGCGCATAACTTCTCATGGTAAAAATCGCGTACTGGTGACGCTAGTATCTTTGCTGATCTTGATCAGCTTTACGGAAGAAATGGCGAATATCCCCGTTTGGGCGGACTTCTTTCGAACTCGAAGCCCAAGCGAGCCTGCCGTAAGTTTGACCGGCACGCGCAACGCGGCTTACAAGAGCACTGGATTCATTTTGCCTTTAAGCAAAGATCCGTCCGGCACATTATTGATTACGAGCGCGAATGACGGGCAGACATTCCAGAACCTGAAAATCACCTCCAAGTCGGGCAACTGCGTAACCATCACCGGAGCCGCGAATATAACCATACAAAACGTGGAGATCGGTCCATGTGGCGGCCGGGGCATCGAGATATCCGGAAGCAGCGGGATCAATATCTACGACAGTTATATCCATACCGAGACGCTCAGCCCGGGATGTTGCGACAACAACGATGTTTAGGGGTTGGGAGAATCAGCGTGATAGGAAATTTTCTTCTGAATCCGCGGGGGCCGAAACCAAGAGGGCAGAACTTCCAGTGCTACAACGGCTGCAGTGAAGTTACGGTAAGCAACAACTACGCCTTGTCCAGCACGGACGCGGGGAAATACCTATATCCGGAGAATCAAGAAGATTCCATCAATTTCGGAATGAGTGACACGATTACGGCGCGGGACAACTTCATTACCGGCGGACACAGCCGTTCTGGATGTGGCTTGATCGCCGATGACAGGGCAAACAGCGTGCAATTTGTGGGGAATCGAGTGCTGAACACCGGGCAGTGCGGTATTGGAATCGCGGATGGAAGCAATCAGGTGGTGACCGGCAACAAGATCTACAACACAAATCCTGTTGCGGGGGGCGGGAATACGGCTCTGCAGGTTTGGAAACAATACAAGCCGACGTGTGGTCCGGTGACGGTCTCCGATAATATCGCGGACGCGCTCAAGCCGGATGGTACGCATTCCGGATACTGGGATGGAGGCGGGTGCGGGCCAGTGATCCTTAGCGGTAATACTTTTGATGAGGCAGCGGACAGATTCTTAACTCCTACTTCCGCCGTCTTTGCTCCGCCACCCATTCCACCCCAACCGAAGAACTGCGTGGCGACTTCGGCATATTCGAATAACACCAGCCTGCCGCCATGCAATGCTGTGAAGTAAAAGACGAGCGCGTGATAGCAGGAAACGCGCGGTCTGAGCGCGCGTCATTTGAAGGTGATGAGCACGGACGCGTACCGGTAGTTTTTCGAACTGGTGAAAGTTGCGCTTTGCTTGCCGCTGGCAATGTTCTGGATCCGCGCTTGAGTAAGTACGAAGTCGCCGCCACTGGCGTCAGGAGACTGAAGCAGGATGGTGTAGTTGGGGTCCTTGGTGATGGTGGGATTGCAGGTACTGCAGTTCCAGGTCCAGGAAGTTGCCAGAGAGTACTCCTGCCCCTGCGAAACCGCGCTGGTCGTGGTGACCGTTTGAGTTTTGATCGAAGCGGACCCGCCGTCGGCGCTGCCTGTGGCGTCGACGGGCACACTTATCAATCCACTGACCTCGAAGATCTGCATGTGAATGACGTGGCTAGCGGAGCCAATGGCCACGGTGACCGTAGTCGGTTGACCGACACAGTTGCTGACGTACCACACTTTCACTTGGCCGTTCGTATTCGGGTTGGTGACATAGCCATACGCGGACTGCCAGGTCTGGTGGTTGTTGTCCGATACCGTCAATGTGGTTCCAGCGAGACCGGAAGAGATACCAACCACGATCAAGGTGTTGCCTGCCGTGGGCGTGAGTGGATAGGTGAGGGACAACGAAGTCTGGCCGGATTGGAATTTATCCGCGGCTTGTACCGTGCTCATGGCAGTGCCGACAGTTTGCACCAGGCTAAAGTTAACGGTGGCGGTGCCGCCCGCAGTGACGGTGACATTCGATTGGGTGGCACCCTGGTAGCCGGTAGCGGTGGCGGTCACGCTGTAGGTACCTGGAGCGACACTCAGCGAGTAGCTCCCGGCAGCATTGGTGGTTGCGGTCGCGGATCCGCCGCTATAGGAGACTGTGGCCCCGGAAATTGCCGCGCCGGCAGAGTTAGTGACTGTGCCGGAGATAGTACCAACTAATTGGATCAGGCTGAAGTTGGCGGTGGTGGTTGTGCCTACGGACACGGTGACGTTCGATTGGGTTGAACTCTGGTAGCCAATGGCCGACGCGCTGACGCTGTAAGTGCCCGGAGCGACGTTCAAAGTATAGCCACCGGTGGCGTTCGTGTTTGCAGTTGCAGAGCCACCACTGTAGGAGACCATAGCGTTGGCAATCGCTATACCGGTGGAGCTCGTAACAGTTCCGGAAATCGTTCCGACCGATTGCACCAGGCTAAAGTTTACGGTCGAAGTAGTGCCAGCGGTAACGGCGACGTTTGTATGGGTGGAACTCTGATAGCCAGCAGCGGTGGCGGTGACGCTGTAAGTGCCTGGAGCGACGCTTAGCGAGTACGCCCCGCTGAAATTTGTGGTCGCGGTTGCGGAGCCGCCGCTGTAGGAGACCGTAGCGTTGGCAATCGCTGTACCGGTGGAGCTCGTAACGGTTCCGGAAATCGTTCCGACCGTTTGGGTCAGGCTGAAGTTGGCCGTCGTAGTCGTGCCCGCGGTAACGATGACGTTTGTCTGAGTCGAACTCTGATAGCCAGTGACGGTGGCGGTGACGCTGTAAGTGCCTGGAGCGGCGCTTAGCGTGTACGCCCCGCTGGAATTTGTGGTCGCGGTTGCGGAGCCGCCGCTGTAGGAGACAGTTGCGTTGGCAATTGCTATACCGGTGTAGCTCTTAACAGTTCCGGAAATCGTTCCGACCGTTTGGGTCAGGCTGAAGTTGGCGGTGGTGGTTGTACCAAGTGCGACCGTGACGTTCGATTGAGTTGAACTCTGGTAGCCAGTCGCGGTGGCGGTGACGCTGTAAGTGCCGGGAGCGACGCCTAGGGTATAGGCGCCGCTGGAATTGGTGGTCGCGGTTGTGGGACCACCGCTGTAGGAGACAGTTGCGTTGGCAATCGCTGCGCCCGCGGAGGTCGTTACGGTTCCAGAGATGGTTCCAACGGTTTGAGACAAACTGAAGTTGATGGGAGTCGCAGCCCCGGAACTGACGGTGACACTCGATTGAGTGGAGCTCTGATATCCAGTCGCGGTGGCGGTAACGCTGTAAGTGCCTGGCGCCACGCTTAGCGTATAGGCTCCGCTGGAATTCGTCTTTGCGGTCGTCGAACCGCCGCTGTACGAAACAGTAGCATTGGCGATGGGCGCACCGGTCGAGTCGGTCACATTGCCGGAGATGGCACCGTTCGAACTCCCTGCGCCGCCTTTTAAAGTGATGAGAACGGATGCGTACTGATAGGTGATCGAACTGGTGAAGGTCGCGCTTTGCGTACCGGTGGCGATGTTTTGTATTCGGGCTTGGCTGAGAACGAAGTCACCGCCGCTCGGGTTGGGAGATTGAAGAAGAATTGTGTAGTTGGGGTCCTTGGTGATGGTGGGATTGCAGGTACTGCAGTTCCAGGTCCAGGAAGTCACTAGAGAGTAGTCCTGACCTTGGCTGACCGCGCTGGTGCTTGTGACAGTCTGGGTTGAGACGGACGCAGAACCGCTATCGGCGGTGCCGGTTACGTCGACTGGAGCGCTTGCCAGGCCGGTCACCTCGAATATCTGCATATGAATGTTGTGGCTAGTAGAGCCGATTGCCACGGTGATCGTAGTCGGTTGACCGATACAGTTGCTGACGTACCACACTTTCACTTGGCCGTTCGTATTCGGGTTGGTGACATAGCCATACGCGGACTGCCAGTTCTGGTGATTATTATCGGAAACCGAGAGAGTGGTGCCAGTTAGGCCGGAAGAGATACCGACCACAATCAGGGTGTCACCCGCGGTGGGCGTCGCAGGATAGGAAAGGGACATTGCCGTTTGGCCGGACTGGAATTTATCTGCGGCTTGCACCGTGCTCATGGCAGTGCCGACCGTTTGCATCAGGCTAAAGTTAACGGTGGCGGTGCCGCCTGTAGTGACGGTGACATTCGATTGGGTGACACCCTGGTAGCCGGTAGCGGTGGCGGTCACGCTGTAGGTACCTGGAGAAACACTCAGGGCGTAGCTGCCGGCAGCATTGGTGGTTGCGGTCGTGGATCCGCCGCTATAGGAGACAGTGGCACCGGAAATTGCCGC
>WNFO01000122.1_pt1 | contig 50908 bp, 56 predicted proteins | sample 5400251 | NCBI WGS metagenome assembly WNFO01 (sample SAMN13153354, study PRJNA577476) | soil metagenome | isolation source: 100 cm saprolite under Madrone tree | place: USA:California | collected 2016-06-14 | reverse complement strand
CTCCGTCGTCCTCTTTTCACAATTACAAGGTCCCTGTCAACCGTGACACCTCGTTCCGCTCCCTTGTCTCCTCACTCCCCCTTCCCGTCAACTTGGCTTCCTTCCGCTGCCCCAATGACCGCTGCACCGCCTCCCGTTTTGGATATACCACCAGCGGAGGACCCTCTCCTCCAATTCATGACGAATACAATCATGCGCCACGGCGAGCGTAAGCGCGCATCCCGCACCATCTCGCGTATGCTCCTCTGGGTGCATTCTCTCACCCGCGCGCCACCACTCGAGATCGTTCGCGAAGCTGTCTTGCTAGCCGCACCTGCCGTGCGTACCATGTCGCATACACAAGGCGGCAAGATTGTCTCTCGCCCCATCGCGCTGAGCGAGAAACAACGCACGCGGTTTGCCGTAAAATGGATTCTCAAAGCGTGCGACAACCGTCCGGGCCAGACCCTCGAGGAGCGACTTGCGAGAGAGATTATTGCCACCGTGCAAGGAACGAGCTCTGTCTTGGTCGAAAAGGAGAGAGTACATACGTTTGCTATGGTGAACAGGTGCGTCTTTGCAGGTTATGCTTTCTATGGCGTGCTCGAGCTCATTTGTTGCAGGGGTAACGCTGTGGCGCGGGTTTAAGGACATTACCCCTCAGGTCTTTGATCCTTTGCTTCATTAGAAATGGAACTTGAGACTCTTCTGCCTTTGCAAAACGTACAGAGCACATCTACATTTGCCCCTGCTATACAATGGTCATCATGTCTTCCTGGCAATTCATATTCCAGAAAATTCCTGGTATGCCCGGCGAGTTCACGTACTATGATTGTGCACAGCCCCTGGTACACGGGCTTGTATGGTATGAAGAGCCTCTAATTACCTTGAAAATTACTCTAGACTATTCTATGTCGTATGTACAAAATAGTAGCGCCGTCTAACGGGTTGGCGGTGGAAAATATACCGGGTGTAAGGGATATAGGGTCATCTCATACGGAGGGAATGGTATGTAGGCTATGATGGGCGGCGGCATATACCATGGCATTGGCATATCGTGCGGTGGAGGCACTGGTGGTGGCGGTGCAATGTAGTGAGTCGCCTGGGTCGCAGGTACGACGGGCAACGCAGCGGACGCCATACTGGCTGCAGGTACGACGGACAATGCAGCGGACTCCATACTGGCTGCGGGCATGACGGGCGATACAGCAGGTTCCATACTAGCCGCAGGTACGATGGGCGATGCAGCAGATTCCATTCCAGCTGCAGCGCCTGCGGTGTACAGATGAGGAATGGCAAAACCAGATTGAGGTGATGTAGGAATTCCAGTATCGGTGCATGCGTCAGATTGCTCGTCAAGACCTTCCAGAGTCTCATCTACTTCAGTAGTTGAGCCAGTCTCGCTGGCATCCTCTAGTTGGATCGTCGGGGTCTCGTCTTCTTCCTTTATGGGGCCGCCTTCGGAATACTCATAACCAGGTTGGCCATCGTCACTAGACGTAGACCGAGCGGCCTTCTCCTGTTTCACGATGTTCCGCAGGCGATATATATCCTTCATTGTAATATAGTGTCCTCGTTCGTGTTTGCCGTGCGCACGGCGCACACGCGTTAACTGTGGGATACGTCAGATTGAACGACAGATAAACACCGTATTGCTTACGACTTCTTTGGGGCTCATGTCCTTTCGGAGGAGATTCAAGACGTATCCACGCGTGGAGTCCCGCAAGCGCGTGTAAATCAGGTTAGGGATTCCGGTAGCATGGTCGTGTTCAGGTATGTACCAGCCCAGGACGGTAGAGACGTGATGATACGTCTTGATTATGACTCTGCACTTGCATCCCGTCCGCTTGCTCGGCAAATTCCTGGCCCTGCCAATACACTTCCTGGTATATTTAGTTTTTCCACCGCTTCCCTGGCGCGAACAAGAATAAGTTCGACTCTCGTGACACAGCGGACCATTCGAACGACGCGTTTTTGAAACGAGCAGTTCGATCCCGTGTTCGATTTCTTCGTTTATGCGCCACGCGTGGAATTCTTCCAGGGAGTTCCACTCGTGAGTGGGACGGTTTTGCCTGTCCGACGTGATGCTTCCCCACCGGTTGGAGGTTGCTGGGTCGATCGTTTCGGCCGGAGGAGAAGCAGCACCAATCACCGGAGGGTCGACTGGCAGTGGAATGTCGACCGTGAACGTGCCCAAACCTTTTTCAAAAGTTGGCATGGTTGCCGGAGCTGAGGGGTTCGAAGTGACAGGAAGACGAAAGACAGGAAGCTTCGACATGCCAGTAACGACCGTCGGTACTTATTGTAAACCAGCCTTATTTTGTGGTGTTGGTAACCACTTTTTTGGTGGAAAAAAAAAAGCAGAATGAGGGCTCTGTGTCCAACGTACTCAATTATGTAGTCGCACTACATGATTGTGTGTCCATCCACAGATCTAATCTCATCGTGATAACGTCAGCAAATCTAGCTTGAGCGCGTTCCCTGCTCTCTCGTCATGCCAGGCCCGATACCACATCGCACGCCACTCCGGCGCGTCTCACAGGGCTCTCTTTTCGCGTTCTCTCGCTCAGGTGCGCACCCAGACGCGCCACATGGCCTGGGGTTCCTCGAGCCTGCGCTAGCAGAGCTCGCAGACGAAGCCGAGGCTCTCCGCGCAAACGTCGACGGGCTACGCGCTCTCAGCGCGTCATTGGACACGTTCAATGAGTCCTTCGCAAGTTGGCTCTATGTTATGAACATGAATGCGCTCACGGTAGAATGGCCCGAGGTCAGCGTTCGATTCTTCGTGCATCTCTTTTTGTCTTTTTTTTTGAAATCTTTTGGGTTGGGTTTTGTTGTTTATGCGTTTTCTCGTTGAATTATACAGGCACCAACAGAAGCGTCGTTCACCCTTGCGAAGCGGAGAGCAGGTGCGTTTGTTCGTTTGTTATCTGATGATTGTCTTGGCCATTCGTGACTGAATGATTGTCTGACCCAGAGGAAGATGCGCGCACCGCCCTTTCGGCCGCCGCACAAGCTCAGGCCCAGGCGCACACACTTTCTACTGCGAAACCAGACGAAGCGACGGATGCAACCGCTTTTGTCGATGCCTCGACGTTCGCAGATGCTTCTCTTGCACCAGAGTCGTCTAAGTCCACCGTCGCGAAGGTGAAAAAGAAAGGAAAGCCGAAACTAACTCCAAAAGAAAAGAAGGAGCGAAGTGTACGTGAATTTTCTTTTGTTTTCTTATTTTCAATAAAGTGTTCACGCTTATCGTGATCCCGCTGTACCATGAAGATGGCGATCGATAAAGTTATCTCGTCACTTCCGCTGGAGTTCCGCGGGACAGATCCAGTGAGTCGCCTGCGAGCTTGTCGGGCGCACGATTGTGTCCTCTCATACATCATAGACATTACGTCGCAATATGGAGATGGTCATAGAACGCTTTATGGGTAGTGACGGCAGAGGTCTCAAGCGTGAGTTCATCTGCATCGGCTTATTCTGCTACTTGTGGCCATTCCCTTTCATCCTATTGATCGTATACAGTCATAGAGATGATCGTGCCTCCTGACCTCAACCAGGCGCGAGTGAATAAGTGCCTGATTGCACTTGTAAATCGGAAGATCGTTACGAAAGATAATAGCACGGTGGGTGGAAAATGTATTGGATGATGGCATCTGTGGCTGAAGTAGTGTATCGTGAAGGGGATAGTATTATACCATTGGCAAGGTGCGGCCACCTGATTCGCCATCAACTGGAGTGGTCGTTGTATTTTTTTAGCTCGCATCCGTTTCTTTTTAAAAAAATATTCAATTTATATACCGCTTGAGAGTGGCGTCGGGACGCGGTTGCCCTTGTATCTTGAAGACATGAGAAAAAGGTGAGCGGGAGGCACGAATCGCATACGGGATGAGTAAATGCTTGTGGTTACCAAACATGGAAGCGGAAGCGGATTGTATTAAGCGGCGGGCATTGTTTCACCACCGGCGGTCACATCACTGTGACGACAGAGATGGTCCGTGCGCGGTACGTCCCCCTTTATAAACCCCTCGGGTGCGAGTCAACAAACTTTATACTTACCTTGATGGCATAAATCCCCTCATGTATATGGGTTTATGGGCTGTGAGGGCCTCCCATAGCACGGCGACCATGTCCCCAGGGGGAACTCGTGGTTTGTATGGGCTCCGGCTCATGCACTGTCTCAATATTTTCCTGTCCCACTCCGGCCCTCGGGCTGGGTGGGCCTTAACTTTTGCTGGTTCGTTGTTCTAACCCTAACCCTATTTCACGGCAAATTTTACGAGAACTCGTGATATCAAAGTCGTCCCAACGGACTGGCCTCTACTGTGTACCACCAATTGTTCTTCGAATCTTAACATAATTGTTGTGTCTCCTGTATCTCCAGCCTCAAAATTAAGGACAGTAGTGGGCTCGGGCTGAGACACGTCCAAGGCAGTCTCCGAGTTCTGACGTGGGACGTGACGTGTTGAACCCCAATCATATTGGGCTGAGGCCAATCGAAATGACCCGGTTTGATGCCAATGTTGACCTGACCGCGATGAGTCCTGCTCGTCTGCTATTCCGGAGTACTGAAATGACCTTATGGAAGAATAAATGACAAATGAAAATCGTATAGCACTTGTACATTGTTTGTACACTCTGTTAAGAAATTAGGAACAAACTTAGTAAACTATTATCTATGTGCCCTGGCGTATAGCTCGGCAGCGCCTCGATTACCAATCTCTCTTCACGAAGTCGTTCCATCTCGCGCCGAAGAGACTCGACTTCCAAGTGTAGTCTCCGAGAGTCAGAGTATCGTATGACGACGACACTTTACCGGACTCGGTAACAGCATTCGCAGAGGATGTCGTGCAATTTTCATTTGATATCGAGCGGATTCGGGAATGTTGGGAACCATGAGTCTGTGCACGTGACCGCGGAATCTCCCTGGCGGACAAGCCCACTCAACTGGGACGGTTACCACTGATTGCGGGAGTGGAAGTACAGCAAGTGGCGACGAAGGTAATCGATGGAGGGCGACCACCCTCTTTCTGGGTTTTCATATACTGAAGGCTGTTGGGAACCGAAAGTCTGTGCACGTAACCGCGCAATCTCCTTGGCGGACAAGCCAACTGGGACGGGTGTCATTGGTTGCGTGAGTGGAAGTACGGCGGGTGACGACGAAGATAGTCGGTGGAGGGCGACCACCTCTGTTTCTGGGTTCTCAACTATTAATGGCTGCCGCTCCGACGAAATTCCTGTGTTCCGGGTTCCGGAATGGTTCAAATTCGGGACGAAAGGTGTCACTATCGCGTGTCGGCCGGCTTCACGGGAACCAGCCGGGGAAGACGAGACAGATCTAGGGCTAGCCCATCTCGACACTGTACGAAGATAGTGATTCCGATCACAGCAAAGATGGCGGAAACACCACTTATGATGCCCCCGACAATCGCGCCGATGTCCCACCTTCTGCGTGATGGCGGTGATAGCGGAATCCTCGGCTTATTTTGAGTACAGGAGCTCTACGAGAGGGACTTAGTTAGGAGCAAAAGGGGAGAATCCACTCGCACGGACTTCAGAGTTAGTGGTGCAAACACAGCGCCTTGTGCGGGGCTAATAAACACCGTTAGCAACTTCAATCGAAACTCCAGACAATATCCTGATTTACTTACCTAGCCACTCCCTGGAGGGTTGATCCATCGACGCTACCATAATTTAAAGGAAACACTCCAGTAATAGTGGAGGTAGACGCCTATTTGGTAACCCTCGAGATAACCTCTGTGCGCGGGCCTTGATTGACAGTCATAGCAGCTGCAAACAAACTCCAGCTTAGAACAACGGTCAGCCAACAGAACTTGGAAACCATAAAACTACCAACTAGACGCAGCAATAGTCGTGTCTGTAGAAAGGTCGTCAACCGGCATGCCAAAATTGCTGAAGTTGGACGTTAAACCGATGTTGTCAATGAAATTGCTATGCCCGTCATATACCTGCCACAGAGACTGATCAGGGCCGTCAGAAGACGAGCATTCACGGACACCAACCGACGATTCCACCAAGTTAGTGCCTAGCCACACATTCGCGAATAGATTGTAACCCAAAGTCCACGAGTTGCTTTGCCCATATGCTACAAAGAGATGTTGGTCCTTGCCCAAAGCAACGCCCTTCCACCGAGCATAGAGGTTCGCAGATGCGTTCTACAAACGAACTAATTGTCACTGGATAGTATATAAAGGACAAGTACATACCGGATATTTATTTACGTCACCTGCCTGATTGACTACTGAGCTCATTTTCGACATGGCTTCGATGGTGGTGATGCCTTTGATCGCAGGATTGGTTTGATAATTGACAGTCAGGTCATCCGCAGAATACCTGCATCATCGATCAATGTCAGTAATATGTATTCTGTCAACTCACAAATCAACTTACTGATTGCTATTGAACAGCACCTAAGTGTTCAAATAGTCGGCTCAGGAAGTCAGCGAATACTGTCAGAATCCATGAGGCCCTGTCACAGGCAGGAAGAAGGTAGGATTTGGCATACATATCTGCTTATGAGACTTCCATCCCCACTTGTGCGTGCATACGCGCATATTCCCAGTCTCTAGAAGGGACTGGTCAGCAAAACCGGCTCAAATCCAGCGTTAGACGTACAGACGTACAGCAGACGGTCTCAATATCATATCTTAACTCCATGCTCATGCGACACGAGTTCGGCAGCAGCAGATGTTGGGAAATAGTTGCCTGATGTTCGAAGCCGGAATGAAGGTTCAAGGAGAGGTCCACCAAGCAACGGATCGATGTACATCAATGCAGGAAAGGCAGCACATAGGGTCTCAACAGCATTGACTCGGCTATGAAGGTCAATCCCAGTCCAGGTATCACAGACAAAACAGCATGGGTTGATTCACTTTGCCTTTACCACCGATATTTTTCATGGACATCTTTACATCGGAATTGTTGAGGTTCCCGTCTGCGTCAGTACCAATTGTTGGCAAGGGCACAGCTCGCGCAGTGAACACGGTTTGGTAGGAGTGATCGCAATAGTAGTAAAGTTTCACAGCATCCCCCACTGGCAGGAACCACTGTATCTGAACGCGTGGCTTGTTTTTGTTTCGTAATGTCACGTGGTTGGTTGTAGAATTAGGCCTAGGCCATGTCCAACTCCACTTCACGCAAACGCACACCACGAACGAACAACTTTACAATGTCTGATACAACCCACAAACTTTGGTGCTTTGTCGAAGGAGACGACACCACCTTTCCTGTCATCGCCTCATCGACTATATCCATTAGCGAGTTGAAGATACTGATCAAAGAAATAAGGAGCAGCCGTTTTCAAGGGATCGATGGCCCAAGCCTCATTCTCTGGAAGGTGCGTCATTTCTAGTGATTAGTTCTGACATTACGGGTGACACCACATTAGCCTACGGTTGTTATCCCTGTTGCGCCATCCAAGACTCTTCCCGAACGCATAGGAAATTTAGGGCCAAAATTTTCGCGATTTGCTGAAGAGTTGGAACCAACTTATTCACTCGCGGATGTCTTTCAACATCAAACTTCAAATTCTATCCCACTTGACATCGTGGTTCAACTTCCAGATATCGTCTCCCCACCAGGTCTGTAACATTTCATCTGATCGCGTTGGCTTACGTTCATGGGGGACGTTCTTCTTTTGTTCAGCCACATTCTATAAAGCTTCCAAGATGTTATACGATGCCATGTGGGGGAAACCCCTCGAAAGTAGACTGCTCGATGTTCCCAATGGCGAGGGCTTGAAATTCCTGCCTGCCACCGAGGTTGATAACCTGGAACTTCGAAAACTAGGATGCCCCGCATCGTCTATCCTTTTCCGTGAAGAGTATGGTTTGACCTTCGACATACTGAGCAAACATCCGGCCAAATCTGGGGGGATGGTAGTTACGGGTACATCGGGGATTGGTACGAATTTGTTACAGAAGGATATGAGTCCCTTTGCTAACGCACTTACAACATGCAGGGAAATCGGTCTTTCTATTTTATGCGCTTCTCCAACTCCTAAGCACCAGGCAGCCCGTTGCTCTACAATTGTTTGAGCACTTCGTCCTCTTCCATCAAAAGGGCGTCGAAATGCACGACGCCGAAGTTTCCACTTGGGGCTCTGATTTCGAGGGGCAATTTTGGGCGCTTTCAGATTCCATTGAAGACTACAGAACTCCTTGCAAGTTATTTAAGGCATTGAGTAGGACGGAACAAGCGTGGATCGTCCAAACCACCTCTCCTGCAGCAGATCGGTGGAAAAGGTGGCGTAAGGAGTGCCATGCCGGTTTGTTCATTATGAAGAGTTTCAATGAGAGAGAATCAAAAGCTCTCAGGTCGGTTATCGCTGCAAGTGTTCTACCATCTCTGACTTATTCTCACAGCACTATATTCAATTATGACGTCAAAGCTTTCCTAAATTTCCACAGGAAGTGGGGGGGTTGTGCACTCACCTGCATTGATCTGGCGGAAGAGATAACGTCTGAAGGGGCGCTTCAAGACAAAGCGTCTAAAGTTGCCAAGAATTTTGCTAAAGATCCCGGCGCTATAACTATGGAGAAAAGCACAGATATCGCTTCCCACTATCTCTTTACTCTCTCTCCGCACGAGGACGATAGGGAGATTTCTATTTTTCAAGTGGTAACCCCATACCTCCGTGATCTTGTCATGAAAGAAATTGCCCGATTTGATGCTGCCCAACAAGCGTCGTTCTATTTCCAGGCAAGCGGCCATTCGCATCTCCAAGGGGCGTTGGGTTACATATTCGAGCGATATGTTTATCTCTGGCTCTTTCCCGATGCCAATGCGGGTGAAGGACTACCATGTACTGCCGTTCAGTCCGGAAAGGGCAAGTCTACAACATCCAAACCCGACTTGCTTAGTCTCCTGCCAGTCGGGAAAGATAATGTGACTGTATCCAGTACATCGTTTTTCAAGGATGTGAACAACAAACGTGCAGCTCCATTTGCCTGGATCCCGGATTCACGAATGCAGCCTACCTACGACGCTATTATTTTCACGCATGATCACATCATTACGATCCAGGCGACTGTCGCCGACAACCATTCCATGAATCCAAAAGGCTTCGAAACCATGAAAGCGCTTCTCTCGGATGACTTTCAAAATACTCGGAAATTGTGCCATGTCTTTATTACGGACCGCTCTACCAATGTAACTGGTTTGCAGAGGCACAGATATAAGGTTGCTGAGGACATGGGTATTTCGGTCCACGTGGCACACCTCGATACTTCTATGTTTTCATTCACTTCCGATGAACTGGAACGCACAAGCAGAGTTGATGTAAGTAAACACAAGCTACAGTTTGACTTTGGCACTAACGTAGGGGTTATCAGGACGAGCTCATTGCGATGGACGTGGACAGAATGGAGATAGGGGACGAGCTCATTGCAGAATGGAGGTAGAGGCTGAGAGGGAGCAGGTACAGCAAGGTGGAGAAGTACAAGCCTCCGGAGAATGTGAAGGGGGCAAGAAAGTAGCTGCCAAAGATCTTGAGACCCCCATTGACCGTGCCACCAAAGCCCTTGTACGATCCCAATGATTACCACTCTTTACGCTGATAGTCTGCTTTCTAGATCTTTATCTCTTATCTCTGTCCTCCCGGACGCACTCACGCTACACCTTAGCGCCTCACCAGCCACTGCAGAGGAGGACGAGTGAGCACTACAGAATGAGATTTGTATGAATGTTAGTGATATGATTAACACGGAACATGGAGACGGAACATGGAGAAAGCAAATGCCGAAGAAAAGCGACGAAAGATCAATAATGGAATTTTCAGCACCATAGAGGTAGGAGAGGAAGGTTTGTGATATCTGTGTGCAGGAGGTTGCAAATCGGCAGGTGAATCTGGGCGGTAGCGGTAGTGATTGGTATGTGCGATAATATAAAATATAGCAACATATAAATTGTGTTTGGTTTCTTGCGAGCAAGGTGAGTGAGGTAACGTCCCTCTAATCTCCCCCTGCATGCCGTGTTATCCTCTGTAAGTACTCTTACTACATTGGCTTCAAGAAACGGGTATTGAGCTCTTACTTTCACTATCCAGAATAATCCAGGATGTTCTTCCGCTGACGTCCTCGAAGATGGTGGGTTAACTGGGCCTCTCACGCGACGAGACAGGAGAAAGGTGAGAAGTAGGGGCGAACTTCGCCTATGGCCCAACCGTTGAATATCATTCTAATGGTTTAATATTACATTGAACCAATACAAGCGCACAAAAATGAAGGATTAGTACGACTTCTGCCCGTGACACAACGTTCGGAGACAGGAAGGCCAGACTGCCCAACCCAACGGGGTGACTTGAGCAAGTTGACTGACTTTGAGCTCTTCTTGGAAGTCGAAGGGATGAATGCGGCTACGCACCTATGTCGGCAACAATCACTCCTCCGTCCTCACGGTAACCTTCCTCTTTCCCCGCGCAGACGCAGATGGCCTCTTTTGTAACCGCACGCGCGACGGGGACCTACTCCGTCCGGTGCTCTGGGAGTCGCCCAAGATTCCCCAACCGACCAAACCGACGAGCTGACGCGCCCCAAAGCCGACGATAGCTCCCGAGAGACACGCAACGACGAGAAATGCATATATCGGATAGAGCGCCTGCGAGGCGTACACGATGGCGCGATACGGCAGGACGATCAACAGATCGACGAGGATTTTCGATGTGATTACGACCGGGGAGAGGAGGTAGATGGGGATGGGGACCACGGCTAGGATTGGATAGAGAAGGGTGAAGAGGATGGCGTTGAGGAGCCAGACGACATGTGATAGAGCTGATAGTCCGGCGGAAAAGGCGGACGAGGCCAATGGCAATACGGAGGATATCGGTGGAGACGTTTGCGCTCGGGGAGGTGTGACCCTCACAGTTTCCGTGGGAGGTAAGGCCTGCGCCATGGCGGGCGAGACCAAAGTAACCATGGCTGCAACTGAAGTCTCGGAAGATACTATCACATGACATCCCAGTTGATTCTCCCTCTTATAAAATCTTGTTCACACATACTTCAGTTGCCGAGGAATGTGTGTGTGTAGCGCGAAGAACGCCATAATGTCCAGGGTACACGCTAGGACGAGTGACTTGACGTCAATCGAAATGACACGGCCTGCAGTGCCTGTAAACTGAAGTCGACCTTAACCGCGACAGAACCCGCTTCTCCTCAACTACGATGACAAAACTAAGTGGTTTCCAGAGCGTACAATGACCGAAATGACTACAAATGGAATAAGAAATGTATATGAAATTTGTAACGAATTAAGAAGTACTGTAGTAAACTCAGGCTATCATCTATCTCCTTCCGTGTAGCTCGGTGGGGCCTCGATCACCAATCTCCCCTCACGAAGTCGTTCCATCTCGCGTAGCCGTTCCATTTCGCGACGTAGAGACTCAACTTCCGAGTGTAGTCTCCGAGTGTCGTATGACGATGACGCTTCACCGGACTCGGCAACAGCATTCGCAGAGGATGTAGTCGGAGATTCATTCGATGTCACGGTCGAGCTTGTTTGGGTCTGTTGGGAACCGAGAGTCTGTGCTCGTAACCGCGCAATCTCCTTGTCGGTCAAGCCAACTGGGATGGGTTCCACTGGTTGCGGGAGTGGAAGTACGGTTGCGGCGGATGGCGATGAAGGAGGAAGTTGGAGCGCGACCATCTCCAGGTCTCTTTCTGGGTTCTGATCTGCTGAAGACTGCTGCTTCTGCGGAGTTCCTGTGTCCCGGGTTCCCTCGGAAGAGTTCAAGTTCGGAACGAAAGGTGTCACTATCCCGTGTGAGCCAGCTTCCCAGGAATCAGTCGAGGAAGACGAGAGAGATTTAGGGCTAGCCCATCTCCGTCGACGCTGCACGAAAATAGCGATTCCGATCGCAGCGAAGATGGCACCACCTATGGTGCCACCGACAATCGCGCCGATGTCCCGCTTTCTGCGTGATGGCGGTATCCTTGTCCCCCCATTGGCATTTATTGTGAGTACAGGAGCTCTACGAGACGGTCTTAGTCAAGAATGAAAAAAAAAAACGGAGGGTCTGCTTTGTACGAACTTCAGAGCTAATGGTGCAAATACAGCACCTTGTGCGGGACTAATAAGCAGTGTAACTTCAGTCAGGGCCCTATATACGATTTTATAATCAACTCACCTAGCCACCCCTTGGATGGTTTTTCCATCGGCGCTACCATAATACACAGGAAACACTCCAGTGGTATTGGTAGAGGATGCCCGGTTGCTAACCCTCGAGATAAGCTCCGACCGCAGGCCTTGATTGGTGGTCATAGCAGCTGCAAACAAACTCCAACCTAGAACAAGGTCAGCCAACAAACTTAAAATATTGTAGAAATACCAACTAGATACAGCGAAGCTTGTGTCTGTTGGAGCGGCGTTATCAATAGGCATGCCAAAGTAGCTGAAGTCTGAAGTCGACACGAGGTTGTCAATAAAACTGCTATGCCCGTCGATTACCTGGAACTGATCAGGGACACCAATAAAACGAGCATTCAAGGACACCGACCGACGATTCCACCAAGTTGGTGCCTAGCCACACATCCGCGAACACATTGTAACCCAGAGTCCACGAGTTGCTTTGCCCATACACTGCAAAAAGATGATTGTCGCCGCTGAATGCAAGGCTCTTCCATTGGGCATAGAGGCGTGCAGCTGCACTCTACAAGAAATCAGTGTCACCACATAGCGTGTTAGAGGCCAGTACGAACGGAGTATTTATTTGCGTCGGCTGCCTGCTTGACTACTGAGCTCATTTTCGACATGGCTTCAATGGCAATTATGCCCTTGATCGCAAGATTGGTTTGGTTATTGACAGTCAGGCCATCCGCGGAATACCTGCGTCATCGACCAATGTAAGTGATGTGTATTCTGTCAACTCACAGATCAACTTACTGATTGCTATTGAACAGCGCCGAAGTGTTCAAATAGTCGGCCCAGGAAGTCAGCAGCGAATACTGTCAGGGTCCATCAGGCCCTATCGCAGACAGGAAGAAGGTAGAATTTGGCGTACATATCTACTTATGAGGCTTCCGTCCCCACTTGCGCGTGCATAAGCGTAAGTCATAATCAACATATTTCCAGTCTCTATGAGAACGGACTGGTCAGCAGCAATTGTTGAAGCAGCAACAGAGGTACGAACGTTCAACGCCCTGATTATGTTTTGAATTGCTGATTGACACGTTGGGATAGTTTGATCCTACCGTAGACTTTCTGAATATCATATCTCAACGTTCATGTTTATGCGGGACGCACCAAGATCAGCGGCAGCATATCCGATGGTATAATTACGTGAAGCTTGAGACCGGAATAGGGGTTCAAGTAGAGGACCACCAAGCGACGGATCGATGTACATCAATGCAGGAAAGGCAGCATATAGGGTCTCAACAGCATTTACTCGGCTTTAAGGTCAGACTCAGTTCCAGTATGATGGACAAAACAGCTTGTGTTGACTCACTTTGCCTCAAGTCCACCGATATTCTTCATGAATATCATTATATCTGAATTATTCAGGTTTCCGTGCTTGTCAGTCCCGATTGTTAGCTGCATACTGGCGTATACTTGGGCGATTGCGACAGAAACCAAGCCTCCAAGATCGTTCGAGACAGCGGTGGCATCTTGGAGTATTTTGTTGTCCAGCCCCTGAGCTCTTGAGGACGCATTGGTGAAATTTTTGAGAAAATCAACGATCTGGACTCTATTGTTAGACATATCTCTGCAAGAGGTGATGTCAATACTAGCCAAGGCTTCGTCATTTGAGTATTGTGTCTTGTAGTACGGTCTACGTGATATCGGAGGCGCACCAGATAGATCGGTGTAGTTGAGGGCGGGGTCCGTGGTGTAGCCAACCGTCCAGACAACTGGAGCCTGGGTGGTTTCGATAGTGCCAAGGTCGCGCGCTATGGCAAAGACGGCGAACTGATCCTGAATGGCACGTATATTTGGATCATGTTGATTATCCAACGTTCCATTGCGGGCAAAGTAATTGCGAGAGGTATCACCCACTGCGATTTTGTTGGTGACATTCTCTCCCTGAATTATCGACTGTGAGTAAGAAAGAAGATAGATTGCTGTCGACTCACCGCCAGCATGGCATAATATAGTGTACCCCATTCCGCTTGGTCGATGATCTCGGTGAACACTGCCGATATCTGGAGTGCGACACTGTGGAAGACGACATCGGCAGTGGACGACGGGGTCCACAGAATCGTCAGCGATCGATCCCCCGAGTTCCACTCTGTAACGAAGCTGAAAAGAAACCATGGGCTCCGGGGAAGGATTTCTCGTACCTCCACTGACATCTGAATACACCTGCACAGCATGACTTGCGCCATCCAATGAGTTTGCGGTGAAAGCCATGTACGAGAATGGGATAGATTGCTTAACCCAATCTTGGGGCTTAAGATGATGCGTATGTAACATTGAAAGGAACAAAGAAGTGAAAACGAACCTCAATGGGATTTAAGAAGGTGAGATTGACTTGCATGGGCCCAGCTTTTCCAGTGACAACGGTCTGTGTAGGGGTGACCGTAAAGCTTGTGAGATTCACCGTACCGTTAAGGATGCCCGGAATTACAGCCCCCAGGAACGAATAGGTCAAGCCGTCGACACGTACGAGGACAGACCACCCTAGGATCTAACACAAAGAAGTTGAGAATTCCATGGCCAGCTGACTATTCGTGGATGGCAAACCTGAGTATCATTGATGGTCGTCGGCCATGAGCGGCCAAACACGGCGTTGTTCGAATGGTTGTTCCAACAGCTGAGATACGGAGAACGAACAGCAAGGGGAATTGCTGGTGGGATGATAGTTTTCTGAGCCGCTACATTGGAGGAGAGGAGAAGGGTGAGCAGTATGAGAACCAGAATCATGGTTAATCGTGATTCAGATACGATGAAAGACATTGAGTTGTTTAGACCGTCAGTGACATCAGCTCCGGCAAAACGATCGGTGACGGAATGGCTACTCCCAGAGTGGAGCGGGCGGTGATAGTAGTCGCAGGATCAGGGATACGGAATGAAAATTCCTGTGGGGCTACCAAGGTAACACGCCCATAATACTAAACAGACTCGGAATGATTCAGAATGAACCCCGACCAGTGCAACGCTGACAGATGATAAGCGCCTATTGATACGTACAAAATGCTAAGGAAAGCCTGAGTACGTACATAGCAGGTACGGTGATATTGTATGTCCAGGTACAATGGGGACATAAACTTAATCGAGAGGCGCCGTCGATTTGTTCTAACTGCATATCCCTCCGTGTTGCTTCATTGCGTCCGGAAGAAAGCTTATCTTGCTGAATTAGGTGGATGGGTTTGTGCTGTGACTGAGAACCTCAAGTTGTTGTATGTCCAGCCGCGGAAATCGGTCAGTGGCTGGCTCGGGCTGAGGCACTTTCCAAGCCAGCGCTCGCAGAATTCAAGAATTAAATTAATGCGGGCCTGAGTACTATCTCCGTTCCCGGGCCGTACAGCCACTGGCAGTCCAATGACGTTGACGCAGCGTCCTCGCGTCCTCCTCACTGCTTTGTCTAACTTGACCTTTGCTTTTCCTGCTTCTGTCTGCGCATGTAAGACATGCGGACACCATTCTCGTGAATACGAGGGTGAGAAAGCCTGGGAGAGTCTGGGAAGCGTACGGTAGGAAGGTATATTTAGACCGTCTGTTTAAATGCCGTCCGTATTGATTGTTGACGGCCGAAGATCAGACCAACCGGAATTTTGAAAAGCCCATTCGTGTCCTCGTGTCACGTTGAAAACCGACATTTTGACAACTAAGCGCCACCACCCGCTTAAAATCTGCCATCCAGCGGTATCCACGTCACCACAGGTTTTTCTGATTGCTGTACCGGTTTGAGGGCAAATTTTACCCATACAGGATTTCGTAGTCAGTGTGTAACACTGCATGTGAAACGTAGATGATATGAGAAAGGGAAACTTGGGGTGACCGATCGCACAGCTACTACGGTTTAAAGCGCTTACGGCCAGCGAAAGCTCCACTGAAAGCGGTTCCATAATACAGGTCGCCGTGGCCCTCGCGAAACGAAAACCATCCCCTGCGGGGAAACAAGGGTGGCAGGTACTGAGACGTACTACCAATGTTTTGACTCTCGCGTAGTGTACTACTCTGGTTGTGCTATACGGAGCCCTTAGTACAGTAGTAGTAGTACTGTACACCAGGCCATTCCTTGCGTGATCATTGCGTCGTGCGAGACAATGGTGCCGAAAGATGCCGTTCTCTCATGCACGCCTTCTCGGAGGCTTTTATGCCTCAGTGCCTGAGAACAGTCTGAGAACCGACATGGAGATCAGAATTCTGGAGTTTGTTTCCAAAAGAACCCCCGAGGTGCGGTTCGGATCTCAGACTAGTTTGTGTCGGACCGGCCACAAGAAATGAAGGAGGTAGTGGCTGTTGAAATTTTGAAAAGCCGCAGAGGCTTGAGCCAACTCGCTCGGCCAGGGATAAGGTTGGCAGTTTCTATGCGTCAGGTGTTTCAACCAGCCTTAGTTCTGATGGACTGCCGAGCCTCATCAATGCGCAGTGCTTCCATGCAGATTGACAACTGTGGTAAAGATTAGTCTTACGCGAGGTCGATAATGCTTAAGTCAGACGAGTGAGAGGGCAACCCGGAGGGGGGAGAGATCATCATTTTGTGTTCCCTCCGGATGTATATATTGCCCCCCCCGATAGGGCGGAACTATACGTGACTAATCCGGCCCGGATCGTCGCTACCTATCAATTAGTGTCCATGGCTCCGCCCTCCAATATTGCGGAAGGACTCAAGGGCTCCAGGGTGGGTCATAGACCTATTGCCACAACAACAAGTCTGTGCGATATAACTTACAGTCGACTCGGATCAGCTTAAATGAGTCATCATTATGTAGACGCGCGTTGACACGCTTTGATGGTTTCTCTCTCCGGTTGACTCGGATCTTTTTGATGATCAACGCAGTCATGATGATCAATTGCACACTCTCATATTCTTGCAGTTAAATGAGCAAATTGTACAGTAGACGCCTTGGGTGACTCGATATTGAGCTTATACACCTGATCGAGTCGGTCCTAGCACACAGGGATGGATGATCTGAAAGTGAGGATGTTCAACAATTTTCTCAGACACTGTTTCTTGAACATCATTTTGATACCGATTTTTGATGCCAACGTTGTTATATTCCTGAACCTGATATAATGTTTCATATCGGGGACTCCATGTGTCGGTGGATGTGTTCGGTAGCAGTCGTAAAGATCTGAGCCCGAGGCCGTAAAGCGAGTGGATGCCATATGGTCATCATGACCGCCGTGGGGGGTGCGGTGCAAACGCGGTACATCGACAGCGACGTGACAAGAATGGCATGAGTTGCACCATGAACGCGACGAATCCCCCTTGTCGCGTCAACATTGCAATGATAATGCTAAGTGACTACAGCATAGAGTGTGCAATTGAAATGCCCTTACAACGGAATAAAATGCAAGAACCGACAGAAATGTGTTCAAAGAATTAAGAATTAGTAGTATACTATCTACCCCCCTCGGTATAGCTTGGTGGCGCCTCAAGCATCAACCCCTCTGTACGAAGTCGCTCCATCTCCTGGCGTACTAGAGACTCAACTTCCGTATGTAGTCTCTGAGGATTGTATGACGAGATCGCTCCACTGGAGGACCCGGTGACCATATTCGGAGAGGACGTAGAGCGAGAAGAATCTGATGTCGAGCGGTCATGGGACTCCTGTGAATTGAGAGCCTCTGCGCGTAATCGCGCAATCTCCTTGCTGGACAAGCCAGCTGGGATGGGCACCACTGGTCGCGAGCGCGGAAGTACGGCGGGTGGCGAGGAAGATAGATAGTGAAGGGGGATCATCTCTGCCTCTGGATCCTCAACTACGAATGGCTGCTGATCCGTCGAAATTCCTGAAGCCTGGGCTGTCTCGAACGGGTACGGATCAAAGGGTGTCACTTTTGGCAGTGGGCCAGCTCCCGCGAAATGAGTTGAAAAAGACAAGATAGACCTTGGTCTTCGTCGCTGTACAAAGGCAACGACTCCGATCACGGCAAGGATGGCACCAGCACCACATATGATGCCCCCGACGATCGCACCAGTATTCCGTTTTCTGTGTGATGATGACAATCTCCTCGTCATCGCCGTCCCGTTAGCAGTTATTGCGAGTACAGGAGCTCTACGAGAGGGTCTTAGTTAGGGACGAAAAAAAGAACCCGCTCGCACGAACTTCAGAGCTAGTGGTGCAAACACAGCGCCTTGTGCGGGGCTAAAAAATATCGTTAGCAACTTCAATCGAGACCCCAGACCAATATCCTGATTTACTTACCTAGCCACTCCCTGGAGAGTTGATCCGTCGACGCTACCATAATTCAAAGGAAACACTCCAATAATAGTGGAAGTAGACGCCCGCTTGTGAACCCTCGAGATAAGCTCTGTGCGCAGGCCTTGATTGGTAGTCATAGCAGCTGCAAACAAACTCCAGCCTAGTACAACGGTCAGCCAACAGAACTTGAGAATTATAAAATTACCAACTAGACACAGCGACAGTCGTGTCTGTAGACAGGTCGTCAACAGGCATGCCAAAGTTGCTGAAGCTTGATGTTGAAACGATGTTGTCAATGAAATTGCTATGTCCGTTATATACCTGCCAGAGAGACTGATCAGGGCCGTCAGAAGACGAGCATTCACGGACACCAACCGACGATTCCACCAAGTTAGTGCCTAGCCACACATCCGCGAATAGATTGTAACCCAAAGTCCACGAGTTGTTTTGCCCATATGCTGCAAGGAGATGCTGGTCATTGCCCAAAGCAAGGCGCTTCCATTGAGCGTAGAGGTTCGCAGCTGCATTCTAGAAACGAATTAATATCACTGGATATATAAAGGACAAGTACAGACCGAATATTTATTTACGTCGCCTGTCTGATTGACTACTGAGCTCATTTTCGACATGGCTTCGATGGCGATGATGCCCTTGATCGCAAGATTGGTTTGATTATTGACAATCAAGTTATCCGCGGAAGACCTAAGTCATTGATAATAGTCAGTGGTGTGTATTCTGTCAACTCACAGAAACATCTTACTGATCATGAATGAACAGCGTTGAGGTAATCAAATAGTCGGCCCAAGAAGTCAGCACGTAATACTGTCAGAGTCCATAAGGCCTTGTAAGCCAAAAAATTAGCGTATTAACGTACATATCTGCTTATGAGGCTTCCGTCCCCACTTGCGCGTGCATAAGCGTAAGTCATAATTAGCATATTCCCCGTCTCTATGGGAAGGGACTGATCAGCAAAGCAGGCCCAAATCCATCGTCAGGGGTACAGACGTTCAACACCCTGTTTGGAATTTGAATTATTGCCCGACACACTGGGATAGTTTGACCCTACAGCAGACAGTCTCAATATCATATCTCAACTCTATGCTTATGCGACACGCACCGAGATCAGCCGCAGCAGGTGTAGGGAAAGAGTTGCCGGATGTTTGAAGCCGAAATAGAGGTTCAAGGAGAGGTCCACCGAGGGACGGATCGATGTACATCAATGCTGGAAAAGCAGCATATAAGGTCTCAACAGCATTAACTCGGCTATGAAGGTCAATCTCAGTTCAGGTATCACAGACAGAACAGCGTGGGTTAATTCACTTTGCCTTTGCGCCACCGATATTTTTCATGAACATCATTACATCGGAATTGTTGAGGTTCCCGTTTGCGTCAGTACCAATTGTTAGTTGCATACTGCCGTATACTTGGGCGATTGCGAGAGAGACCAAGTCTCCGAGATCATTCGAGACAGAGGTAGCATTCTGGAGTATCTTGTTGTCCAGCTCTTGAGCTCTTGAGGACGCGTTGCTGAAATCACTGAGAAAGTCAACGATCTTAACCTTAATGTTAGAAGCCATCTTGGCAGGCGATGCTATCAATACTAACCAAGGCCTCATCATCTGGGTATTGTGTCTTGTAGTACAGCTTACGAGGTATCGAAGGAGCACCAGATAAATCGGTGTAATTAATGGCGGGGTCTGTGGTGTAGCCGACTGACCAGACAACAGGAGCCTGGGTGACTTTGATAGTGCCAAGGTCGCGCGATATGGCAAAGACGGCGAAGTTATCGCGAATGGCACGTGATTTTTGATCTTTTTGACCGTTTAACTTTCCATTTTGCGTAAAATTACCCCGAGAGTTGACATCCGACGCAATCTGGTAGGTGACGTCGTTCCCCTGTATCGTATCATAGACCGTGAGTAAGTGTCAGTAAGAAAGTAATTTAATGGCTACCACTCACCGCCTTCATGGCATAAAATAGCGTACCCCATTCCGCTTGGTTACTGCTCTCGGTGAACAGTGACGTAGTCTGGAGTGTAACAAAGTGAAAGATGACATCGGCATTGGATGTCGAGTTCCACAGAATAGTCTGCGATCGATCCCCCGAGTTCCACTCTGTAACGAAGCTGAGGGGGTATGAAGCGCTACGGAGAACGATTGGACGTACCCCCGCTGACATCTGAATACACCTGAACAGCATGACTTGCGCCGTCCAATGAGTTTGCGGTGAAAGCTATGTACGAGAATGGGATAGATTGTCTAACCCAATCTTTGGGCTTACATGATGCGTTTGAAGACATTGAAAAGTAACAAAGGTGTGAAAACGAACCTCAATAGGATTTAAGAAGGTGAGATTGACTTGCATGGGCCCAGCTTGCGCAGTGAACACGGTCTGCGTAGGAGTGATCGCAATACTTGTGAAGTTCACGGTACCGTTGTGGAGGTTCGGAAGTACACTCCCCAGGAACGAATAAGTCAGGCTATCGACACGTACGAGAACAGACCACCCTAGGATCTGACACAAAATTGAGATTTTCATGACCAGCTAGACATACGGGGATGGCAAACCTGATTATGGTTGAAGGTCGTCGGCCATGTCTGACCAAATAATGCCCCATTCCCATTTTGGAGCCAACAGTTGAGATATGGAGAACGAACAGCAAGGGGTAGTGCTGGAGGGACAAAGGTTACCTGGGCCCTTACGTTACAGAACAGGTGAAAGGTGAGGAGTAGTAAGAAAATCATAGTTGTTCGTGATACGATGAAAGACATTGCGTTGTTTAGACCGTCAGTGACATCAGCTCCAGACTGAAAAAGTAGAGAAAGGAATGGCCACTCGCAGAGTGGAATAGGACAGTTGCAAGGATCGGGGCAAGGGATGAAAATTCCTGGGAGGGTGCCAAGGTAACTCGCCCACGATGCAAAACTCCCATGATGGCAGTATGGCGGCCAACTTGAACCTCGGAGCAAGTTAACTCCACGTAGTACTGCTCTGTGATAAGCGCCACTTGCATCTAGTACTCATACGTTCAAAATGCCAGGGAGACTTGCGTAGACTACGTACATCCAGGGTCGTCACGGATGGAGGTAATAAATTAGGTTCGTGATCAAAATTGAGAGATCGGCCGGGGCCGGTTGTCATCACGGTTGTTCTTGCTTCCGTTGCCCCATCGGACCGTGCCTACTGAGTGCCTGACACTTGTGGGCATAACACCAGCCGAACACATAGGTATTATAGATGCTCTGCCCATTAAGCTGAGAACAACAAGTGTGACCATGACGAGGTCTGGTCGTTTGGTGTCATGGTCTCCTGCTGAACGTGTCTCTACACCAACATACTATTTTCATGCAAAGTAAGAGAAGAACTTTGTTGAAGTTGTTTTTTCACAAATTTCATGTGTGCCTGGTAGCAGTCGTGGTTGGCCATCAAAGGCTCCAAATGTGTATGAGTCAAACCATTGTTCGCCAACCTTGTTCCATCAGCTACGATTGATACCACGGCGACCGTGTTGGTATGACCCATAAGAATCGGAACGATCTGAACTTCGCTGCGCATGCGTTGTAGAAGCAAACGGATATTAAAGGTACCTCCCTCTGAGCCCGCCACTCGCGCTCTAGACTGGCTGTCACTGGCAATTGTCAAAAGGACGTAAGCCTGAGCTTGTGCACTCTGATGAGAGTTACACGTGATTACTGTCTGGCGTGTTTGTCCACACCCCACTGAGCACCTTTGAGAAAGATTGCTCATACTCCTAGTACTGACATCTGAATACACCTGCACATGATGACTTGTGCCGTCCACTGAGTTTGGGGTGAAAGACATCAGGGTAAAATATGAAAATGCGTGGTGAGCTGCTACAGCAAGGGATACTCTCCCATGATTAAACAGAATGAGCCTCCGATCAAGCAAGCTGCACTTCATGGCACTGACAGGCGACAAGCACCTGTGACTGGACCCACCGTCTAATGTGATTTGGATGAAGACAGGTACAGTAGATCAACTTGCAGTGAGTCACAGCATTACAGACAGTCGCACTCTTCCTTTCAGGAATTGAGCGAGTACAACACAAAATGACGGGTCGTGCTAGGGCAGGGTCAGACCGGTCAGGGTTAGTGTTTCCCGTGCTGTGTAATCATCAGCGATCGATCAACATGCGTGGGTATGGCGAGTGTACGGTGACTTAGAGCGGCAGCGTTTCTCCGAGATGTCCTCTGCGCTGCGATGATGCGAGATCATCGCAACAATTGAGTCTTATTGAAAATTTGACACGTCTGCGGCGACCAGTGATGCATTACTCCTCATTCAATCGGCGCTTCACTTGCCCCGACAAAGACACAATGGCAGCCGTTGTCTAACTCGATAGCTCTTTCCCATTGTTCGACTTGCATGAGGATTTACTGGCATCACAGTGACAAAACACATGTGATGTTACAGAAGGTCAATATGAGTAGAGGTGCGGAAGGCAGGACGTGTGACGATTTCGTAAAGGTCTCAGATGGGCGCTGGGGCGTGTGTGTACGAAGTGGGCGAAGCGCCGTGCCTCCGAGTCAACGCGCGTCTTACTGGCGCTGCCTGTTGGAATAGCAGAGGCTCGGAGGCAGTCACGGTGTGATGCTGTACCGTACATGCGTGAGACGAGACGAACTAGTAGGACGAGTCGAGCGAGAGCGTAAGAGTCACGGTGTAGCCGGGCCGCGCAGTGTCAACGTTTGTTTCCGTCTCATATCTCATATTCTAGCAAGTAGCAACCGGTCTTGCTGCCGTCAGATCAAATTCGGCTCATTCAAAAAGAGTTCAATCGATCCGGGCTCGTCATCCGTTAGGAATGATACGGATATTGAATTACAAAAAGACATAGTGAATAAGGAGAAATATGACTCCGAAGCTTGAAGCAAACACTGGGTGTGTATTCAATAATGTATTCATTATCTTCGCTGTCAAGAGATTCTACAGTTGCTGACCAGACAAGCCTGAGGTGTACGTAGCTTCATCTCTTGTTATCAATTGTAGAGGTCGTCATTAACACCTTCGAGCATTCGGATCACCTTCTGTGTGATTATACTGTGGGCACCGCGGCTGGCATAACTAGTTACCTTTTGGTTTATGTTTTATGTGGTCGATCTTGGTACAAAAAAGTTGTTACAGTACAGTATCCGAGTCGGCTCGAGTGTTGACACTGGTCAATTCACCCACAGTGCCTGATCCGCATTACTGGACCACTACAATAATTTGGCGTCTTGCTGATGTTTTGTTTCAAACTGACAGATCTGTCATACCTATTCCACATGCCACTCCATCACGGAATACAGTACTGCGCACTTTGCCTTCAGACCAAGCAACCGGAAACACCGGGCCGAACAGGTTTCAAGTTCATACGTAGACGAACTTCAAGTTGATCGCTAAAACACTACAGTAATTGTATAAATGAAGTGTCCTTGCAAGGAAATAAAAAGTGCCTGCGAACTGAATAACAATCGCAAAGTCCCCGCAAAACCGTGTTGTAAATAAAGAATTGAGAACCAGTAAACTATACATCACCCTCTGTATAACTCGGCGGCGCCGCAACTGCCAATCCCTCCGACCGAAGTTGCTCCATCTCCCGCCGGAGAGACTCGACTTCCGAGTGTAGTCTCTGAGTATCGAATGGTGATGTCGCTCCACCGGACCCGGTGACGGAGTTCGAGGAGGATGTAGGCCGAGGCTCATTCGATGTTGAGCGGTTGATGGACTGCTGAGAAGTAAGAGCCTCTGCGCGTAAGCGCGCAAGCTCCTTGTCGGATAACCCAACTAATTCGGGTGTCATTGGTTGGTGAAGTGGAAGAAGTGTGGGTGGCGAGAAAGATAGATGGCGAAGGGCGATCATCTCCGCTTCCGTGGTTTCAGATACCAATGGCTGCTGCTCCGGCGGAATTCCCGAACCTTGGATTGCTTCAGGAAAGTCCGGATCAAAGGGTGTCACTATTATCTGTGGGCCAGCTTCCATGAAATCATTCGAGGAAGATAAAATAGATCTGGGTTTAGACCGCCTCCATTTCCTTCGACGCTGCATGAAGGTAACGATTCCAATCACAGAAAAGACGGCGGCGATACCACCTATGGTGCCCCCGACGATTGTGCCGATATTCTGGTTCCGTTTTGGGGGTAATGGCAAGTTCGTCTTCGACGCCGTCCCGTTCGCATTTATTGTATGCGTAGGAGCTCTATGAGAGTCTTAGTCAGGGATAAAATAAATCGAGGGACCACTTTGCACGAACTTCAGAGCTAATGGCGCAAACACAGCACCTAGTGCAGGACTAATAAGCATTATAGCAACTTCAGTCGGGACCCCAGATACAATTTCTCAATTAACTCACCTAGCCGCTCCTTGGAGAGCTGTTCCATTAACGCTATCATAATACACAGGGAACACTCCAGGGAGGGCGGTCGCACCCATCCGGTTGTAAACCCTCCCAATGAGCTCGGAGCGTAGGCCTTGATTTGTAGTCAGACCAGCTACAAACATACTCCAGACTAGAACAGGGTCAGATATCGGAATTAAGGAATTAAAGAAATACCAACTAGAAACAGCGATATTTGTATCTGTAGGAACGGCATTATCAATAGGCATGCCAAATGTGCTGAAGTTTGATGTCAACACGAGGTTGTCAATGAAACTGCTATGCCCAGCGTATACCTGAAACTGGTCAGAGATGACAAGAAACAAGTATTCAAGAATACCGACCAACGATTCCACCAAGTTAGTGCCTAGCCACACATCCGCGAATAGATTGTAGCCCAGAGTCCACGAATTCGTTTGCCCATACGCTGCAAGGAGATGCTTGTCGCTGCCCAATGCAAAGCTCTTCCATTGAGCATAGAGCTTCGCAGCAGCGTTCTACAGGCAAATTAATGTCACTGCGGCATAAAATATAAAGAACCGGTACAGACTGAGTATTTCTTTACGTCGTCTGTCTGATTGACTACTAAGCTCATTTTTGACATGGCTTGAATGGCGATGATACCCTTTATAGCAAGGTTCGTTTGGTTGTTGACAGTCAGGTTATCTGCAGAAGACCTGCGCCATCGACCATTGTCAGTGATGTGTAGTCTGTCAACTCAGAGAAACAACTTACTGATTGGTAATGAACAGCGTCGAAGCATTCAAATAGTTGGCCCAGGAAGCCAGCAGCTCATACTGTCAGAGATCATCAGGACCCATCAGCCAGAAATTTAGTCTTGGCGCACATATCTACTTATGAGGCTTCCGTCCCCACTTGCCCGTGCATAAGCGTAAGTCATAATCAGCATATTTCCTGTCTCTGTGAGAAGGGGTTGATCAGCAATGCCCAAATCCGACATCAGACGTACGAACGTTCAACTCCCTGACTATGATTTGAATTTAATCCTGACACACTGGGATAGTTTGATCCTACAGCAAACGATCTAGATACCATATCTAAATATTCATGTTAATGAGGGACGTACCGAGATCAGCGGCAGCATATCCGATGGTATAGTTACGTGATGCTTGAAGCCGAAGTAGGGGTTCAAGGAGAGGTGCACCGAGCGACGGATCGATGTACATTACCCCGGGAAAGGCAGCATACAGGGTCTCAACAGCATTGACTCGGCTTTGAAGGTTAATCTCAGTCCTAGTATAATGGACAAAACAGCTTGGATTGATTTACTTTTTCTTAACCCCACCAATATTCTTCATGAACATCATTACATCTGACTTGTTGAGGTTCCCGTACTCGTCAGTCCCAATTGTTAGCTGCATGCTGCCGTATAGTTCGGCGAGTGCAGTAGTAGTCAACTGTGGAAGAACATCCGCGATGGAGTTGGAATCGTCGAATATCTTGATCTCCGGCCGTAAAGCCCTTGAGGATGCATTGCTAAAATCGTTGAGAAAGTCAACGATCTGGAATTTAAGGTTAAACATAATAGTCTACCCAAGAGTTGCTATCGATACTAACCAGTTCTTCGTCGTTTGAGTATTGTACCTTGTAGTACGGGCTACGAGACGTCGGAGGTGCACCAGATAGATCGGTATAATTGTTGGCGGGGTCCGTTGTGTAGCCGATCGCCCAGACAACTGGATCATTTGTGGATTGGATAGTCCCAAGATCGCGCGATATGGCAAAGACGGCGAAGTTATCGCTGATGGGACGTAAGTTTGGATCTGGTTGACCGTTCGACACTCCATTGCGTGTAAAATTACCCCGGGAGTCAGCATCCGATGCGATTTGGTAGGTGACATTGTCTCCCTGCGCCACGGACCATGAGTGAGTAAAGCAAATAGATGATTACCAACTCACGGCTTTCATGGCATAATATAGCGTACCCCATTCCGCTTGGTCAAGTACCTCCGTGAATGGCGCCGGTTTCTGGAGTGTGACACTGTGGAAGATGACATCGGAATTGGACGTCGGGCTCCAGAGAATGTTCTGTGTTCGATCCCCCGAGTTCCATTCTGTAACCAAGCTGAGGAAATGACGGACTTCGGAGAACGGCTGCATGTACCTCCACTGACATCTGAATACACCTGCACAGCATGGCTTGTGTTGTTCAAGGACTTTGCAGAGAAAGACATGTACGAAAATGGGATGGACTGCCTGACCCAATCTTGGGGCTTTACATGATGCATATGTAAACGTTGAAAACAACAGAAGAGTGGGGACGAACCTCGATAGGATTAAGAAAAGTGAGATTGACTTGCATGGGCCCGGCTTGCCCAACGAGTACGGTGAAGGCAGGGCCGAAAAAGATATAACTCGAATTTACAGTACCGTTAACGAGATTCGATGCTACATCCCCTAGGAACGTATAGGTCAGGCCGTCGACACGCACGAGGACAGACCACCCCAGGATCTGACAGATCAAAGTTGAGAACTCTGCGGCCAGTTGAATATACGAGAATAGCAAACCTGAGAACGATTGGAGGTCGTCGGCCATGTCTGACCAATTATGGACGCGCCCGCGTTATAGTGGAGCCAACTGTTGAGATATGGTGAACGAACAGCGAGGGGAACTGCTGTAGGGAAGGCCACGGGAGAGGAAAGGAGAAGGGTAAAAAGTAGCAAGAGAATCATCGTTAGTCGTTATACAATAAGAGATATTGCGTTTGTTTAGACCGTCAGCGACACCAGCGACAGACGAGGAAGACGGTTAAAGGAGGGAGTGCCCACTCGCAAAACGCAGTGCTGGGAGGTTGCTGGGCTCAGGGCAAGAGATGAATACCCCTTGAGAACTGCTAAGATTTGTCGTTCATTGTAAGTGAGCTCGGCGTGGCGTGGCGCCGTCTCCGTCAGACCCGAGACAAGCGCCTGCGACTTGACCCACCGTCCAGTGCAAATGGAACGGCAATACAGAATGATAAGACGTGCCAAGGGGTTGGTATTTTCCGTACTTGTGCACACATCGGCGATCGATCAACGTTCAACATGCGTAGCTGTAGCGAAGACTCGGGTCTTGTCCGTTTATACACGTGTCCACGGCAACCAGTGATGCAGTGAAGGTCATAGCCCCCCATTCAATTGGCGCTTACACGGAGAAGACTTATGACACACACCCAATAGGACTTTTCTCGATGTTCGATTTGCGTCGAGGTTCATCAAAATACACTGCAGTGTTACAGAAAGTCGACCTATGTAGAACTTGAATGTGCGGAAGACACGAGCCACACGCCGTGTGACTCGGCGATGATGGTTGTGAGTCTCTGGGCGCCCATTTGGACGTGTATAGTGGGCAGAGCGCCGTGTCTCGACGCGCATCACACTGCATGGCTTGAGTGGCCGAGGTTTGAGGGTTTTTACGTGTGATATGAGTACAGCTTGTGTCAGACGTGGGCGTCAATCGAACGCTTGGAATAAGTGGTCGGTAGCCGGGCCGCGCACCCCTGCCCTGTAAAGACTCCTGTAAGCCTGAGTTCGATTCACCCGCATGTATACTCGTCCCCCATCCAGTACTTTGTTCTTGCCACAATTGGATCAAACCAGCACGATTGAAAGAGGCCTTGCGATCCAGACTCGCCATCCGCTTGATCGGAAAAGGGGACGACACCGATACAGACTTCCAAAAAATAACGTGGACGATGAGAAATACAAAGCTTCAAAGTCTTCAATTGAAGCCAAGTCACTTAGTGTGTATTGTGTATTCAATAACGCCCTCATCTTATTCGTTGTTGTGAAGAGATTTTACAGTTGTTGGCCAAACAAAACATAGAGAGGTTGCAGCTTCACCATACAGTTGGCACTGGAACTACTAGCTACCTGTAATCTGTACGTTTGATCCTGATTCAAACTTTTGCTACAGTACTGGCCCGTACTAGACGCCAGGCTATGCAGACCGCTGGATTCACATTGCCAATCACTTGACACCCGAGTCTTGCTGATGATACGTTTCCAAACTGATAGGTCTGTCACAGACCCCACATATTCCACATGTCACTCCATCGCGGAGTACAAAAGATAGTAGTCCATCGGGTTTAGTGTCCGTGCCCAGACTGAATTACTGCACGGCAGACAAAGCCCGATGACAGCCGTTTTGATGCTCACATCTAATCTTTCAATAAGGTACCATGGCTATGCAAGTGCGAAGATCAGAGGCAAATCACACAATACTCCATCCAGTCATTGCATTAATGATGACACGCCGAGAGGCTCACTTGTGATTTACGACTTTATGCCCAAGGCAAAGCAGGACGACATGTGAGAGCGTTATAAGACTCCAGTATGACGCAGAGTAACCTGCCCGAGACGAGACGTTCGATCCCACGAGAACAGCGGACTTCCAGATACTGTCCCGGGTACAATGGGACTAGATAGGCAATATTGTACACTGCACGGTGACGCCACCCCGCTGTGCTATCCATGTGATGCAGAGAAACCTCGTCAATAAAATGGCACTTAGACAGGAGGCGCGTGGGATGATTAGATGACTGACCGCATAGGTGAACTTATCCTCGGAGGCAGGCAGGCCACGTACAATTAATGCGTCAGCTTTCAATCGTAGATGAAAAGCTTAGCGCTCCCCCACGGGCCGTCCACTGGCAAAATCCACCAGTAGGGCTCCATGGGTATTTTCATATTGGGGACATGGTTTCGTATCAAGGATTGCTGAGCGCTGTGTCCAAATACAGGGTAGGAACTTCTCTCGATCGAGGACCTGTCCCAATACGACGATCATGATTGGGTGGAGTCGGCTACGATGGCCAGCGTGGGGGGATTGTGGACCCGTACAGTACAGTATGGACACACAAAAAGGGACGTAACACGCGGGGTATTATCTCTTGGAGATATTCAATACCCTGTTGCTATCAAGAACTACATTCCTCCGGGACTTCGTATTTTGAAGAATTCGACCTCAAATTCACCAGTGTACCAGTTGTCCACCGTGCAAGCCTCACAAGTTATACAAGCCTTCGATACACAGTGGTAGAAGTACCGCATTGCTTTGAATCGTCCAGTCCGTAACTGCAGACCTGCCAGCTGAGGACATTTCGACTGACAAATTTCTTTACAGCCTTGGACTTCCACCTTTGGCTCAGTCACGTACCACGACACACCGCCGTCCTTGACTTTTTCATCGAAGCTACTCGCCGAGATTGAGCAATAAATATTCCACTGATACATGATACAACAGGAGCTCATAGCTAAGAAGTACAACGTGAAGGAAAAGCAGGAGAAGAAAAGAACCGAAAAGTAATAAGATTAAGTAAAAACCGACCAGGGTGTCTACGCTCATTGAAATAGTTTGGTGGTACTAGTAATCATATGCCTTCCTCGCCTAGCCTGTCTCTGAGGCCATATCCTCCAATGTGCTGAGCGACGCAATACTTGAGCAGCTCGAGCAGCTCGAGTCTGTACCCGAGTATGACTCGTCGGATTCGGGTTCCGAATCCGTGTGCGGCAATGTATCATGTAAAATGGAGTGCCAGGTCTCGTCTCTGGGAATTGACGACGAACAGTGCGGCAAATGCCCCGAATAAAAAGCTTGTGAGGACGTACGATGCCGTCTCGACCGTCGATGAAGTGTTTCCAAGAGGAAGCTGTGAGTCTTCCGGCGGAACGAGAGGCGCAGGTGCGGAGACGGGGCCAGAAGAGGATTCTGGCGGATCGGCTTCGTCCGCAGAAACGTCCGACCCCGACCGGGAATGTACTGACATGAACTCGTCGGTGAGGAGTTGCAGCTCGCTGACAACCCCTTGCAACCGCGTAACTTCATTTAGCGCATGAATGCGCTGTGCATTCCTCACCTCCTCTCCGATGACGTGGACCATGGACTGAATGAGATCCCAGATCTCTGTGTGCTCGCGAACCCACCACTGGCCCGGCCAGCGTGCGATGATGTAAGCAAGCTCTGCGACGTTATCAACGGCTCCTTGGAAGTCCTTCAAGGCATATCTTTGGAACCATGGTCGAAGGAAGCACATAGCGAGGCGCACTGAACTTGAAGTCGTGTCACGTAGTCGCACTTCTGCTGATGAGCGCAAAAATTGTTCCGACATCTGCTGGCAGAACTGCTGATATCCCGAACGTTGCTGCGTGACATCCCATGTGAGATTGCCGAAGAAGTTTTTATCTTCTTCATTAGGATTAGAGTTGAGGAAGTATGAGGGAAGTTTCGGGACGATGGACAGGATGGGGATGGAGGAAAGTACGGCTGTGCCTGGCACATAGCCGTAGATAAGAACATCTTGTGCCTCCGTCGCAAATCGGTACCACTTCCAGTGGTCCTGGTGCCGTCTATATGTTACAATTAGCAACGGTATACTTGGAGATCCATGGATTCTTACTCTTTCGGCGATCCCTTTCGTAACAGCTCTAACGCTGTGACTGCCCGCCCTGCAACTGCTCTCGCATCGATTACGGCGATTTCCAACGGCTGCTTAGGGTTGCTCTTGTAACGCCTGGTTGCTTCCCATATCGCCCAGGCGAAGCTGAACGAGGTTGTGACGAAGGGCGAGGAGGACTTCTTTGACCAATCCATGTGGTTGGCCACGTCAGCGTATGAGTTGGGTATCGCCGACTGATCGGGCGATGCACTCATGGCTTGAAAGTCTTGTACAGTGTATCGATAACTGTTCTTAAATTTCTGGCCGATGAAGAACGGCTCTGAGCTGTCGAAGAATGGGGAGAGTGGCTTGGGGGTGTATACGCGGAAGAGGAAGGGATTATGCTCGACTAGCGAGTCAAAAGTAAGATCTGGGCCGAATCCATACTGAGGGAGAGCATTGAAGCCCAGCTGAAAGCGGCCAGAATCCTTTGAGTCTGCGGATGAGCCTTCCATGATAGAGGTGGTGAGTTTTGAGAAGAGGGATGCTGCGGCGAAAAGGCGACCCACATCATGGCCTTTTACTATCGCAGGTCTTGCCTCGTGGGTGCAATGCAGAGAACCCTCACTCCGAATTCAGCTCGTCCAAGGGACAGATTAGTCCGGACCTGCCGGACACGTGCAGCCAACGAGGCATCGATGATGTTCCCCTAAGCTAGCATTCCGAGACTGAAAGCAGCTAGTACCAAAACGCTCCGAAATTTCCACGTTTATATTGTCTTTTTGAATAGACAGATACTCCATAGGAATTGTCTGGGTTGGGGAAAGTGAATGAGTTAATGTTGTGAGCGCAATGGTACTGCTTATCCCGGGTCGTCGTTCTTACGAAATGAAGGTCACATGTTTCGGAGTCTCTCATCAGCGCAACACGTCATCTACTGCAGGCGGCGCTTGTCATGAAATCATTTTTAGAGGCTGTGCCATCGCGCACTTTCCATGAGGCATATATATGCATGAGGTTTTGCAGTTAGAGGGACACTGGTCTGTGGGTCGATTGCGGTGCTTAATGTGCTGTGCTGTTCTGTTCATGGATTCAATCATTTGGAGTTCAGTTTGTAATCCCAGATGTGATGTGATAGTCCGAGTGGGCCGAGTGGGTGAGCCCAGGCCTGTCTGTGTGACCCATAGTAGATTTCCAACCCATTGGCCCAGTTGTTCCTTGTATAATGTAATGGCTTCATTAGAGTGTGGTTCTTTCACTGTCTGCTTGGCTCTTGTTTTGTGTTCTGCTCTGTCATTTTATTGTTTGTTACTCTTACCTCTTGTATTAGGGCATGTTTCCTTGTCTGTCTTCACATTTTATTGGGTACATACCCATTTAGATTTTTGTTTGTTACTCCCTACTGAGGTTGGCAATGTTTTTTTTTACATTATGGCAGATGGGCTGTGGTGTGCAGGTTCTTTGGACCAGCCTTGGCCCCACTTCTGGGAAACTTCAACCTGGTGGTGGTAGCAGTCCAAGATCACCATGTTTATTCTCTTGCAGAAAATACGCTACCAAGTCAAAGTGTCTGTAGTTAATGTCACGTGATTATGTGGCACAGAAGTGGGGCGAGACAAGGAGAGTAGTGTTCGCTGTGCCGGGCGGCTCACGTCCAGCTTGAGCATCCATCATCATCACCATCGTGTCCTCTTTCCAATCTCTAGACTCAATCCCTTCTCATCTCTTCTTGGGAGCTTTCCCACGATGGCCTCTCAGTCTCCCCTGATCTCAATTCCGAGAAAGGGTACAGATGAAGTCGACTGGACTTCACCAATCCGGAGCGCGATCTCTCAGTCGTACGGAGAAGACCCTGATAACTATGCGTCCGAGTGTGCTTCTCTCCAGAGATGTCGGCAGGACGCTGTCAAAGGGGCCGGAAGTGATATGACTGGTGCGTTTCTCTCCTTTCCCTGAGATGAACGTCCCCAACACAAGCCAGCCCGCGACTTACTTTACAAATACTTCGGACAACTCGAATTGCTCGAACTACGCTTTGCGGAAATCCGCATCAACTTTCCATGGCGTGATGCATTCACCAACAAACTAATCGTCCAGACATCACTTGCATATGAGAAGGCATCTGTTATTTTCCAGATTGCCGCCACCCATTCCGCAATTGCCTGCGCTCAGAGCCGCTCAGACCCAGAGGGGCAGAAACGCGCGTTTTACTACCTACGATGCTGCGCCGGGATGCTCACATACATCAACGAAAACTTCTTACATGCGCCGTCTACGGACCTGAGCCGGGAAGTCATCAAATTACTCGTCGGGCTCGTTCTAGCTCAGGCCACCGAGGTATTCTGGGAGAAATGTCGAGATGAGAAGAAAGGCAGTGCTCTGGTCTACAAAGTTGCATCTCAAGCCGCATCGATGTACAGTTCACTTAACGAGGAGGTCAAAGAGTTTATGGGAAAGGGGATCTTCGATAGAAATTGGGTCACAGCTATTCAGGTGAGAACCGTGTAACCTCGATTTCAATATCTGACCCTTTATGTGCAGATCAAGGCCAAGTATTTCGTCTCTGTCACCCAGTTCCACCATGCTCTGGCCGATAATGCCGCAGCTAAATATGGAGAGGCCCTCGTTCGCTTTCAACTTGCTGAGGCAACAGCCAAAGAGGCACACAGGATCGCATCCAACTTCAATACTATGTTCCTGCCCCAAATGTCACCAAATCTGCCAGCAGATTCTGGCCAGTCACTCTTTGAGCTAGTAAAGTCGCAACTAGCACTTTCCACAGAACGTAGAGCCGAAGCACAGCGGGACAACGACCTCATTTATAATGCGGTACTACCAGCCGCAGAGACGCTCCCTGCTATCGACAAAACCGTAGTTGCTGCTGCAATTCCCATTCAAGAGGTGTATGGTACACCTGAAGTGCAGAAGGTCATCGGCCCGGATTTGTTCTTGCGTCTCATACCTCTGAGTGTACATGAAAGCGCAAGCGTGTACTCTGAAGAGAAGGCAAAACTCGTCCGCAGCGAAGTGGAGAAGGCCGAAGGTACGGCCGGGGAGGCACGTAGCGCGCTGGATGCACTCGGGGTCAAAGCTGGGTTGCCGCGCTTCCGTGCAATGGTTGATGGCAACATCGCAGGGGAGGACGAGATTCCACTTGATGTCGGCAGGTACCGCGACGACATTACAGTCGTTGAACAGCGCGAAGGCGTGGATTCTCTACTCAAAAAGTTGGGGGAATCAAAAGAGTCTGCACACGCAGAGCTCGATTCGATAGGGCAAGATCTGGATGCCGAGAGTCAAGACTGCGAGGCAATGCGGGTCAAGTATGGCCACCTTTTCACCCAGGTTCCATCTTCCGGTTTGACCAAGGACTTCCGCGCCAACCTCAAGAGCCGTCTCCAAACGCTCGATGCTGCTGGTGCGTCAGATGACCAGGTGCAAACGTTGTGGGATTCTGTGAAGGGTGATGTGCGATTGCTCATTTCCGATGACGTGGAGAATGTTTTCAAGGAGAGCGCACAAGGACATGACCGACGCGAAAGCTTGCTAGATCTTGACACAGACAAAGATGATGCAGAGAAAGCAAAGATTGCACGCCTTGTAGAGGAAATTGACGAGAGACTCGGACGTCTCAACAAGATTGAAAGGGAAAGAGATCAGACACTTAAGGATCTCAAAGAGAAGGTAACGAGGCGCTTGCACCCTTCGAAGTGCTCACCACATCACTATCTCAGATCCAATCCGACGACGTATCTCATCTTCTACTTCTTAGTCGCCGCAATCCGAGTGTCGAACCAACGATATTTGCGGCGGAACTTGAGAAATTCCGTCCCTACCAACAGCGCCTAGGTCAAACAGTGCATCATCAGCAAGCTACGATTCAAGAGATCACACAACTATGGCGGACACTTAGAGATCTAGGAGGACGCGGAGGAGCGCGCAAATGGGACGAACGAGAGCGGCGAAAAAAGGAAACTGTTCGGAGGTTCACGCAGGCCAGTGAGAAGTATATGGAAGTCAGAGATGGACTCGCGTCAGTAACCTTTCACATCATATTACTTACTTCTAACGCCGCATTTTTGCTGGTAGCAAAGGACTTCAATTCTACTCTGAGTTGAGTGGTTTGTTACCCTCACTTCGCCGCGATGTCAAGGACTTCATTTCCTCGAGAAAATCCGAGCGCGATTCGCTTGTCGCACAATCCGAGACACAACAACGCCTTACTAGTCTAAGCCCGCCATATGTATCGCCTCCGGCCAAGCCACCTCACACACCCTCCAGTTTGGATCAAGTTTTTTCTTCTTTGAACTTGAAGAGTACGCCGGTGCCACCCGCCCCACCCCCTCCTGCTTCGTGGTCGCCCGCCCAGAAGGCTGCTTACACAGGCAATCCGAGTTACCCCCCAACAATGACCCGGTCATACCCTTCTCCATCACCCCCTACTTCGCAGAGTCCTCCGTTCATCCCGCCACCCCCCGTAGCCAGTCATGTACCTCAAGGTCCACCACCTGCTCGCCCTCCGTACCCTCCTACACCGGTACAATCAACCTACGGGGTTACACCTTCTCAGCCTCAACGCGATCCTTACGCTAGCCTAGCGTCTCTCGCCGGAGCTTCTCTTGCCAGCGCTTCCTCCTTCCCCCTGCCGCCCACGCAGCGCCAGGCCTCTTATCCTCTCGCAGGACAACAGCAGAGCCAGACGTACTCGTCGCTCTCGTCCGCAGGACATCCGGTGTTCACGTATTCGGCTACTCCACCCTTACCGACAAGGCAGGGCAGCACTGGCCCAGCCCTTCCCCCACCCCCACCTCCCGTTTCATACTCGCAGCCTCCCCCTCCACAAAGTTATGGCGTTGGTGTGCGTCCTACTTACGGCGTCGGAGTTCCCCCACCACCCAGTCAGCAGCGGCCTTTCGGTGGATATGGACAATATGGGCGCTAGTCTTGGCTTGAATCATGGAAGATTTATTTATGAAAAATGAAAAAAAAAAAAAAAAAAACCTTGTCACTTGAACAGACTGAGCTATTGCGGAATACAGTATTTTGGTTTCTGTGGCGTCCTGAGAAATAACAGCGTCATTTTTTTTCTATGAAGTTTGTATCTCGTGGCCATTACAGCACACGAAGGACGTCATAATCCATTTTCATTTGTTTTTTTTTGTACCGGAAATCGATCAAGCGTCCGTCCTTCTCGGCTATGGTTTTGATTGATTGCGGACCAACCTCTGTCCCTAATCAGCCCTAGCGGACAATGCTTGATCCGATTGCAACCGTTCTTCCCCGAGTCATCCGGCATATTTTCTCATTCTAAAGTGAACTGTGGCGTGGGTAACATTGGCACAGTAAGCTACGCTTGCCACTGCCGATGTGTCAACTAATGACGATTTCCATTCAGAGAAATTGAACATACGCAAAGGAAGCCGTCTCCATCGGTCATACCATAAAGAAAAATACCAGAAGATCAGCGAAAGCAAAAGTGGCAGGAGACATGTGACCACCCCTTGACTCCATCTGCCAGATGTATCGTTCGGGCGTCTCGCCAAGTCCCGGACGTGAGACATGTCTTTGATATCTCAAATGTCCTTTCAGCCTCATGGCACGTCCCATGGCTCTCGCTGATAACATCTAATGTCGATCAAGGGCGCACCCTTTCCACAACAAGCTCTCCTCGGGGCCTCGGCAGGCTGAGGTACTAACTACGTAAGGCGAGACGGTGAAATTCAGCGTTTTCTGTTATCATGGCTTAATCGCTCAAGCTCAAGCTTCCATTACGCGCCCTTGCGCTGCGTCCGTGTCTGATGGGGGAAACTGTCAGCTCAAATTGAGAAATGAAGTTTCTCACGACCGTTGATGCCAAACCGACCTAGTCCACCTAAAGCATATCTAAAACGTCCTTGACTGGGATCATGATCACATCCACGCCATTAGACCATAAACGTTTGGACGGCAGGTTGTTACTTGACTGAGCCACTTCGTAACTTGACTGTGGCACCTAATAAGTGGATTTCCCCTTGGGTCAGGTATCGTGCATGGGATCTTGGCTGTGGATCAGCGAACGGATTGACAGAAAAAATGGACGACTGAGTCAGGATTGTGTGCTGTATGTTATCACCGCCATCTTTTCGAACGAATCAGGGATAAATGTGCGCTTAAATGACATGCTGTAGAATGGAACCCTCAAGTATCTGTGCACGGCGATGGGGTCCAGTTAGCATCCAAAAACAGGTGTGTAAGTCGCGAGTAAGTTACTCGTACGAACTCCGCGCTTACGACGGTGGAGTCGCTTTGCCGGGGCGGACATCCCCACCGTAAAGAACTTTCCTGCCCCAAGAACTGGCTCGTCCTCCCTCTTTCCTTGTAAGTGCATATAATCCACCGACTTTGTCATTCCAGCTTTGTTTGATTAGTTCCGAAAATGGCTTCGTTACGATACGGGCGACTGCCGAAGGTGGTGGGTCATATTCTGCGGGCGGTGTGATGAGCCTCCTTGAGAGCGTGTGTAGGCTGCGAGGCGTAATGAATGATTGATGCAGAACATATCGCCATTTGTAAAAGGGACTAACACTTCCTGATGGCGATTTGTCCTATTGGAGAGGCGTAAGGGCCATGCCAGTTGAGTCCAAGGAGGACATACCTCGACTCAATCAAATTCGAAAAGCCATAATAAATCTAGAATTCTGTCAGGAACTACTGTGCGCAAAGATGATATGCGATGAGAAGCCATACACCGCCAGCGACAAGAGCTCCTGAGAGCGGGCCAATGATGAAAGACATGGTGAGGACGGACTTAGGTGTGCCACGCCTTGAGTTGACCTCGCTTCAGCCACGCCCGGGAGTAGCGGGCCGATACGCGTGAGGTGAGGGCAGACGGGTCTCACTTCGTCGCGCTTGAAAGCAATGGTCACCGCGGAAAGCCTCAACTTTGATGTCTTGCAAATCATCTTCTCTTACCTCTCTCCTCCAGACCTCGCTTCTGTCTCCCAAGTATGTCAATCCTTTCTGGCTGGCGCACTTCCCAGGTTGTATCGCTCGCTCGGTTTTTATCACAATCAAGCCAAAAGATATCCAAGTGTATGCTACCCATATCAATCTCGAAAATCCAACTCCCTGGTAATTTACGCTTCTCAAAAAGACAGAAACCCCCTTTGCCGTTGTCAAGTCACACCCAAATCTGGCCGCGCACGTCCAGAACATCGGTCGGCCTCGCTGCTTGAAGGACTTGTACCTGAACTCATCGTCTCCTAGATATACGCGTGATCCCCAACACTCGGGTGAAACGGATGACATTGCCTGACCCACGCTTTCTTCGTGACTGTGTCTCTGCTTTGCAAGTGGCAGAATATCTTGCATCCTTCACTTGTACGATTGGCAGCGCATTGCCGCCGCTCTTGCCGTTCTTGAAGCCACGCCTCCACACTCTTCGCATCGAGGCTCGCCTCACTGAGGAACAAACTAAGATTGTTTGTCAACTCCGAGAGCTCCACAGCGTCACGCTCGAAAATGCAAGTTCCGCCGTGATAGACGCCCTGCCCAAATGGGCGGGATCTCTCAAGTCCACATTGAAGCATCTGACAATACACGTGAGCAGATTCTATGTCACTTCGCAGTGCAATTTTCATCTCCCCATCGATATGCCCTGGGGATTTCCCCGCTTTAATCCACTGGAGCGCCAGTAGCTTGAACGTGCCATACAGCTGACCTTCTGCTGACTTGTCACCGGATGCTAACCACATCACAGACAAGCCCCCATTTGAATAGAACCGTTCTTCAGCAAACCGTCAAGCACCTTCCGAAACTTCGGTGTCTCCATGTCATTGGGTGTTTGGGAGTATCCCATGTAGATGTTCTCTCTGTGACAGAACAAACTCCACTTCTCGAGAGCCTCGCGCTTACCGTCATGGAGCCGGTAAGCATCCTATTTCTCCCGGTCGTGAATCGATCGATCTCGGAATTTTGTCAGTCCATTTGGTGAAGCGTTGCGAGTTGCCCTGCGGAAAAAATATGCTTGCGTCATTACTTGTAGCCTTCCATTTTAGCCGAGGTCTCCTGACTCAACTCGTGTCTGAATACCTTTACCTTGTTCATACCATCTGACCCTTCCTACAGGACTTCGCTTGTAATTTGCCACGGACCTCGCTGAACGCGCTCAAGCATTTCGCTGTTGAGCTCGTAGTTGGTAGAGTATCGCCCGACGCGGAGAGTACGACTGTGCCAAGATCATTGATTCCTTCGTTACTATCTCTCACGCGTTTCACCCACCTCGCCTCACTGGCACTGCGCCTGTCAGATCGACAGACCTTCCCCACAGCCCTTATCGACGAGATTGTGGAGATGCATGGTGCACACTTGCGGAGCGTGCGGTTTATGGGCTTCACGCTTGACTCGGACGGTCTTGAAAGCCTGATGGAGTGCGAGCGGCTTGAGAAGCTTGCCATTTCGGTCCCGGCTGAAAACATCGTAAGCTTGCTGGTTTTGTCAGGATGTCTTAAGACTGGACGCGCATCACAGTACACGTTTTCACCCGCGCTGGCAGGCACCGCCACTCTGCATACTCTCATTGATATGGTAGAACACGGGGCGCACGGAAAGCAAATGTCCCTCACTACAGATCGCGTGAGGGTACTTTTAGAGGATGTGCCTTCCCTCACTCGGGTCGTTAGTGGAAATCGGCTATGGACGGTAAGGACACGATCGCTTGGAGCGGCCATCATAATCGACATTAGTAGCTGACGTTTGGCTTTGAATTTAACTCAGAGCCGACCGACCCCATATGGACCCGAGACGAAACTGGAGCGGATGAAGAGTTCGAGGGGAACTGGTTTATGGTTTACAGCCCCCCTTGAATGCCAGTACATATGAACGTCTTGTTTAGAGGCGCCGCAAGGCCGCGGTAATCGGCGTCACACCACACCCCCCACTTTCAACTTGTCCGAATTTCAACAATTTTCGCAGAGCCGACCCGACGTCTCCAGTCGAAGGCACTTAATCTCGGAATCCACGATCCTTCGAGAAAAAGTTGTTGCATTTGCGCGTCTGAGAGTTGTTCATTTATCTTTTTGGAGTTAGCCCGCATGATGCTGTCAACTCCACCATATAGTACGGCCGCGTGTGGTCAAGAGAGGCTTATCCGAGTTCATTATACGTTTCCAGAAATACGGATATACAAGCGTGTACAAGCAGGGTTACATGGGAGAGTTCTTCTGCAGTACTGTGAAGGTGTATATGAATGAGATACTGGAGAGGACCTCTTAAACTATTACGTGACCTATCCATCGATGTACCCGATACATCGTGATCAGGGCTGTGCTCGTATCGCGGCCGCAGCGCCCATTGTTCGGCAGTTTGTTCCGTGCCCGGGTCGCCCGGATATGGTGACAGGGATATTACCCTGATAATATGTTAGTGCCTCCCGGACCTAAAACTCGGGGCGCTTCCAAAGCGCGTGTTAACAGCGTGTCGGGAACCAATAATATAATATAAATAGCAATAATAGACGCACTGATTGGATGTAGTTGGACGAGTGCCTTCATCAGTTCTTGTCCCTGTGCTCGCCCATTCCCAAGAAGGGGAAAGTAAGCGTACACGCGATATATTTTTTTGGAACCGGACCACACGATCTCAAAAGACCAAACAATCTTGAGCAAGCGGCGCTCAGGGGGGGTATCTGGGTAAGTAAGACCCCTGAGTCCACGGACCGGAGCAAGGATGACTTGTGTGCGCGCACTCACCCAGTTTGTGACGGTATGCTTTCATATACACGCGATCTCCAAAGCTATCGTATGAGCCACCTGCGATGAATGGGAGGGAAGGGCATCAGGAACCAATGTGTGTCTCATCATCAGAGCTTCCGCCCCGCCTGAGACGATCACTTACACTTCTCGAACTGGGGCTCCCGCAGGCCAATGACAAATTGGTCTACCTCGACCATGAATTTGTCTCCTGCTTTGGCCCTCCCCCCCATTGGATCTCGTAGCCTTCGCTGCTCTATCATCGACCGCACAAAGTCGAGCAGCTCCAGTTGTGCAGTGCGAGCAAACGCCTGCACCATCGGTGGATCTACCGTGGGGTATGGAAGAAATGACGAAGATGAAGTTGAAGATGCCATCGAAAGGTCCACGAGTTGTCTTTCCTTCAGGACGCTGGCTTTTGAGGGAAATCGTGAGCGCTTTCATTGAAAAAGTGGCGGAAGCCGCAAGGCGCGCTAGCTTTATAGAGGATAGATTAACCAAAGAAAAGTCCGAAGCGAATCACAGAGATGGAAATTGGGAAGTCAGAAGCATATATTGAGGATAAGTTGAAGATCAGCTGGTCGATTTGGTGAGATCATTCGTCTCCAAGTCTTAGTGGAGAAAAACAAGACGGGTACAGAAACCCCGACGTCAAGTGAAAAGGAATTTGAAGTTAACATTGCCGGAAACCGGCACGGTCAGAATCATATCTGTCAAGTTGATGTCTGTCATGAATGTGAAAGAAATGTACAACATGCGATAGGCGTGCGCTAAAGACCTTTCCTTCGTCATACAGTACGTGTTTACCCCTAACCGGTTCTGTTTCTGCTACGCTTGCCAACTTGGGCTTGGAAACCGGTCTTGACGGCATTCACAGACCGCCGAGAGCCACAGGACTCGCAAGCCATGAAAAAGATACGGTTTTCCTTTGTTAGGAGTGTGTCTGGAGACTTGCATGTCTTGCATGTGACATATTCCACTACGCCAGTGTCAGATCAATCACGCCGGCGCATAAAAGGTATCATGACTTACCTATGTACCTCCTTAACACGTTTTCAATTTGCTTCTGTTGGAATCGACCCTTGATCACTAATCTCCCTGATCCATCAACTGAGCCAGTTGTACCCAATTCAGCGAACAGATATTGAATGACGTGTTCGGGCTGACGATGCATCCGTTTGCAGATGTCGCTAATATTTGCAAAGATACTCTTCTTGTTACCTTCACGATGGATGGAAGGTGGGGCGATAGTGTATCGCTTGCCATTGGATGTAAGGAGGGATGGGTTGGAAGCATGAAGGGAGGCATAAAAACGGGTGAGAAGTTCTTGGTAGGTATAGTCCCGATCGCTCCCAAGCCAAGGCTCGGTACCTTGGTCCACCCCAGCTGGGGCCTCACTACGATCGAAAACATCATCTCCGAGTTCAGCCTCGTCAATGTCATTGAGGTGCTCCCCATCAGGGATGTCCTCTTCGTCGTCAGCGTTGGCGTCCTTGCTCTTAAATTCATGTAATTCCTTCTCAAAGGCTTCCAAGTCGAAGGTAGCCTTCTTCTTAGAGGACTTTTTCTTCTTTTTCAGTTCAGAAAAGTCGAGATCCTCCGAGGTGCCAAGGGTAATAGCAGGTACGCTAGTCGTTGGAGTGGATGCGCCGGAGCCGTCGTCACCCTGCGGCAGAAAGCGAACATCAGTAGTCCATGACAATGGACGATGATTGAGTAGGTTTACCAGGTCAAGTGGAATATCCTTCTTCTTTTTCTTTTTCTTCAAATCACCAAACATTGCCTTGAAATCTTCTTCTTCTTTAACTTCATTGGGCTCAGGCGCAACATCGTCTACACCGGCCTCACTCTGTTTCATCTGCTCGTGCACAGTCTTGGGACCGAGATCGACGACATCTCCACCGGTAGTTGTGTTATCGAGGGATGGTGCGGGTACAGTAGGATCTGCATCTGCCCCGAGGGGATCCTCTGTGAATGCAACTTGCTTTTTCTTGCTACGCTTTTTGAGCGAAGGATCAAAGAGCGGCTCTGCAGACATGACGGCGTTGATTAGCGTTAGCGCGACTCGCTCACTTCGCCATGGCAATCTCCGAAATATTTCATTCGGAGCGTGAATTGAGCCACCGAATTTCCGACGAGCTCGTCGCTGCCAGCGACGTGTTGAACACATATATCACCTCCCCGAATGCTTGCAAGACGATCTGTGGCTCGTCTTGTTGCGCAGCCCTCCCCTCTTGGGGCTCCGCCTCAGAGCACACGTAACATGGCTACTCTTCGGGAGCTTGAGTTACGCCTGAAATCCGTTCGGAATATTGAGAAGATCACTAAAGTGAGCAAGAACCCCACAGAGCTCAGTGCGCGGATAGTGACTTGTTGTCATGTTCTAGTCCATGAAAATGATTGCGTCTACCAGACTCTCCAAAGCACAGCGTGCAATGCAGAGTGGGAAACAGTACGGAATCGCAAACTCCGGTATGGCCATGTCCTTCACGCGTAGCAGGGTTTCTTATGTGAACGTCACTTTGCAGAGATCTTCCAGAATATCCAACCTGAGGAGGCGCCTCAACGCAAACTCTTCGTCGTTATATCCTCGGACAAGGGTCTTTGCGGCGGCATTCATTCTTCCGTCTCGAAAGCGACACGTCGCTCCGTGACTGCAGGGGAAAACGGCGGGTCAACCGACTCTCCTGTTGTAGTCATTGGCGACAAGTCCAAGGCTCAGCTCTCACGCGCCCTTCCTTCCAATCTCGCAATCACTTTCAATCAAATTGGTCGCGATATCCCGACCTTTGCCGATGCAGCAGGCGTCGCGGACTTGATCGTGAAGGCTGGTATCAAGTACGACGCTATTACGATTGTGCACAACAAGTTTATCTCTGTGCTATCGTACGAGTCCACCGTCGTGGAAGTCCCGAATGAGGAAATGCTAAAGGAGGCAGGTGGGTGAAGTGGTCCATTGTCAGTTTGAGGAGCCTGTCTGACCTCATTTAGCCGGATTCAAGGCATACGAGATGGAGGATGACGTTACTAAGGACTTGGCTGAGTTTTCGCTTGCGAATGCCATCTATGCTGCTCTCATCGAAGGACACGCCTGCGAGATAAGCGCTCGGTATGCTGCTTATGTTATTTCATTACTTCACTTTGACCGTTTGTGGTTTCTAGTCGCAATGCCATGGATAGCGCGCAAAAAAATGCAAGTGACATGATTTCCTCGTTGCAGATGAAGTACAACCGTGGCCGGCAAGCTGCCATTACCAACGAGCTTGTTGACATTATCACTGGTACGTTTCGAATAATCACGTACAAGGTCTCATGTCTGAAGACTTTGCCTCCAGGCGCTTCTGCCCTTTGAGAATTTGGGGCAATAGGTGTCTTTCGGGAGGTAGATTATTGCACAGTGGAAGACCTACTCCCGTAATCCAATAGAGAAGCAACTTGCCTTTCCCATGATTGTTCATGACAAGCTAATTATCAGGTCGGCTTTGATCACGGTCGATCAAGCAGTTCAAGTTGTCAGAGTGAGTTCACACGGGTTGTCTTCTGGGAAATTTTCTCTTCGAAGTTTCGAGACGTCGACGAGCATAGCCTCTGCACCTTGTTTGTCAGGAATGGCGTAGCCCACGTTGCGTCGTATCCGATTTCCGCTTAATATCTCCCTATTTCCCCATCACAAACTGAGGTCCAGTGGCGTTCAAGGCGTCCAGACGATTGAATTTGTTAATAATGAGCGGCTGTGGTACTTTCCTATCTCCGAGTCGACGGCGGCACCTTTCGGTCTCTTCCGGCGTCTACCGTAAGATGATACAGGTGCTCTGTTCGTGCGGCACTTTGGCGGCCGATGACCCACAGTTTAGGTTTATCCTCTATCTCTTCCATTACGAGTATGGCACAATATTACTTCTGCCCCCGGATCCGGCTTCCATCTTGGCGCCGAACACCCGTTATCGATTGTCGCACATCCATGCCATCCTTATGACGCCGATGACCACTTGATAACCTTGTACCTGATTCCACAACCGACGGTGTCGTCTCGTTCGGGTGCAAAAACAATGGCACTTAACCATCAGGGCACTTAACCAACAGGGAATCGGTGTATGTCTACGTCGATCCGCCGCCTTGTGCGCAAGGCAAGTGCCGATCAAACCGTTTCATGTTGGTGGGACACACGAGGGATGTCAACGTGTGCACCAGCGTGGCATCCTGCCCTTCGCTGTCTAATTTACTCCTTCTCTACTGAACGTATCCACCCGCATTAAACCCAACGGTTACTCATGTCCTGGTGTCACAGGACTGTGGGTGCCAAGCGCTTCTCTTGATTATTGACGGTATACGTTGAACGCTAGGCTATTCTGTCTCCGCAGTTGATAACGTCCCACGTTTCATCTAGTGGGTTTTCACTGGCGCTATTGCACCTGAGTTCTGACAATCGTGGCGAGATGGTGTCAAATCAAAATCAATTGTCAGATCCTGAAGGAGGGATGTTGCCTTGTAGGTTTGTGCCCGGTGGCATTCTGAGACGATAGCTTGGATGACACCGACACCTTCAGCAAGGTTTGAGTGTATTCACCTCCGAGGTGTGACGAATCTCCTTTTACTTTGAGTTGTGATGAAACAACCTTTTCCTAGGGCATCAGATAACAGGTCATCATTGCTTCTTATGATATATTGGTATTCCCTTCTCGTTGCAGTCCATATGGCACACCAGCGACATTATCTCGCTTGATCGATAAGGAGGAAGTTGAGAGACTACAGGAACAGAACTTTACCGCGTATGCAAGTATGCAATCTACCTCAGCTGGGAATATCGATGTCTTATCGGCATCAATGGCGGACCCGCAAACATTTACAACAACGCTAATGGCCCCATACATACTTGTTTCAGATGAGCTGATATACCCCAGTTGGTCAGAGTTTTCCTGTAGGAAAGAGTATGCCGAGTTGAGACTCATTCCATTAACTGCAACTTAGAATTCTAAAACCTAGAAGTCGAATCGCATGTTCTTCGGGTGATACTGGTGCTCCGTCAATGAGCGGTTTCCTGCTGGCTTTCATTTCGGTGTCTATGCCATCTCAGACTGGTCGACTTATCTAGCACGCATCCACCATTTCCCTTGGTGCGTCTCGTCTCCGCAACCACCTTATATGTCTCTTCTCACCTACCGTCTTATTGACACTGTCATAGCATAGCTCGCTCCAAATTTGTTCATCGTCTCGCCGAGAAGGATCTCGGTTATATGCTAGTTTGCCTGCTTACGATTGAACAATTGGTTCCCTGACACGGTGCGTTCACCCCTCGAACCAACAATAAATCCCTTTTCCCCTAAGCCTACGGAGATCGTGGAAACTTCGTGGGGCGTAAGTATCTATGACATGGCGAGCATTCACTCGATCTGGCGTACCTCTCTTGTTGCCGAGTTGGAGAAATTGGAACACATAAATAATCTACCCGTGCCTGTGTGGCACGTGTTCTATCGATCGCGATCACATTCTTGCAGTCCATGCTCAATGCTTTCCGACGTGGCTTACTCCAATAGCTTTTTAGTCTGTCCTCGCATTGTCAGTCTTTCTTGGGTTCATACAGCACCACCCGTTATTAACTCGATCGCCAGCAAATGCCGCCGTAACTCACATGCAAGCTTCACACGCCAGTGGGCCCCGCATCCGTTCGGAGATTTGGGCATACCCGACTTTAATGATCATAAAATTCATGACTTTCAATAAAGATTTTTTTTTCTCCGACCTACCCAAGGAGCGCAGCAGCGGCATTCTATTCTACAACGAAATCCCGTAACTCCTCATCGTGGTACTATGGTAGGTAGGCCTTTGACGAATGCGACGCCGATGCGGGCAAGTGACCGTGAGGCCCATCAATCATCAAGCCCCTCAGTTCAGATCAGTACATCAGCGAATCCCCTTTAACTAACTCGGGCTTTGCGCGCCACTGGCAGAGAGCCTCGAGGAAATTGCATTGCTCCACCATCATACATGTACAAGTAACATGCTCTATGCTTCCTGGCATATACGTACATGCTGTTCTATGCCTTCTTCCTTCCCTCCCCCCGACGCATTATCGCCGTCATACTATAGCAGATGGGGGAACCGTTCATCATCCAAAGGGTCCTCCGACTTGAGTCACATCGCCACTATCCGAATCGACAGAACGACGGACTTCTCCTTCCCCTTCTCTTTCTACTAGTACTCTCTGGGTCTGTGGCGTTCTGTTCCGTTGGCGCACTTTAAACCTAAAGGCGTGTTCTCACAGAGCAGAGCATCCAGGCTGTTCTTCCCTTCCCAGTAAGGCCAGCCAGTCACGCACGCATCGTTGCAACGTTGCGGAAATTGGGCGTCCGTCCCGTCCCATAGAGCTCGTCGTTTTCGCCACATTCTAGATCTAATAGTAGTATAGTAAGTTTTTAGACGCTGAACCGGAGGAAACCCGGCACACACGAAGTACAGTAGTATGGCGCTCCCATCCACCCACCCACAATTGCAGCAGCGACGGCCTACAGTTCGAGACCTGACACAGGCCTAGGCACTTCCGTGGACCTGGTACAGACTAGTATTTATTTTTTATTTTTTTCTCCATATTTAACTAGACATTCGCAGAGAATACTTATATATACGCATACAATTCTGAATCTGGTTAGCGCTGATCCTTTCACCTTCTTTCTCCCCCCACAACGTTCGGGCTTCTTACCGAAGCGTGACATTACCGGCGCCTATTATATTCAGGCTGCGTCGCAGTCGAGTTGCTTACGCCCAGCAATATCAAGTGGCGCTAACGTGGCCAGAAAATTGGCCCGCCGGTCCGTTGTGCCATGCGGCCGGTATATTGTTGTCCTCGGCTGTATGTTTCAAGTTTCAACATAATCGGCGCGGCAGGTCATGAGGCTCAGATATTCATGTGCCATCACATCATCCATTGACCCCATTCCAGGGGACGGACGGAGACATTTGCAATATGTTTGTAATGTAATTTGATAGTGCGGGGCAATGGTGTAGACTACCAGACATGTATATAGGGGCTGAGGATACACGCATTTACCCGTGTTATGGACAGCCAATTCGCGGACTCATAAGTATAAGGTATAGAGTAAACAGAAAGGTGAATGGGTCATGAGAGTTATTGTACACACGCTCGCGGGCTGGGCTGACAGAGGGGGTGAATAAGTGAGGGTGGAACGAGTAAAAACTAATGGTCTGGTCATGAATACGGGGAAACAATGACAATGAGGCTTGTCACAAAAAGGGTGAGAGGGTTAAATAACTTTTTCATGAACCAACATCGCCTATGCGTGTGAGTGCAACGCGCCGCTTCTTCTTCGGCCGTTTCGGCGCTTTATCGTGTTCCTCGTTATCCACGGGGGTGACAGGGGTTGTCTCACGAGCGCTTGGGTTAGGGCCAGATTCGGGAAGGCTGTCGCTTTCCGGAACAACACTTTTTGCGGGTGTCAATGGTCGCTTCGACGATATTCGAGGCGACAAGGATGGCGGAAGAGAAATGGTCGATAACGCAGGAGTCGTCGACGGTGTCAACGTTGATGACGATGTTAACGGGACGGAGTGATTATGCGCGATTGACTGGAATTGTAATGTCTGTTGTTGGACATGGTGCGCAGCAAGAATCTCATCAAAGACAACAATGGTGCAATACCCGTCCCGTGACGAGAGCATCAAACATTGACCATCAGGTGACCTTTTTCACATGCATGAGCTCGGCCGGCGAAGGCAAGGTAATAATAAACGGAACACTGACCAACTCATGTCTGTGAATTCGTCGTAGTGGAGCTTTGTGAGCAAACAGATCGGCCCTGCTTGTTGCGTGTCATGGATCGCGATTGCATCCATTGTTGCCACAGCAAATAACATGCGGTAGGGTAGTGCGAACACGGACGCGCTGCTTGGGGGAGGCGCCGGCGTCGAGGGCTTCGATACTGCTGGGCTCGAGGCTCGCACAGAGTCTGTGGCTGAGAGGACAGGAGAGGGCAGAGTCAGGAATGTCGACAGCGAGGGTATGATTGCAGGGAGAGCGAGTGGCGCTAACAACGTCGACTTTGACGGCGACACATGCAGGATTTCACTTGACGCTGAAAGTGCAGGAGTGCTTGGCGCCGAGACCGGAGGGCCTCCGACATCTACGTTGATTGCCGTGTCTCGACCCTTCTCCACCACCACATACTGGGTGTCTGCTGGGCCATCCGGGCCAAACACACCTGGTCGCAACTCATATAATATCGGTGAGAACCTGACTGCCACGCTTGCTTTCTTGTGTCCAGGTAGCTGCGCAACGGGTGGCCGCGCGAAGTTGGCACGCGAGTATATGTAGACAGACGACCCGGAGTTCGAATTGGCAGCGTCTGGATGACCCTTCTGGCCACGTGCCTCTTCCATTTTGTTTCCAGAAGCCGCACGGGATGTACCAGGGATGACTGACGGATCTTCGAATTGCCCAGCTGGGGTCATCAGAAGACCTCCATCAGGGCTGAAAGTCAGGCGCCGAAAGAAATTGGTGAAACCCTCATCCCCGTATAACCTGACATGGTTCCAGGTCGACGGAGAAGAAACGGCAGTGCGAATGGCAGGTAACATTGGGAGAGGTGAAGGAGAGCGTGCATAACGGGAGTGAAGCGCCGGAGAACTGGGTGCGTTGGAACCACTAAAAGATGACCGTCGCGAAGACGGCTTTTCCATGGGCGGCGGAGGGAACATCGACTGAGAAGGGGTACTAGGTATGGAGGTCGCAGGAGTGAGTGGCACATTCTGGAGCTGTGAGCTACCAGGGAGGGAAGATGAGATGCCTTCTTCCTTGATCTGCTCGCTTAGGGTAGTAATAACTGATTCTGTGTCACTTGCTGTGGATTCACGTCGGAACATTCTCGACCGGCTATGTGAACTTGGGGTTCGTGTATGGTGATGCGCGATGCGTGAGTTTTTGCCCACGGCGTGGACATCGAAGGTGCCTGATTTAGTAGAGACGCTGTAGACATGCATAGAGCGGTCGCTGCTCTGCGTGGCAATATATTCATTGAGGGGATCCCATGCAACGCCTTGCACGTAATGGTTATGCTCGGCAATTTCGGAAACGCATTTACCTAGGAATCATGAGTACGGTCAACGTCTGCTGAGACTGACGTGATTACCCTCAGACGCCAAGAAAATCCTGGCGACGTTGTCCGTGCTTCCCGCCATGATGTACTCCCCAGTCGGACTCCAAGCAAGATCATAAACTTGCATAGTTGTACAGCTAGGGTGGGCTGTCAGCGCTCAAAACAGTAGAGTTGCGCAGTCAGAAATACGTACCGGAAAGTAGTACGCGGTTTCCAGTACTCCTTCTCAAACTGCAGGTCGTCTGAGCTGAGGTCGCTGCCGTACGCAGTCTGAGATGGCGAGTTTGATTGGACCCAGATGATAATCATCCCATCTGTTGCAACTTACTGTCAGACAGACACGATGGATGATGCGAGGAATGGGAATGCACACCGTCACCAGCTGATGCGATCAGTTCACCTGAGACAGCCCGCGGATATAAATATGGGGTAATGACGCGTAGTGACAGGGACGTGGGATCGCACCATTTGGACTAAAGCGAACAACGTTCACCGGGGCCGAGTGCCTGCTGAGAGTCGCGAGGTACTCGACCCTGGGAGGCCGGGGCACTGGTGGATTGGCTGCGTCATTCACAGCGGCCTCTACAAGGGACGGAGGAGTAATATTTGGATAGACCATCCAGAGCTTTCGGAGGATTCAGTACTGTGGCCTTAGGGATGGAGGAACGTGATACGGACGCGAACATGATTGTCCTCTCCCCCTGTCGCGAGACGATAGGACTGGCCGGCGAAGGCTTTGTCGTGGGGTGGGCGCGCCTTCTTAAAGAAGACGGGCTGGAAATCACAAGATGAGATGGGTTTAGAGTCATGCCAGCGTATTTCGAGTGTCCTGACACGCATTGGAGGACGCGAAGGCGGGCAGAGGAGGGTGGAAAGGGAGAAAGAAAGAGGGAAAACAGAGGGGCAGGCAGAAGCCCAAGCTTAAACTGGCCACGGAACGAGCCGCGGCCTATTTGACGGTTACGGTAAAGCGGACTATCCCTTATCTCGCACTAGTCCTCCCCCCCATGGTC
>WNFO01000436.1_pt1 | contig 51132 bp, 50 predicted proteins | sample 5400251 | NCBI WGS metagenome assembly WNFO01 (sample SAMN13153354, study PRJNA577476) | soil metagenome | isolation source: 100 cm saprolite under Madrone tree | place: USA:California | collected 2016-06-14 | reverse complement strand
GCCATCAAGAATGGCTGAAGTTCCTGCGTCTCATCGATCGCCAAACGCCCGCCGACAAACAGCTCCACCTGATCGTCGACAACTATGCCACCCACAAACACCCGGCGGTTCTGCGCTGGGCGGTGCGCCACAAGCGCTTTCATTTCCACTTCACGCCCACCAGCAGCAGTTGGCTCAACATGGTCGAACGATTCTTCCGCGACCTGACCGAGAATCAGCTCCGGCGTGGCGTCTTTACCAGCGTCGAAGCTCTCCAAGAACGCATTCTCGCTTATATCCAAAAACATAATCGCGGACCCAAACCCTTTATCTGGACCGCAAAGGCCAATGACATTCTCGAAAAAGTTAAACGCGCCAAGGCTAACCTCAATAACAGCCTATCTGTGTGACGCAGTGCACTAGACTCACTCTGCGTGGGGATTCCTTGCTCTGCGGGTATCGGCGCTTTCCACGACGTCAGCTCGCCTGATCGTCCCGCCCAGCAAAGAATGGAGATAGCGATATGCTTGGACTAATCGCCGCAGTCTTGATTGTTCTCTGGTTGCTTGGGTTTCTGGCATTTCACGTCAGCGCCGGTTTAGTCCACCTCTTGCTTATCGTTGGCATAGTGCTGCTCGTTTTGCATTTCCTGAGTGGGAGTTCACGAACAGCGTAGCTGACCCCCGGGCGCCTACTCGCGGAGTTGCAACGTTGCCCGTGTGAGTTTGGTATCTGTAGCGAATATTTCCCGTACAGTTTGGGCTCGGGATCCAAGAAGTGAATCAGTGAAAACAGGGGAGTGGGTGTCTTTTCACTCCTCAGAATCAAATTGGGGAGAACTCATGAAGAATAAACTGTTGCTGAGTATGTTCGCCGTATCCACGCTGTTGCTGGTGCCAGCGATCGGTTCCAGCGGGGACAAGGACGCCGAAGTTCGCACCTTGACTGGCTGTTTGACCAAGGCCGAGGGTGCTCACGAGTACAAGCAGACCACCGAAAATGGCGGCACCTGGGAGCTCCACAGCAAGACCGTCAAGCTTTCGCCTCACAGGGGTCATACCGTAACCGTGACCGGCAAGGTGCGCAATGCCGACATGCATGAAGCCAAAGAGAAGGTCAAGGATGAAATGAAAGAGCATGGCGTGGACAAGGATGCCACCGAACATGGCCACCTCACTGTGACAAAACTCAATATGGTCAGCGATAGCTGCAAGCGGTAACGACATCCTTCTCCGAGAGAGGGAAAGCTTAGAGCCATCCTCCGCGCTCTTGGCAGACCGTGCCGCCATTTTCCCTTTACGACCGTGGGTATAGTTGTCCTTCCAGATCGTCGGGCAGCACAATATGAGCCCGTTTGTTTTTCATGGCGTCATAAGTCTGTGCGCCAAGTCTTCGGGACAGATTTGGCCGCTGTCCCGAGGTGCGGTAAACGATTCGCCACTCACTGCCACGTTTCGCGTTGACCGCATCCCTGAGCAAATTTAGAATTATTACGTTGCTTTTGTTTTTCTGAGGGAGAAAGGCCCAGCCCATGCGCCATTCCTTCGCTGTGGTTCTGTGTTCCATCAGTTTGCTTGCGAGTGCCGCTCCTGCTCAGAGTCCAGATGTTGCCCCCATTCGTGTCGCCGCGGGCACGGTTTTGAAGTTTCACTTGCAAACCCGCCTTAGTCCGACGGCCGGAGATGCGTTAGACGCCTTGCCGAAAGGAACTGTACTGCAAGTAAAAATGTTGGATACTGTCGATTCTGCAGTGGATAGCGACGGTACTGAATTTCACGGCACGCTGGCGGCTCCCCTTCTTCTGGGAAGCGAGGTTATAGTCCCTTCTGAAGCCGAGGTGCGAGGCCTGCTCGTCCTTCTGAGGAGCCGAAGCCATCCGGAAGGTTTCCGCTACGAGCTTCTGCTCACGGGACTCACTGCCCGCGGAAAATCCTACGACTTGACGGCATCTCTCAATCCCTCTTTCCTTGATTCCGGAGATCGGCCCGCTCCGAACTCGAAACCCGAGACCAAATAGTCCTTCTCTGAAATTGCAGGATCGGCAATAACGTCTCGAAAGGAATTCGGGCAGGAACTAGCTACATTGGAAATCCACCGTGAAGAGATTTCCCGTTCTAGTACTCGCCCGACACGGTACTTCAGATTTCGTGCTCTCCGCGTAACCCTAATATTCGCTTGAGGATAGAAGGTTCTTCCCAATCCCTCAGCCGAGTGGCAAATCCTCTGCACAACAGTCTGGCTCGGCCGAAAATCCGAGGAGGGTTCAAGAATGAGGACCGTAGGACGAGTATTTTTTTCCAACCTGGCTAGTCTGGCTCTCGCAGCGGCAGTGTGGGCCTTGCCACCCACCGCAACTCACGGCACCGCGATGCTAGGCTTGTCAAATAGTCAGGACACCGCACAACAGCAGTCCGTATCTGGAAAGATTGCTTCCGTGGAGAAGAATTCCTTCACTCTCACCGTGGGGCAGTCGCAAACCTCTAGCGAGAAAAACAACGTCCAGTTGGAAGCAGGTAATCCGAAAACAATGACCTTCCAGCTCGACAAGAACACCACCATTGAAGGCAGCCTGAAGGTTGGCGCTAGCGCCGATGTGACTTATCGCCAGGAAAAAGGCGCCAACATCGCGATCAGCGTCCACGTTACTCCGTAATTACCGAACTCCCGCCGTTCGCCCTAACCTCGCTCTCTTTGAGCAAGACTGTTTTTACCATCCAGGGCCGCGCCCGCGGCCCTCTTATTTTTCAGGGGCTGCCGGTAAGAAAGCGGATGAATCGAGAGCTGCGACCAAGTTCGCATTCGTCTCAGTTCCGTGGGCTGTAAGTCCCTTGCTTGCACTCTTGCGAAAACAACTAGCGTGCGGCCGCACTTTTCTCAAATTAGAGCGCCGAAAACGGATAGACGTGGAATTCGCGTGTCTTCCAAAATCGTCCAAGCACAGAGCTGGCATCATGTTGCTCTGAATCTGAAGAATAACTTGAGGAACAACTCATGCTGCCCATTCGCATCGTGGCAATTCCAACGGAAGTGGCGGAAGCAGTGCGCGCGACCCTGCGCGCGCCTGTATATCGATTTCCCGCACACGCAGAGGTGGCCACCGACGCCGCTCCGTGTCGCCACTGCCTGCGCACGTTCGCCCTGGGAAAGGACCGCCGCATTCTCTTTACCTATGATCGCTTTGCCGGTGTTGAGTCACTTCCTCAACCCGGCCCAATCTATGTTCACGCGGATTCCTGTGCGCGATATTCGGAGGACGGCGGCTTTCCCGAGGAACTTCGCGCGAGCCCGCGCACGCTCGAAGCCTACGCCCGGGGTCGCCGCCTTGTGACTCAGGAATATGTGGCAGACGGGAAGTTCGAGCCAGCCATTGAAAAACTCTTGGCCATCTCCGAGGTGGATTATCTCCAAGTGCACAGCACTACAGCCGGCTGCTTCACGTTTCGCATCACGCGGCCCCTTTGAACCGGAGTCGCGTCATCGGTCCAACAGGCTAAGCAGCCACGGCGGCGTTAGCGACGGTCTTTTCTTTCCAGTGCAGACTGATGCTGGGCGGCGTCTTCAACACTAGCTTTGCGCCTTTGAGTTCGATCGTCTCGAGTTTCACCATGTCACGAAGCTTGTTCGCCTGGATCAACGCCCCAAGCACTACCGCCAGCACGTCGTTGTCCTTGTTCGCCTGAAATACGCCGTCCAGCTTGCTATCACTCATCAACGGGCCGGTCTTCAATTCGACGGTAACCGTGGGAGGCACTGCGAGATCGACCGTCAACTCTCCCACCTGATACCCGGCGTCTTGCAGAAGCGTCAGCAAATGGTTCGTCTGCGTAATTGCTTCGGCGGCTTGCTGAGCGCCAAAATTAAGCGCCGTCTCCTTTACCTTTTGCAGTTTCTCCATCGGATTAAAATTCATACGCCCCTCCTTGTTTCTAGCTCCCTCAAGAGCAGCTTGATCTTTGATCCATCCTTGGCCGGATGCTGGCTGTTCCCTGGATGTCTAAGAGCTTTTTCCCGCTCGTATTCCCCGTTGCATTTACGTAGTGACTTTCAAATCCGTTCCGTTTCAATCCTGAACGCGAAAATGCCCTGGGAATCTCCTTATATCCCAGTTTAGGCGATCATCGAAGCGCGAAATTTCTTCGGAAATGCTAAACGAACTCGATTGCAAACCGCTCATCATGGGAGTACGCTCTGGCAAGCCTCACCCCTCCCAGCTTCTCAACCCATCGTTTCGTGAGGCAGGGCCCATCTCCGTGGTAACGGGTCGCAGCCATCCCGAGGAGGAGGAACCCTCCATGTCAGCCGCCAACAAAGCCATCGTTCAGCGCCTCTATGAAGAAGTCTGGAACGAACGAAAGCTCGAAGTCATCAAAGAAATAATCTCCCCCAGTCACGCTCTGCAAGCGCCCAACATTTCCGGCTCTTCCATTGGGCCTGAAGCGTATAAGCGCAACGTTTTGCTCTTCCTCGCGGGCTATCCTGATCTGCACTGGATCATCGAGGACACCATCGCCGAGAAGGATAAAGTGGTTGCCTGCTGGGCTTTTTCCGGCACCCACAAAGGCGATTACCTGGGAATTCCGGCGACAAACAAGAAAGTATCGGTGGACGGAATAACCATCCACCACATCGCCAATGGGAAAATCATGGATTCCTACAGCAATTGGGACGCGCTGGGCATGATGCAACAACTCGGCGTCGTTCCGCCCCTGGGACAAACGAAAACGGTGACTGCTCGCTGATCGTGCAATACGCTGGTTCCGGATAGTCACATTTTGGCACTTCTTGTCACTTGCATCTTTGTCCCCTGAGAACTATCTCCAGCCTCAAGTGATTCGCACGTGAGTAAAGTGTAAGGGCTTACCTGTCCAGGCAGCCATAGGCATGTCGCCGGTTCCGTTTCCCAAATTGAAACGATTCGGACTCTTCCCTCACTACTCAAATGGAGGTAGTGCATCATGGCTGGACCAGTGTCCTCCCTTACCGAGCCGTTTTATGAAATCCTGATTGAGGACGCGGACGGCCGGCGTGTTTTGCTGGAAGGCGTCCCGGACTTGGAAACCGCACGAGCGCGCTTGCACGCGCTAGCAGCACAGTATTCCGGCATGAGCTTGATACTCTGCAATCATAAGACACGCGCGATCCTCGCGGAAACCGGCGGCTATTAGAACTGCCGCGCTCTGCCGCTGTTCTCCACGTTCCCACCTTTGCAGTGCAGCGCATTCCTTCTGTCGAACATGAGCCATTTCCAAATGCGAGGCGTACCGTGTCGCAAGTTCTTGAGTCGATCGGCTGTACGTTACTCCCGCCCCGCCTTCTCTCCGGCAAACTTGTTTTCTTAATTCTATGTATTGAATCTTTCGATTGCCTCTCCAGCGAATTCTCAAGCCACGGCTTTCCTTCAATGTAAAATATTGGCCGCAGCCGAAAGGAGAAGTGTATGCCCAAGACGAGGCAGAGTTCCTTGAAAACAGTGAGCAAGCCGCGAGCAACGGCTATCCGCCCGACCACAGAGGAAATCGCATTGCGCGCCTATCAAATTTACTTGGAACGTGGCGGAGCCCCAGGAAATGCACTCGAGGATTGGACGCGTGCCGAACGCGAACTGCTCGAAAAATCCAGCAAGCCTCGGCGCAAAGCCTCTGTGAGATCGATCGCCGCTTAAGTTTGCCGGATCCCGAGCCCGCAGTTTTCTAGACTCCGGAGCCCAGCTGCGTACTTCTGGGACGCTTCTTTTTTCCCTGCTAATCGCGCTCGCCAATTTGGCCTGTCCCGACGGTCAGGTGTAACCGGGAAAACAAATCAGTCTACGGCCTCCTCGCTATCTATTCGAACACTCTTAGAATTGAGGAATGACCCAGCCCTCCAAGGGTGCTGCCGCCTACTTGACCCTTTTCGGACTTCCCTTTCTGGGCGCGGGTCTTGCCTTTATTTACGCGCAGCTCGTCAGCCGTGGAAATTTCAAAACGTACGATGTGGTCGCCGCAGTCCTCTTCGGTTTGGTCTTCGTTTTCATGGGGGCCTCACTCATTTACGCAGCGATCCGCGGCTACGGGCTTATGAAGCAGCAGGCTGCGCGCGAAGAAGCGCATCCTCTTTCACCCTGGCTTTGGAGAGCGGATTGGGCTATGCGCCGAGCGGAAAGCCAGAACAAGAAGAGCGAAATCTTGTTTTGGGTGCTCGCAATTTTGTGCAACATGATTACCCTGCCGTTTCTCTTCACCATGGTTCCGAACTTCATTCGAAGCGGCGACCCGCGTGTGTTTCTGCTCCTGGGTTTCAACCTGCTTGGCGCAATCCTAATCGTCAAGGCCGCTCGCACCACAATGCGCCACCGCCGCTTCGGCGATACTTACTTCGAGTTCGATTCGCTGCCCTTTTCTCCGGGCGAACGCCTCAGTGGAAGGATTCATCTAAGATTTGACGCTCGCGCGGAGCAGGGCATTGACCTGCGGCTCTCCTGTGTGCGCAAAATTTCTTCGGGGTCGGGCGACAGTCGCAGCACAAGCCAGGTCGTCTTCTGGCAGGCGGACAAGAATGTTCCCGCTGGCGCTGCCGGACCTGGACCGCTCGGCCGAGCCATCCCCGTGGATTTTTCGCCGCCGGCGGACTCCCTGTTTACAAATCACGACAATCCAGACGATCAGGTTCTTTGGTTGCTCCATGCGCAGGCGGACGTGCCGGGAGTGGATTACTCGGATGATTTCGAAATTCCGGTCTTTCGCAGCGCAGCGTCCCCGGCGACGGCAAGCGCGTCAGGAACTGGTGCAGCCGCGGGAACTGACAACTTCGGTTTTGCTGCATTGCGGTCCGCCGACGTGGATTCCGGCGAGGTCTCGCAGCCCGCGAACGCAAAAGTAGTCGTTTCGATGGGCTCCGGCGGCACGGAATTTTATTTTCCAGCTTTTCGGAATCCCGGCCGCGCCTTGATTTTGCTCCTCGTCACCGTGATTTGGAGCGCAGTCGTTTACGCCCTTTATTTGAAGCATGCTCCCATTTTCTTTTTCATTGCATTTGGATTTTGCGACCTGCTCTTGATCGTCGGGACACTTCACGTCGCGCTTGGAAGCGCACGCATCAGCGTCCGCAGCGGAGAAATTCTTTCGCACCGGGGAATCTTCGGCATTGGGCTCACAACGCGGATTCCAGTATCTGATGTCGACTCGATTGTGCCCGTCGTCAGCATGCAGCAGGGTGGCAACTCGACGAATGCGCTCCACGCGATTCGGCTGCGGTTGAAAGATGGCCGCAAAATCACGCTGGCCGATGAAATCGCCAGCCGCCAGGAGGCGCGCTGGGTAGTATCGCAAATCGAAACGCTGGCCGGCCTGAAACTGGATACGCAGGTGGAAGTGGATCTGCCTCTCGGTATACCTGCGAAGCCGCTCCTGCAAACGTCAGGCCAAGTTGTCACCCAGGCCCGGCCACGCCCGTCAACGACGGCATCTCTCGGCGTGTTTTTTCTAATGGTGCTCGGGATGTTTGGCTTTATGGCGTGGCGCATATCCTCTTTCCCTTCGCGGACCAGCAAGTCACGCACGGCAGCGGCGGCGCCAGTGAAGCCGGTACCGCGACGCGTTTTTTCCGCGCCGCTGACCGATGCGGACGAGGAACGTGTGCGCGCGCTTCCCGCGCAAGCGCAGGCTGAGGAGTTGCTCGAACGCACCATCGGACATGACATGCGCGCGCTGGAACTCTTCGATCAGCAGGCAGAAAGCTGGAGCGGGCACATTCGAATGACGGACCGGATGCGCCAACTGGAGCGGCGCTCGGAATTCTCCAAGGATCTTCGCGTGCGCTATGCCAATGCGGACATCAATCTCGCATTGGAAGGGTGGCAGAAGAACGAGCATGCCGCCGATCTTTTGATTGACCGGGCGCGCACGGACTCGCGCTATCGTGCCGCCGCAGTCTATTTCCTCGGCATGCTCGCGGGCCGCGGCGTGGACTACGAACGCATCCACGGCGTCCTTTTGAACTACGCCAGATACGATAGGGACGCCGTCGTGCGGCAGTGGGCTGTCGAGGGCATGCGCTTTCTGGGCAAAGACGAGGTCCTAGACGAGCTGTTCACGTCCTTCACGGAAGATCCCGCCACCAGCGTGCGGGACCGCGCGGGCTGCAATATTTCCGATTGTGGAATTTTCACGCGCAAGCAGCGAATGAGAATGGTGCCGAAGCTCCTCGATCTGGCGATGAATCCCCGCACAACCGGGCAAATGAGAAATTGGACTTTCCTCGCGTTGCAGGAAATCACAGACGAAAATCTGCCTACGGACGCGCTCGTCTGGAGCCGCTGGTACCAGGAACACGGCCCCGAAAAAATGGCCGAATTCGAACGCCTCGAGTGGTGGCAGGTCCGCGGCGACGAATAGCCCCCTCCCGACGCGACAAGTGAAGGCGAATTCTATCCGCTCTGGCGACGAGGATCTTCTCATCGGAATGGGAATGGCAGGACCGGCAAACGTTCCCAAGACCATTCCCAGCCAGGCTTTGATAACCCTCTCGTTCGATTGCCGCCTGCTTCCTCTGTCAGTCTTCGCGCCCGTGCCACTGTCTAAAATTCACTCATTGTCTTCATTACCGGAGCGGAAGAATTCTTTCAAGAGTTGATGCGCTACTTTACGGCCCAACTCCCGTCCTTCGACCACAGAGTGGTGATAATGGAAGCCCGCGTAGATTCGGGCGGCTTCCACTTCTTCCATCAGGTCGTTTGTATTGTCGTAAGTATGCGTAGTGTGGGTAACCAGGCTGTCTACAGAGAATTGCAATTTCCTCGCACCGAAATAGCCCGCGAGAATCGTCGAGACCGCGCCGGTGACGCAGCCGTGTGCGGCGGGATACTCTGGGTGGGCCGGCGTTGCAGCCAGAGGCGTCCAGGCAGGGTCGCCCGCGAGATTGGGATTGCCGCCGCCAGCTCGTATCGCAGTGACAGGGCGCCAAAAACTGAAGGAGAACTTAGCATTCCAGCAGCCAATGACCGAGTCCGCGTAGCCGGTCCAGAGCATCGCCATGAGACGCGCAGTATCCGAAGTATTGAGCTCCTTCAGCGTCGCAAGATTGCGGAAGGCGCGCGCATATTGTTGGCCCGTGTGTTCAGTCCAGAAGAGACCGATTTCGGTCTGCTGTGGTGTCCGGACGATGCTATTGAGAGCGCCGAGTGCCTTTACCTGATTGTAGTCATCGATCCAAACCTCACTGTTGAGAGCGTCGGGACCTTCGTCCGGGAAAAACTGTGTGGCGCTGGTCATGGTGAACGGCACCATTTGCCCCAACCAAGGTGCAATCGGCGGCGCAAATGCCGGCGGCGTGCGCTGCCAGAACCCGGGGCCCACGGGCGGAGCATAGGGGACACTGGCGAGCAGGCCGTCGTGGGAGCGAGCCATAATCAGAGCCTGCGCAGCTTGCTCTCCGACTGAAGTACCCGCCGAGATGTTTGCGGGAGTATCGGAAATCGCTGCCAGCGAAGACGCGAATTGCGCGTCGAGACTCGCCTGCTGTGCGGGAAAGTAGTTCACCAGGATTCGGTGCGCGGCGGCTACAGCAGCAGCGTCCTTGGAAGCACCCGCCGGGGTATCGCTACTAAACAGATAGGGCCGGTGACGGTGGTCGATCGCGTTCACCGCGTCATAGTCATAGACAGCCAGGTGCACATAGGCGAACCAGACCCCTGAAGCAGTGGACGCCTCCTTCGCGTTGGTAATGATGGTCGTCGCGGCGATATTGTTCCAATCGACTACGACGTTCTGCGCCTGTAGACGGGTACCAGCGAAAAGGATCATCGCAAGTGCTGTAAAGAGGAACCGAAGAATTGTTTTCATTGGTGAAGCTCCGTGTTGGCACTAGATTTCGCTTGCGAACTTTCGGCCCTGACCGTGGGGCTCGCGCGATGACCGAAACTCTGGCCTATGTGAGGGCCTATCTCAATGCACATGGGGTCATTTGATGGTCAGAAGAGGTCATCGTGCAACCTACTGAAATCATTTGGCTTATGCCTTGGCGCCGCGCTGGTCGTGCGGACACGCTTTGCCCAGCTCACCTTAGGGTGCTAGACTTCGCGCAAATCGGGGTGGGTCGTGACGGAAACCACGCAATCGGCCATGCCCAAGCGCTTCGGTGCCTTCGAGTTCGACCTTCGCGCTAGGCAGCTTCGCAAACACGGACATACAATCCGGCTCCACGGACAACCTCTGGAGATTCTCGGATTGCTGCTCGAGCGCCCTGCGGAGGTTGTGCTGCGTGAAGATCTCCGAGCCAAGCTCTGGCCAGAGGATACCTTCGTCGATTTTGAGCATAGCTTGAACGCAGCCGTAAATAAGCTCCGCGAGGCGCTCGGCGACGATGCTAACAGTCCTCGCCTTCCTCGCCTCCGTTTTTCTGGTTGTGCTTCTTGTTGGCTTCAACGCCAGTGGGTTGCGCCAGCGATTTTGGGGAGGCGCCGATCCCCGTGCCATTCGATCACTCGCCGTGCTGCCGCTCGAAAATCTCTCTGGCGACGCCGAGCAAGAATATTTCGCCGACGGCATGACCGAGGCGCTGACCACCGAATTGGCGCAGATCAGCGCTCTTAAGGTGATTTCGCGCACTTCCGTGATGCAATATAAGGGAACAAAGAAACTACTGCCGCAAATTGCCCAAGAGCTGAGTGTGGACGCCGTGGTCGAGGGCGCGGTGCAGCGCTCGGGCAACAAAGTGGAAATCACGGTGCAACTGATCCATGCGCCGTCGGACCGCCATCTATGGGCTAGTCGTATGAGCGGGGCCTCAGCGACGTCCTCGCACTTCAGCGTGATGTTGGTCACGCCATCGCGGATGAGATCAATGCGAAACTGACGCCGTCAGAAAACGTCCACTTGGCGAGCGCTCGCCCCATCGATTCCCAGGCTAACGACGATTATCTCAAGGGTCGCTTTTCATTAGAGAAAGGCAATGCAAGAAAAAGTATCGAGTATTTCAAAGCGGCGATTCAAAAACATCCGAACTATGCCTTAGCTTACGCGGGCCTCGCCAACTCATATATCACTTTGGGTCACCCCTGGGGCGGCGACATGTCCCCAAAGGAGGTCCTCCCGCAAGCGAAAGCGGCGGCCACTAAGGCGTTGAAAATTGATGATTCTCTCGGGGATGCGCACTTGGCGTTGGCGCGTGTTATCCAACTCTTCGACTGGGACTGGCCAGCTGTGGAAAAGGAATACAAGAGGGCCCTGGAACTCAACCCCAATGACGCCATGGTCCGCAATTGGTATGGCGAATACCTTCAAGAAATGGGGCGAAACGAGGAAGCCTTTGTGCAGATGCGACAAGCAATGGTGCTCGATCCGCTGAGCTCCGGCAGTGCGAGCGAGCTTGGCTATATCTTCTATACAGCTCGCCAGTATGATGCGGCAATAGGTGCGTTTCAGAAGGCATTAGAGCTGGACCCGGACACGATCACCGCGCATGTAGGTCTCGGCTGGGTCTATGACGAGAAGAAAATGTACAAAGAGGCTATCGCCGAGTTGGAGAAGGCCGTGAACTTGGGCAACAGACATGACCTCATCGTGGCAAGCCTGGGAAAGGTCCTTGACGATTCAGGAAGAAAACAGGAAGCGAGAAAATTACTCGAAGAATTAGAGGGGCGGTCGAAGCACCGCTACATATCGCCTTGTCTTATCGCCCTTGTTCAGATAGGACTCGGCGGAAGGGATCAAGCGATGCGTCTTTGGAACAGGGATACACGGACCGAGATCAGTGGATGCTATACCTGAAAGTGGACCCGCATACGAATAGTCTGCGTTCGGACGCGCGTTTCCAAGATTTGCTTCGACGTGTCGGCCTCACGCAATAAGCTATAGCGAGCAAGAGGATTTACTCCGAAGCGGCACGGTGTAGACTACCTCCGTGTCGGAGGAAGGCTTCACCCATGCCGGCCACTCAGGAAAAACAAGAGCTCATTCGAATTGGCGTGGATCTCGGCGGCACGAAGATTGAATTCGTGGCCCTGGAGAGCGACGGCAAGGAACTGCACCGCTACCGCATAGCCACGCCGCGTTTCGACTATGAAGCTACGGTGCGCGCCGTAGCAGAAGCCGTCGAAGGAATCGAGAAAAAACTTGGACGGAGCGCCACCGTGGGCATGGGAATCCCCGGGACCATTTCTACGAGGACTGGTTTGGTGAAGAACGCCAATTCCACCTGGCTGAACGGCAAGCCGTTCGACAAAGACCTTAGTCGCGCGATGGCGCGCGAAGTGCGATGCGCGAATGACGCCAACTGCCTGGCGGTTTCGGAAGCAACTGACGGCGCCGGCGCGGGCAAGCACGTCGTTTTCGCAGTCATATTGGGCACTGGCTGCGGCGGGGGAATCGCCGTCGATGGCCGTCTGCACAGCGGTTCGAATGGAGTCGCGGGCGAATGGGGCCACAACACTTTGCCATGGATGCGCTCCGAGGAGTATCCCGGTTTCGCTTGCTATTGCGGAAGGAATGGCTGCATCGAAACGTGGATTTCCGGAACCGGCCTCGAAGCGGACTACCATCGCGCGACAGGTGTTGCTCTCAAGGGTCCCGAGATCCTCGCGCGAAGCAACGCCCGGGAAGCGGCCGCGCTTGCCGCCCTCGATCGGTTCGAAGACCGCCTCACGCGCGGTTTGGCGCAAGTCATCAATCTGCTGGATCCCGATGTAATTGTGATGGGCGGGGGCGCTTCGCAAATTCCGCGTCTCTACAAGAATGTTCCGGCCCGCTTGGAGGAATACGTTTTCGGCAAGGAAGCGGACACGCCGATTCTTCCGGCGAAGCACGGCGATTCGAGCGGAGTACGCGGTGCCGCCTGGCTATGGCCGTTGTAGGCTAGTCGAGCGCCGCCTGGGATCAGAGTAATGGCTGAGGCTGAAACAAAAGACTCACAATCCGTCGTTCGAAACATTTCGGACACTGCGCGATGGGCGGCCGTCTTTCGCGCCCGTGAGACCGAAAGAGCCGATGCACTCTTCCGCGATCCCTATGCCGAACGGCTTGCGGGGAAGATGGGCGTGGACATTGCCAACACTCTGCCGGAGGGAAACAGTCACGCGTGGGCGTGGGTCGCGAGGACCTATCTTTTCGATCAGTTCATAACCAAGGAGATTGAGCAAGGCACGGACATGGTCGTGAATCTTGCCGCCGGCCTGGACGCGCGGCCTTATCGTATGCGTCTGCCGGCTTCGTTGCAGTGGATCGAAGTCGATCTGCCGGAAATTCTTGCTTACAAGGAAGGGATTCTTGCGAACGAGAAACCGTCTTGCGCGCTGGAACGCGTCCGCACAGACTTGTCTGACGGCAGCGCCCGGCGCGCACTGTTTGCCAGTCTCGATCGGCGCGCAAACAGAGTCTTGATTCTCACGGAGGGTTTGCTCATCTATCTCAGCGCCGAAGAAGTTGCTGCTCTCGCCAGGGACCTTGCCGCTGGTTCGCATTTTCAGCGCTGGATCATGGATCTTGGCTCACCTGGGCTTCTCCGCATGATGCAGCGCACAACCGGCAAGCAACTCAGCAAAGTGGGCGCGCCTTTCAAATTCGGTCCGGCGGAGGGGCCCGCTTTCTTTGCTCCGCATGGTTGGGAGCCGCTCGAAGTGAAGGGGCTGCTGAAAACCGCGACGCAATTCAAGCGGCCTCCGTTCTTCTTGCGATTGCTGGGCCGATTGCCGGAACAAAAGGGACCGGCAGGAAATCGTCCTTGGTCTGGTGTTTGCCTCTTCAAGAAACGGTAGACGCGTTCGCTATGGAATTGCTGCGTGGACTTTTCTCTTCTTCAGAAAAATTCATGAAAACGAAAGACCCCGCCGGTTGCTTCGCAAGCGGCGAGGCCCTCGTAGATCTTGGTGTGCAGAAATCACTTCTTGCCGGCAGCGGCGGCCTTAGCCATCTTCGCGGCAAACTCCTGGGAGCGGCGCTGCATTTCTTCCGGCGAGACGTCCTCCATATGCTGTGCGAGGCCCCACTGATGCCCGAAGGGATCGGTCAGCTTGCCGTAGCGATCGCCCCAGAACTGATTGTCGAGTGGCATGTCGACTTTGGCGCCCGCAGAGACGGCGCGGTTAAAGGTAGCGTCCACGTTTTCCAAGTACAGGAAAAGACCGCACGGGTTCTTGGCTCCTGGCGTGGGCGCGCTGGACATGCCGGGGAACTCGTCGGCCAACATAAGCCGGGAGTCGCCGATTTGTATTTCGGCGTGGCCGATTTTGCCGTCAGGGCCGGCCATTCGCATAATTTCCTTGGCGCCGAAAACTGACCTGTAAAAATCAATCGCTTGGGCTGAGCTCTTACAAGTCAGATACGGCGTAACGCTGTGATACCCCTCAGGGATTGCGCGGACAGGATTCGACATGGTTGCCTCCTAGTGGCTTCTGAAGTGCGCGCCGAAAACGGGTGGGAGCAAAAGCAAAGCGCGCGCAAAGACTTAGATACTCTCTTGATCCGTCGGTGTCAACAGATTCTGCCGCTGGCCACGGGTGCGGGTCGTGGGCGCTGGCGCTGGCGTTGCGCCAACTACTGCGCCAGGCGGATTTCATCGAACGTGCATTCGAAGCCGGGACCTTCGGGAGAGCAGCACATGATGCCGGTGTCCACGACAGCCTGCAAAGGCAGATAGCCGAGGCGCGTCGAAGTGAAATTCTTGCCATCGATGGAGTAGAGAACTTCCAGCGAAGAGCCTTTGCGCACGATGCGCCACCACAGTGGATCTTTTGTGGTGATGCCACGGATGGTGGACCAGTCCGAAAACTCGCGTGTAACAACAACGCTGGCGTGCCCGATACCATCAACAAGACGCCGAGGCCGGTTCGTTGAACCATTTCATTTTGGCGAGAACAGATTTGCCGGAAAGCTGACTCTTCGAGGCTGGCACTGCGGATGCCGCTGCGAGAGTCTTCGCCACCGTTGAATCATTCCATGAGGCGCCACAACTCAATGCCGCTGCCTGAGTAAGGAATACCCGGCGATTCGCAGTGTTCATAGGATGCTCCGGAAACAAGATTTTCCGTTTAGACGGGCATAGTATCCGTTGGGCTTGTTTCTCTCAAGGGTATCTACCCTCTTATCGAGGGCATCAAATTGACGCGATTATTGTGGGGAGAGAGAATGTCCGCCGAACTCGCGCGCAGGGATGGATTTTATGGAATACGAATTTCTTGTTGAAACGTACGAGACCGAACGCATAAAAGTGGTCAGCGTGTGGAGCGAATTCCGGGATGAGGATCTTCCGGTGCGGCCGCGGGCGGGGGACCCGCGAGGGCGCAGCGTCCACGAACAGATGGTGCATCAGTGCGTGAGTGAAAATCTGTGGTTTGTCGGCATGCTGGGAATTGACGTCGGCGCGCCGCCATTGCCGGCAGCAGAGACTCGATTGGAATTCATGAAGCGTTACGCGGAAGACAGCGGAAAGCGGCTCGCGGCGCTGCGAGCGAAAGACAGCGCCTGGTGGGAGTCTGAAACGAAATTCTTTGATGTGCCGCGATCCCGAGCATGGGTCATGGTTCGCAGAATCGCGCACACGGCGCACCATCGAGGCCAGCAGATGGCGATGCTGCGAATGCTGGGGAGGGATTTGCACAGTAATTATGGCCCGACGGCGGATACCGGCGGGCTGATGCAAAATCATGCGCCAACCATCTATGGTTATCCCAGCCTGAACGCGTTATTCGAGGGAGAAGCGGCCGGCAGCAAGAAGACACCGCTTCCGGGCGCTGCCGGCAAAGCCGTGACCGAGCGCCCGGACAAGAAATAGATTTGTGAAATAGCCCAGCCGAAAGTTATTCCGGCTTGGTGATGACGCCGCAGGCGATGCGCGGCGGAGCGCCGGTGCCTGTGCCGCCGGCGACGGCGTGAATAACAATCGCGGTTCCGCCATTACTGAAAACGGAGTTTTCGTCGGTGCCGAGAGTCACATTCGGCGCAACGGTCGTTGCGTGGGCAGTGCCGTCCGCGGCAACGATCAGCGCAAAATCTGGAATATCGCCTGCGGGCATTCCTTCATGGGCATGGCCGCCGCCGCCAAAATGAGGACCAGCGGATTTGAAGTCGGGCGGCTCGCACTTGGCGACCTGATGAATGTGAATGGAGTGCTCACCCGGCGGAAGATTCTTGATATCAATCTTAATGGTGACGCCCTTGGCCGCGGGCGTCAGAGTCGCAGTGCCAACGCTCTGGCCCTGCGCATTCTTGATGTCCACGGTAACGGGCTTGGCGGCGGCGCGGGCATGGCTGTTCTGCGCAAAAACCAGGCCTGTTGCCGACAACAACAGCGCTGCACAAGCGAGTGATCTCATGTGATGGTTCTCCTCCCGGCGAATTGTAATCTAGAATGCGGACTCTCTCAGAAACAGCCCATCTCAATCTAGCGCAAGGCTAAAGGAGAAGTAACAACTTGTCCACAAATAGATAGCCCCGACGCGAGAGGAATTCGCTGCGACGCAAAGAGCAATCTCGTGCAAGTTCAGACGACCAGAGAACGAGGCAGTCGGCCATCCGAAAAAGCGTTTTCGCACTAACGCCGACACAGGTTTGGAAAATCCTTTTTCAGATTTTCCAGTTTTGGCAGGTCGTTGTAGACGATGTATGGATTATCAGGATTATTTTTCAGATAGTTCTGGTGGTAGCTCTCGGCTTCATAAAATGCCTGGAACGGCTCAACCTTTGTGACGATCTTCCGCGAGTAAACTTTCGCGGCGTCCAACTGCGCTATGTAAGCCTGAGCGATACGCTTCTGATCTTCGTTCGTGAAGAAGATCGCGGAGCGGTATTGGGAGCCGGTGTCCGGGCTCTGGCGATTCCATTGCGTGGGATCATGCGCGACCGAGAAAAAAACCATCAAGAGCTGGCCGTAGGTGATTTGGGACGGATCATAAATGATGCTGACGGTTTCCGCGTGGCCGGTAACGCCCATACTCACGCTTTCGTAAGAAGGGGACTTAACGTGGCCGCCCGAGTAGCCAGAGGTCACGGACGAAACTCCCTTCAGATGCTGGAAAACGGCCTGCACGCCCCAAAAGCAGCCTCCGGCAAGAACCGCGGTTTGGTGGCTCTTGGCCGCGGCCAAGGGAACATCGATGGCCGGCGCGGGGAAAGGCATTTTCGGTGTTTCGGGAGGCCGTGCGCCCAGAGCACGGAATGCGGTCCACGCAACGAGGCCAACAATCACGACAAACGCGATGCCGCGGCCAATATAGGGGCTCTGCATGACTCATCTCCCTAAACACCTGAGTTTTAGTTGCACTCTATCTGTTCACCATTAGATGCGGCTCGATGGCCTCGGATGGTGGCAATTTCGCCGCACTCCGCAGCTTCCCGCCGGTTCGACGATAGCCCTTTTTTTTGAGCAGCAGCAGCATATGGAACTGAGTATCCGTCTAAGGCATCATAGGGTGCGAACTATTATTCTGTCTTGAGAAAGGTTGGTAATGCGCGCACGCAATTTGTTTGCTTTAGCGTTCACAATTTTTCTGGTTTCTCAGGCATCGGCGCAAGTCACGCACGGCCAGAAACCGAAGCTGCCCGCGCCATTCGCCTCGAAATCAGCCGGCAACGGGCCGGAAAAGCGGACACCTCCGGCCGGGTTCCTGCCCACCGTGCCCCTGGGATTTCGCGTGAATGTGTTTGCGACGAACTTCAAACGGCCACGATGGCTGACGGTGGCGCCGAATGGGGACATTTTTCTGGCGGATATGGGGGCCGGAGAAATCATCGTGATGCGCGATCCGGGGCACACCGGCGGAGCACAAGTGCGCGAAGTCTTTGTGAGCGGCCAGAGGCGGCCGTTCGGCATCGCGTTTCACGAAAACTATGTTTACGTGGGGAACACGAACGAAGTGGTGCGCTTTGCATACGATCCCAAGACCTCCAAGCGGCTTGGTGAAGCGGAACACCTGCTGGATTTACCAACGGGCGGACACGACACGCGGTCGCTGGCCTTTTCGGCGGACGGGAAGCATCTGTTCATTGGCGTTGGCTCGGAATCGAATATAGACACGGGAGAAGATCCGCGCCGCGCCGCCGTAACGGTGTGCGATCCCGACGGAAAGAACGCGCGGCGTTTCGCAACGGGGCTCCGGAATCCCGTGGGGCTGGGGCTTGAACCGGCAACGGGCGAAATCTGGACGACGGTGAACGAGCGCGACGAACTGGGGGACGATCTTCCTCCGGACTATTTCACTTCGATCAAGGACGGAGGATTCTACGGCTGGCCGTACAGCTACATCGGGGACAACGTCGATCCGCGCGTCAAGCCGCAGAAGCCCGACCTGGTTGCCCGCGCGATTATTCCCGAGGTGCTGCTGGGCGCGCACGTAGCGCCGCTGCAGTTTGCATTTTATACCGCGAAACAATTTCCCGAGAGCTACTGGGGCGGAGCGTTTGTCGCGGAACATGGCTCGTGGAACCGAGCCATGCGCGCGGGATACCAGATTGCCTTTGTGGCGTTCAAGAATGGCAAGCCTTCGGCCGATCCGGTGCCGTTCATGACGGGCCTTGTCCCAGATCCCGCCGGACCGGATGTGCTCGGACGGCCGGTGGGCGTGGCGGTTGCCCCCGACGGTTCATTGCTGGTGTCGGACGATGGTGCGGGCGTGATTTACCGCATCTCCGCAGCGAAATAGCGCGCTTGAAGAGTGGTCAGGCTAACATTGTCAGGAATACCCGAATCCAATCTGTCAGAGATGTGCCTGGTCCGCACACCATAGCACCCCCCACCCCTGTTTTTTTGTAAGTGTTGCATCTAAAAGGTTTAGCAATGCCGCAAGTCCTTTAGATGCAACACTTGCGAGGCCCCATAATGGACGCCGAGGGTCGACAGAGAGTAGATAAACGGCCCCATAGGATCGGCGACGACGCTGCCAGGGGTGAACAAGATTGTGCTGATGGGGCCCAGCACGGAGTTCAGCGCGCCGGTGGTTTGATCTATGGAGTAGACGACAGTGCCGTCGCTTCGGGTGACGTAGAGGAATTTGCCGGAGTTTTCCGCAACGACGCTATCGGGCAAAATTCCAAATCCAAGCTGCGACGAGCCGCACGGCACAACCGCTGTGCCGTCCACAGGGGAAAGCACGCAACTATCCACGGCGCCGATATTTCCGCCCCAGCCCACAAAGAAAAACCGGCCGAGCGGATCCAAAGCTACTGTGCGCCCTTCGGCTGGCGGGCTGTCCGCGAAGCCCATGAAAGCAAGCGCACCGGAGGCAGGATCGATGGAATACACTTCCGCGCCTCCAACTGGCAGGTTGTTCTGGCCGCGTCTCAAACCAACATAAAGCCGAAGTCCTTTGGGATCGGTGAGCAGCTGTAATGGTGCGCCGCCGCTGTTTGTCTCCATGCTATGCGTGGCCAGCAAAACGGGATTGAGTCCCGACGTGTCGATGGCTAGCGTGACAACCGCGCTCAATCCCTGGATGTCACCCATGTAATATCCGACGAAGAGGAATTTTCCCGACTTTTCGGTGGCGATAGAAATCGGCTGCGAGGGCGCGAGACTGGGATTGATCGTTGGGGGAACCTGGAATGGAGAGGCAGGAACCTCGGAGAGCGCCCCCGTTGCGCGATTTATCTGAAACATCGAAATGTCATTGAGCGCGGGATTCAGTACGAATAGAAACTTGGCCTGACCGTCGATCGCGATAAGGCCACCTCCAAATCGCTCGTTAAAGGGCGATCCAGGGATGAGGTTGAGGGCGCCGGTCTGGCCGGCTTTACTGAATCCCGGCAAGACAGAGGAGGCAGTGCTCGATGACGCTGAGGCGTAGACATACTGCTGAGGAGGGGACTGCGCGTTCATTGCGGAAACACACGCCAATAAGGTGCACACAATTAGCAAAACCCGTAACGCTTCTGAGCGGAGTTGAATTTCGCATCGCGAAATGGAGGAAAAAGGGCAGGAAACTCCCTTTGATGTGGCCATGGGTCTTCCTCGGCCGTTGATCGAGCGGCACATTCTTGAATCTGAGAGGGAAATCGTTGCGACTTAACGCTACGGCTATGGTACAGAAATTTCAATCTAAATTAACCAATGCGGCATAGAACCGAAGCAGACTATCGGGAGGGAGTTCTAAGAGGGTCTAATGTTCGGGCGAGGATCAGCTGGGAGTCCAGCTGGGGTGGCTGGAGAACAGGCCATTGGTAAATCCGGTCTGATAGCAAACGAAGAGCCCAAAGCACAGACTGAGCAGGCCGGATGCCGTCACGAAGCCACGATTCAGCCAGGCGAATCTGGAGCCAGCAAAGGAAAATGGCAGGGCGAGCGCTGCGGTGATCAACATCATCCCTGCGATCGTGCCGGCGCCGAAAATCAATAAGTAGAAGACCGCCCATTTCGGATCGTGAATCGTGCTCAACACCAGGAGAGCGACTGCCGCGGAACCTGCCAAGCCGTGAACGATTCCAACGAGCAGAGGGCGTAGGGCGTGAAAAAGGCCCAGGCGGTCAAGGGGGTTGCGAAGCCAAGTCGGCGCCGCAAGGCTATTGGCGTGATGTTCGGCAGCCGGGGCGTGAGAGTGCCAATGAAAATGCACGCGGGAGCCGTGTTCATGGAGGTGGGCATGTTCTCCCGTGACACGCGGATGGGCGGGAGAAAATTTTTCGCTGATCCATTTCATTGTGCCGGTCAGGTTGAGCAAACCGAGCAGAATCAGCATCAGGCCCACGGAAAATTCCATCGTCAGGCCGAGGCGCACGGGAATTGCCAGGCCAAATAAAATAATGGCCGTCCCAACGGCGACGATCGTCAGCGTGTGGCCGCAGCCCCAAAGGACGCCTATGAGACCCGCCTTGGCGATCGAGCGCTCGCGGCTGACGATGGTCGACACGGCGATCACGTGGTCCGGATCGGTGGCATGCCGCATCCCCAGGAAAAATCCGATCATTAGAATGGCGAGTCCGCTCGTCAAGTCAACATCCCCGTTTTCCGGGATTTCAAACCCTGCAAACCGAAGCATATATGAGATGAGAGAAATTTTCCCGGAAAACGTGGGCGCAGCGGGCCTCACTCCTCGCGGAGGATGCGCATGAACTCACTGGCAGCGTGTGGGAGGCGCGCTCCGCGGCGCGAAACGAGATAAACGTGGCGCGGCATGTTCATTTGCCGCACTTTTACTTCCTTCATCCAACCATGCTCGATTTCCCAGTGAACGCACATGCGCGGCACGATGGCCACGCCCATGCCCATCTGCACGAAGCGCTTGATGCTTTCGATGGTGGGCATTTCGATGGGCATGTTGAGCGCGGTGCGGTTTCTGGCGAAGAGCTCAATGACGCGGCGGCGAAAGGGGGATTCCACGCTGTGCGCGATAAAGTTTTCTTCGGCAAGCTCGGCGACATCGACTTCGCGCTTCTTGGCGAGGACATGCTTCGGGTGCACGACCAGAGTCAGTTCATCCTTGCGGATTTCCGTGGCCAGAAGCTGGGCATCGCGGGGCACAAAAGAAATGGCGCCAAGGTCGAGGCGATAGTTCAGGACTTCATGAGGAATGTCCCGCGAAAACATGCGGTGCACGCGCACCTGGACGCCGGGATGCTTTTCGCGAAATGTGGCCAGGGCAGGGAGTAGGGCGTGAATGGAACTCTCGTTCACGCCGAGGGAGAGCTCGCCGCGCTTCAAGCCCTCCAATTCAGAGAGCCCTTTCTTGACTTCGTCGCGGAGGTTGATCAGGCGTTCCGCGTAGTCTTTCAGAAGCGTTCCGGCATCGGTGAGGCGAACCGGCCTGGCGCCGCGGACGAAAAGAGGCTGGCCGAGCGAGTCCTCCAGCTTGCGGATAGCGAGGCTGATGGCGGGCTGGGTGCGATAGAGGCGCTCGGCAGCACGGGAAAAGCTGCCCTCTTTGGCAACCATCAGAAAGACCTGCAATTCGCCGAGGTCCAAGGAACCCTCCTGGCGGCAGTATAAGACATTATTATCAAAAGTAGAATAAAGATAAATTGGACTGTGGGGTGACTCCTGTGCGTTACTAGAGCATGGGGGACCCTATGGACGTCGTACGCATCTTTGACACCACGCTCCGTGACGGCGAGCAATCGCCGGGCTTCTCAATGAATACCGAGGAGAAGATTCGCCTGGCACGCCAGCTTGAGGCCTTGAAAGTTGACGTGATTGAGGCGGGTTTCCCGATTGCGTCGCGAGGCGACCTGGAAGCGGTCAAGAAGGTGGCGCTAGAAGTACGGACCGTGCCGATTGCGGCGCTTGCCCGCGCAAGGAAAGAAGATGTCACCGCCGCGATTGAGGCGCTCAAGCCTGCCGCAGCGCCACGTCTGCACATTTTCCTCGCAACCTCCGATCTGCACCTTCGCGTGAAATTGAAGATGACTCGCGAGCAGGCGCTGGAAGCGATTGGCTCGATGATTCGCTATGGCCGGCTGCATGTCGGCGAAGTGGAGTTTTCCGCCGAGGACGCTGGGCGAACCGACATTGATTTTCTGTGCGAGGTATGCCACGTGGCCGTGGACGCCGGTGCGACGGTCCTGAATCTGCCGGACACGGTGGGGTACGCGGTGCCAGAAGAATATGGGGCGATGTTCACCAAGGTGCGTGAGTCTCTGGGCGATGCGCAGGGGATCACGTTGAGCGCGCATTGCCACGACGACCTGGGCATGGCGGTGGCGAATTCGCTAGCCGCGATTCGTGCAGGCGTGCGGCAGATTGAATGCACCATCAACGGTATCGGCGAACGCGCCGGAAATGCCTCGCTCGAAGAAGTCGTCGTGGCGCTGGCAGTGCGCAAGGACAGCTTTGGCGTTACGACGGGCATTCGTATGGAGGAGCTTTTTCCCACGAGCCGTATGCTCACGGAAATCACGGGAGCGCAAGTCGCACCGAACAAAGCGATTGTTGGAGCGAATGCCTTCGCGCACGAAGCGGGAATTCACCAGGATGGAATCATCAAGAATCCGCTCACTTATGAAATCATTTCGCCGCAGACGGTTGGAGTGCCGGCGCGTTCGCTGGTTCTCGGGAAGCATTCCGGCCGCAATGCGCTGCGCATGACTCTTCGGGACCTGGGTTACGACGCGAGCGATACCGAGCTTGCAGAAGTTTATGGCCGGGTGACGGCGCTGGCCGATCAGTCCAAGCAAGTGCGCCCGCGAGACATTGTGGCGATCGCCCATGAAGTGATCCGGAGGCGTCCCGCGGCCATGGCTGCGGAATCGTCATCTGCCGCCTGACCGGGGCTGCGCCAAAAGATTTTGCAACGCCCATATCGCGCCGTTGTGTCCCTTCCTGTTGAGCGCGCGGCTTGGCCGATTTCTGATTATTTGTGGGGACCACCATGAAGAAGACCATTGTCCTCCTGCCGGGAGACGGTATCGGCCCGGAAGTGACGCGGGCGGCCGCGGCCGTCCTGCGTGAATCCGCCCAAGAATTTAATCACCAGTTTGAGTTCGCGGAATTTCCGCTTGGCGGCGCGGCCATTGATGCCGCCGGAACTCCACTTCCTAACGAAACGTTGGACGCATGCCGCAAAGCTGATGCCGTGTTCCTGGGAGCGGTCGGCGGGCCGAAGTGGGATGGACTGCCCGTCGGGAAGCGCCCCGAGACCGGGCTGCTCGATCTGCGAAAAGGGTTGGGGCTCTACGTCAACGTTCGTCCGGTGAAACTGATTGAGCCGTTGAAAGGAATCTCGCCGTTAAGGGCCGACCGGCTCGGGGATTTGGATCTTGAGATTGTGCGCGAACTCGCCGGAGGAATGTATTTTGGCGAGCGCGGGAACACCACGGAAAAGGGCGTGGAGCGCGCCTGGGACACGGAATCGTACTCGACTCCGGAGATCGAACGTATCGCGACATTTGCTTATACGCGTGCGGAGAGCCGCTCGCGGCGGCTGTGCTCGGTGGACAAGGCCAACGTACTGACCAGCTCACAGCTCTGGCGCCGCACGGTGACGGCCATGAGCGCCGTCTATCCTTCGGTGAAACTCGAACACATGTACGTGGACAACGCGGCGATGCAGTTGACGCTGCGCCCGGCGCAATTCGACGTGATGCTCAGCAGCAATATGTTTGGCGATATTTTGAGCGATGGGGCAGCGGCGCTGGTCGGCTCGATTGGGCTGATCCCGTCGGCCAGCTTTGGTTCGTCGGCGCCGCTGTTTGAGCCCATTCATGGCTCGGCGCCATCGCTGGCCGGGACGGACTCCGGGAATCCGATTGGCTCTATTCTCAGCGCCACGATGATGCTGCGAGATGCCTTCGGCCTTTCGTTGGAAGCGGACTGGGTCGAGCAGTCACTTCAACGGGTACTCGCGGGCGGTTACCGGACGCCGGACATCACGGAGCCGGGCGCGCGTGCTGTGGGCGGCTCCGTGTTCACCGAAATCCTGCGCGAAGAGATGCAGCGCACGTTCGAACACGCCGAGCGCTACGGCTGGGGCGTCTAGCGTCGCCCCCATCTCTGCATTTTGCGCCATTTATCGCCACCAGACCGTCACTCGATCGGCGCTACTTACGTAAGCCCGGCTGCCTTGCGGGAAGCCGCTGACAATGCTACTTTTACACTTTCCGAAGCAGCCTGCGCCCCGGCTAGGGCCGAGGGGCCACACTTAGGTGTGGACGCGAGCGCAGGCGGCGAATCCGTTACACAGCAGCTTGACCAAAGGGTGAGAAACATCATTACTCATCGCCATCTTCTTGAGCTATCCTCGCGGCGGATTGGCCGCTGTTTGCCGTAGGCCGTATGCCGCACCCCGGATCCAATTCGAATGCAGTCGTGCCTCCTACCGGGATCGGCAAGGTTTCCTATTGGCGCGCGGAAGGTTCTCTGCTCGAACTTGGCGCCATGCGCCCGGTCGGATTTTTTACCTGGAACTCGCAGAGTTTTGCCGAGCGCTGGGCACGGCGCGCCGGTATGGCAGGCATGGCGCTGACGAGGCCCTTCGCCTACTTCGCCAGCCGCACGTTTGCGACACGCTTCCTGCATACTTTGCTCCGCGGAGTCAGCCGCGACCGCCTGGATCTCCTCGGTGAAGAGTACTTTCAGTACGTCCTGAAACCGCAATTGCGCCGCGAGGCCACTGAACAGTTGATCGAAGCGCTTCGCAACGGCGAGCGCGTCATCCTGGTTGGACAACTTCCGGAAAGCATACTCCGGCCCTTGGCGCATCATCTGGGAGTCGAATCGTTCATCTCGAATCGCCTGGAATTTCGCGATGGCAAGGCGACGGGACGTCTGCTTGATCCTATCGTGCGCCCACGCGGACCCTTGGCATGGCTCGCCAGCGGCGACACGAACGGCCGGATCTCGCGCGAAAAACTTCTGGGCCAGCTTGGCTGGACGAAGAAGCCCGAACAGCTTGAGACCGCCGTGCGGACGACGGCTCGTCCGGAGATTCCGCGAGGGAAATCGGTCGCACTATTCGGGGAAACTCCGCGTGTCAAGCGGCTCTCGGTGCGTGAGAACCTGGCGAACCGACATATTTTGTTGATCGGCGTAACTGGATTCATCGGCAAAGTCTGGCTGGTCGATTTGCTCGAAAATGTTCCTGACATTGGCAAGATCACGCTGTTGATTCGCCGCAACCGCACAACCTCCGCGCAACGACGTTTCGAAAAGATCGTCGAGGAATCTCCCACGTTAGATACGCTTCACGACCGGCATGGGCGGAGGCTCAGGGCCTATCTGGAAGAAAAAGTGGAAGTCGTTGAAGGCGACGTCAGCCTGCCGGGTCTGGGGCTGAATGAAGCCACGCAGGCGCGCCTCGCAAAATCCCTCGACCTCATCGTGAACAGCGCTGGCTTGACGGATTTCAATCCCGATTTGCGCGATGCGCTCTCTTCCAACGTCGATTCCGCCATTAACCTGCTCGACTTCCTGCGCAAGTGCAATCACACCGGCCTGATGCATCTTTCCACCTGCTACGTGGTCGGCATGCGCGACGGCCGCGTCACCGAAGAGCTGCACGAAAATTACAATCCTGCCGGCGATTCCAAGTTTGATGCCGAGCGCGAAGTCGAATCGCTGCGCGAGACCATTCGCCGCGTCGAGGAACGCGCCGGAAGTCCGGAACTCGACAAAGCCCTCCGCCGCCAGGCCTTGGGACGTGGCGGCAACGAAGCTTCCGCACCTCCAGGAGAGCTCGACGGTGTTCTGAAGCGTAATCGAGCGCGGTGGGCTCGCAACCGGCTCGTGCGCATCGGCCTGCGCAGGGCACAACATCTCGGCTGGCCGAATACCTACACTTTCACGAAGAGTCTTGGCGAATCCATCCTCACGCGCAGGGGCCACGATTTGCCGATCGCCATCGTGCGGCCGTCCATCGTGGAGAGTTCGGAGCGTTCGCCCTTCACCGGTTGGAACGAAGGAATCAATACTTCCGGTCCGCTCTCTTATCTTCTCGGCACGAATTTCCGTCAGCTCCCTTCGAATGAGCGAAAATGTCTCGACGTGATTCCCGTCGACATGGTCTCCCGAGGAATGACGCTCATCGCGTCGGCGGTTGTGGCGCGGCGGCACGCCCGCTTGTATCAACTCGCGACCTCTGCCATCAATCCGGTCAATATGGGGCGTAGCATCGAGCTCACGGGCCTCGCTCACCGCAAGCATTACCGGACCACGCAAAGCATCGACAGTTGGCTGAAAGTGAAGTTCGAAACCATCCCGGTCTCCAAGCAACGCTATGAGCGTCTCTCGATTCCGATGCAGAAGGCCGTGATCTCCAGTATCAATCGCGTGGCCGTTTCCCTCAACATGAAGAAGCCGCCGCTGGCGCGGGCGGAGCGCGACTTGATTCGCGCCGAAAAATTGATCGAGCTCTACGAGCCCTTCATTCTTCACAACGAACATGTCTTCGAATGCGAGAATACGCGTCTGCTCTCTGCCATGCTGCCTCCCGAGGAGCTCTCGCTCTTCGATTTCGCGCCGGAATCTATCGACTGGTGGGACTACTGGATCAATGTGCACATCCCGGCGCTGCGCCGTTGGTGCTATCCGCTGATGGAAGGCCGCCCGCTCGAATCGCGCGAGCCGCGTGCGCTGGATTGGTCCGGCGAAACCGCGCATGGCGCGCCGCTCTCCAAAGCCGCTGCGCCGTCAGACTCTTTATGGCGATCTTCGTAACCGGCTCGACCGGCTACCTGGGCAGTTATCTTGCCGCCGGACTCTTCAACGAGCACCGCGACAAGCTGAATCTTCTGATTCGCGCCAAGACCGAACAGGAAGCGCACGAACGGCTTTGGACTTCGCTTCAATTGCATTTTGAGTTTCCCGAATTTTCCGAATATCTAAACACGCGGGTGCGCATTTTCCGCGGCGACCTGACCGCTGGACGTTTTGGCCTTTCCGACGACGAATACCATGCGCTCGTGGACACTACGGACTCGCTGATTCACTGCGCCGCTTCTTTGAACCGCAAGTCGGAGAAGCAGTGCCTGAACGTCAACCTGCGAGGCACGCTCGAAGTGATTCAACTCGCGCGGCGCGCGCAGAATCGGAATGGCCTGCGCCGTTACTCGCATGTTTCCACTGTCGCCGTCGCCGGGAAAAGAAAAAATGAAGTCGTCACCGAAGACGCCGCCATCGACTGGTCGCGCTCCGATTACGACCCCTACGCGCGCACCAAGAAATTCTGCGAGCACATGGCCAATCAGCTTCTGCCCGACGTGCCCAGGACGATTTTCCGCCCCGCCATCGTTATGGGCGACAGCCGCCGTCCTGAAACTTCGCAATTTGACATGGTTCAAGCCTTTCATGTTTTGGCGCAGATGCCTGTTCTTCCGCTGCGTCCTCACGATAAAATCGACATCGTGCCGGCGAACTACGTTGCTAAAGCCATCGTGATGATTCATCAAAAAGAAGCGCCCGTCCACGGCATCTACCACTTGTCGTCCGGCATGGGTTCCCAGACTTACCACGAGCTGACCGATGCCCTGGCTCAGGCCGGCGGCATGCTTCGGCCCATGTTCTTGCCGTCTTTGGGCGGACCTTTTTCCAGTACTGTCAATTGGATCGCGAATCGCAGCGGCGCGACGGGGTACGGCGCCTCGCTGCTCAAAGTTTTCTGGCCCTATCTCGATTGGAACACCGTTTTCGATAATTCGCGCGTCGTCGCGGAGCTCGGCGAAACACCCGCGAAATTTTCGACCTACGCGGTGCCTCTTCTGAAATACAGCCGCGAAAACAAATTCCAGTTCCCCGCCAAGCCGTGGCCTTCCGCTTCTAGCTCGGAAAAAAATGCCGCCGCAGGGAGAGCTCGCGCATGACGGACTTTCTCCTCGTTGCGTGGGTCAGCGCGCTGATTGAGATTACGCGCTTCGGTTGGATGTTCGGCCTTGGTAAGCGCTGGACGCCTGGGGAAAAACTGAAGCTGCTCTTCGCCGGTTACAACGGCAACCGCAATACCGGGTCTGACCTGCGCGTGCAGGAAACGCTTCGCCAGATTCGCCACGTTCTTGGCGCGGAAAACGTGGATTTCAGCGTGATGACCCAGAATTTCAATCTCACCCGCGGTTATTTTGACGGCACGCGCCAGGTGCATCTCCCCGACGTGTTCCCTCCTTTTCTATTTCGCGAAGTTCGCGCCAATCATGGTGTGATCGCTTGCGAAGGCTCGATGTTCAAGAGCAAATTCGCCAACGCGCTCACGACTATGATGATTGGCTCGCTGGGAATCGCCTCGGCGGAGAACAAGCTCTCCGTCGGATATGGAGGCGAGGCCGGGCACATGGATCCGCTGATCGAAAGAATGTGCGCGCGCTATGTTAAGGATTCCGTGATCATTCCTCGTAGCGCGGAGTCTCAGACGCTGCTGAGCAAATTGAGCATTCCCACCGAGCTCGGCACAGATACGGCCTGGACTTTCGAGCCGCATCCCCCCGAATATGGCCGCAGAATTCTGCGCGAAGCCGGCTGGGACGAGAAGACACCCATTCTCGCGCTGTGTCCGATTCTTCCCTTCGTGTGGCCGGTCAAGGCTTCTCTGGCGAAATACCTCGCGCTCGCGACCACCGGCGCTTACAAGGACAGCCAGTATCGGACCGTTTATTTCCATAATTCCGGCCCGTCTGTGGATGCGGAAAACTCGCGCTATCTCTTCGCATTTGCAAAGGCTGCCTCGGCATTCCTCCAGCGCCACAAAGTTTTCCCGATTCTCGTGGCCATGGAGAGGCTGGACGCGCGCGCTTGCCTTGAATTTGCCGCCCACCTTGGGCACGCGTCCGCGCCTATCTTTACTTCAGAGGACTACGACATTTTTCAGCTCGTCAGCATCCTCCGTCAGAGTTCTTTGATGGTTTCTTCCCGGTACCACGCTATTGTGACCACCATGCCCGCGAGGGTCGCTTCCGCTGGCGTCACGATGGACGAGCGCATCCGCAATCTCATGAACGAGCGAGGCCACCAGCATCTCTTTCTTACCGTCGACGATCCCGGCCTTGAGCCCAAGCTCCTGGACATGATGGAAAAGCTTGTAGTCGAAGCGGATTCCGTCCGTGACGGCGTCGCAAGGACCGCTGTTCGCAATCTCAAAGTGATGGCGCGCATGGGTAAGTTCCTCGAAGAGGCGGTGCAGCGTGCATATCCGGAATTTCCATTGCGCTCCGGCGTTTTTTCCTGGGAAGAGTATCTGCCGCCGCTGAGCGAGAACCTAATTCAGCTCGCCGAGCGTTACGACTCTTCGCCAGCCGCGCTCGCGGCGGTTCGCTGACTATTCATGCCCAATTTTCTTGAGAAGGTTTTTGCCCAATCGACCACTTTGTGAGTGTCACCGGCAGGGAATTGCTGGACCAGATTCAGATTGTCCGTTTGTCCCTTCGAAACTCCGGAGTCCAGCCCGGGGACCGATGCGCTCTTCTCGCGCCCAATTCCATTCGTTGGGCGGCTTTCCATTTGGCGCTCATGGCCGAGGGAGTGATCGTCGTGCCTCTCTATTCGCGGCAATCTCCAGGCGAACTAGCCGCCATGATGAAGGATTGCCAGCCCCGTCTGATTTTTGTGGGCGAATCCGCACTTGGCGATGCCGTCGCCCAAGCCTGGCCCGAAGCTCCGCGCCGGGTGCATTTCGATGACGTCCTGCGGCAGTCGCCGCCGCGACCCCCAGTTGCCGACGCGCCCAATCCTCGACTAGACAGCGACATCGTCAGCATCATCTACACTTCCGGAACTTCCGGCGAGCCGAAGGGCGTTTGCCTCAACGTCGGGAATCTCACGCACATGCTTTCCTGCACGACGGAACGCCTCGATCAACTGATGGGTGCGACCCACGAACCCGACCGCGTCTTCCACTATCTGCCGTTCAATTTTGCTGCCTCCACCATCTTGCTGCTGTCTTGCCTCACGCGCGAAAGCGTCCTCACGCTTTCTACGGATCTCAATAAGCTCGCGGACGAAATCCGCCTGGCCTCGCCGAATTACTTTCTGAATGTCCCCACTCTGCTGGAACGTGTCCGCCGCGGCGTCGAAGAAGCCATTGCCAAGCGGCCCGCGGCGATCCGTTCCCTGTTTGCAAGAGCCCGCACCGCTTGGCAACGGCAGCACGTCGGGCGCGGCCGCGCGCTGGATGCCTTTTGGCTTGCGCTTGGCCGCGCGCTCATCTTTCGAAAGATTCGCGAGCACTTTGGCCCGCACCTGCGCGCGCTGATTTGCGGTTCCGCGCCGCTGGCTCCGGAGACGCAGCAGTTTTTTCTGATGCTTGGCATCCCGGTGCTGCAGGCGTATGGGCTCACGGAAACCACGGGCATTTGCACTCTGGATGATCCGCGCGTGCCGGTCGAGCCGGGCTACGTCGGCACCGTGATTAGCGGCATCGAAATGAAGCTCGCCGAAAATGAGGAGATCGTCGTGCGCGGTCCGCACATTTTCCCGGGTTACTGGAACCGCCCGGAAGAAACTGCCCGCGTGCTGCAGGACGGCTGGTTTCACACCGGCGATCAAGGCGAAGTCAACGTTCGCGGGAACTGGCGCATCAGCGGCCGCATCAAGAACCTGATTATCTTGAATTCCGGGCACAACATCGCGCCTGAACCGATTGAAGAGAAAATCGCGCGCCTTCTTCCTGCAGCGCAGCAAGTCGTGGTTGTCGGGAATGGGAGGGGCTATTTGTGTGTGCTGATTTTCGGCGCGATCGAATCGGCAGCCGTTCAGGCGGCGCTCAATACCGTGAATCCGGAACTCCCGCATTACCGGCAGATTCGAAATTTCACGCTCGTTCCGGATGTTTTTTCACCCGAGAACGGTCTGCTCACTGTAAACGGCAAACTTCGCCGCGACGCCATCAATGCGCGATATGCTTCCGAAATCAATGCCATGTACGATTCGAAAGCAGGCCGCGAGGCCGCCAGCAGGCAGCACGCATGAAAATGAAAAGTTTCACCGGCAAAACCCTGCGGTGGGAATGGCGCGACGGTGTGATCGAGCTGACGCTCGATCATGCGCCTGCCAATGAAATTGGCACGGCCATGCTTGCCGAACTGGAGAAATTCGTTGGCGCATCCGAATCGCTCGCACCGGAGACTTCTGTCTGCATTATTGCCAGCGCGCGGAAGTCCGTTTTTTCGGCTGGCGGAGACTTGCGCGAGTTGTACGCGACTGCGGCGGCAGTTCCCGCGAAAGATCGCCCCGCGGGCGTGCGCGCTTTTCTGGAACGCATCCACGCCGTCCTGAACGCGCTCGATGCCGCGCCCTTTGTTACCATCGCCGCAGTTCACGGCGCTTGTCTTGGCGGAGGGCTTGAGTTGGCTCTGACCTGCGACATGATCATCGCCGACAAAATGGCGCGGTTCGCATTCCCCGAATTGCGTCTGGGATTCATTCCCAGTTTCGGCGGCATCCCGCGTCTGAAGCGCGATCTTGGCAACGCCTTCGTGCGCGATTTGCTTTTCACCGGACGAACCGTCAGCGCCACGCGCGCGCATGCCGTCGGTTTGGTCGCGCAGCTTGCCGGTGAAGGCGAAGCCCTTCGAATTGCGCGCTCGACGGCCGCGCAAATCACCAAGTACGACGCCGCAACGCGTGCCGCCGCGAAAAAATTTATCAAACCAATTCCACACGACGAGCTGCGCCGCGAGATCGATCTCTTCTGCGAACTCTTCACCCGTCCCGCCGTCATGGCCGCCCTCAAGAAATTCGTCGAAGACTCCGGCCCCATGCCCTATTTGCCCTAATCGTCCCTTTGCTCGTTTCGGACGCCCTTCGGCAGGCTAAAAGTCTACTCAATGTCATCCCGAGCGCAGCGAGATATCTGCTTTTTCCTAAACATTGCAAAGAGCATGAATTCATCGTTTTCCGTAGCCCCCACCTAGCCGAAATTCCAGGTCCAACCTAGCCAATCGGCGGATGTAGACGCTCCCGCTCCTGTTGCATCTTGTTCAAGGAGGTAGGGAAATGTCAGCAGAACTGATTGAACTTTCGAATGCATTGGCGCAGGCCACCGATCACGCTGCCGCGTCCGTGGTCGCCATTCACACCGAGGCGCGCGGTTCGTCGAGCGGCGTCATTTGGCGCGATGGGTTCATCGTTACCGCGGAGCACGCCCTCCGCCGCGATGAAGAAATTCACGTAACGCTGCCGAATGGCCGCGTTGTGCCTGCAACATTAGCGGGCCGCGATCCTTCCACGGATCTTGCGATTTTGAAGTGTCCGGACACAGGCGGTTCTTCCGCCGACCGAGGCGATGCCTCCGCGATCAAGCCGGGCAGCCTCACGCTGGTCGTCGGGCGCACGCGCGCCAGCGGTCCCGTGGCCGCGCTCGGAGTTGTGAGCCTGGTTGTTTCTGAACGCCAGACTTGGAGCGGCTCCTCGCTGGCTCCGTACATCCGGCTTGACGTCGGCCTCCAGCCCACGGCCGTCGGCGGCGCCGTTGTTGACGCACACGGCAAAGTCCTGGGAATTGCATCGCCGCGCTTTGCGCGATTCGGCGCGATTGCTATTCCGACCGCCACCGTCGATCGCGTTGCCGAGACCTTGTTGAAAAAGGGCCGCATCCCGCGCGGGTATCTCGGCGTGGCACTTCAGCCGATTCGTCTCCCGGATCAGTTGCGGCAGTCGTTGCAACACAACGAGAAGACCGCCGCGATTGTTCTCGAAGTCGAGCCAGATGGGCCGGCTCACAAAGCGGGGATCGTCATTGGCGACATCCTGGTGTCTTTGGCTGGGCAGCCCATTTCACGCCCTGAGAACGTCCAGCCTCATCTGCAAGCCGAAAACATCGGCAAGTCCCTGAACGCGAAGGTCGTTCGCGGAGGCGCCGTCCGCGATGTCAGTATTTCTGTCGGCGATCGCGCCAACGGAGAAGAATGACATGGCCATCGCGGGATTTGGTGAGGTCGCCGAACAGCTTCGCCGCTCGACCGTCTTGATTCATGCCGGAGGCCGCGGGAGCGGCTCCGGTGTGATCTGGACTAGCGATGGGACGATTGTGACGAACGCCCATGTGGTCCGCGGTTCGAACATCCGCGTGCAGCTCTGGGACGGACGCGAGTTCGATGCAACTGTGACCGCACGTGATCCCCGGCACGACCTGGCGGCGCTCCGAATCGGCGCGAACTCTTTGCCTGCCGCGAGTCCCACCGATTCGTCGCATCTGCGTCCTGGTGAGCTCGCCATTGCCATCGGCAATCCGATGGGTTTTGTTGGTGCGCTCACCACGGGCGTGATTCACGCCATGGGTCCGTTGCGCGGGCTTGGTCCCCAAACCTGGGTGCAGGCCAGTGTGCGGCTCGCTCCCGGCAATTCCGGCGGCCCGCTGGCTGACGCCCGTGGCCATGTGATTGGCATCAATACCATGGTTGCCGGCCGCCTCGCACTCGCCATTCCAAGTAACGCGGTTCTCGATTTTCTGGCTGCCGGACCACGCAGCGCGTGGTTAGGCGTCACCTTGCATCCGGTGCGTTTGCCCGGCGCCACCGGCCACGCGTTCGGACTGGTTTTGCTGGAAGTCGAGCCGGGCAGTCCAGCCGCGCAAGCCTCGCTGATGGCCGGAGACATTTTGCTGGGCACTGAACAAGAACCGTTCAGTTCGATCGAAGATCTCGCCCGCGCTATCGATGGCGTGGGCTTTCGCCTGCTCCGTCTGCAATTTCTGCGCGGCAGCTATTCCCGGGTGCGCCGCGTGACAGTGAGGCTGGGGATTCCAGTCGGGAAGGATTCTGTCGCCGCGTGATTCGCGTTTTTATCGTCGCAGTTTCGCCGCTGATTCGCGCGGGCCTGCAGAGTATGCTGGCGGATAGCCACATCGACGTTGCTGGAAGCGGTGCGGATCTTGAAACCATCTCCGGGCAGCTTGTCGACGTTGAGCCGGATGTTGTTTTGGTCGAAATCGCTGCAAACGCTCACGAAGAGTTGCTGAACGCGCTTGAGGACGCAGAGATTGCCCGGGAATATGCAGTTATCGTGTTGTCGGAGCAGCCAAGAGCGGATTGGCTCTCCAAGGCGCTTCGCGCGGGAGTGCGCGGTGTCCTACCCCGAGAAGTCACTCCGGAGCAACTCCGCGCAGCTCTTGAAGCCGCTGCGGCGGGACTCGTCGTCGTTCATCCCTCCGAGGTGAACGACGTCCTTCCCGCACCGGCTACGTTGTCCTCGCCTATCCGCGAACTGGCGGAGGCGTTAACGCCGCGTGAGCGCGAAGTACTCCAGATGATCTCCGCCGGACTCGGCAATAAGGAAATCGCCGGGCGCTTGTCGATTTCCGAACACACCGTGAAATTCCACGTGGCTTCCATATTGGGGAAACTTGGCGCCTCCACGCGTACCGAAGCTGTTTCCATTGGAATTCGTCACGGTCTCGTGTTGCTCTGAATCTGGGCTGATGATTTTTCCCAAGGCGTGCGAAACTGCCGCCGCTCGAATTTTCCTTCCTGGCGCAGGGATGATAGATTTACCTTTCTATGCGCACGCTAGAGCAGACCACACAGGAAGTCCTGGACCTGGCCGCAAAGCACTTTCAGTTGCCAACAGGTTCGCTCGCGCCGAGTGATGATTTTTTCAAGAAACTTGGCATTGACAGCTTGCAAACTTTGGAAATGCTTTCGCGCCTTGAAAATCATTTCGGCATTGAATTGCCCGACTACGAAGTTCAGGGCGTCAGCGACTTCAAGACTCTTGCCGAGCGGATTCAATCCCGCCTGTAAATGCTGGACCTTTCCAAATATCAATCCATCGGCGAAGCGCTGCGGGATGCGCTGGATCAGTTTTCAGACGAAGTGTATTTGATCGAAGCCGACCGCGAATGCGAAAAAGAGCGTTTGACCTACCGGGACTTCAGGGAGCGCGCGCATCCGCTGGCCAAAGCTTTGCAGGACACAGGTTTTTCCGCGGGGTCTCGCGCCAGCATCATCATGACGAATCAGTCCAAGTGGCTGATTTCGGCTTACGCCATTTTTTTCACGGGCGGCGTTCTCGTTCCTTTGGATTACAAGCTGACGCCGGAAGAGCAATGGCAATTGCTCAAGCATTCGGGCGCCACAGTGCTGATCACGGAGTATCCGATCTGGCGGCAACTTAGCGCGTCGACTGGCCGCGCAGCTGCGTCAAACGTTCGAACCGTTCTGGTCACGGAAGCGCCAGCCAACGCCGACCTCGCCAGCGCAAAGCGCTGGGAAGAATTTCGCGGAAACGGCGAACCGGTTTTCGTCGCGCGTAAACGTCAGGACACGGCATGCATTGTCTACTCCTCTGGGACGGGCGGCCGCCCCAAGGGCTGCATGATGACGCACGAAAACTATCTTGAGCAGTGCGTTGCGCTCACATCGCTTTATCCGTTTTGGCCGGGCGTGCGCTACCTCAGCATTCTGCCGACAAATCATGCCATCGATTTCATGGTTGGTTTTTTCGGGCCATTCACGTGCGGCGCGGCGGTCGTGCATTTGCGAACTTTGCGTCCCGAATACGTGCGCGAAGCTTTTCCGAAATACAAAATCACTTATGTGAGTCTCGTTCCACTGGTTTTGAAAAACTTGCAGAAAGGATTGCAAGCGCGTTTCGATGCGCTGCCGCCGGGAAAACGCAGAGTTTTCGAGTTCCTCGTCGGCATCAACAAGGCGCTGACGAAAAGCCGGCCACGCCTCGGCATCAGCCGCTTCCTGCTCAAGCAAGTCCACGAAGCGTTTGGCGGAGAGCTTCGCGCCATCATTGTTGGCGGCGCTTTCAGCGAACCGCAGACGCTGCAATTTTTCTACGACCTCGGGATTCCCGTCGCCAACGGATACGGGCTCACGGAAGCGGGTACGGCGATCACCGTCAATGACTTGAAACCGTTTCGCGCGGATACCGTTGGCAAGCCGCTGCCGGGGATGGAAGTGCGCATTGTGAATCCGGCCGTCGACGGTGTTGGCGAAGTTTCCGTTCGAAGCAAAACCGTCATGGCGGGCTACCTGAATGAGCCGGAACTCACTTCGGAAACCGTCGTTGACGGCTGGCTGATGACCGGCGACCTCGGGCGCTTCGACGGCGCGGGTCATTTACAACTTACAGGCCGCAAGAAAAACATGATCGTCACCGAAGAAGGAAAAAATATTTATCCCGAAGACATCGAAACCGTTTTCGAGAGCCTCCCAGTAAAAGAGTTTTGCGTGTTCGCCGCCAACTACATTTGGCCGAAACGCTCGATGGTTGGCGAAAAACTTGTGCTGGCGCTGCATGCCGAGCCGGGGCAACAGTACAGCGAACAACTTCGCGAGGACATCAACGCGCGGAACAATCGCCTGCTAAACTACAAGCGTATCCACGGGGTCGTTCTCCTGGATGAGGACTTTCCCCGGACGGCTTCTCTCAAGATCAAACGCAACGTTCTGGCAGAACGCCTCGCGAAGCTCGACAGCAGCACCGCGATTCTGCCGCTGTGAAGACAGTTTGCAAATGATTGCGTCGATCGGAAATTAGAATTTCGGATTCGTGCGCGCTCCCAATGGATCGATTTTTCGCCATCGTCAACCCCGCCGCCGGTGGCGGCCGCTCCGCGAAACTCGCGGGGCCCGGGCTCGCGCGTCTGCGCGAGAAAGGTTTGAAGGTTGACGTCATCGCTTCGACCGGCCAGGGGCATGCCGTGCAACTTGCCCGCGAAGCCTACGAGCAGGGCTACCGGCGCTTTCTTGCGGTCGGCGGCGATGGCACGGCTCACGAAATCCTCAACGGAGTTTTTGCGAGACGCACGGCGGTTCAGCGTGTCGCGCTGGGATTCCTGCCATTGGGAACCGGCAATTCCTTCCTGCGCGATTTTACAAAGGATGGGGCTGCGGCTTCGATGCAGGCGCTGCTCGAAGACCGCACGCGAGCGGTAGATTTGTTGCGGTTGACGCACGCTAGGGGCGAAATTTACTCCTTCAATCTTTTGAGCATGGGTTTTACTGCGGATGTTGCCGCACTGACCAATCGCGTGTTCAAGCCGTTCGGCGATCTCGGTTATTTGCTCGGTGTGTTCGTGCGCGTAGTGCAGTTGCGCCGGCGGTCTATGGCCTTGCGCTGCGATGACGACGCGGAGTGGGACGAAGGGCGTTCCCTTTTCCTGACGTTCAACAACAGCAAGTACACGGGCGGGACGATGCTTATCGCGCCGGACGCCGATCCTAGCGACGGGCTTATTGAATTTGTGCGCTGGGGCCCGATCGGCCGGCTGGGATTGCTCCGCACATTGCCGCGACTTTACGACGGCTCTCATATCAAACATCCGCTGGCTTCGCGCCGCGCGGTGCGCCACGTGGAATTCAAAGAGGCGGCGCCTGTGGACGTCATGATTGATGGAGAAGTTGTGACCGTGGAGTGCCGGGCAATCGACGTTCTGCCTGCCGTGGTGGACGTCTTTATATGAGGAAGGTCTGGCTGGCGATCCGCAGCGCCATACTTTGGAGCCTCAGCATCCTGCATTTTTTCATCGTTGCGCCGACGCTGGTGTTGCTGGGAATTTTTCTCGATGCCCGCAAACACGATTGGCTGCAGCGGACCTTCTGCAGACGAATCGCATTTCTGTCGGGCGCTCGCGTGGAAATAGTGCGTTCCGGTGGTTTCGATGCCGGCCGGACGTGTTTCTTTATGAGCAACCACGTCAACCTCTTCGATCCGTTCATGCTGTACTGCGCGATCCCGCAGTTTGTGCGCGGGTGGGAGCTGGAATCGCACTTCAAGATTCCGGCGTATGGCTGGCTGATGAAGCGCTTCGGTAACGTGCCCGTTCCGGATGTTCGGCGTCCTTCGGACCTGAAGCGCATGTGGCGCCTGACGCAGGATGCCGTCGATAGGGGCACGAGCCTGATTATTTTTCCGGAAGCGAAACGGACACGCGACGGGCGAGTGGATCAATTCCAGGACGGCGGGTTCCGCGTGGCTCAGCAGCTTGGCATTCCGATCGTGCCGGTGAGCCTGGTGGGATCTTTTCAGCATCACCGGACGGGCCACTGGATGTTGTGGCCGGCGAAAGTTACGGTTCATCTGCATGACACCATCGAGACGAAAGGACTTAGCAAAGAAGATGTGCCGGCGCTGCGCGAGCGCGTTCGCAAAATCATTGCAGCGCCGGTTGAGGAAAGATCTGCCACGGAGGCACGGAAGCACTGAGGGAAAAGAGTCGTTCCAGAATGGGAAGAATACCCGCACACCCCCGGTGTTTTCGCAAGAGTGGCAAGCAAAGGACTTGCGGGATACGGAACTTGGAAATGTACGGAGAATGTAAGATGCAGCAGCCACAAAGGCGCGGAGACACAGAGTGTGGGCAAGAAGGAGGATGGCTCGTCTGTAATACCTGCTTAACCACAATCGCTTGCCCTCCCCCATGTTTTTTGTAAGTGTTGCATCTAAAGGGCTTAGCTCTGCTGTAAGTCTTTTGTTTGCCACACTTGCGGGGAGGCTCATAAGTGTTGCAGCTAAAGGACTTACAGGGGCGGGCTGTTGGCGAGAAAGTAATTGGGAGGGATGGGAAGATTTTGGAGGAGTTAGAAGGACTACCTGGCGGGCGAGCATGATTCGCAGGGCACGGAAGAATCGTGCCAACTTGACCAAATCATTATAGCATATTGGTACCGTATGTCAATGATTACTTGTAAGTGGCTTGGATGCTGTGAGATAGCAGGCTGCCTATCACTCTGGCACCGGGAAAATGGCCGAGCGCACCTCTGTTTGGGAAGGGGTGCCGCGCCTCGGCGGCCGACGGAAGCGCCCGAGCGAAGAGCGCGGCACACGGCGAGGTGACCGCCGCCGTCAGCGGAGGAGTTGCACAGCGCTGAAATAGTTTCCTGGTAGCCGCGCTAAACAGAAACTGACCGGCTACCGAATATTCGGAAGATAAGAATGGACTATTCGGCGAGAGTTGGAAAGAGATGCGGGCTAAAGCGAGAGCCTGATTCCGGGGAGGACGCGGCCGGCGCGGGTTTCCTGCCAGGTGAAATAGATGCGGTGGATAACGGTGAGCGTGGAAACAACGGCGATGACCCAGAGCACCGGCCCCATGCGATTGACGAGCCCACCGATGATGAGCAGGACAAGGCGCTCGGGGCGCTCCATAAAGCCGACTTTGCACAATGGGATGAGAGACTCGGCGCGGGCGCGCGCGTAACTGACCATGACGGAGCCGGCAGTGGCGACCGCGGCCAAAACAACGTAGGGAGTGCGGCCGCTGACGGAATAGTAGACCAGGAGGCCCATGTAGAGTGCCATGTCCGCATAGCGGTCGAGGGTGGAATCGTAGAAGGCGCCAAAGGCCGTGACGCGATTCTGGCGACGAGCCACTTGGCCGTCCAAGATGTCCAGGAAGCCGGCGAAGAAAATAATCAGCGCGCCGGCGAAGAATTGGCCCACGGCGAAGAAAGCGGCGGCGCCAAAATTCACGACGAGGCCAAGAAATGTGAGGAGGTTGGGATTGATCCCCGTGGCGGCGATCACGCCAACAATTTTATCGAGCAGCCATTTGCTGCCGGTTCCAATTCCCCCGGATAACGTAGCCATAAGCGCCTAATAGTGTCTCAGAACGGCGGCGGATTTGTGAAATCGAAAGAGGAAGACGAACGGCCAGCATCGTATAACAACTGGCGCCGGCTGCCAACGACCACTTTTCGCCTGCCAATTTGGATGGGGAATTTGAATCTTGTGCATCGGTCAAATGTCCTTGACGGAGAATGGGCTTCATCCTAGAGTCGGGAAGTCCGGGAAACTTCGACCAAACACAATGAACGAACTTAGCCGCCGCAATTTTCTACTGCGAACGGGAACAGGTCTCAGCGCCGCGTGGATTACGGCGAACTGGCCTGCGCTGCTGTCCGCCGCGACGCACGCGCACGACGCTGCCAAAGCGGCGACCCCGCCAAAATTTGAATTCTTTACGCCGGAAGAAGCTGTGGAGGTCGAGGCCATCACGGCGCGAATCATTCCGACGGACGAAACTCCCGGGGCACGTGAAGCGGGAGTGGTTTATTTTATCGATCATGGGCTAGTCACGTTTGGGGCCGACGACCAAAAGGCGTACCGGGAGGGATTGCCCGAATTACAAGCTAGAGTGAAAGAGATATTCGCGAGCGCTTCCAAATTCTCCGGCCTGACGGCTGAACAGCAAGACGCGGTATTGCATTCCTTCGATGAAGGCGGGCCGACTGCGCGGCGAGCGTTTCGGGCGCGCCCGGGTGCGCAGAACTTTTTTGATACCGTTCGCCTGCACACGATTCAGGGGTTCTTGATCGATCCGGAATTCGGCGGCAACCGCGACGCGATTGGATGGAAGGTAATCGGGCGCGAACGCGAACATATATTTCAGGCCCCGTTCGGGTACTACGACAAAGACTATCCCGGCTGGCAATCGGCGGCGAAAGAAGCGGATAAGACATGACCGTGGACCAGCCCAAATACAAAACATCGGACGAAGTCGACTTTGTGATCGTGGGATCGGGGGCGGCCGGGGGCATCCTCGCCAAGGAACTTTCGACGAACGGCTTTCGCGTCGTGGTGCTGGAGCAAGGCCCTTACCTGACGGAAGCTGATTTTACGCATAACGAAATCGAAATCCTGGCGTTGGACAAGCTCACGAACCATCCGAAGCTGCAGCCGACTACGGTTCGCAAGACGCCGGACGAGAAAGCCAAGCCGCAGCGGGCGCTGGTTTATGGGCGGTGCGTCGGCGGGACGAGCGTACACTTCACAGCTAATTTCTGGCGATTTCACGAAATTGATTTTAACGAGCGCAGCAAGGTGGGGCCGATTGCGGGCGCCAACTTGGTGGATTGGCCGATCACTTACGCGGACCTCGAGCCGTACTATACAAAGGTGGAATGGGAAATCGGTGTTTCCGGGCTTGCCGGCGCCAGCCCGTTTGATCCGCCACGATCGAAGCCATATCCGATGCCGCCACTCCCGGTGAAATCGTCGGGCGTGATTTTCGAGCGCGCGGCGCGGAAGCTGGGCTGGCATCCTTACCCCGCGCCGATGGCGATTCTTTCTCAAGCACGGGCGGGACGAAGCGCTTGCGTCAATTGCGGGTTCTGCCTGGGCTTCGGCTGTGAGGTGGGCGCCAAATCCAGCTCACTCGTGGCTGCCATCCGCGTGGCGGAACGGACTGGGCGCTGCGAAATCCGGCCCAATTCTTATGTACATCGCATCGAGACGGATGCCAATGGCCGCGCGACCGGCGCGGTGTACTTCGATGAAAAGCGCAACACGCATTTACAGAAGGCGAAGGCGGTGGTCGTCTGCGCTAACGGGGCAGAGACTCCTCGGCTTCTATTACTCTCCGCGAACAAGCAGTTTCCCAATGGCCTCGCGAATTCGAGCGGGATCGTTGGCAAAAATTTGATGTTCAACAGCGGTGGCGTTGTCACGGGCCAGTTCGAGCATCCGCTCAACGACTACAAGGGTTATGCGGTCAGCCGGGTGCTGCACGATTTCTACGAGCTTGATCCGCAAAAAGTGGGGTTCTGCGGCGGGGGCGGACTTGACGCGCGGTTCGATTTCACGCCAATAAGTTTTGCTTTCGGCGGACTCCCGCCCGGAACGCCGCGCTGGGGAAAGGATTTCAAGGCGGCGCTGGCGCAGGATTTCAACCGCACCATGGAGATTTTCTGCCACGGGACATCGCTGCCGGTTGAAAACAACAGCTTCTCGCTGGATCCGGATTTGAAGGACGCATGGGGCCTGCCTGCGCTGCGCCTTACGTACAAGGATCATCCGGATGATTTGAAGCTCGGAAATTGGCTGTTCGGGCGCGCGAACGAACTTTTTGACGCTGCCGGCGCGACGAAAAAGTGGAGTTTCCCCCCAGGGGAGCAGCAGTTTGGCGTGCACCTTCTCGGAACATGCCGCATGGGGAATGATCCAAAGACGTCGGTGATCAATCCGGACCACCGCACGCATGACGTCAAGAATCTATTCCTTTGCGATGGCAGCAGCCTGGTAACTTCGGGACGCGGCCAGCCCACCATGACCATCGAAGCGCTGGCCTTCCGCGCCGCGGACCGCATAACGGCGCTCGCAAAGCGCGGCGAAATCAGCGCCTGATTCTGGAAAACTCCGTTGTGTCTTGTAACCGCGCCGCGCGCGGTCCCGTCAATTCATCTGCGAGGGTCAAAATCGTGAATGTGAATCGTCTGAAATTGTGGCTAGCCGTGTGCGGAACATCATTGAGCTTCTCGCTGGCGAGCGCGTGGGCGCAATCCAGCGCACCGAAAGCTGCGGCGGCGCCGGCGGGGCCAAAACTTGCGGAAGAAGAGTACAAGAATATTCAAGCGCTCAAGGGCATACCCGCGGAGCAGGTCATCCCCTCGATGCAATTCATCGCGGGCTCGCTTGGCGTCGAATGCGAGTACTGCCACGTCGCACATGCGAATGAAAAGGACGACAAGAAGCCCAAGGTTACGGCGCGGAAGATGATCAACATGATGATGGCGATCAACAAGAATAACTTTGATGGCCATCGAGAAGTGACCTGCTATTCGTGCCATCGAGGATCGAAGGACCCCGTTGGCACGCCCATCATCGCGGAAGAAGAGCCGCGACCGGCAGCCGAGGAAGGGAAAAAGCTTGGCGAGGCGAAAGCCACGCTACCGGCGGCTGATCAACTGCTGGACAAATATCTTGCGGCTATTGGCGGGAGCGAAGCGCTGCAGAAAGTCACGAGCCTGGTGCAAAAAGGAACGCTTACGGCGTTTGGCGGCCAGCATTGTCCGGTGGAGGTTTATGCGAAGGCTCCGGACAAACGCGTGTCCATCATGCACCTTCAGAATGGGGACAGCGTCACGGCATTCGATGGGAAGCAAGGATGGCTCAGTGTTCCCGGCCGGGTGCACATGATGTCGGCGGCGGAAAATGACGCAGCGCGCATTGATGCGGACCTTAATTTCGCTGCGCGCGTGAAGACGCTGTATCAGAAATTCAGCGTGGATGCTGGCGGAAAAATCGAAGGTCACGACACTTACTTGGTCGTCGGACGTACCGAGGGCAAACCACCGCTCCGCCTGTACCTGGATAAGGAGACAGGGCTGCTGCTGCGGCTCATCCGGTACGCGGAGACTCCTCTCGGCCGCAATCCGACGCAGATCGACTACGCGGATTATCGCGATGCGAATGGCGTGAAGTCGCCGTTTCGCTGGACGCTCGCGCGCCCCGGCAACCGATTCACGATCCAGGTCGAGCAGGTTCAGCAAAACGTTCCTGTGGACGACGCCAAGTTTGCGGCGCCTCCCCCTTCGCCCGCTGTTGCACCAAGACCTTAGACTCTCTAGTTCAGGTCTCAAGGAACCAAACGAAGCACCGTGATTTTATTGGAAGTATGGTTGCGGGCCTGGAAATGGTGGGCCTGGGTGGACTTGAACCACCGACCTCGCCCTTATCAGCGTAGCGTGGTTAGGTTTTACAACAACTTACAAGACCGCGGGGACTGCCAAACTACGCAGAAGTCATATAAGACATAGGTTTTTGTGGGTTGGGTTGTGGGTTGGAAAACTGTATGAACTCCGAAGTAGTCCCCCACATTCATTTCCTAGAACTACCTTTCTGGATAACTTCCGGGTAGCCGACGTCCATGATAAGTCCGTGTCAAGAGGGCAAAAACTCTCCTGACGCGCTCGGGAGGAGCGCTAACAAAAGTCTTCAGGTCTCTCCAGCTCGCCTTCGCGCCTCTCGGCGGTGGTTCCTCTTCGATCGAGAACCAGACCTCCATTTGCTGTCTCGGCCCCGAAGGGCCTCACAGAAGATTGAGTTTGTGATCTCCTGCCAGTCTCGAAACAATTCGATGGGGGCATCGGGAGCCTACGCTCCGTCGCTCAGTCGGCTACTGACGAGACCTGGCAGGCTGCGCGCTGAAGAGATCCTCCTGATATTTTCGGCACCATACTACGCGGCGGTGCGGTTTTCGCTTGCTACTACCAGAAAGTCTTTTTGGCGGCGATCGACGGCAACCAAGTACGCCACGAGCTTCCGCGCCACGGCCAACGTGGCGCGATTGGCGTTGTCCTTCTGCTTTTCCCGGTCATAGAGCATAGCCAGGTCCACACTGTTTCGCGGCGCCATCTTTGCTGCCTCGATCAATGTCGTCTGCAGATGTTTGTTGCGCTGCTTCGAGAGTGGTGTGCGCTTGATGACGTTTGCCGAACTATTCTCGGCACCACACAGTCCACAGTAGCTGATGGCCTTCTTGATCGATGAAAAACGCTGCACGTCGCCAACTTCCAGCGCCCAGGTCAGCGCGGTGATCGGACCAACAGCGGGAATCGTCATGAGCCTCTCCACTCGTTCCCTCAATAGCGAATCACGCTGAAGAGAGCGCACCAGTACACTTTCGATCTTCCCTAGGCGAACTACCGTTTCGCGGCACAACCGCAGCAACGGTTTCAGCCCTTCATCGATGTCCTGGTTGGTCGCCAGCAGGTCACGGAAGTACCCGACCTTGTGGAGCTTCTGTTTGTTATAGCTCACGCCAGCTTCCATCAGCAGAACAGCAATCTTGTTCTTCATCTGCACTGCTTGGCGGACCAGCAAGTTCTGATAGCGCAACGTGCGCCGCCGCTCGCGAATCTCCGTCGAAGCCATGTAACACTCCGGCAGAAAATCACATCGCAGGCAGTCGGCAATCTTGTGGGCATCAATGCGATCGTTCTTTTTCTTGGCAGCGGCGATGGCGCGCAGCATCAGTGGATGCGCCACCTTCACAGCAGCTGCATGAGGCTTGAGATGATCGTAGATCCAGGCAGTGAAAATGGTCGCTTCCATGGCCACCGTCCACGGCTGCGGAAGCGTCTTCATCCACATGTCCAGGTCTAGTCGTGTGGCGGGAATCTCGGCTTCTGCGTAAATGCGGCCGCTACCGTCCTTCACGCAGTAGCTGATCGTTTTCTTGTGAACATCCAAGCCGATGTAGTACATATTTTCCATGGGGGAGCCTCCTTGGTTGTATCTGAATCAGCGGGGTCGCTGAGTTCAGCTTTTTTACACCAAGCGCTCTTCCATGACTTATTCGTTCAAACAATACGCCCAATGTGTGTCGGGCATCAGTGGCACTTCTGCGCGTAGAGCATTTATCTGGAGTTCTCCGAATACGTGGTGAGAAGGACTGATGACATAACGAATTCGGTCCCAGGACCAGGTTTTCATCGCCTCTGCCCATGCCAAAGTGAGACGCAACGGGCCACAGCCTGTTCCCCTCTTAAAGCCATGCATGACCAACGTTTCGATGTAGGAGATTGAAAGCCTCGGATCAAGTAGCTGCGAGAATCAGCGGCAGGAGGAACTGTTGCAGTCGATTGCTTTCTTTGGAGCCAAGGTTTTCGAACTGAATGCCCATGCAATCTGTCCCAATCGTGCGGATCACTCGCGCGCCTGAACGCAGGTGCGAGGCGCCAGCATCAAGTTCCAAACTGACCGTGACCGGGGTACCTGATGGAAACGCGCGGTTCGACTGAACCAGCGCGCCGCCAAGGCTGAGATCCAGCGTCGTCCCCTCAAGACGGTCTTGGCCTGATTCCAGCGCGACTCTGCAGCGTAGCGAAACACACGTGAAGAGCCGCCTTTCGCGCTCGATTGGAGCTGCCTAGCACGGATCGGCTTGAGTAGCTTATTGCGCTCAACTGGCTTGAAGAGGAAGAATTCAACGCCGGCTTCAAAGGCACGCCCCATAACCGTGCGATCTTGCTCTCCGGTAATCATCACGATGACGGTGGAGGAGTTAACCCGGGAGGCCCGAACCTGGCGGGCGAGCTCGGCGCCATCTGGAGCCGGCATGCGCATGTCCAGAAAGACGGCATGATATCTCTCCCGCTTCAGACGCGCGGCCGCTTCGGCACTGCTGGTTAGAAAGCTGGCGTTCAAGCCGGCGGAGCGGAGGATTTCACAGATAAGCTCAGCGGAGAGCGGATCATCGTCGACTACGAGAATCCTTGCGGGCAAAGATATCGCTCCTGTGGCGACCGCTATTCCGGAGAGGCCACCCGAGGTACCAATTCTAAGAATTTGTCCGCGACTGCGATGTTTTCGAGCCTTGCAGCCAGCGGTTTAGTTCTTTTTGAAGCAGTTGAAAATCGATTGGTTTCGAGAGGCACGCTCTGCAGCCCGCCCGCAGGATCCTTTCCTGCTGCGTCACGATGGCGTGTGCCGTCACGGCAATCACGGGGATCTCGCGCATGTCCGCTTTTTGGCGCATCCATGCGAGGAGGTCGAGGCCGTTTTCGGCACCGAGATTGATATCAAGCAAGACGGCATCGGGAAGCCGCTTGGCAAAAACCTCGTAACTGGCCTTCAAGTCTGCCGCAGACCAGACTTCGTAGCCCTCCACTTCGAGCCAGTCGCAGAGGAGCTCGCGGTTGAGCTGGTTGTCTTCCACGACGAGGATGCAATGTTTCAAGCGTTCTCCAAAGACGGGGAGGTTACTACGCGCTCCAGTTGCTTGATCAACGGCTCCCGCCAGGAATTCTGCTTCCGGAAAAGCGATTCGGCATGCGCGTGGATGTACTTTTCCTCCTCCTTAGTTAGATCTTTGCTGGTCAGTACGAACACGGAAAGATCGGCGGTCCGAGGATTGGAACGCCATTCCGCGAGCAATTCAAAACCACTCATCTTGGGGAGGACTAAGTCAAGAATAACCAGTTCGGGTAGAAACTGAGCCACACTCACACGGGCCTGTTCACCGTCCGTCGCAGTAGTCACAGCGTAGCCGTATGCTTTGAGCAACTCGACAATCACCTCAAGCGTGGATGCATCGTCTTCCACTACCAGAATGGTCCTTGCCGGGGCCGCCCCTCCGCGAGACTTGAGGCAGCGCTCTACTGCTGCCAGCAATGTTGCCTTGTCCACCGGTTTAATCAAATACTCGTCGGCACCGAGAGCGGTTCCGACGCCAGGCTGATCCACGATGGTCACGACAATGACGGGGATCTTCAACGTGCGCGGGTCATTTTTCAACTGCAGCAGAACCTCGAGCCCGTGGACCGGCTGCATGAGGAGATCCAAGGTGATGGCATCCGGCTGGTATTCCGCCGCCATTTCTCTGGCGCGTTCCGGCTGGGCACATTTCAGAGTCTCATAGCCTGAAGAAGTGAGTTGCGACTGGATCAGTTGCCCTGTCACCTCATTGTCCTCAATGACGAGAATCCGGGGGGCTTTGCGTGCCCGTGACATGGGCATAGACGTCTGAGCGGGGTGATCCAAAGCGATAGCAATGTGGGGCAGAGAAAAATAGAAACAGGTGCCCTCTCCGGGCTGGCTTTCGATCCCCAGTTTGCTGCCATGCAGCTCGACGAGGCGAGAAGTGATGGCTAGCCCCAAGCCTGTGCCCTCTGTGGCGCTACCCGTTTGCGTCAGGCGAACAAATGCTTCGAAGATCCGTTGCTGCTGGTCGGGTGGAATTCCTGGGCCATTGTCCCGGACTTCAATTCTGACTTGGTCATCCACCTGACGGGCGGCCAGCTCGATCCGGCCGCTTTCGGGTGTGAACTTGATCGCGTTGGCAACAAGATTCATAAGTATTTGCTTAAATCGCATCGCGTCGGCGTGAACATGCAGATGGGGCCCAACCTGTTGGAGCAGTGGTTGCGATTTCTTTTCCGCCAGGGGATAGAGGGCGCTGATCACTTCGGCAAAGGCCGACTCAACCGTCACATGCTCACGGGTGAGCTCCATTCTGCCCGCTTCGATTTTAGAAAGGTCAAGGATATCGCTGATTAGTTTGAGAAGGTGCTTCCCGCCCGTATGTATGTGGGTGACGTAGCGTTGCTGGCGATCGTTCAGTGGGCCGTAACGCTCATCGGCGAGCAGGTCAGAAAAACCCAGCACGGCGTTCAACGGCGTGCGCAGCTCGTGGCTCATGGTAGACAGAAACTGATCCTTGAACTTGCTGCCGCGCTCAACTTCCTCTTTAGCAAGAAGGACGGAATGAGAAAACTCTTCAACCTCTCTTTTTGCAGCTTCAAGCTCCGCGGTGCGTTCCCGGACGCGTAGCTCCAGCTCATCACGAGCCACTCGCAAAGCCCTCTCACTCTGCTGGATCTGAGCCAACATCTCATTGAAGGCATCGATAAGGATAGCCAGCTCGGCAGGGCTGCGGATAGGTGTTGCGCGGACCGCATAGTTTTTGTCTTGAGAAACAACTTTTGCAATTTTGCTCAAATCCACGATGGGATCAGCAACGGCTCTGCGAAAGATCGATGAGATCAATAAGGCCGCCAATAGACATGCCGAGAGGACGATGGCAGCGATTGCCGCGTATCGCTGGAAACGGCCATGCAACTCCTGCAAATCAGATCGGATGTAGACGGCCCCAATCGGCTTCCCGTCCAACACGATTGAGCGTACTACTGCGATCTGACCATTTTCGATCCAGTGAGTCTCAGTTTGACCCGAGGGAATTGGGGGAAGCACAGGGTTGTGAGGACCACGATCACGCGAGTATGAGGCAAAGGGCCGGCCATCCGGCAGGTAGACCTGAGCGGACAAGATATTGGGTGCAGCCTTGAGCGCCAGCAGAGTATTTTCCGCGGACTGCGGGTCGTTGAAGAGCAATGCGGAAACGGAATTGGAACCGATGATCTGAGCTTGCGTGGAAAGATTCCGCAACATGGCCTGCCGGAAAGTGATCATGTCAAAGGCAATAAACGCGGCACATGCCAACAGCAGCGCCGCGCCGCTGACCAGCATGTTCATCCATGTGAGTTTCCGGGAGATGGAATGCCTTTGAGCATTGAACATGTAGGTCAATCTCCAGACCGAGCGTTTCTTCTTACGGCTGCCGCTACTTTTAGCAACTCGGAACTCAAGACGAGCTTGGCACTTTCGGCGGTCGCCAAGTTGATCTCGAAGCGAATCCTGTCACCTTCCACGACGAATTGGATCATGCCGCCTCGCCGGGAGAAGCCGGGTATATCGCTAACCGTAAGGACGCCCACTTGATCAATGGCCGCCAGGATCTCTTTTAAATGGTTTTCCTCTGTCGAACTAACGAACAGGATTCGGCAATCCGCCGCGTCTTGCGGCCTGACGATCCGTCGAATCACCACGGGCTTTCCATCTAGCGCTTCCCCTGCAAGGGTTGAATCGAGAATCGGGCCAAAAGGATCCCGGCCGAGCACACAAACGGGGAAGGAGTCGCCCTTGCCTGCGGCGAGACCAGCCGGCCATTTGACGAACCTGCCGAAGTTATAGAGATAAGCGGCCTTGACCTGGTATTCACTCGGTTTTGCCTGCTGGGCATGTAGGCATGAGGCGCCAACGAGCACCCAGGCTACTGCCAGAGCCATGAATTTCGACAAGCAGCATGAATGACCACCGGTCACGGACCATGGCCGAGCGCATGGGAGCACATCAATTCCATACATCCGCTTCCCTCTTATCTTTGCCATGATTGCCACGTTAGTTTGATGTAGGCACTTCGCTCGATCCCGACAAGAGGACCAGGGTCACCCCCGAACTCTGCGTGATGAGGTTGAAACAAGTTCTGCCCCACGACTGACACGCCTAGAGAACGCGTGGCGTGCCAACTGAACCGCACATCGGCCGTTGTGTAAGCCCGCACGAGTTGGGCAGGCAGGGCGCTCACGTAACGAAGAGTCTGATCAAACTGCAACTTCTTGGGTAAATCCAGAAAAGATTGGATTGCGACCTGGTGATGGGGGCTTGACCCCTGGGTTGAATTTCCGCTGGAAGTGTCCTGGCTGCTCGCCTTTTTGTCTAAATCGATATGGAGGAATGAATACGACCCTCTTAGGCGCCAAGTGCGCGTCGGGGTCCAATCGGGAGCGATCTCGAATCCAGCCGTGTGGCCTAGCAGCCCATTGCGGAAGAAAAACGGGATAACAGTGTGCGGCGGGGGCGGTGAGCTTTCAGAGAACGGCGCACCAGGCTCGACACTCAAGAGATGGTCGTAGTTGTTATAAAAGGCCGCGATGTCAACATAGAACTTGGGGCTCACCAAGCTCCGGTATCCTGCTTCGTAGCCAATCAGGCTTTCCGAGGAAAACTTTCTGTCGCCGATAATCCGGAAAAACGTCAAGGGAGTCGGCGCCGCCAATCCAGTGAGCTGGAGGTCTTCTTCCACGCGGGAGGGCGTGCGAACGGCGCGAGTGACGGCGGCCCATACGGTTTGCCGTGAACTCGGCGTCCAGAGAAGCCGCGCAGTCGGCTGAATCTCGAAGCCGCTGTAGCCGTTGTGTAGGAATTTAGACCCGATGGTTAGTGAAAGCTGGTCTCCAACGATAGGGATTTCGTCCTGGATGAATGCGTTGTAGAGCTTGTCCGTATAGTGATTCGGCGTAAACACGACGGTGGGCACGACCTCGGAAACATTCCCCGAACTCAGGCGCGCTCCGAGGCCCCATAGGAAATCCTGCCGCCCCGGTAGAGTTAGATGATGGATGAAATCGATGTCAAACGTATCTCGAGACTCGGCAAAGTTGGCCTGTTTCCGATTCGTACGATCGTAATAAGTTTGCAACTGGATGTCGGACCCTGAACCCAACTCACGCTCCCAGCGACCGAGCAAATTGCCTCCCGAAAGCTCGGCGTTCTGTTGGACATCGGTCATAAACGGAGGAGAATAACTCGCGATCCCCACGCGTTGTCCGGCATCGCCGTTGTAGACGTCGCCTTGAAGCGTTAGCCGGTCGCGATTGTGTGCATCCCAATCCGTCCTGAAGCCGATCTGACCCATGCGCCAGTCATCGAATTGTTGGTGATCGGGATGAAACTCAGGGCCCCGCGTGAAAGCCTTCCCGTATATACGGTAGTTAAAACCCTTGCTGTTGCCCGCACCGTACCGGAAATTGACGAAGCCTTGATCGATATTTCCGC
>WNFO01000119.1_pt1 | contig 51840 bp, 40 predicted proteins | sample 5400251 | NCBI WGS metagenome assembly WNFO01 (sample SAMN13153354, study PRJNA577476) | soil metagenome | isolation source: 100 cm saprolite under Madrone tree | place: USA:California | collected 2016-06-14 | reverse complement strand
CGTCGCTTGCCTGACGGAATATGCCGCCAGAAAGGTACCGACGATGACGTCGACGGCCCTGTTCTGAAAATAAACGGCTTCGCCACTCACGTGGTCCGGGAGAAGTGCGCGGGCAATGCGCTGGAGATGCAAAACGTTGTTGGGGTTGAGCGTCGCGAGCGGATTCCACGTGTCCACGCCACCCACGATTCCGATGGGGTCGAGGCAGCGTACGGTACGGCCGAGTTGTCGGCGGCGCGCAGCAACCGCGTGAAAGATTTCCCCTTTTGGATCCATGACCACCGCCGGTCCAAACCAGGCCGTCCTTTCCGGCGCGGCGAGATTCGGGATGACAAGACCGGACGTCTTACCGGTGCGCGGTGGCGCAACAGTAATAAGATGACTCTCCGTCGAGACCCGGATTGGGCGGCTGGTGTCCGGATCAAGACCAAGTTCAAGGCCAACACGCATTTTTGCGCGCTCGCCACGTGTTGCCCACCGCGCGTTTCCATGCGTGCCCTTCGGGTCACGTCGGGGCCCGTAGTTGGGCACGAAGCACGCGACTAGAGCAAGTAGTGGTCCCGCAAGTATCCAGGCGGCGGCAAGCCGGCCGGTCGGTCCGAGCGAATTCGTATGGCCGAATGCCATGTCGCGATAGATCGAGAGCGATCCGAGGCCGTAGCTGTTCACCATCACGGAAAACCATGCCGAGGGGTGCTGAGCGACTTCCGGCCAAAGCGACATATCGAGCCCATGAACTGTGAACTCGGCTATCGGAAACCCGAGGACGAAGGTAGCCAGCGTGAAGGGGAGGGAGAATTTCCAGAACATTGCGCGTTTACTCTTAGCTTAGAAGTTTGTGATGCGGTCGAGCGTCTCCGGCGAGACGACGGCGACGCCGTATCCTGCGCTTGTCGACCAGTGCCGCAACTGGAAGTCCCCGTTCGGCAAGCGAGCCGCGACGACCGCCACGGTCCCGGCAAGAACGGGAATGACCTCGGTATGGCCGTCAGAAAACGTCCACGAAAATTCGTAGTTGTTGTTGAACGTACCCCTGGACTGACCGGTATGGGACGCCGCGACCGCTCCGAGCACCATGATGGGAATCGAGAGCAGGCCCAGCAATCCCAAGCCCCGCCAATGGTAGCGAGCGTGGCGAACACCGGCATGCATCGTGTCGGCAAGCGAGCGGGGGATGTTGGGTTGGCGACGTGGCAGGAGATCTGCGATCGTCCGCTCCAGGCGGTCCCGATCGTAAGGCGTCAAGGCGGGATCTTTCAATCCCGCCAGACTTGCCGCCGGGTCCGGCTTGGCTAACAGCTTAGCCAGCTTCCGCGCGCTGGCCTCGCGGACCTCATGCTTCGACGCGTCAACGTCAGCCTTCGCCTCGAAAAGCCGCGTCTTCAGGATTGCTAGGCGCTTGCTCATGACGCGAGCCACACCGCCGCTGGCCGCACCGCTTCCATGACAGCCAGGCGGAAACCCTTGAGGTCACTGACCATCCGCCGCGCTTCGCTGAAACCGTATTCCTTCTGGAAATCGGAAGTTTTGAGTCCGGGAATGGCGTAGAGGCCCGTTGCCTGCAGGAAGCGCACGGTGCGTGGCTCGAATTCCCACTTTGCCAGCATGGTGACCTCGGCATCGCCCGCCACCTTCTTCAGCATCGTCGGATCGATATCGCCGCGCAGCTTGTTCTCGACTACGAAGCGAGCGTTCGTCCAGCGTTTCGACTGCGCCAAAAGCTTGGCGCCGTCGGTCAGCGCGCTGGCATCGGAGGTGACCACTACCAACAGACCGATTTCGATGCCGGTCTCGGCGAGACCGGCGACAAACTCGTCGTCGAAAGAGCCAAGCAACGAGCCCGCCGTATTGGCGCCGATATCGATGATCGACGGCATGGTGACGCTAACCATCGCATTGATGACCGCGTCGAATTCGGCGCGTGCGGCCTGCCCCCCGGTCCGGTCGATCGAAGCACGATCGGCGCGCACCGGAAAGTGAGCTACACGTTTCCTCCCCTTGGCTTTCCCGTGGTCGTATTCGAGAATCCGCTGCGTCGACTCGATCTCGATGATCGGTGCGTCGGGGATCCCTTCTGCGACACCGCGGGCGAGGGTGGATTTACCAACACCGCCAGTTTCCTGGGCAACAAGCAAGATACGGGTCACGCTACTTCTCCTAAACGGGACAATCGATGTACCCACCTCGGCCTGACGCAGTCTTGCGCGCTGGCGGGTGAGTGGATTGATCGTTAAAGGAAAAGGGGCACTCAGGAATTGGAGTGCAAAGTTAGGTGCGATGAGCCTGGATCAGCGCTTTCGAAGCAGGTGGGCGTGCTTCGAAAGCTCCGCGCGGCGGATATCTTCTTCGCTGACAACCAGATTCGGCAACTGCGCGCCTCGCTGGCGGCTCATTTCCGGGGCGAGTGAAACCGTCTTTTTAGACTGTCCACCGGGTCTTTGGGCCGTTTTGGGGAAAATCTCGCTTGGGCGGCGCTCGATCGACTTGCTCTTGAGCTTTTCCGCACGAGCCCGGATGTTATGCATCAACGCCGTCAGACGCCTGCCCGTCAGAGGCTGACCCTCTCCTTGCGTCATGCCCTGCGCGGCCAGGCCTGCTGCGATTTCGGTCCAAGACGCATCGTCTTCGTGATGCATGCGCTCCAATTCATCGAAATGTTCGCGGATGACCTCAGTGGCGCCAGTCTTGACCTTTCCGATCGGGGAATCGACGCGGTCGGCCTTAAGCCGCTTCACGTCGGATCGCAGGCGCCTCAGATCGATCTTCATGGCCCCACGCCTAACCAAGGCGTGTTAACGAGCCGTTGAAGGAACACACGGGGCCACACGAGAGGCGAAGCCGCGCCTAACGAAGCAGCATCTGAATCGGGCCAATTTTACGAATATCCGCGATACCGGTCACTGGGCGGTCAGCGTTTGCCGAGGCTGGACGACCCTGACTCAAGTCCAACTCGGAGTTTTTAACCATCCGAGACCACTCGAGGTCCACTTAGCAACTATGCTAGGACAGTCGAAGGCCAGTAAGCTCCACTCAAGGACCACACCAAGTACCACATAAAAGGCCGTCAGAAATTTTGGCACACCTGTGCATCCCGAATGCCCGTCGGGAGCAAATGGCAGTTGGCGGCGAACTAACGCGCGGGGCGTTTCGGAAAGGCGGAGACTAAGCTTTAGATCAGGGCCTTGTCGTCAGAGCTATTTGACCTCGTCAGCCAGCTTCGACCAGGCCACGACCCTCACCCCATGCCGCTCCACCCACCCCGGCATGCGGCCTCTTGGCTGATCATTCGAATGAACAGCAACGACTCTTTTTCCCAACTCGACGCTCTTCTCGACCTCCCATTCAACCCAACGGCTCTGCGCGGTGTTCTCGGAAAGATAAACAACCGTCACGGAAGCCCTGGCGATACGCTCGCCGATCTTCTGGCGGATGTAGCCCGCGCGCTCGCTATCATAGGGTTCGCGGACTGAGTGATCGTTGAATTCGATGTCGCTGTTCTCGTTCTTGGCATGGGCGCGCAAGAGGTCGACTTCGTCCATGTCCTCCGTGGCGAAACTGATGAACACATTTCGTTTCCCTCCCTGAAGGGCCTCCTTTGCCTTTTGTTCGAGCCCCCGGATGTCGCCGAGCGTGCTCCAGCTCCCGCCACCGCCTCCACCCATTTCAGACCTCCTCGAACTTGAATTCGTTGCAGGCTATGCAAGCACCGCACGGAGTGGGACCGCCCATGTGACAGGAATACGTGTCCTCGATCCCCTTTACGCGGGCGAGCGCCACTACATCCCGCTTGTGGAAGGCGGCAAGCGGCGCCAAAACACGTATGCTGCGTCCCATGCAGCGAACGATCATTGCCTCGGCCTCTTGCACGAAAGCCGAGGTTTGGTCCGGAAAAAGGCTCGTATCCTCATGGAGTAGTCCGATTGACACTGCGTCGGCGTCTTGTTGGTAAGCGTAAGCTGCTGCGGTTAGGAGGAAAAGCATGTTTCGGCCGGGTGTAAACGCATCTTCTAGAACTCGCATAGTCGGATCTGTCAGGCCCGATCGAATGAGGGTGCCGTAACCCGAGAGATCTGCGACCATCGGCTCGGGCAGGCCGAGGCTTGCCATCGCTTGCCGACAGGCTGCGAGTTCCCGTACTCGCGAGCGCTGCCCGTAGTTGATGAACAGTGGATATTGTCGCAGTCCCTCTTCGAGGGCGAGTTTTGCGACGAGTGTGGAATCGAGTCCACCTGATACAAGAGTCACGACGCTCATGGGATAGCGATCTCCAGATCTTTGCGGCTCGCTACGCGCATTACAATCCAGATTGCCCAATCCAGGAGGCCTACCGGGAAGCCAATCTCGTTCGCATAGGAACGCAGCCTCACTTCGTATCTGCAATAATGCGCGAGACCGGACCTGAACGGCTTGAGTTCTTCTTGGATACTTAGCGCGGCCATGTAATTAAGTACGTGACGGTCCAGAATGGCGAGATCATAGCTCACGCCAGAGTTGCGAAGGAACATACTGGCCTGTTTTGGGCCGATTCCCGGGAGGTTCGCAACGATCCAAGCCCTCGCTGCGGCTCCGTCACCGAAGGAGAGCAGCAACGGTTGAAGGTTTCCGGCGAATCGGGTCACCTCAGCTCGCGAGGCGGCCAATTGTCTGGCCCGAGCAGTCGGGAAGCGGTAGAAACGGCGTCGGCCTGCCACCAGCAACGGTTGGTGCAGGGTTCGGGTGATCCTTTCGAATATTTCGTCTTCCTCCGCACGCCGGTCATGCAGCACACCCGTACGGTCTAAGGCTTCTGCAGCTGCGACCGCCAGCGGGTAAGGAACTTGGCTGCTAAGAAGGCAGGTTGAGAACTCCACCCACAGTCGGCGTTCGCTTGATTCCGGTCGACGTGACGCGACACGCATAGCAATATCCGGGCAAATGGCGGCCACAGCCTGCTCGATTCGAGCCGTGGGATACTTGTTCATTGGAATAGTTCCGGCATCTGTCCGGCAAGCTGTTTGGTGTTTGCTTGTCCGAGCATTCCTGCGACCAAGGCCTCAATTCCATTCCGCGCAGCGGAGATGCGGAGGCTATTCTCGAACTCCGCATAGAAATCAAGATTGTGGAAAGCAACCTTTCCAGCGAAATCGATCTTCTCGTCTCCCATGGCGCCGACGGTCACTGCCGATTCCGCGACGCGGGCTTGATACGCAAAGAAGTCGAAGTGTTGAAAGTGATGCAGTCGTCCTGTGCTGCGATCAACGACCACGCGGCACCACTCTAGCCCATCGAAGGTGTCTGCGCCTGCGGCCGCGAGAACCGCGATGCTCCATGGATTTCCGGTACCAAGCAGATGAATGGGTTGATAAAATGGCAGTTTGTTCAACTCCTCCCGAATCCGTCGCACCGTTTGGGCGCGGGCAATCAGGCCTGCACCTAGTTCACGCTCTGGAATCGCGACGAGGGGAGGCTGAAGGCGACTGGATACAGTCCGCACGACCGCCGGTATGTTCTCAAGGTCGTGGCGGCCGCGCCCTATTTTGGGCAAATGAATGATCGGAAGGACGGGGGCGCCTGTCACCAAATGGTCTCGTTCCACCGCTGCTACAATTTGGTTGGCTGAAACGAGCGGATCTGCTGACGGCTTCATGACATCGAAACAGAAGGCCCAATCATGTGGGATGCCGGCAAGGGCTGCCCGCAGCGCTCGGGGACGCCAGCTCTTGTCCCCGAGGCGCGAGGCCTCGTAGTTGCCTGAGTCGACGAGCACGAAGCCTCCTTGTTCGCGAAAAAGCGCGAGTTCACGCGCCATGCCTTTTGGGCGTCTTTTAGGTGCCAGATCGTACGCCGAAACGAGGATGGTCGGAGCCCGGAATAGGCGCAGCGCCCTCACGGCCTCGACCGGCACGAGCTGCGTCTCGTGAGACGAAACAGAGAGAAAGATTGCAGGCAGAGGAACCTTTCCTTTGGCCAAGTCTGGAGGTCGCATGGGCTTGGTACGCGGGGGCACAACAGCCGCGATTCTGCGTAACAGTTGCTCAAGACCGGGATGATCCTGGCCGCCGTCCCACCCCCGAAGATCGACCGAGCTATACGATCCATATCCGTAAGGCGGCCTGCATTCTTCGATGCTGGCGGGAACCAGCGGGATCCGCGAAGCCTTTGCCAAGGCGAGCTCGTCCCTAACCATGTCGCTGTCGCGTGAAGTGGAAGACCAGATTGGTACAACGCACTTTGCCTGCGGAAGCTCCCGCTCGATCGCCTCGGCGAACTTGCCCACGATCATGTCATCCCACCAGAGCGTCCAGCGGGCCGATAGGATGGCGGCAAGCTTACGAACAATCTCCCGATTGTGCCTCGAGTAAATGATGCAAACGTCCGCCATTCGCAGATGTCGCCCCCAAGTGAATAATCACATCACAATTTAGGAGTTAAATCAGGTTATTTACAACTTGCAACAGATGCGGCAGCAGCCGCCCAAACGGTCATGTAAAGTGCCGACGTGAAGTCGTCCGTGAGCGACGTGTTTGGTCGGGGCGCACGCGGGTGCGACCTGGACAGTCCCTCCGCGAGCACGACTACAGGCCTGTGCGCTGCGTGTTCGCCTATCGCGCGATCTACATCGTCTTCTGGCATCCCTTCCGACAGTACAAGCAACGCAGCGAGACTGTCGCCGGCCTGGACGATTGTGCGATCCAGCGCAGGGCTAACGACCGCTACACCGAGTTCGCCGAGGCAAAAGCGCGCCTCCTCCATGGTATACCGCCGTCCCAAAGTAGTGACGGCTCCCAGGAGGAGAACCGCTCCAGCCAGTTCGCCGCCAACTGGGTTAATGTTCTGTGTCGTGGCGGCCGATATAGGTAGGCGACGGGTTGCGCAATATGCGGAGACTGAACGTGAAGCAAGATCAGCCGCATGTGAAGCTGTCAGTTTCGCCTCGCCCCATTGCACCGCAAAGATGGCGCTGAATATGTCGCCGGACCCGATTTTGAACACCCGCTCCGAGCGATAGGCCGGTATGTGTGTTGGGCTTTCGCCGGGCTGAAAAACGGTCGCACCTAACGGTCCCTGCTTTACCACGACTACGGACGCTCCCTGTGATCGTATCAGCTCGGTAGCCGCAGCCCCAATATCGCTGACTCGGACCATGGTGCATAGCTCGCGTTCGTTGAGAACCAACGCCAGCTCGTTCGCGCGGGAACCATTTGCCCCGAAGGGCGCGGGGACCTTGCCGTTCTGTGGGTCATAGATTGCCCGGTCGGCAGCGACGATGGCATCGCCTTCGAGGAAGCCGAAACGAAGGACGGCATTTCCAGAAACATAAATAGGCGGTTGGCAGGGAATTCTCTCGGGGGACGGCTCGATGTGCGGCCGCGAAAGTGGGTGAAAGTATGCGAACGCGATGCCGACGCTAGAAGGGTGCACACGCACATCTATGCCCAGAGCCTTCAACACCGCAGCGCCGCAGCCAACCCCCGGCGGGGAATAGGTATGAAGGACGCTCCCCGGCGAGAGCGCACGCACTGCGGCAGCCGCGCGACCGCCTGATCCCATCTGCTCATCCCAAGTCGGAATTTCGCACACCTCGCGGTAGAATCCACCTGCGATCTCCATAGATATTGCTCTAGCCCTTAAAGGTTCTGCTGCCAACTATGGCGGGTGGATTGGTCGCCCGGGAAGTATGGCGCACTGCGAAGGCCCGATTAACAGCAGATACGCGCGTTGCGACGCTCAAAGCGCCATCTGCATTAGCGAGGTTAAAAGGATCATGACTTGCACTCATGTCCTCAACCCCTGTCCCGCACAACCTACGCAGTTCGACGCCGCGGAGTATGACACTATTGACCCGGGTACATTAGGCCGAGCCATATAATATGCTGATGGTAAGAAACGCCAGGACGCGGGAAATGACCGGCTTCTGAAAGTATTATTGTGCCCATGCCCGCCGGCGCCTCGGCGAGTTTATTCGGATTGTTTCCACGCCGATTGCTTTCGTCTTTGGTTCGATCGGTGCAATTTTGGCGAGCAGCCAACGATCAAGTTAAGGCTGTATTTACGTACAGGTTCAGTCTGATTTGTTGTTACCAAGTTCAGGTCGCGGACCGCGCTCCGGCATTCAGAGCCACCTGATGTATCGACGTTGTCCAGTATGCTCCATTCAAGTTCAAAGATAGGGCCGCCAGGACAGACTTCTTACGAGCAAAGCTTTTCGGACTGCACCTCGACTTTTGGGCTCTCCTCGGCACCGCAGCATTTTTTCGCCAGCGGCCCAGAGGATGCCTTGCAACTATAAAGCAATTGCCGCTATGGCGAAAGGTTTTGTCCGTACTATTGTCGACCCGGTGATGGTTCCGAAAGGGCGCGCGACGCTCGTATCCCTCCGGCCGCATCGACCGTCACCGCGCCCCTTCCCTTGGGCGAAATGGCCGACATATTGTGCCGGCCGGAAGTTGCAGGTCGCGCCGACCATCGATTAGACCGTGGTCCCATTGTCCTTCGCACTTCGAGCCGATGCTATTCTTCGGGAAGCTACAGTGCTGGCGCGGACGGTGGCGGGAGACCGCCATAAATAGCCCGGCCATGATCAATTGCTCCCGTCTTCAGATTAGACCCGAACGTCGCGCTAAGATCGGCTCCCGTGCGGCATCAGCCAAAACTGATGCAACGAAAAATCTTTGCCGCGAATGAGCATTGATATCCGTAAATCAATGCGTCATATTGCGCGAATAGTACGACAAAATCAATTGAAGATAGCAAATAGGCGCGTCACCTTATGGTCGACTATGCACAGGTCTGCTTTGTCATTATGCCCTTTGGAAAGAAGCGCGTAGACGGTGCGGACGTCGACTTCAATGCCATCTACGACAACATATTTGCGCCGGCGGTCGCGCGCGTCTTACTCCCGGAGGGCGGGCAATTGCAGCCTCGGCGCACCGACAAGGACTTCTTTACGGCCGACATCAACAACGAGATGTTCCTGTACATCGAATACGCGCGCTTTGCGATCGCCGACATTTCAGGGCTCAATGCCAACGTCTTCTATGAACTTGGTGCCCGGCATCATACGCGCGAATCCGGTACCGCCATATTCCGTCAGGCTGGTGCGACGGTCCCGTTCGATATCCAGACAATCAAAGCGTTTTCGTACGAATACGGGACGCCGGAAAAAGACGAGAATGCACGCACATTAATATTGCGGGTGTTGACTGAGTCACTGGCAAATAACCGGATCGACAGTCCAATCCGTCTGACCCTCGACCATCAGCAGCAACAGAGCGGCGCTGTACAAGATCGTCTGAAAGATGCTGAAAACGCCATTCACAATGGAGACACAAATCGCGCGATCCAGCTGTACAAGCAGGTAATCGCAGTCGACCGATCCAATCCCTTGCATCGTATGAAACTTGGTCTTCTCCAAAAAGAGCAGGGAATGTGGACCGATGCTATCGGCCAATTTAATGCCGCTGTCGGTCTGTCCGGAAATTATGCCGAGGCGTGGCGAGAGAAGGGAATTGCCGAGAACAAGCTTGCCTTTAAACTTGCGGGCAAAACCAACAGTGTACCCCAGGCAAATCCGGCCCCCGGCGAGGCAGATTTGCGGCGCGCCATTGAACTGAACGGGAGCGACTTTGACGCGTATGCCTCTCTTGGTGGCGTCCTCAAGCGCGCGGGCCGATACGACGAAGCATGGCGCAGTTATCAGCAGGCCCGTGCGGTTTCCAACGATCATCCTTATCCGCTGCTCAACGAATTGAAGCTGCGTGCCTTTCTTAACAAGAAGCTCGACCTTACCGGTGAAGACCGGCGGGCATTAATGCGCGCCGAACGGATTCGGCAACTGCAGACGACCAACAATCCTCCCTACGATAGCCCGTGGTGCTTTTTCGATTTGGCTGAGATCAGACTTTACGATGACAAGAGCGACGATTATGTGGCCCTGATCGAACAGGGTATCAAAAGCGTGACCGAAAGCTGGCAGGCAGATACGGTGCGCAACAGTCTGAGCCTGCTCAAGCCGGCGGGGGCAAGCTTGCCAGGCTTTGAGAGCGGACTGAGATTGCTGGACGACTATCTGAAGCCTTGATGTGGCGCGCCGATTCTGCCGGCCGTGATGGAGATAGGACATGACGCTCGAAACACGGCTAGACGCTCGGGGGCATCGTAAGCTTCTGGCGATTGACGGCGGCGGCATCAGAGGTGTGCTCGCGCTCGAGATTCTAGCAAAGATGGAGACAGAACTGCGAGATAAGATTGGAGACAAGACCCTTCGTCTTGGCGACTATTACGACTTCATTGGTGGCACCAGCACTGGAGCGATAGTCGCCGCCGGTCTTGCCAAAGGAATGCAGGTGCAAGAAATTCTCGATTTTTATATTCGCTGCGGAGCCGACATGTTCACCCGCGCCGGCTTGGTTCAGCGGTTGAGATATAGCTATGAGGATGAGCCCTTAGCGGCGAAATTACGTGAGGTATTCGGCGGAAAGACGACGCTCGGGTCGGATGAGCTTCGCTCGTTGCTATTGATTGTGCTGCGAAACGCCACGACAGATTCGCCGTGGCCAATTTGGAACAATCCATTTGCGAAGTATAATGACCGCGCGCGCGCCGACTGCAATCTTGAATTGCCATTGTGGCAACTGGTGCGCGGCAGCACGGCCGCACCGACCTATTTCCCGCCTGAAATCATTAGCTTGGGAGCAAGGGACTTTATATTCGTCGACGGCGGCGTGACCATGTACAACAACCCGGCATTCCAGATGTTTCTGATGGCGACTGTCGACCGCTACTGGCCCGGTGCTCCGGCAGCAAAGGGGCCTTGGGCGACTGGCGAGGACAAGATGCTGGTAGTGTCAGTCGGCACGGGAACAAGCCCGGGGGCGAACGAACGGTTGAAACCGGAGGACATGAATCTGCTGTTCAATGCGTCGAATATTCCTTCCGCTCTCATGTTCGCGGCGTTGAACGAACAGGATTTTCTTTGCCGCGTCTTTGGCAAATGTCTGGCGGGAGACCAACTCGACCGCGAGGTCGACGACATGATCGGTTCGTCCGGGCCGCTGAGGCAGGGCGGCAAGCTTTTTACTTATGTGCGCTACAATGCTGAGTTGACTGAGGCCGGCCTCACGGCGATCGGCTGCGGCGACATCAATCCGGAAGATGTTCAGAAGCTGGATTCAATCGCTGCAGTGGATGCGTTGCGACGGGTAGGATCGGAAGTTGGCAAACGCATGGTTGACCGTAGCCATTTTGACGGGTTCGCCTGATTTTGCTAAACGAGGTCGCGAGAGTTCCGGAGATGGTTGTAACAGGGCGTCCAATCCAGTGTCAGACACAGCCGTAGTCGCTCTCGCCGGTCGGCGCATCGACGCTGAGGATGCCGATCCCTCGCGTTTTTCCTCAAACAGTATTCCGGCAGTTCGCAAGCGGCTGGCAAGGCTGTTGGAGCAGGAAGAGGCCCTCGCTCTCGTATCTTCGGCGGCGTGCGGCTCTGATCTTATAGGTCTTGAAGAGGCGGAACGGATTCACATTCGCCGTCGTATCGTTCTTCCATTTTCGCGGGAAAAATTTCGGGCGACGTCGGTTGTCGACCGGCCTGGAGAATGGGGGGCGAGTTTTGACCATTTGGTCGATCTTGCCGAGGAAGACGGAGACATCATCATTCTCGAGCAAGGCAAGGATACGGACGCGGCTTTTGCAGCGGCCAATAAACTCATCCTCCACGAGGCTAAGATGCTCGCGCAGACGATGCCGGGAGGACCGCATCGGCTCGTCGCCGCCATCGTGTGGGAAGGGCAGCCGCGACCTGATAACGACCTGACAGACGATTTCAAGACGGCAGCCGTCGAAGCTGGCTTCACGCTGCATGTCGTGCTCACAAACTGATCCGTTCGGTCTTGGAGTGAAGGGACCGAGACCGACGAAAAACGGGGAGGGCAAGACTGAAGTGAACCGATCGCTTCGTCTGCGTTGGTGACGCCGCGGCTCCGCCTAGGCGGAGCGAGCGCGATCCTACAATAGCACGACGAATGTCCCGGCTTGCGTTAACGAGGCGTGAGCAATGTCTACATCCTGCACTTCATGGTTGCGGCGACTATCATACTGCAGCATAACTAGCGACGCTGCGGCTCAAGATTTGACCCTCACGGATGAACGAACGTGGCTTACAACGATCCCTCCTACGTAATTTTCGACGGTGACGAGGACAAATGGGCTTACGGGCGGATGAAAGGCTGGAATGCCTTGGAGAACATTGATTTCGAGTTTCAGGACGCTCACGACTTGGACTCTATGACAAGCCGTGCTCAGGGCGAGGAGTATGTAAAAAGTCGGCTGCGCGCGCGAATGGCAGAATCATCGGCAGTCATTGTTCTTGTCGGCGAAAAAACTAAGAATTTGCACAAGTTCGTGCGATGGGAGCTCGACTTAGCGTTGGAGCTCGGGCTTCCGATAATAGCCGTTAACTTGAACGAGAAACGCGCGCAGGATCCTGATCGCTGTCCTCCGATCATCAGAGACGAATGTGCGGTCCATATTCCGTTCAAGATGAAAGCGATCAAATTGGCATTGGACAACTGGGCTTCCGAATTCAGCAGAATGGACGCTGCAGCAAAAGCAAAAGGTGCGCGGCGCTACAGCGACGAGCAATACAAGAAGCTAGGTCTCTAGTTACAAGTGGGCGGTGAGGGACGCGATAACCCCGGGGTACATGGTCCGTCCAACGTAATCGTCCTCCATCAGGGAGCTCTAACGGCTAATGAAATCAAGTTACGAGACAGAATTGCAGGTGCTCTATCCAGTTTTGACTCCCTTTGCGGCTGAGCGGCAAGATCGAAAGATTGTCAGTCTTGCGAGCTCGCGACCCCAAGGATGACAACTGTGATATCGTTATGGAGTCGAAGCGCCGCGAATTGTGCATACGATTTCTTGCTGTAGGCACGAGCAATGGCCGATGTATTTGTAATCATGCCCTTTGGTAAGAAAGCGATCGATCCGTCGAACGGGGTATATGCTATTGATTTTGACGAGGTCTATCAGAAGTTCATTGTGCCCGCCTGTAGTGCCCTTGGATGGGGATGTAGCCGGATCGATGAAGTCTCGTTCACAGGTCCTATAAGCAGGCAGATTATTAAGCATCTCGCATCGTCGGATGTCGTTATTGCCGACCTGACATCCGCAAATCCGAACGTTTATTTCGAATTAGGCATCCGCCAGTCTCTTACGGAACGCCCTACAATCCTGATTGCTCGTGCTGGAACGCAATTGCCGTTCGATATCCACGACCAAAGAGTCGTATTTTACGAGTATCCGACGGCGCCGTTCACCGCGGGTCAAATCGCCGAGCTTTCCACTTCGGTGGGAACCGCCAACGCGAAAGGGGTGCGCAGCCCCATCCTCTCACACTTAAGAGAACTCGGCACTTTACCAAGTCCATCGGATAGATCGGCGTTCGAGGCAGATCTCCGACAAAAAATAGCCAGGGCATCGACACAGGAACAACTTGTGGCGATTTGGCATTGGGCGTCCGAGCAATCACCTTTGCCGCCCTACTTGCTACTCGATCTAGCGGATCGTATTTCAGCGTATGATGATTGGCTGTTTGCGGCGGCCATCGCAGCGCGTGCGATTTCCGAGAAAAATGGCGACTTTGAATTGCACAGGCGCTATGGCTGGTATTTGCGGAACGCCGGGCCTGAGCATTATGCGACAGCGGAGGAGCAGTTTCGCTTTGCTCTCGATCTGAATCCAGCTGACCCCGAGACGCTGGGAATGCTTGGTGGCCTATTAAAACGAGCGAGCCGCTATAAAGACGCGGCTGAGTGCTATGATAAGGCGCGCCTGCTCTCGCCGGGGTCCCTGTATATTCGTGTCGCTCATGCGGGCATGGCACTTCTTGCCGAGATCGGTGACAAGCAAAATCCCACCACGGCGCTCACACTATATCGTCAACTTTTCGATGAGGTGTTGGCGAATAAAAATACCAAGACTGATGCGTGGAGCCTTACCATACTGGGTGAATGTGCCTTCGTCTTGGGGCGACCGGCGGACGCCCTCGGGTACTTTGCGGATGCCGCGCGGCTGTCTGAAAATCCGACAGTTCTTAAATCGCCAGCTGACCAGTTGGATCTCTTGGGAGCTCAAGGCTTCCGATCTTTGGACGCCAAAAATATCGCGGCGAAGCTGCGCAAATTATCTGCTCCGACAGAATTTCTCTCAAGCGACGAAAGCGCCCAGCATCCTTCCAAGACAATGCCGAGTGGTCCGCTATCCGCGATCGTCCATGTGTCGGACATTCACTTCGGAAGCCGGATTGACGAGAATGGTGCAAGGCATGTCATGCACCGGTTCTTTGACGGTGACTATTCACAGACCCTTACAAAGCACTTGCAAGGCGAACTCGCACATCCAAGAGGGCGATTTCGCTTGGTAGGCAAACCAGTCACGGTCGTCGCGTCGGGCGATTTCGTGTATTCCGCCACGCCAGAAGAGTTCGACGAAGCCGGGCAACTATTTGCGAGACTGCGCGACGAACTAAAGCTGGACGCGCGGCAATTTGTATTCTGTCCCGGCAATCATGACGTCAACTGGGCGAAGTCACGCATTAACAAGGCGGAGCGGTTCGACCCTTATCTCATGTTCCTCCGTCAATTTTACGGTCCATCGCTCTTCCGGGAACTCTACCCTCTTGTGACGTGGGATTTCAGCATAATGACGTCCCGACCTGAGCCGTCCGATATTGTGTCAATTCATTTGGACAAAGATCAGGGTCTTCTCTTCGTTTCGTTCAATTCCTGTGTTTACGAGACCGAACAGCATCACTATGGGTTCATTTCGCAAGCGCAGCAGCGAAAAGTTGCAACTCTCCTTGATCAGATGGATATCCCCGCCGATGTCGTTCGTATTGCCGTCGTGCACCATCACGTCCATCCCTATCCAGATTTTGAAAATCCGGTCGGGGGCGCTGGACACTGGATGGATATGTCAACGATCCGCGATGGAGGGCTTTTCGAGAGATTTTTGGAACGACGTAGCTTTGATTTCGTGCTTCACGGTCACAAGCATCGACCGCAACTGCGCGAAACGGTAGTCCGGGACCGTCACTCACAAGATTATATTAAGCCTTTGATAGTCTGCGGAGCGGGCAGCTGTGGCGTAGCTAAATCCGAATTGGAACATTCGACAGGTAATCAGTTCCAGGTGCTCGAATTCGTCAGCCGCAATCGCAGTCCGGCAGCAGAGTTCGTCAGAATAGAATGGAGAGAGCTGGCGCTACATCCCGACGCTGAATGGGCAACGACCCGGGTTTGGAATGTTTTGGGTTAATAGAAATATTGGTTTGTGACGCACTCTTCTTGTCGGTTCTGCAGCGCGTGGTCAATCGAGCCAGACAAGACCTCTTTCCTGTCCGAAGGTCGCTCCTGTATGGTTTGGTGCTTTTACCAGTTGCCGCGATCTTGTATCCTGCGGGGCTGAAAACCGAGCGTACTGAGCGCAATACCTATCGCACTAGGAAACGAGGCCAGGGCCGATACGTTCGACCACGTCGACGGTAATGCCATCCGGCGTCATTCAACGATCGGACACCTCAGTCCTGTTGAGTTCGAACGCAAGCTCGGATTAGCTTAACTACGATGTCTATCAAAATCGGCAGCAGCTCAGGTAGTAATCTGATGCTCAAAATTCATCGCCCTAATGCTTGGTGCGCCAGTGCGATCGCCATCGTCTATTTTTAATCGTCATTCGTCTAGACTCGTTTTTGTCTCGCACGCGAGCGAAGACACTACGCAAGCTGGAATTGTCACTTCGGCTTGCGACAGGCTTGGACTCCGATCCTGGGTCGACAACAGTCAGATGCATCCTGCAGAAAATATCGATGTCGTCAGCGCGCGCGTTTGGGAGGCTCTCGGTTCATGCACCGACTTTGTCGCCGTTCTCACAAGGTCAGCCCTCGCAAAGCCCTGGGTTGAGCACGAGTGGAATGTCGCCTCGGCTCAATGGATAGCTACAGGGCAACCGAGAATATATTTGGCTGTGTCGGAAGACGTCCACGCGATTCCTGAAATCCCCTTCACCAAAATCTTCAAACTAGTCGAATTAAATGACGACGCCGAAAATTTATTCGCACTCGAAGCCACCGAATCTCGGGTGACGAACTCAATAGCCTTGAATTCGGTCGTTCAGAATTTAAGATCAAAATACTTAATGGGTGGCCCAACTGCCGTGCAAGCCGTCCATACATTCGACGACATCTTTCCCACGCTGCAGGCACGGCTCAACACGGCAGCGGAAGCAAGCTTTACGGTGGACTTTAGTCAGGAGCTTTCTTGGCTGCGCCAATTGTCGCTCTTTTTTGATCTTCGATCGGATCAGCGCTGGCTTCAATCAGTTCTAAGTTCAGCAGTGCACGCCGATCACGTGGACCGCGAAGCAAAAAACATACTGCTCAACAATCTCGGAATAACTTATATTTATACAGGAGATTGGAGAGCAGCCGAAGGGGCTTTCTCTCAAGCATCCGCGAGTTGCTTTGATAGTAAAGATTATATTGGCGTAGCAATTGCTGAGGCCAACCTTGCGTTGGTGGCGCTTGAGCGGGGGGATATGGCAGCCGTCCCTCATTACCTTGAGCGAGCGAGGTCAGCGCTAGGGGAGAACAGGGATTGGACTGTGCTTGACAGAAATGGATTTGTAGAGACGGTTGGCACCTTCGCCAACATCTCAAGTCATGAAGGCAGGCGGTTGGCACGGCAGCATGACAAGAAGTCGGCATTTGTCTGCTTTTCCGAGCAATTGGCTCTTGGAGAAATATTAGAAAACCGGCGAATGATTGGGGCGTCACTTGGGCGCATGGGATGGCTTGATGTTCGAACAAATTCTGTTCGAATTCGAACCAGACCGGCTCTTCAGAGATATCTACGTACATCGCTGGCCACGTTTAATCTGAATGGGGTTGCACTTGCCAATGTTTGGCTAGGCCAGCTCGCTATTCTTGAAGGGCGTTTTGATGTTGCTCTGAGTCATTTCAAGGAGGAGTTGTTGCTGCGACGGAAGAGGAAAATCGTGTTAGACATGTTACGTGCGCTCTCCTGGTGCTCACTAGCAAGTCGATGCGCCGGTATTTCAAACCAATACGCTAGTGAATTGACTGAGTTTGCGCTGTCAGTTGAGTTGGGCGGGTTGAGTAACGACGATCGGAACCTTCTCCGTACCGCGGGTCAGCCAGATTCTGAGTTTCTAACCAAAGTCCGCATCACCGATCACGAACGCCCAAGGTGGGTTCATCCAGCTTTCAACCGCGTATGCGCTCAACTAGCAGTGCAAGGATCGCCCCATCTCTGATGCTATTTCAGAGCATTGGACGAAAGAACACGATGCCTCTACAGGCTCCGCCCATTACGATACGTCGTCACGTGAGGATATCAGACGAAAGCATCTTCCCGCAGGCTTGTCGTAGCTTTGCTGGATCGCCCTCTTTGCAATCTTCGTAGCTCGTTAGCGCACGCATAGACAGCCCGAAATGGAGGTTCCCCCGAGATCTCCAGATCGCCGGCCCCGATTGAAGATTGACTGCAATAGAGCCGAAAAGCTTTTCATATAGTACCCATCCGTTAGGGGCGCCTCGTGGATCAAGTGAGGGTGTCCAATCTTCACTAATGCTTTGAACCTTCGCAGACAACGCCGCTCGATTCGAATTGCCGAAGTGCCGCCGCGAGATGCGACAAGCGCAAGTTGCTCCTATTGAGTGAGTCGTGTCCACAAGGCTCTGCGGAGGCAATAAGAATCTCGTAAATTATATCGTAATTCAATTAACATAAGAGACTTTCATTCGGCCAAAGCCGTTTCCGCCGGCAAAGAGCGTGAATGCTAACGCGATAGTGGTTCCGGCGTAATCGGTTCGGGCGTCATTGTCGCGACGAGTGGTAACGTCGCCGGGTCGCTCAGCATCGGCTCTGATAGCCTGTTGCACATTTCGAAATCTTCCGCTTGGGTGTGAGTGTAAAACAATCTATTATCGATTGAAGTCCGAGTTTTGGCGGCTTGCCAAAGCGTCGATGAATACCCACCGCATATTTGGGGAGATCGATGGCATACAACAACGAGTCGATTGGAGCGGCTCCTTGGAAGCCGGAATATGGCGCTAGAGTATTCAAGTATGACGCTCTCCTGAGCTACAGACGCGCTGATGCACAGGCGGCTCATCGATTGGCTGACCTCTTACGCAACGCTGGCCTCGCTCTTTGGTGGGATGAAAACGGAGATGAGGATCTAGCCGATGGGCAGCTCATCGAGAAGATCGGGCATGCCGTTTTTCACTCGCGCTACATCATTGTCTGCGTGGGTATTGAGACGTCTCCCTCGGAATGGATGAGCGCAGAATTTGCAGCTGGCTTAGCTTCTGAAAAGAAATGGGGCTACAAGCGAGTACTGGTTGCCCGAATGGATTCGCAAGTTGAGATACCTGCCGAATTGGCACGCTGCGTCGCCTTTGAGGTCGAAGGCGATAGCTCGGCAGAGTTGGCCGAGTACGCCAAATCTGGCAATCGTTTTGATTTTGAACCTGAGGAAGTTAAAACCGCAGTTTCGAACGAGTTCGTTCACCTGGCCGACGCTCCTGCTGAGAGGAGGAGCACACCGAGCAATGTCGAATTGCTCTTCGGGTTGCCTTGGCGCATTGATATGCCTGAAGCTAGCGAGTTCAATCAATCTTTGCAAAGTATGAGATGCTCGGTCGATCGTATGGACCGATCCGAATTGGAGGGGCTGCCCGGTTTAAGCTCCATGCTGCTCCGGGCCTGCGCTGATCCAGCATTCAGTGAAGACAACGACAACAGAGCGAATGCGATTGGCACGATGGCTCGACTAGCCGAATTTGGAAGTCGAGATGCGGTTGCACGGCTAACATTTTTTCTATCAGTTGAACGAAATCCCAGTGTCATCTCGATGGCATTCCGTTGGATCAGTAAGCACTTTGATCAGATGGAAGGGGGCACCCGATCTGTTGTATTGCTCGCAGTTGCGACGGCATCGACTTTTGCCGATGGTCGTCTCGATGATGCTTGCTTGTCTTCTCTGCCAGAGGCGATTCAGTGCCGCGTTCGCACCGGCCGCGACCTGGACCCGAAGTCTCTTTCGGTAAAGGAGCGTCTGGCGCTTGCTTCTCGTCGTATTGACCTTTTGCTGGAGCAAAGTCCGTACGGCGCGAACCGTATGAGCTTTTGGACAGAAGTTGAGCGGTTGAAGGGAGCTGCCTTCTCATTTTACAAGTATGAGCCACACCCGAAGGCGGTTCATCCAGAGCTAATTTCAGATGCGTTCGACGTAATAGAGCGCATGATTGAACGGTCCTGGCAGAGAGAGGGATATCCGTTTTGCGCTTTAGAATCTCCATTTGATCAATTGTTGACTCCAATAGCGATGTGCTATGCGGACGGACAATATCCGGAGCGCGCTGCAAGGTTGCTCGAGAGTGCATGCGATTTGCTCTCAGCTTATGGCAAGCGAGGCAATAGCACCGTCGCCGCATTTCGAAGCTTGTTGACTGAGTTGCAGCAAGGGAAGACGTTCGATCAAGTTTATGCCCAGCTGTCAGAATCTCTCTATCAAGCGTCCAAATTGGATGACAACGGCTGCAATCGATTGTCTGGCTCATAGTGTCGTGACCACAGAGATTGGCGTTAGCGAGTATACGTTGCGCGACCTGCGAGGGAGTAGCTAGGATGTGGTAGCATGCAAGGCATTGTCATCGCGGGTGCGATCCAGGAATGCTTGCCAGGCAAATGGATGTGCCACCGCACTTTGGTTGGTCTGATGGTCAGTGATTGGTATTGGCTGCTCGTTTTCTGGTGGCGAAAACTGGTCTGGCTACTGCGTGGACGGCCGCGGATTTCTAGGCTCGAAGGGCCGGTTCCGGACGACAGGACCATTCGCCTATTCATTCAGCTTTTCCAGCAGGGCATTCGCCTGAGTTGACCGAATCTGCTGGATCACTCCGGACACATGATGGGTCCGGTAACGCCATATCCAGAACAGCAATGCAGCCGATCCGAGCAGCAGCAGCAGGACACTGCCGCCTTGCTCCATCGTTAGGATCGCTGTGCGAACGCGCTGCAACCGCTCGATGGCACCTTCCACCGCTGCCGCTGTATCGCTGCCGATGGCGCAGGCGATGGCAATGGTGGCCCAGGTAAGGAGCGAGCTTAGCGCCAGCATCATCCACATCAGCCGCGACGCATCTGCGATTGTGGTGAGGGTCGCCCAGAATCCAACCCATCTGACGCTGGTTTGACGGAGCGCCTTTGCGAGCGCGGGGAGGACAACGAATGAATGAGTGAGAAAAATTGCGGTCGTCGCCAACGCGACGTTGGATAGTGTGAAATACGTGCTCATTATCAGCCCCTAAAGCGGCCTTTGTGCCACGATCGTGGCCGGAGGAAGCAAGTGGCACGGCAATACATTATCTCAGATTAATGCAACCAGCGAGCGAAAATGCATTTGCCGATGGCCGCGGGCTGCCGACCCTATCAGGCCACATAGCTGACCGATGTCGTGCGAACTGCTTCACACAATCGAGACCCCAGACAGAGTGTATCCGGCTCGGCCTGACTTAGACGGGCCTGGCGGGAGGTAGAGCTTGCCGCGTCGTCGCCAAGGCTGGTCAACGGCCTCGCTCCGCAGCAGACATCGCATTTTCGAGCGGCGCCGTTGCTCTCGGCATCGTGCCGACTGCCGAAAAAGTGTTGTCTGCCCCGAGACGGGATCGAACAGCGGCCAGGCGCGACATGGGATAAACGAATAGAAGACGATCGTGTTGAACGGCCTACCGGGATCGCAAGCGCGTTCCATCATTTGCTGGAAAGCAGGTCGACGGTCATCAGCCCCGGTGGCGGCCTCGATATACTCGTCGACAACGATCCAGTTGTTGGTCATGCATGGGGACGTGGTGATATCCCGCTGCGACGGCAATGACACATCGTTCGCGGCCTGCCGACCGGTGCTGACGCGCAGGTACAAGACCGCGCGCTTCGGCCCGTTTGCATCGGCTTGTGCAGCGCTCCGGAAAACATGCTTGGTCATCGCGTCACCAACTGTCTGTCGAAGCAAAAGTCCACGCTTCCAAACTGCAATTTGCGCAGCTCTCCGAGCGATTTGTCAACTGCTGAATAGGCAAGTTATCTTAGAGGCTTGCCGGCTGGTTTAGCGAGCAGTTCTTTCAGTTACCGAGCAATGTTTCCAGCGCTCGGAGTTCATTCTCCGAGATCGGGATATTTTCCGGCAACTCACAATCGCCTGGAGTATTGTCCTTGGTCCCATCAAACGACCCAGCATGGTTGTCCGATAGCTCGGACTTCACGCGCAAAGGCTGCCGCAGAAATGAGCGTGCGGCACGCTTCACAGAAAAAGTCCCGCGTCGCCCTGAAGTACGACACGCCCGCTTTCTATCGCAGGCCTCAAAGCTTGAGGCCATGATTGGCCGGATCAGCCTTGCGGATGTTGGTGTGGCCCGGCCCAACCTGTTCCGTATGTCGTCGCAAACGTTAAGTCGGACCTCGGCTGACGAAGCAAGCTTTATGAGATAAGAGCGTGAGCTGCCCGTCGTTACCGACAAAGTTGCGCTTGACCCAAATCTAAAAACCAGAACAACATCACCTCACTCAAGGACGCTGGCTTTGTCGGAATCCGCAGAATGGAAGCGATCTCCCTCAGGTATCGTGCGTTTCTGAGCTACAGCCACACGGATGTAAGCTGGGCCAGGTGGTTGCACACTCGGCTAGAACGCTTTCACGTAGACAAAGATCTTGTTGGCCGTGACACGGTGATGGGATCGGTGCCGAGTAAATTGCGGCCAATATTTAGGGATCGCGAAGACTTCTCCGGCGGAAGCACACTGACAGACGCTACTGTCGCCGCTCTTGATCAGTCGGCAGCTCTTATCGTTGTGTGTTCTCCTGCCGCGGCTAGCAGCATCTACGTTAATGAAGAAGTTCGCCTCTTCAAATCACGTCATCCTAATCGTCCACTGATCCCTGTCATCATCGACGGTATTCCACCACGGAATTTTCCCGCCGCAGTACGTTACCTGGTGACTGCTGATGGCAGCATTACGGATCAGCCCGTAACGATCCTCGCGCCAGACGTACGTGAAAGCGGCGACGGCCGGAGCCTTGCGGTAGCCAAGATCGTAGCCGGGCTGACAAGCTTACCAACTGACGACATCTTTCGACGCACGGAGCAAGCTCGGCGTCGAAGCTTGCGGATATGGATTTCGGGCATGACGGCTGTGGCTATGACGCTGGCAGCTCTCGCCGTTTGGGCTGAGATAAACAGACGACAGGCTCTCGATAACTTGGCGACCGCCTTTACCGAAAAAGGCGCAGTTGCACTCGAAGCAATGGATGTCCTCTCTGCCCGAGTGCTTCTCGCAAATTCTTTGCAGCTTCGAGATTCACCGACAGTGCGTAAGCTCCTTGCAGAAAATTGGCATCCTTCAGTTGGTTTCGGGTACTCCTACGGCGCAGATTCGCAGGCCGCTTCTCAACCTTCTACGGAAATTGTTCCTCCCGGGAGCGGGATATGCTGCAAAGCGCTTGCCGTCGCTCCTGACAGCACGCGAATTTTTTTAGGGCGAGGCGACGGAAATGTCGACGAGTTGGATGCGGTAACGGGCTTGAGGCGAGCCCAGTTTCATCTGGGAAATAGTGTGAGTGCCGTCGCTGTTTCTCGCGACGGTTCATTCTTAGCAGCCGGAGGCAAGGATCAGGAGATCAAGAGAATCAAAGTGTGGTCGCTCAAAGACGGGCAGCTTGTCGGAAATATCGAGACCGATGCTGATGTGCTCAACTTGGCCTTTAACCCGACGGTGCCAAGGTTGGGGGTTGCATTTGATGGAGGCGGAGTCGGCCAGTTCAACCTTTTGACCGATGAGCGTGAATGGCAGCTTGAAGGGCACGGACAGAGTGCGCAAGGTTTGGTTTATTCGCCAAATGGAAAATTTCTGTACTGGAGTGGAAGCGAGGAGTGGCTTTGGGTAACTGACGCGACAACGGGAAAATCTAACAAGCTACTCAACAAGGGCAAGACGTGGGGTTACGCGCTTTCCATCGATCGCGCGGGAGCGCGGATTGCATTCCAAATCGATAGGAGGGCGATTCGTATCGTTAGCTTGACGACCGGCGAGAGCTTCGATCTTGCGGGGCATAAATCAGACATTTACTCCCTCGATTTCAATGAAGATGGTCGAAAGTTACTTTCCGCTGACGCGGGAGGTGTTTCAAAGGTTTGGAATCTAGATGAACGCCGGCTTGATATGACTATCCCGTTTCAGGGTGCGCCAATTTATTCGGCAAGATTTTTTTCGAAATCAGATGACGTCATTCTCGCGCTCGATGGCAACGGAGCGTCGGTTTACAAAGTTTCGGACCCTGGCGTAAGCAGTTTTCAAGCGCCTCGGCAGCCCGAACTATTGGCAACCATTGAAAGATTCAAGAAGGAGCATCCAGGGGTAACGCATCCGTTGGAAATAGCTCTTGGCTCAGGTCGTATAACTAATAGGGTATCCGCTCTTAAATTTATGGCGGATGGTAATCTATTGGTTTCAACACTGAATGGACCGCTATTGTCATTGAATGCGGGATCGCAGAAGGTGTTACAGGAGCTACCGTTGCGGCCCGGTATGAGGGGACCAAGTACATTTGCATTCGCGCCCACTGAATCGATCGTCGCGGTCGCCCCCCAGCTTGGAGAGTCTAGTGTCGAATTATGGAGTCTGATTACTCGCGAAAGGATCAAAAAAATTGCGAGCGTGGACAGCTGCTTTCCGTACTCGTTCGCTCTCGGCAATACAGCAGATGTAGTCGTGGTGGGTTGCAAAAATGGAGCGGTGCTGGTGATAGATGCGCAAACCGGCAAAATCCTTCGAGAGCTTGGAGATGGAACGCACGGCTCCGCGGAGGTGGTCGCAGTGGATCCAGACGCCGGAATTGTTGGATCCGGCTATGGCGATGGCTGGATTCGGATTTGGAACAAAGAAGGTATCGAAAGACTGGCTGCAAAAGCACATGATGCATCGATCGAGACGCTTGTGTTTCAGAAGGGCGGCCGTATTGTTGCCAGCGCGTCGAATGACCAACGTGTCAAGATATGGAAGCTTGATGTGGATCGTCCAATCTCCCAATTTTCCTTTTGGAGTCAGGCTCTAGCGTTCAGCGATGATGGACGTTGGCTCGCAGCGGGCGGCGAAGATAGGCTTGTGCATGTTATCAACCTAAAAGACAACCGCGAGTGCGCCACCCTGCCAGGCCATCGAAGCACCATCACCGCGTTGCAGTTCTCTGGCGACAATAGAACGCTTGTCTCCGGCGATGATTCAGGTGCAGTTCTGTTTCATGATTACGAATTCTTCGTTAATATCTTTGACGCGAAGCCACATGAGTTGCTGGAAAAAGCTGAGAACGAGAGCGGCATCCGAACCAAAGGGTTCATTTTATTTAACGTTCATACCCCCACCGTAAGACTTCAATAGAAGGTTCGGCTTACCGCTAGTTCTTAGAACGAGCCGGCGGTTTTTTTAGAAGATCGTTGTACGTTCCCCCATCGTCTGACGCGGGATTCTTATTGGTTGCGGAGCCTTCGAGCCCGGGCAGAGCTTCTATTGCCGAAGTCCGCCCGAGCTTCTGCAGCTGCTCTACAAGCTTTTTCCGAGCAGCGACAGATCGTTGGTCCAGCGCTCCGTAACTCGACTCAGCGTGTGATAGTTCTCCGCGCAGCTCTGTCGTAACGGCGTCGTCCTGGAGGGTTTCAGCAATCTCTCGGAATTGCTGAAGGTTTCCTCGGGCCGTGGCATAGATAGCGGGTTCGGTGTCTTTCAGCGCTTTGGCAACTTCGAATGCCTTGCTAAAGGCGGTTTCGGCATCCTTAGCCCGCCTCATTTCAACAAATAGGCGACCCTTAGCATCGAAAGTCTGGACAACTCGCGCTGACGGGAGGCCTGCCTCAGGGTCCTCTACGACTTGCTGAAGTCTTGTCAGCAATTTTTCCGTCTCCCCATAGGCCTTCGCGTCCTGGTATTTGCCGACGAGCCCGAAGATCGTCCCGCCAAATCGTTCGCTTTTACGACCGATTTGCTTTTCAAGGACGTTGAGCATCTCAGAATGGATGGTAAAGGCGTCAGCGGCCCTCTCCCTCTTCAGGAAGAAAAAACCGTACGCGTATTTCAATTGTCCTATTTTTGAAACGAGAGGTGGGACTTGCGATTCAAGGCCCTTAATAGCGCGCTGATATAGGTCGGAGATGAATTCAGTCGAGCCAACATCGCCGCGCTCTTTCACTTGATCGAGCAGCCAGCCAATAAAAAAATCGTCCGAAACGCTGCAGTTCTCGACATAGATGTTTAACAGTTGCTTGGATCCTTCGTCGCCGACGTCATGCTGATCCAGATCGTCAGCTATCCTGATATAGTCGGGGAGCAGCGCAGTCTTCTGTATCTGTTCTTGCTTAGGTCTTTTGTCGATTTCTTTGAATATCGCCCGGGTAGTTTCAAGTGCTTTAAGCGTTTCGCCACGCTGCTCTGCAGCCGCGGCCTCCTTCAACATCTCAAGGTACCTGGTTTGCGTTGAGAAATGCTCCGACCCTGCATCGAATTTACTTTCGCAGCTCTCTATGGCCTGCAACTGGTCTGGGATACTGAAAAGGATGAGGTAGAGCACTAATAGCCAAGGCCTTCGGTGTAGAAGCATGTGGCCGCTCCTTTGAAAGCTCTACAAACATCCTGAAAACGTCCGCCGACCCGTTCGACGGAAGCGACCGCAAAAGCGCACCAGCTTTGATACCGTTAAAAATTGAACGCTGCCAGCTTCACCAAGGCCAACTGGCAAGCCGCAGTGCCGACGTCATTTGTCATTCTCGCGTCGCGGAATCCGTTGGAGTGTCTGCGCACGGCGCGTCGGCCGACAAGGAGCCGAAGGAATCGCTCGCACGCCCTAATCGGAGCTGGCACTTAACGTATGTCAGGATAGCAACCAGTCGGTGATGCCGAGCTCGACCAAGATCGGCGCCGAATGCGGCCTTCGCCGCAAGAGCATTTGCGAGATTATATCGTAATTTCAATGACATAAGAGTTCGTAGTTTTATTCTGAATGGCGCGCCAGCCTGAAAATTCCCCTTTGATTTCGTTTCGCTTTCGGCGCGTTTTGGCAAACTGGTGGATCAGGTCCATTACAGGCGTCGATCCGGCCGCGATTGATAAGACTTTTACCAAAAGCTTATCGATCTGGTTGCGTAGTTTAGTACAGGTTCTCCGAGAGCTGAATGAGGCTGATTGATAACTCAGCCGCGTCATTGGCTAGGTCCATAATTTCCTCTGGATCAGCCTCTTGAACGTAATTCTTTGACAGCTCTTCAAGCGTCACGGGAAACTTTACTGGCTTGGTGGAGTCGCGAAGGCGGCGGTGTAGCAGAACATTGAGATGCTCCGTCGCAGATACGGACCAATACTCGGAGTGAATGAGATGATTGCGTTGCGAGTTAACCTCATTGATTCGACAAACAATGTCGTGAAGGTCCTGTCGAGTGGTCTCATGGTCAATCTTGCCCTCTAGCTCCTGAAGCAGCCGAATCTTCTGGGATGCGGTTAGGTGGGCGACGAACGCTGCGCCCACCTCCTCGTCCCGCTTCAGCAAATGCATAAGGGCGCCACCCAATGCGACTTCGAGTTCGTTGAAAGCGATCACGAGGTGACCGAGGGATGTGGCAACCCTATCAAAATGGTCCGGCGAGGACGACACTCAATGCTCCTTTAGCAATAGCCTTGAGCATTCGAAGGTACTATTTATGTGGGTAGTTGGATATCTATCAATGCGAGTCTAGCTAGAAACGGCGAATAATTTGATGACAGCAATGATCATAGTAGGTGGCTAATCGGGTGTGCGTTACTGGTACATGAGCAAGACCATGCCGGCTGAGAAATGCACGTATCCTGATTTCGGTACCCGCGTCCGCATTTGGCCCAATCATCACTTCGGTAATGCTTTGCTTGAGCAATGGCTGCGGAAGCTCTAGGCGTGGCCTCATGGCCGCATTCTGAATTTTTAGGTGCGGGTCTTTTAGATTATTCAGTGCAAGCAGCCTTGTCTCATTTTGATGGCTCCACGAGCTGTCCTTGGTGGTCACGCTGTTCCACAAAGTCTCTACTCTCATCTCTGCGGCCATGTGCTGAAAGAAGAGCCTAGCTTCTTGACCGTCCTTAATCACACCTGCCGCTTGCGTGCGCTTGATCGTATCAATTGCTTCATTGATAACCTGCGAGTGACGCGCTCTAGCCCTAGCTTCGCCGTAAACGACTTTCCCAAGAAAGATTGTCTCCTCCGGCTTTGGGTTCGGCGTCATTAGCGGTTTAAAAAATGCCGGGGCGAGGCCGAGTGCGATCCCGCGCCCCTTATCAGCATATTTCTCCCACTGTTTTGGATCGTCCCTTACTCCAAAACTGACGGAGTAAAACTCGAAAAGCTGTTTGATTTTTTTGGTCTCTTCTGCGTCTGCCAGCTCCTCGCAAAACATGCGGGTTAGTTCGTCGCCGCTCGCAATTGCCTCCTGTAATAATTTCCGCTCGACACCAAATCCAAATGTCAGTTCTTCCGTGTCGTCCATGTGATAGATGCTAGTGAACCGAAATTGCTCAGACTCAATGATGCTAGATAGCGCGCTTTCGCTCGTATAGTGAGACAAAGGCTTAGTAGGTTCATCTACCGCGTTGGCTTTTGCCATGCGTTCCATACTGGAGTCGTGAAATTTCTTGACCGCAGTTGCAACGGGTGCACTCAATTCGATTTTGCTCGGCTTGGGGTCACTCATGGGGGTATTTTCCAATCAGAATGCGGCGCTCGCGGATACCGTGATTGGCTACGTTGCCGAGTTTGTAGGAGCACTCCAGCGACGGTGCATTGAGGACGAGAAAGCGGTAGATTTTGACCGTAGAGCTTGTAAGCTATTCTGTGCTCGTTTGGGAGGCCTCCCGGAGTAATCAGTGTTTAAAGACCCGACTGTTTTTTGCCAGAGCCTCTTCGTTCTTGGTTTTGCCATTGAGGATGAAAAAACTCTAGCGGACAATCCTGATTTAGATGGAAAGTGGATCGCGCCGCGCGAACTGCTCGCTACGAATCCGCATTTCGATAAGAAGTTGGCGTGACAGATAATCCAGCCATAGATCAATGGATGACACTTGCCAGTAAGATGCGGCAAGGTGGCATTGAATTCGTGCAAAGCGCAGGTAGGACCATCAGCCACGCCGATCTCGACGATCCTCGTGTCATTGCGCTCCAGTTAGTAGCGCGAACGCTAGGACATCTTAAGTCAGTAGTGCTGCTCGTGAATGCCGGAATGCTCATCGAGGCTTTAACGCTTACGCGCAGCTGTTATGAAAATAGCTTTCGGGTCGCTCGCCTCAACAAAGATGGCAATTCATTTGTGAGGGAAATGAAGGCCGAGGAAGTTGCAAACGTAAAAGCGCGCGGACAAAGACTCCTCGAAGGGCGTATCGAAATTGAGCCTGAGCGAAAGAACGACATTCGACAAATCCTACGGATGATCAAGAAACATCATCAAGGTGTATCCACGCTCGCACCTAAACAAGTTGTAGACGAGACGGACATATCTGAGGCTTACCTAGCCTACATGATTCTGTCTCGCGACTCCCATCCAACTTTAAGCAGCCTTGGCCGACACTCTCGAATTTGATGGAGCTGAGGACGGATCGCCGATCTTTGTCGTAGAACCCGTTCCTACTTCGGAGCAGCTAACGGAAGTGCTAATCTTTGCGTGCACGGCGGCACTTACTGCTTGTGTAGGCGCTTCGCAAATTGTTGGCCTGCTTCATCCGCCCGTATCGCTGGCAGAAGCTTCTCAAACGTTCGAAAGATTAATTACGAGCACGCCTCCCAAATAATTTGCTAGCTCAAAATTTCCCTTGTCAAACAATGTGCGATTTCCAGTATGAAAAACTGGCAAACCCGTTGATTTCGCTAGGTTCTCACTTTTCCCTGGGGAGCGCCATGGTTAGCCGAGCAGCAACAGCCCGCCGGCCATCAGGAGCGCCAGCGTCCAGATCAGATCGACGTTGAGCCAAGCGCGACGCAGGATTTCGAGTCCGATCCATTCGTAGACGGCGACCGCAGCGGCCGTAGTCACGGCCAGCATCGCCAGCGTGTGAACCGCGATCCCCAATAGCGCGGTCGGGAGCGGGCCGATCGAAAATGGTTCCGGCGCTGCCGAAAGACAAAGCGGCATCAGCACCGGCCACAGCATGAGACCGGCGCCGTGCGCGGTTGCCATGAGAAACGACCACACGGCGAGCGCCGCCAATCCCGCCTGCATGCCGACGCGCACGCGACGCCGATGCCCGTAGCGCCAGTGATACAGAGCCCAGCCGATCAGAACGAGACCGGCACTGACGCGGATCGCGCGCAGATCGATCGCGAAGCCGGCCAACAGGAATGCACCGGCCACGACCGCAATCGAGAGCGCGTGTCCGAATGCAATGGGAAGCGGCGACAGCCATACGAGGCGCCGGCTGTGGCGATGAAGTCCCAATGCGACCGCGAACAGCCAGCCCATCGCGGGATTGAGGCCATGAAACGCGCCGAGGCCGGCGAGCGCGAGCCAAGGCCAGAGGGCGGTGCTCATGAGTCACGGATAGCAATAGGAATCCGACGAGCAGTCGCCGCCCTCAAGCCGCACCTGGTGTGGCCTGTGCGATGCCGGCCATCCCACAAAGAATCTGGAATCGAAGGCGATGCCGCCGTTCCGATTGGCGTCGAGCTTGACCATCCATCCCTCGATGCCATCGGGATAGAACTGTGGATCGATGGCGCCGTAGAGCGAGTTGGTGAAATAGACGCGCCGGCCGTCGCGGCTGATCTCCACCATCTGCGGACCGCCGCTCAGCGTACCGTTCTTCGCAGCCGGATGCGTTGCCTTCGACACAATGCCACCGATGCGCACCTTGCCTGTCAGCTTCGGCTTGAACGGGTCGGAGACGTCGTATTGCTGCAGGTCGCCCGTGCCCCAGCAGGCGACATAGAGGAACTTGTCGTCCATCGACAGGTCGATGTCGGTGACCAGCGGCGGGCAGGCCTTGAACCCTTTGAGCACGGGAGGAAGTTGATCCTCGCTGGCGGGTTCAGCCGGGATCTCGATCACTTTCTGCACCGCCCATCTGTCGCCGTCGCGGTACCAGGTCCAGATCGAGGACGAGAGATTCTCCAGGCTGATCACGCAGTTGACGAAGCCGTAGGCCTTGGTTGGGTCGTGGGCCGGCCGCAGCTCGAAAACGAGCTGATACTTGTCGCCGAAGTCGATCGTCTGCAGATGCTTCCGCTTCTGCAAATCCCAGAAATGGAGCCGCCGGCCGTATTTGGCGCCAAGCAGCACTTCCGGAATAAGGCCGTTCTCGAATGTGTCGGGCGTGCCCCACTCGCTGGTGACCAGCGTGTCGTGGCCGAGATGCCACCAGGCATCGTAAGCGAGATACTGTGGCCCGCGATCCATCTCCCATTGTCCGAGCACGTCGAAGGTCTCGTGATCCATCAGGAAGATGCCGCCCGGTCCCTTGCCTTCGCGGTTGCCGAGCGCGGCGACGTAAATTCCCTCGGGGCCGCAATGCACGGTGTGCGGGCGCGTGTAGCCCGCTTTGTCGGCGACCTCGTCGGGCTCAATCACTTTGACGATTCTGGGTGCTCGAGGGTCGGGCTTGGTATCAAGGATGTGAATGCGCGACGATCTCAAGCCCGGCACCACCAAATAGCGGCGCTCGGCGTGCGGGTGCGGTGCGTTGGGGCACAGGCACGAGGAGCAGGCATTCCAGCCGAAGTGATGAAGTTCATCGCCGGTGTTGGGCATCGGCGTCGTATGGACGATCTTGGCGTAGGAGGTCGACTTGGGATCGACATCGACGACCGCGATCGCGTCGGGTTTCTTTCGGTTGGGGTCGAAGGCGGCGACGTAAGCCACGGATTCGGGCGCGGCCTTCGAGGCCATGCGCGGGGAGGGATAGAAGCTGGGGTCGGGTTTCCACGTTGCCATGTGCGCTGCTCCTGGGTTTGATCCATCGAACAACCAAAACGGCAGCCCCCTCCGCCGCGGGGAATTTCACTGGGCAGTCTTCCGACGGCGATCTTAACCGAACGGCGATATCGCGGACCAGCAAAGTCGCAGTAACGGTGATTTGCTTCCGCGTGGCGCTACCTTGGGTGCAACAATGTAAGCGTGGTCGGGTTCCGGCGCAGATGAGCGCGGGAAGCCAAGGCGCGGCGTCAGGCGGTTCTGTCGACTCGAGCCGGCTTCCACATCGGATGATTAAGCGATCGGTGTCGCAACCGCCCGTTCATTGTCCAGCAACGCTTCGAGCAGCTTTCCGCCAAATGGCGAAGCTTGGTAACAGCACGAGGCCGACATGCGTCGCCAGAATGTCGAGCAGGCGAGCTGCGCCACCTGAGCGACGAACCACACGCAGGCGGCGAAACCCAACGCCACCCGAATGAGATCGCCAGGCGTCTCGAAGACAGACCAGATGTTTTCGACCTGCGGACTCGCGACGCGCGCCGTTACCACCGTCAGAATGATTATAAAAATCGCGCGGACCGCCATCCCCCCGATCCGGACGCCGATCGGCACTTTGGAGTTGGAGAGCTTCTGCGTGTCTGGTTGCGGAGCCGCGTTGTTGTCGGTGCCATCGCGCATTCCCGCATCAGAATCTGCTTAAGAAGCGATCGCTTATGGCGACGCAGCAGCAAGCGGTATCTTATTTACAGAACGTCAAACGGCAACAATACTTACCTTTTGATGTCTTTGACCAAAATCGCGCCGCCCCGGGGAATTCGACCGAAGAGGAGGGTTTTGTCGTTCGGGCGTCGAATGATCGCTCCAACGCTGTCGCGATCGCGGTGAGGATCATGTTGCGGCCAGGTTCGCGGCACGCGTGGCAAGGTGCTGGCCGTAGGTCTAATTTTACAGAACCCCCGATGGTCCTAGGCTATGGCCGCAATGGGTGAAATCATCTACGATCAACCCGAAATTGTCGGAAGCGGCATGAAATTCATCGCGGCTACGCGGTTGAAAATTCCTTTTTCAAAACCGCGAGGCAGTGACAGTAGTATCGGATTTTTTGCGACCCGAACTTGGGCGACGGAGTGAAAGCGAGAATCGTGCTGTCAACTGCTGAGGCTTCCTAATGTGGCTGGCCGCATTCGCGTTGAGGCGATCGTACACGATCGTCGCCTCTCTGATTCTTGTTTGCCTGATGGGCGTCGGCGCCGCGCTACGCATGCCGATCGATATTTTCCCCGAGATCGATATTCCCGTCGTCAGCGTCGTCTGGACCTATGGCGGAATGAGCGCGCAGGACATCCGCGACCGCATTCTGACTCTGCACCAGCGACAACTCGCCTCGTTGGTGGACGACATCAGCCGGATCGAGGCCACGAGCTATAGCGGCGTCGGCGTCGTCAAAGTGTATCTCCACGAAGGCGCCAACGTGTCGCGCGCCGTCTCGCAACTCGCGAGCAGCGCGCTTGTCGTCCTGAAATACATGCCGCCCAACATCACGCCGCCATTGGTGCTGCGTTACGGTGCGACCGACGTCCCGATCATCCAGCTCAGCCTTTCCTCCAGCTCGCTGCCCGACTCCAAACTGAACGATCTCGGCCAGAATATCATTCGGCCTTATCTGGCTGTCGTTCATGGCGCGGAGGTCCCGTATCCTTACGGCGGCAAGCCGCGCGTCATTATGGTGGACCTCAATCAACAGGCGCTCGCCTCGCGCGGATTGTCGCCTTCCGACGTCGCGGGCGCGATCCAGCAGCAAAACGTCATTCTTCCGGCTGGCGACGTCAAAATCGGCAGCAAGGATTACGCGCTCGCCCTCAACAACAGCCCCGACGCGATCTCGGCGATCAATCAGTTTCCGGTCAAGCAGGAGTCGGGCCGAGTCGTGTTCCTGCGCGACGTCGCCAACGTTCATGACGGCTTTCAGACCCAAACCAATTCGGTGAGCGTCGACGGCCGCCCGGGCGCCTTGATGACGGTGCGCAAGACCGGAGGGGTCTCGACGCTCGCGGTGATCGACGGCATCCGGCAGGTGCTGCCTGACATCGCGAGGATCATGCCGCCGGGCGTCGACATCAAGGCGATTTTCGATCAATCGGTTTTCGTCAACGCCTCGCTCAATAGCGTGCTGATGGGTGGTTTGATCGCGGCCGGATTGACCGGGTTGATGATTCTGCTGTTTCTCGGCAATTGGCGCCTGACGCTCATCATTCTTGCGACGATTCCGATTTCGATCATCACCGCCATTCTCGTCCTCTTTGTCGGCGGCCAGACCCTGAATACGATGACGCTCGGCGGCTTCGCGCTTGCGGTCGGCATTCTCGTCGACAACAGCACGGTCGTGATCGAGAATATCGAGCGTCACGTCAAAGACGGCGATCCGCTGCGTCAGGCGATCATTACCGGTTGCGGCGAAGTGGCGGTTCCGACCGCGCTATCGACGATCTGCATTTGCATCGTGTTCGTGCCGGTATTCCTTCTGCAGGGCACGGCCAAATATCTGTTCTCTCCCTTGTCGTTGTCGGTCTGCGTGGCGTTGATCGCGAGCCTTGTGCTCTCCTTCACGCTGGTGCCGGTGCTGTTCGCTTACCTGATGCGCTCCTCGCTAGAGGTCCATGCGGCGCGACATGAGCCGCACGGCGCCGCCTCGCGCCTGCGGCTGAATGTTTTCAGCAGAATTCACCACGGCTTCGAAAACGGCTTCAACCGCTTGCGCGAAAGCTATCGCAATTATGTCGCTTTTTGCGTCGGGCGCGCGGGCGTCACCAGCGGCTTCTTTGTGCTGTTGATCGCATGCTCGCTGCTTCTTTTCCCGCAACTGGGAAGAGACTTCTTCCCGCAAGTCGACGCCGGCCAGATGCGGCTTCACGTTCGTGCGCCGCCTGCGAGTCGGCTCGAGGAGGCGCAGCGTTATTTCGCCGAAGTCGAGGGCGCGATTTACCAGATCGTCGGCCGCGACCAGATCGACGTCGTGCTGGACAATATCGGCCTGCCGTATAGCGGCATCAATATCGCGTTGAGTGATTCGGCCACCGTCGGTCCGATGGACGGCGAAATACTCATTTCGTTGAAGGAAAAGCACAGCCCGACGGCCGACCATGTCGCCGCGCTACGGCATGATTTGCCGAGGCGCTTTCCAGCTCTGCAATTTTTCTTTCAACCGGCCGATATCGTCAATCAAGTTTTGAATTTCGGTCAGCCGGCGCCCATCGACATCAGGATTTCCGGGGCGAAGAGCGAGGACTCTTACGCGTTGGCGCAAAAGATCGTGCGTGAGTTGAACGTGATCCCGGGCGTCGTGGACGCGCATGTGTTTCAGGTCCCCGACGCTCCCGCCTTGACCATCGACGTCGATCGCACGCTGGCGCAGCAGTTCGGTGTGAACGAGGATCAGATCGCAAGGAATGTCCTCGTCACCGCCAATTCAAGCGCGCAGACCGTTCCCAATTTCTGGGTCGATCCCAGAAACAGCGTGAGTTATCCGCTGGTCGTGCAGATGCCGAGTTACCGGGTGACCTCGACCAACGATCTGGCCGTCGTGCCGGTCTCGATCGGCAGTAGCCAGTCGAGCCACATGCTGATGAACGTCGCCAAGTTCGGGCGCAAGAACGTGCCGCTTGTCGCCTCGCAGCTCAACATTCGCCCGGTCTTCGACGTCAATGCCGACGTTCAGGGCCGGGATCTCGCTTCTGCCGCGGCGGAAATCGACAAGGTGCTGGACAGAGAGCGCGCGGCCGCCACCTCGCCCGTGAACATTACGCTGAGCGGTCAGGTAGAAACCATGCGTGAAAGCTTTGACGGGCTGTTCTCCGGCATCGCCATGGCGGTGGTGTTGGTTTATCTCGCCCTCGTCATCAACTTTCAGAGCTGGATCGATCCGCTGATCGTGCTGGCCGCGGTCCCATTCACCTTGGGCGGAATCATGTGGATGCTGTTCCTCACGCAAACCCATCTGAGCATTCCCGCCTTGATGGGCTCGTTGATGTGTATCGGCCTGACGTCGGCCAACAGCATTCTGGTCGTGACCTTCGCCAATCAGCGAATGGAATCGGGGGACGATAAGACGACCGCCGCGATCGCCGCAGGCTATACCAGGTTGCGGCCGGTGTTGATGACCGCCGGCGCCATGATCCTCGGCATGATCCCGATGGCCTTGGGCGTGGGCGAAGGCGGCGAGCAGAATGCACCGTTGGCGCGCGCGGTTATCGGCGGACTTTTGTTCGGCACCGCGGCGACCATGATTTTCGTGCCGGTGGTTTACCGGATGCTGCGCCGAGATACCCAGCTGTGGTTCAGACAGGAACTGAAATGACGACGAACAATTCCGCCCAGACGGCCATCGCGCAAGGAACCGGCATGAGAATCCTGCGAATTGTCGGCGTGATCGGTTTGATGCTTGCCCTCGGCTTCTTCTTCGTGCACCGCGCGAAGGTGGACGCGGAAGTGCGCCTGGCGGATGCAACGGCCAGAGACGCCGCGGAGGCCCCCACCGTCGACGTCATCACGGCCGGTCCCGGTCCCGCCATGCACTCGCTCAGGCTTCCCGGAGAGACCGCGGCCTGGAACGAGACGGCGATCTATGCGCGCGTGAACGGTTACGTCGCCAAATGGTTCGTTGATATCGGCGACAACGTCACCGCCGGCCAGACGCTTGCGATCATCGATACGCCGGAGCTGGACGCCGAGTTGCTGGCCGCGCAGGCCAAGTTGCATGCCGGTATTGCGCAGGTCGCCGTCAAACAGGCGCGTGCGGATTTTGCGGCGACGACGGATGAGCGTTGGCGCGAATCCCCGAAGGGCATCGTCTCCGATCAGGAGCGCGAATCCAAGAAGGCCGGCAGTGCCGAAGCCATCGCCGAGCTGAATGCGGCGCGCGCGCAAGTTATGCTGGAACAGGCCGACATCGATCGCCTGACCGCGCTCACGCGGTTTAAGGAGGTCAAGGCTCCTTATGAGGGGACCATCGTTCAGCGGCGCATCGATACCGGAAATCTCGTGACGGCGGGAAGCACGGCCAATACGACCGCGCTCTATCAGCTTTCCCAGAACAACCCGATGCGAATCTTCGTCCACGCGCCGCAGAGCGTCGCGGCGCAGCTGATGGCCTTCGGCGCCAGTGCCGTGATCTCCAGCAGCGATCAACCCAATTTGCACATCAAAGGCAAGGTCTCGCGGACGGCGAAAGCGATCGATCCGAGGTCGCGAACAATTCGCGTCGAAATCGACATTCCGAATCCGGAACGTTCGCTGGTCTCTGGCATGTATGTCCAGGCGGATTTCGAAATTGAAAGCGATGCCTTGATCCAAATCCCGGCGGCCGCCCTGCTGTTTCGGTCTGGGGGCCCGCAAGTGGCGGTGGTCGACGAGACCGGCACCGTGTCCTTCCGCGACGTCGCGATCTCCAGCGATGATGGCAATGTGGTCTCGATCGGCTCCGGTCTTGCGGTCGGAGATCGAGTCGCTCTCAACCTCAGCAGTCAGATTGCCCCCGGCACGAAGGTCAAAGCAGGTTCGGGCGATACAAAAAGCGCGTTGGTCCGGTAACGATATCGTATAAGGAAATATCGATGGGCCGTCAGCCGCGTAGCTCGAGTCATGAATGCACCTGTACTTGGGTCGCTCACGTTGGATCAGGATTTGCCGCGTGAGTGAATGGCTTCGCTTCGCTCCGCTAGCGGTTGGCCTCGCCTTGGCTGGCTGTGCTGTCGGTCCTGATTATCAGGCGCCGTCGGCCTCCCTGCCGGACCGTTATCTCTTGCAGGCGAGGGACAACGCACCGCAGCTCACAAGTCCCGAAAGCGCCGACCTTACGCAATGGTGGCGGACCCTGCACGACCGCGAGCTGAATTCGCTTGTCGCGCGCGCGCGCGAATCCAATCCCGATCTCGAAATCGCCCTCGACAGGTTGCAGGAAGCGCGAATGCTGATCGCGATTGCGGTCAGCGATGCGCTGCCGCTGGGCGAAGGGACCGCCGGCGGCGGCGTCGGTACCGGAACGGATGAAACCAAGGGCCGGGTAGAGGGGCCGCTTCGGGCCGGCAACAATGCGCAGAACTTGCGAAAGATCAGCGAAACGGGAGGTTTCGATGTCATTTGGGAACTCGATCTGTTCGGCAAGTACCGCCGGCTGATCGAGGCGCGGACGGCCGACGCCGAGGCGCTCCGCGACGCCCGTGAATGGCTGGTCGTAACCGTCGTCGCCGAGGTGGTGCGCGCCTATCTCGACATGCGCGCGCAGCAAAACCTGCTGACGGTGCTCGGTGAAAACATTAGGGCCGCACGCGGCAGCCTTGATTTGGCGCAGGGACGCTTCGATCGCGGACTGACCAATGAAATGGACGTCGCACTCGCCAAGCGACAGCTGGCGACTTTGCAAGCGGATTTAAGGCCGCTCGCGGCGCAAATCGACGCAAGCCGCCATGCCATTTCAGTCTTGCTGGGCCTTTTTCCTGAAGACCTCGCCAAGGAATTGGCGAAGCCGGGTCCCATGCCGTTGCTGCCGGCAAAAATACCGGTCGGCCAACCCATCGACCTGTTGCGGCGGCGTCCGGACATCCTTGAGGCAGAGCGTCGCCTTGCCGCGGCGAGTGCCCGCATCGGTGTTGCCACGGCGGATCTCTTTCCGTCGGTGACCCTTACCGCCGCCGGTGGCGCGCAGGGCGGCATACGTTCGTCGTCGGCCGTCCCATTGACGTTGATTGGATCGATCGGTCCCTCGCTCTATTGGCCGCTGCTCGATTTCGGCGCGCTCGACGCGCAAATAGAAATTGCCAATCTGCAAACGCATGAGGCGCTTGTCGCTTACAAGAAAGTGATATTGACGGCGGTTCGGCAAGTCGATGACGCCATCAGTTCCTACCGGGCACAGCAGGAGCGTCTCAAAAGTCTCAACCGCGCCTTGGCTGCGGCGCGACAAGCAACGCAGATCGCCACCGAGCGATACGATCGCGGTCTGACCGATTTTCTGAACGTCCTCGATGCCGAGCGGCAGGAATTCGATCTCGAAGCACGCCAGGTTGCTGCACGCCAGGCGGCGGCCAACGACCTCGTCGCCGTCTACAAGGCGCTCGGCGGCGGTTGGTCGCTGGACGAACTGCTACCGCCGATCCGCGCGCCGCTCCCGGCCGCCATCGCCGCCGTCAAACGCCTGGCGGAGCCCGGTCCGCTCAATTGAGAAGTATGGCGTGAGTTAGCGGTTGACGTTGGTCGGCCGAACTGAGATTTCCATAAGCCATGGCAGAATTCCACGGCGTCTTTCCCTATCCGGTTTCGCCGGTCGCGCTTGACGGAAGTATTCGCACCGAGGTGCTTGGCCGCCTTTGCGACGATCTGATCAAGTCCGGCGTGCACGGGTTGACGCCGCTCGGCTCGACCGGCGAATTCGCTTATTTGAACAATGCCCAGCGCAAGGCCGTGGTGCAAACCACGATCGAAGCCGCCAAAGGTCGCGTGCCCGTTGTCGCCGGCGTCGCCTCGACCTCGACATCGGATGCGGTGGCACAGGCGAGGACCTATCAGCAACTCGGCGCCGACGGCATCCTTGCGATTCTGGAGGTGTATTTTCCGCTTTCCGACGCGCAGGTCGAATCCTACTTTCGCGCGATCGCCGATGCTGTCGATATTCCGGTCGTGATCTACACCAACCCGCAATTTCAGCGCTCGGACCTGTCGCTCGATTGCATCGCGCGGCTCGCCGGCCATCCGCGGATCAACTACATCAAGGACGCCTCGACCAACACCGGGCGGCTGTTGTCGATCATGAACCGTTGCGGCGACGCGATCTCGGTGTTCTCCGCGTCTGCGCATATTCCGGCCGCGGTGATGCTGATCGGCGGGGTGGGTTGGATGGCGGGACCGGCTTGCATCATTCCGCGGCAAAGCGTCGAGCTTTACAATCTCTGCAAGGCCGCGCGTTGGGACGAAGCGATGGCCCTGCAGCAACGGTTGTGGCGCCTCAACGAAGCCTTCGCGCGCTATAACCTCGCCGCCTGCATCAAGGCCGGCCTCGCGATCCAGGGCTACGAGATCGGCGATCCCATCGCGCCGCAAGCACCCCTGACGGCGGAAGAGTGCAAGGCGGTCGAAGCGGTGCTGCGGGATTTGGGTTAACTCAATCGCACCATGACCACGTCCCCTCGGGCATGTTACTTGCACCGTCTTTTGCCGGCCGGTTCACGCGAAGCATATGAGAGAGAGTTGTTTCGAACTGAAAAAGCATTAGAACCGGGCCGATCGAACAAAACTCCTTAAGGACAAACGGATGAACATTTTTCCCGGCAATATGCGTTTCGGTGCGGGCCAGCCTGTCAAGCGTCTTGAGGATCAAAGGCTTCTCACCGGGAAGGGTCAGTTCATCGACGACAAACCGGAAGACGGTGCGCTGTGGCTGTACGTGCTGCGCTCGCCGCACGCGCATGCCAAGATCGTGTCGGTCGACACCAAGGAAGCGGCGAAAATGCCGGGTGTTCAGGCGGTCTATACCGGCGCCGATCTGGTCGCCGACGATATCGGCACCCTCCCGACGCTGATGGTTTTCGCCCGCCCCGACGGCTCGCCGATGACGGTGCCGCCGCGCCGGCTATTGGCGCATGAGGTCGTGCGGTTTGCCGGCGAGCCGGTCGCGGCCGTGGTGGCGACCTCGCGCGTTGCCGCGCAGACCGCGGCGGAGGCGATCTCGGTCGAGTACAAAGTGCTGCCCTCGGTGGTCGATCCGCGAGAGGCCATCAAAGCCGGGGCACCCACGGTGTGGGAGGGGGCGCCCGACAATATCGTGGCCGCGATGAGCTATGGCGACACGGCCGCGGTCGAAGCGGCTTTCGCCAAGGCGGCGCATGTCGTCTCGCTCGACCTCGTCAGCCAGCGGCTGATTCCATCGGCGATGGAGCCGCGCTCGAGCATCGCCGAGATCGACAAGAAATCCGGACGCCTGATCTTGCACGTGCAGTCGCAGACACCGGGCTCGACCCGCGACCTTCTCGCCGAGGCTGTGCTGAAGCGCCCGAAGGAAAGTGTCCGCGTGCTGGTCGGCGACATCGGCGGCGGCTTCGGTCAAAAGACCAGCCTCTATCCGGAAGACGCCATGGTGGCTTACGCCGCCGTCAAATTGGGACGCAAGATCCGCTGGCGCGGCGAACGCAGTGACGATTTCGTCGGCGGCACCCACGGCCGCGACCTCACTTCGACCGCCGAACTCGCGCTCGACGCCAAAGGTCGCGTGCTGGCCTATCGGGTCCGCTCGCTCGGCGGCACCGGCGCCTACATCGCTGGTGCCGGCGCCATCATTCCTTTGGTGCTCGGACCCTTCGTCCAGTCCGGCGTGTACGATCTGCCGCTGGTTCATTATGACGTCAAAGCGGTGATGACCAACACCGCGCCGGTCGGCGCCTATCGTGGCGCCGGACGACCTGAAGGGGTGTTCATCGTCGAGCGGCTGATGGACGCCGCGGCGCGACAAATCGGGATCGACCCCCGCACCATCCGCAAGGTGAACTACATTAAGCCCGCGCAACTGCCGTACACCAACCCGGTCGGTCAGGTTTATGATTCCGGCGCGTTCGCGCACATGCTGGAGCGTGCCGCGAAACTCGCGGATTGGGACGGTTTTGCCGCGCGCAAGAAAGCCGCGAAAAAGAAAGGCCTGCTCTACGGCCGCGGTTTGACCAGCTATATCGAGTGGACCGGCGGGCGCGCCCATACCGAAAAGGTCAGCCTGCACGCCACCGCCGAAGGGCGCATCGTTCTGCATTCGGGCACGCAGGCGACGGGGCAGGGCCTGCAAACGACATATGCCCAAATGGTCTCGGCTTCGCTCGGCATTGCGCTGGACAAGATCGATATTGTTCAGGGCGATACCGATTTGGCGACCGGATTCGGCAGCGTCGGTTCGCGCTCGCTGTTCGTCGGCGGCACGGCGGTTGCGGTCTCCACCAACGACCTGATCGCGAAAGCGCGCGAGAAGGCGTCCAACATGCTTGAAGCTGCGATCGAAGACATCGAATACCGCGACGGCTGGCTGACGGTGGTCGGGACCGACAAGCGGATCGGCCTGTTCGAGATTGCGAGAGGCGAGAACGGCGCGCGGCTCAGCGTCGATACCGAGGGTGAAGTCGATGGGCCGAGTTGGCCGAACGGCACGCATATCTGCGAAGTCGAGGTCGATCCCGAAACCGGCGTCAGCCGTGTGGTCCGCTATACGACGGTCGACGACGTCGGCGTCGCCATCAATCCGATGCTGGTGACGGGGCAGGTTCACGGCGGCGTCGCGCAAGGCATCGGGCAGGCGTTGTACGAGGGCGTGACCTACGATGGCGAGGGACAATTGCTCACCGCGAGCTATCAGGACTATTGCTTGCCGCGCGCCGACGACATTCCGCCGATCCAGGTCACGCTCGATGATTCCGCACCGTGCCGGACCAATCCGTTGGGCGCCAAGGGCTGCGGCGAGTCCGGGGCGATCGGCGGACCGCCCTGCATCGTCAACGGCGTGATGGATGCGCTGAGCGAGTTCGGCGTCACCTCGATCAACACACCGCTGACGCCGATGAAAATCTGGCAGGCGATCAGGGATGCGAAAGGGGTGTTGGCTGATTAGGGCCGTTGCGCTTTAGGCGCTCGGCCGCATTTCGGCTATTTTCGTTCGCAAAAGCCTTGAATAAGTCTCTCCGCGCGGTGTTCGTAAAGACATGAGCCGTCCGTTGCGTTTGCTTGCCGTCATTTTCGCTTGTCTGGGCGTCGCCCTGCCGCTGCGCGATGCGCAGAGCGCGGCCGCGTTGGAACGCGGCACGGCGATTACCGATCCGCTGGCGCTACGCGAACTCGATCGCGGAAGATTTGGCCTCGGTCGCATCCTTCTGCCGACGGCATCGTCTGACGCGCCGATCGATAACGGCCGGTTGTTCGCCCTGCCGTCCATGCTTCCGCTCCGTAGCGCCCTCGATCGGGAGTTCGAGCGATACATTGCCACGCACAAAGCCAGCCTTCCGAACGAAACCATCGGGGTCGGAAATACGTACAATTTTCAATTGTTCGATCGCGCGCTGCTTTATTCCCAGGATTCGCGCTTCGTGCTCGCGGGCATCGTCAACCGGATGGACCGCGCCTATGTGTCGGAAGCGCATTGCGGCGAAATCCGGCTGATCTATCGCCTGACGCGCACCACGGCTGTCGAAGGCGGCGAGGAGCCGGCCTCGCCGCGTTTGCCGATGACTCTCAACGTCGTACTTCACGCCAAGGCCGACCAGGCGAGCGCGGAGAGCGGCGCGGCGGTCACCTGCGCCGAAATCGCTCGGCGTTGGCTCGCCGCCGGCGACTTGCCGTTGACCGGCGCGGCGCTTGCCGAAAGGCTCACCGCAAGGGACGGTCCGCTTGCTTTGATCGGTCCGCAGAACATCGACCGTATCGAAACCAATCTTCAGATCGCCCACGCACCGAAATCGCCGGTCCGCGATTTTCGCACCGACTATCTGATGAAAGTCTTTCGTTACATCGCGGAATCCAAAACCTTCGAGCAGGCGCCGCTCGAAAACCAGATCGATCGCGATCGGATGTTGGCCGATGTAAAAGTTGGGCGTGAGTTCAAGGCGTGGCTGCTCGATCCCACCCATTTCGGTGAATTGGATCGCGGCACGCTCCTGATCCCAGAGAGATTTTTAGCTCTCCGAGCGATCGCCCCGACCCCGGTCGGCTTTTTGGTCTCGAACCTGCAACCCGCTTTCGGCCTTGTGCAAGGCGACGATGCCTCGACTGAGGCGCTATTTAAGGAAAGCGACGTCGTCGCCGCCTTGGAGCAAGCCGCCCAACGTGGCGTGACGCTGCAAAACATCCGCTCGCTCGCAGGCTTTGAGCGGCGCCTCAACGACGTGACCTGTGCGGGATGCCATCAAACGCGTGGCATCGGCGGCTTTCATTTCCCCGGCGTCGATTGGATGGCAGCGCATCCCTCCAATTCAACCGTGGTTCCGGCCTCGCCGCATTTCTTCGGCGACCAGATCCGCCGGCGCGATATTCTGACCGCGTTTGGTGACGGAAAGCGCCCGGATTACTCCCGGGGATTCTCCAACCGTCCGCAATTGCGTGGCAGCACCGAGCTTGCCGGCACCGAATATAACGATGGTTGGGGTGGGCATTGTTATGCGCAAAAGCCCCAAGCCACCGACAACGACAGGAGTTTCCGGTCGTGGACCTGCGCCGCGGGGCTCGCCTGTCAGGTCGCCAGCCAGGCCTCCCGGATGGGCATGTGCTTCGTGGGGGATCGCAAGTAAGATCGTGCTTCTACCGGCTCGAATAGGTGAGATTGACAGTGGTCTCACTATTCTGCTTCATCGCGGCAATTGCCTCGTAGAGCATGATCCGGAAAAGTGGCAATCGGTTTTCCACGCGACAAACGCAAGGCGTTTGCGCGCAGATCATGCTCAAACAAAGAGATAAGATCATGATGCGATTCCACTTAATCGCATCATGATCTTATGCGTGCCGGAAGGAAACATGGACGACGTCATTATCGTTGGAGCCGGCATCGGCGGATTGACCCTTGGGCTCGCGCTGCACGCGGCGGGTATTCCCTGCCGGATATTTGAGGCGGCCGCCGAAATCAGGGCCGTCGGCGTCGGCATCAATATCTTGCCCCACGCGACCAAGGAGCTTGCAGCCCTCGGGCTCGAAGCGGCGCTGGCGCGCGTTGCGATCGAGACCAAGGAATCGGCCTTCTTCAACCGCTTCGGCCAGTTGATCTATCAGGAGCCGGCGGGACGTGCGGCCGGCTACGACCACCCGCAATTCTCAATTCATCGCGGCGATTTGCAGATGGCCTTGCTCGAGGCATTCGTTGCGCGCGCCGGGCGCGATCGCGTCCTTACCAACCATCATTGCATCGGCGTCGAGCAAGACGATGCCGGCGTGCGCGTTCATTTTTCGGACGGGCCGGGAGGCGACAACCGTAGCACGGTCCATGGCCGTGTCGTGATCGCCTGCGACGGCATCAACTCGGCGATCCGCAAGCAGTTTTTTCCCGGCGAAGGCGCGCCGCGTTATTCCGGCATCAACATGTGGCGTGGCGTGACGCGCTGGAAGCCGATGCTGTCCGGCGCCAGCATGGTGCGGGCGGGATGGCTGTCGCACGGCAAGATGGTGATCTATCCGATCCGTGCGGCCGATGCGGACGGGCTGCAGCTCATCAACTGGGTGGCCGAAATCGAGACCCCGGTCTATCGCAAACGCGATTGGAACAGGCCGGGCGCGGTCGATGATTTCATCGGTGCCTTCGCCGATTGGCATTTCGACTGGCTCGATGTGCCGGCGTTGATCCGCGCGGCCGACAGCGTTCTGGAATTCCCGATGGTCGATCAGGACCCGCTGCCGCGCTGGAGCTTCGATCGGGTCACGCTGCTCGGCGACGCGGCGCATCCGATGGTGCCGCGCGGCGCGAACGGCGCCGGGCAAGCCATTCTGGATGCGCGGGCGCTGACAACCGCATTGCTCGCAAACGACGATCCCGTTGCAGCGCTCGCTGCCTATGAGAAGCAGCGCCTGGAGGCGACCACACGGATCGTTTTGACCAACCGCACCAACCCGCCCGATGCGATATTGCGCGAGGTGTTTCAGCGCACCAACGACCAACCTTTCCGCGCGATCGACGACGTCATCAGTCGTGACGAACTGGTCGCGCTGTCCGAAGGCTACAAGCGGATCGCGGGCTATTCGAAGGACGCCTTGCGGGGCTGATGGGGCGGCATTCGTGCGGCGCTTTGAATTGAAAAAAGACCGGCCAATAAAAATCGAAGGCTCGACGTTTCAGGGGGAAGACAAGGATGGCGAGTTCCGGAGCCCAAAGCAGCGACGCATCGTCAGTCGATGTCGCCCAATTTATCGATCAGCAACCGGTCGGCGGGTTTCAAGTCCGGCTGCTTCTGACCTGTGCGGCGGTGCTGTTCATCGATGGCTTCGACACCCAGGCGATCGGCTATGTCGCGCCGGCGCTCGCCAGGAATGGGGCCTGAGCAAGGGCGCGTTGGGGCCGGTGTTCAGCGCGGGGTTGGTCGGGTTGATGATCGGCGCGCTGGTGTTCGGGCCGCTGGCGGACCGCATTGGGCGCAAGAAAATCATCATTTTCTCGACGCTTGCGTTCGGCCTCGGCACGCTCGCCACGGCATTGGTCCAGGACGTCGGGATGCTGCTCGCGGTCCGTTTTCTCACCGGGCTTGGTCTCGGCGGCGCGATGCCGAACGCCATCGCGATGACCTCAGAATTCAGCCCGCATCGCCGGCGCGCCACCATGGTGATGATCATGTTTTGCGGATTTTCGGTCGGGGCCGCGCTCGGCGGCTTTCTCGCCGCCGCACTGATTCCGCAATTCGGCTGGCGCGCGGTGTTTGTCGTCGGCGGCATAGCGCCATTGCTGCTGGCGCCGATCCTGGTGCTGCGATTGCCGGAATCCGTGCGCTTCCTCGCGCTCACCGGCCGCGCGAACGACCGCGTCGCGGAGATGCTGGGCTTCATCAATCCCAACGCGATGTTCACCCCGGCGACGCGGTTCGTCGTGCATGAGCCGGGGCTTGCCGGGATTCCGGTGCTGCATCTGTTCAAGGCCGGGCGAACGCTTGCGACGCTGTTGCTGTGGGTCGTGTTCTTCATGAGCCTGCTTGATCTGTATTTCCTGTCGAACTGGCTGCCGACGGTTCTCAACGACCTCGGCGCCTCGGTGTCCGAGGCGGTCGCGATCGGATCGATGTTGCAGGTCGGCGGCGTGGTCGGAACGCTCTTGCTCGGCAGCGTCATCGACCGGTTTTCGTTTCGCGCGCTGGCGCTGGTGTATTTCATCGCCGTTTTCGCGGTGGGCGCGATCGGGCAGCTCGGTCATTCCGTGGTTTTCGTCACCATGGCGATCTTCGTGGCCGGCTTTTGCATTGTCGGCGGCCAGATCGCCGCCAACGCGCTGGCCGCGACGTTCTATCCCACCGCGATGAGGGCCACCGGCGTCGGCTGGGCGCTCGGGATCGGCCGGGTCGGTTCGATCGTCGGTCCCTTGGTCGGCGGCGCGTTGCTCACCCTGAAATGGAGCGCGGCGTCGGTCTTTGCGACGGCTGCGACCGCGGCCTTGTGCGCGGCGCTGGCGGCGTTTTGCTTGAGCCGGCTTAAGGGGATGGGCGGAAACGGCAAGGAAGCCGGCGGCTAGAGTCGCGCGACGGTCACGCCACGGCGCCCGAGGCTCGCAGTTTTTGTATCGAGGCGTCGTCGTAGCCGGCCTCGCGCAAAACTTCATCGCTATGCTCGCCGATATCGGGCGCCCGCCGCGGCGGGATTTTCTTGGCTCCGTCGACCCATATCGGGCTGTTGATGGTCAACATCGTGTCGTTTTCGAACGGCACCAGCACTTCGTTTTCGATCATCTGCCGATCGTTGGGAATGTCGTCGAGGATACCGACCACGCCGAACACCAGGCCGTTGCCGTCGAGGATCTTGCGCCATTCGGCGAGGTCTTTTGTGAGAAAAATCTCGTCGAAGATTTTGATCAGCTCCAGCGAACGCGCATGGCGGTCGGGCCGCGTGGCGAATCGTGCATCCGCGATCAAATCCTCGCGCCCCAAGCATCGCGCGAGCACCGGCCATTGCCGGTCCTCGTTGAGCAGCGAGAGAATGAGCCAGCGGCCGTCCTTGCATTGGTAATGGTTGGTCACCGCATTGAGCGCGCGCTCGCGTGGGCGCCGTTCGCCGAATTTCGCGCCGCACAGTTTGGCTTGGGTGAGCACGCCGCTGGCCCAGACGCCGTTCGCCATCAGGTTCGAAGAGACATGCGAACCTTTGCCGGTGCGCTCGCGCTTATAGAGCGCGGTGACGATCGCGCCGTAAAGCGCCATCGCGCAAGGATGGTCGCCCATGCCGGCGACCGAGCGCGCCGGCGTGGTATTTTCGTCCGCGCGCACCAGGTCCATCAGGCCCGAGCGCGCCCAATAGGCGTTGCTGTCGAAACCGGGCTTGTTGGCTTCTTCGCCTTTTTCGCCGTACCCGGTGAAGGACGCATAGATCAGTCGCGCATTGAGCGGCGCCAGCGCGGCGTAGGTCACGCCGAGCCGCTCGCGTACCGCGGGAGGGAAATTGGTGATGAAGACGTCGGCCTCGGCGACGAGACGATGCAGCACGATTTGCGCTTCCGGCTTGGAGAGGTCGAGCGCCAGGCTCCGCTTGTTGCGGGACTCCAGCATCCACGCAAAATTATGCTGGCTGACGGGATAGCCCGGCAAATTCGGCAGGTTGCGGTAGGGATCGCCCGAGCCGGGCGGCTCGATCTTGATCACCTTGGCGCCGAAATCCGACAGCACCGTCGCGGCCGCGGGCGCTGCGATGAAGCTCGCGCAGTCCAGAACCTTGAGGCCTTCGAAGATGCCGTCTTCCATGGTGAGGTCGCTCCCGCGAGGTTTGTTTGGCTTATGTTGATACAGGAAACCATTTGACCCATCTGGGTCGTGCGATGCAACGGGGCTTACACCTTCACTCCAGGCCCGACATCAGCGCGGCATTTCCCCCGGCGGCCGACGTGTTGATCGTTACCGTTTGTTCGGTCGCAAAGCGTGTCAGATAATGCGGCCCGCCGGCCTTGGGGCCGGTGCCGGACAGGCCATGACCGCCAAACGGCTGCACGCCAACCACCGCACCGATCATGCTGCGGTTGACATAGACGTTGCCGGTTTGAAGGCGGTCGATCACGGCTTCGATGGTGTCGTCGATCCGCGAGTGGATGCCGAGCGTGAGCCCATAGCCGGAGCGCTCGATCGATCGCAGTACCTGGTCGAGGTCGGTTGCGCGGTAGCGCACCGCGTGCAGGATCGGTCCGAACACTTCTTCGGTCAGTTGGGCGGCCTCGGCCAATTCGAAAATATGCGGGGCGACGTAGCGGCCGGCGGGAGCGTTCCCGGCGTAGTGCACGCGGACCTCGTTCTTCATTCGCGCGATATGCGTCTCAAGCCGCTGCTTTGCCTCGGTGTCGATCACCGGGCCGATTTGGGTGGCGACTTCGCGCGGGTCGCCGATCTCAAGTTCACCCGCCGCGCCCGAGATCATCTCGATCATGCGGTCGGCCACATCATCCTGAACGAACAGCAACCGCAGCGCCGAGCAGCGCTGGCCGGCGGAACGAAACGCGGAAGTGACGACGTCGTCGGCGACCTGCTCGGGCAAGGCGGTCGCGTCCACGATCATGGCGTTGATGCCGCCGGTTTCCGCGATCAGCGGCACGATCGGGCCGTCCTTGGTTGCCAACGTCCGGTTGATCGCGCGCGCGACGTCGGTCGAGCCCGTGAAGACGACGCCGGCGATGTCGGGGTGCGCCGTCAACGCCGCGCCGATATTGCCGTCACCCGGCATCAGATGCAGAGCGGACGTCGGAATGCCGGCCTCATGCAACAGCCGAACGGCCTCCGCCGCGATCAAAGGCGTCTGTTCGGCGGGCTTTGCCACCACCGCATTGCCGGCCATCAAAGCGGCGACAACTTGCCCGGTGAAAATCGCCAGCGGAAAATTCCATGGCGAGATGGCGACGAATACGCCGCGGCCGCGCAGCTTAAGTACATTGCTCTCGCCGGTTGGGCCCGGCATCGTTTCGCCCGCACCGAACAGCTTGCGGCCCTCCGCGGCGTAGTAGCGGCAATAGTCGATCGCTTCGCGAGCTTCCGAAAATGCGTCGTCGAGCGTCTTGCCGCCTTCGCGCTGTAACAGCGAGATGAAGCGCGCCGCGCGCTGTTCCAACAGGTTCGCGGCTTGCTCCAGGATTTTCGCGCGCGTTTCGGCCGGCGTTCGGCTCCAAATTTTGAACCCCTCGCGTGCGGCGGCAACAGCTTCGTGGGCATGTGCCGGGGTCGGGTCGATGACGTGCCCTACGACGCTTGTCTGGTCGATCGGGCTGAGAATCTGCCGCGATCTGCCGGTTCTCGTCTCGCCATCGATGAGCGGCGCGGCCGTGACGGACGCGGCTTCTGCCGCGATCGCCGACACCAATGCACTCAACGCCGCGCGCTCGCCGAATTCGATCCCTTGCGAATTCAACCGCTGCGGCTGAAAGAGATCGCGCGGCAAGGGGATGTTCGGATGTCGCGCCTTGTCAGGTCCGCCGATGATATCGGCCGGGCGCCGCAACAGCGTTGCAATCGGTACGGTGTCATCGGCGGCGACCGCCACGAAGGACGAATTGGCGCCGTTCTCCAAAAGGCGACGTACCAGATAGGCCAGAAGATCGCGATGGCTGCCGACCGGCGCGTAGGTCCGATGCGCGAGCCCCGGACGATCCTGGCTCAGTTGTGCGTAGAGCGCTTCGCCCATCCCATGCAGGCGCTGAAATTCGAATCCGCTTTCATTTCCGCTGAGTTCGAGAAGGGTCGCGACCGTCAATGCATTGTGGGTGGCAAATTGCGGAAAAATCCGACCCCGCAGCGTCAGGAGTTTTTGCGCGCAGGCGATGTAGTTCAGGTCCGTCATCGCTTTACGGGTAAACACCGGATAGTCGGCAAGGCCGCGCTCCTGCGCGCGCTTGATCTCGCTGTCCCAATAGGCGCCCTTGACAAGCCGCACCATCATCCGCCGGTTCAACGCCTTCGCAAGATCGTCGGTGTAGTCGATCACGGCTTGCGCGCGTTTCTGGTAGGCCTGGACCGCAAGGCCGAAGCCGTCCCAGCCCGCCAGTGAGGCGTCCCCGAACGCGGCCGCGATCACCTCGAGCGACAGTTCCAGTCGATCCGCTTCCTCGGCATCCACGGTGAAGTTCAAATCATGGGCCTTGGCTTGGCGCGCGAGATCGATCAGCCGCGGAACCAGTTCTGTCATCACGCGGGCGTGGCTCAACGCCTCAAAGCGCGGATGCAGCGCGGAGAGCTTCACCGAGATGCCGGGCCGGTCGGGCAGGGGGCGGTTGTCGGCGGTGCGGCCGATCGCCTCGATCGCGCGGGCGTAGGAATTAAAATAACGTTCCGCATCCGAAAGCGTTCGCGCGCCTTCGCCGAGCATGTCGAAAGAGTAGCGCGGCGCGTGCGCCGAATGCGGGTCGGCGCGCGCAAGTGCGGCTTCGATGGTCTCGCCAAGCACGAAATGGCTGCCCATCAGCCGCATCGCCTGACGCGTCGCGGCACGCACCGTCGGAACGCCGAGCCGTTTCGCGAGCCGGCCGAGCGTGCCTTCGGGGGTTTCGCCGGGCACAATCACGCGCGCCGATATTCCGAGCGCCCAGGCCGAGGCGTTGACCAGAAAGGCGCTGGATTTCGTCTCGTGGTGCACGAAATCGCCCTGGCCGAGCTTGTCTTCGATAAATTGGTCGGCGGTGCGGGCGTCCGGCACCCGCAGCAGGGCTTCCGCGAGCACCATCAGCGCCAGGCCTTCTTTGGTGGAGAGCGCGAATTCGCGAAGCATGTCTTCGATGCCGCCGAGCCGGTCGTCATTCGCGCGGATGGCTTCGATCAGCCGCGTTGCCGTGCGGTCGATCCGCGCATTTTGCTCGGCGTTCAAGCCGGCCTTTTCGAGAAGCCGCGCCGCGATGATGCGATCGTCCGGCGCGTAGGGCGCCTTGAAGGGAGGTCGGCTTGAGAAATCGGACTTCATGGGCATGTCCCGGTAGGTCCCATGCGCCATCATGCCGCCAGTCCGGCTCTCGTGAAACCGCTACGCTCGCTATTGTGAGAAGTTTTTTAGAGCGTTTTCCACCGTAACCGCGCGCGAGACGGCGCAGCACATCGGCTCCGCCTGAAGCGGCGCCGGCGTGGATGCCGTATCGTGAGCGACACTGGTTGGGTGGGCCGCAGTTCGGGGACATACGCCGAACGCGCACGGCAGCAGGCATCGCGCCTGCCGTATGCCTTGATCTTTTGAGATTTTCCGAAGCCCCGCTCCCGGATGGTGTCCGAGAGGGCGCTGGTCAATGATGGCGCGCTTGCGTCAAACCTTGAGATTCTCGGCCGAAGTCTTACCGCGATTGGCGACTTCTTCGTATTCGACCGTCTGTCCTTCGTTGAGCGAGGAAAGACCAGCCTTCTCGACCGCTGAAATATGAACAAAAACGTCCTTGCCGCCACTCGAGGGCTGGATGAATCCATAACCCTTGGTTGCGTTGAACCACTTCACAGTGCCTTTAGCCATAACGTCGTCTCCGCGGGATCAAAACAGACAACGAACTGCCATCCCCGCAAACCGGCATGTCCGAGGAATGCAGGATACGCGGTATGGGGCAAGCTTGATAGCTTAAACGACATCGGGATTCGGCGCAAAATCGTCGATATCGCGGTCAATTCGGGGTTTTTGCCTGGTTTGCGATGACTTAACCATGATGGGAACCGAAAAATCTCAACGGTTCCGATTTTTGCGGCGCGACATCGCCGTGTTCCATTCGGTCCACGGACGCGAATGCGAGGCCCGGCTTCGCGTGGGATTCAGTAGGTCGCGGTCAGGTAGTCGACGATCTTTCCGATGTCCGCCTCGTCGATCGGGGCGCCGTAGACTTTGATCATTTTCATCACTTCGGCCTGCCAGAAATCCTTTTTGAATTTCGGCCCGCGCGGTTGAATGGAGATGTAGTCGGCGGAGTGACACGCGGTGCAATTGTTCTGCACCACCTCTAGATTCGGTCCCGGCCTGAAGGCCGCGGTTTCGTTCGGAAGCGTGTAAGCGCGGGGCGCCGCATTCGTCGCACCCAGGCTTAAAGCCGCGAGCGCCGCGGCTGCGAGCAGGGAGGTAAGAACAAGCCGAACGGTCATGACTTTTCTCCTCACGCCGCGGTGACGCGAACGGTTTCGACGACGTTGCGCA
>WNFO01000170.1_pt1 | contig 51890 bp, 35 predicted proteins | sample 5400251 | NCBI WGS metagenome assembly WNFO01 (sample SAMN13153354, study PRJNA577476) | soil metagenome | isolation source: 100 cm saprolite under Madrone tree | place: USA:California | collected 2016-06-14 | reverse complement strand
GCACCTGTGGGAAGATCATCAGCGAAGATCGAATCAGCTTGTGTACCAAGTGCGGAGTCGTATCCTGCGACGTTTGTCCTAGTCCGTGCCACTGCTTTACGAAGTCGCCGGTCAACAAGGTTGTAGAACGTCTCAGAAGCTACCGCCAAGCAGCGTAGTGTAGTGGCATTACCCGACGTCGTCCTGACATCCGGCGAGGAAAGAGTAGCGTTTCGGCTTGCATGCCTGCCCGATAGTAAATCCTTGCCACGCAGTGAAGTCCGACACCTCGAAATGCATCATTACTTAGAGAATCCCATTTTGTGTAGACGCCAAACAAAGATACTTGCGGACGCAAAACTGCACAGTATGCAACAAAGCATCTATTTTGATGCATTCCTCGGAAGACACAAAAAGAAGCCCGGAGCAATCCGGGCTTAAGGACTGTTTCGATTTGGTGAGCTTTATAAGTCCACCCGGCAAGGGGCGTCTGAAGTAGTAATCATCGTCGAAGTTTTGATCGCAGAGAGTTTGGGACGAACTGAAGGGCCCGACAGATTACAAACAAGCCGTGGTCGTCGATGCATATTCAGGGACTTCAGTGGAGTAATTCATTTTATTTACGTCGCCTCGGAATTCATCAGAGAAGCCGTATTAACAGAAACCGAGATTCCAGTCGTAGCAGGTCCGCGCACGGGCTATATGGATGTTCTCGTTGCTGCGCTAAATGCAGAATGCATTTCTGCGAGAATCGTGACGATGAGGATGTTGAGCCGGAGAACCGACCCGATTGGGCATGCACCCTGGAGACGAGGTGCACATTGTTGTTCCGCGCGATAAGCGTGAGGCCGCATTGGAGTTGACCCGTTGGGTCTCCCGCGTCTGCCTGAATTGTGAAACCGTACTCATGCCGAAAGTTCGCGCATGTCAAAAGTGTGGAACCCCCGCATCTGATGGAACCTGTCCCGCAATCTTGAGCGGCTTGGCCCAGGTCCTGGTTAACGCCGAATCAAGTGGAATTCTGCGCGAAACGGCACTTGATTTCATAAGAATGTCGGCCCCCCGACCCGAGTAAACTTTGGTTGCATTACGACCAAGGCTCGGGAGGAAGGAGCCGACATTGTTATGAAATCATTTCTACTTTGCGTTGACACGAAAGGGCTGGATTGCGGGCTAAGTCCTGGTAAAGCGCTTACCGGAACAGTGAAGTTCTAGTACGTACGGTCACGCGACTTGCCCCGGCACCATCGCCCGGACCACGTTCTCGCAGTAGAATACTGATCAGCTTGGATCACCGATGAGGTCATTCGCGCCGCAGGCGGTCTCGTTGTAGCCAGCTGGGCGCAATGTGCTGACGTCCCAATAACAGATTCGGGTGAACGCAGTCAGGGCAACACCCCCAGATTCGCGGAAAGCGATTTTCCAGCAGTAGCTTCAGCATGAGTCGGGCATCCTCGCGGTCGGTTTTCTGCTTCCGGACTCGCTTGGTCTTAATCTCCGCCGCATCCCCAATCCATAACTCGAAGCCCAACTCTGCGAGTAGCCGCTCGAACCAGCGTGCATGCCCGGTGGCCTCCATTCCCACCCGCACACTGACTCCTCTCTCCTTTAACTCCCTGTAGAATCGCTCCGCTTCACCATCGCTGTGGTCTAGTTCCTGTTCACCATATTCGCCAGTCTCTTCCATTAAAAATGCAATCGTCTGAAAGCCCGGGTGATAATCTACCCCTATAATGATCATGTCTGGCTCCTTCCTCCCGAGCCTTTGGTCGTCAATCAACCACAGGGTCGATGGAGCCAGCATTGTTATGAAATCAAGTGGAATCCGGGCGCGAAAGCTGGCGGGCACATGTCCGGCCAGTAATCGATACGGCACCTAAAAGAAGCGGTAGGTCTGTCGTACCACTGTGGTCCGGACGCGTGATGGTTATATTTCTCCTCGAAGTCCCAGGCAGAAGCTAACTTTTGTGGCCAGTTTGTCATCCCTGGGACGGCCGAACAATCAGAAAGATCAAACAATCCGCAAGACTATCTCTGGAGGGGACTATGCACAGGTACGGGTATCTTCTACTTCTGGCACTGCCTGCCGCGACGTGGGCGCAGGATCAAAAAGTGGCGCCGGCGGCGGCGCCAGCGACAGCAACGATCTGTTTTTACCGTCCGCATCGCTTCGAAGGCGCGGCGTTGAAGCCTCCCGTAATGGTGGATGAGGTCGATGTGGCGCATCTGCACAATGGGGATGCCGTGCAGGTGACAGTAAACGCCGGTTCGCACAAGCTGCATTCGAACGACAAATCGACCGGGATTGAGCTTGAAGCGAAACCGGGACAAACCTATTTCGTGCGAGTCGACATCAAGACTGGCGGTTGGAAGGGACACGGACAAGTTACTTTGATCGACGCTCAGGAGGGAAAATACGAGTTCTCGCAACAGAAACTGTCGGTAAGTCGTGACCTTACGTCAAATCCTACAGCCGGCGGCGAATCAGCAAAGGCACCCGGCTCGGCAACAACCGCGTCTTCTGATTCGAACGCACCACCCCGGTAGCCTGGCGTCGTTTCCGCTTCTAACCCACGACTGAAGTAAAGCTCCCCAGATGCCCCGCATCTGGGGACTTTGCTTTTGGAAAAGTCCTCAATCCCAAATCCCACCGAGACGCAAATTTTGGGAACGTTTGTCCGCGCAAGGCACCATCCTAAGCGATTGTGTGCGCCTTTGCATGCGCAAGTCCTGATTAACTCGCTGATCGTCCATGTGGGTACTGGAGGCAAATTGCGAAGGCACCGTCTGTCGCCATAGCTTATTTCCGGAAAGATTTGAACAACCGTTCCGCCCAATCTGGTAGCGAGTCAAGAATCGAGTAGGAGGGGATTCCCGTTCCGTCGCACCAGTGGCACCGGCCTGTTCCACGGCATGTAATACACCGACCCGTAAGAGCCTCCCCGGTTCCGTTGCACTGCGCACAATTTCCGCTCTTTCCGCATTGCATACAGCCGGCTTCTTCGCCGACCCACCAATTCGGATTCTTATTATTTGCGTGCATCGCGTAGATGCGTTTACAAATCTTGTTCCAGTACGCGGCTAATGTATTTTTCATGGAGGAAAGTACAATTCTACATTTCGTGGCGCACAAACCGAAGGCAAAGTCCTGGTAAACGCCGGATCTCTAACGACCTTCTCACTGGATTCGCGCACACTTCGTCGTCGACGCACGAACTGCATCTTTTTCTGCTGCTTCCGTTCATCTGTGTCACCCTAACTTGCCCGAGCCCGTTTACGTTCATCAACTCAGTGTTGCCCACCAAACATCTCTTCGATCACCATCGACCATGATGAATTATTCGAACTCCCGCCGGCGTCGTTATGGCATCAATCGGAGAAGTGCCGCGGCGATTTCTGGCAGGCGTGGAAGTGTTCCTAGTTTACCGTGGATGGAAAACCCGATGCGCCAGAAGAGAGACGAAGAGAAGGACCAGAACGATAACAAGTAAGCCTTTCGCGGCAATGCTCTTTAGGCGCTTGGCGTCCATGCACAGAGTTTATGCTTGGATCGCTGCATGGTGTACAGTTTCGGACGGTAGGGAGGCGTAGCCCATTTGCCTATTTGAAAGGGCAGGTTTCTACGTGGTTTCGCCTCTAGGTAACGGACGATAAGGCAATTAGAATTTGTGCTAGCAAAACTCCGAAGCACAAGGTCGAGTGTTCGAATCACTCCGGGCGCACCATTTTTTCTTAATCTCAAAATCGGATCGAAGGGCTCTCTACGACTTAACTGGATCGGCGCGCCAGCAGGAGATGCAAAGCCGAACGTTCCCACATGTCGGGTATGCAAGACAATTTGTAGCCGAGGCTCGAAAGCTTGGCCGAAATCGTCTGCAGATTGTGCGATGAATCGAGATCGTGCACTTCAATGAACAGATTGCGAATGCGCGCGGCGATAGCAGGCGTGAGCTGTTCGATGATCGTATACTCGCCGCCCTCGCAATCGCATTTGATCAGGTCAATCTCGCGATCGCCGAATTGTTCGAGGACACGGCTCAGCGAGACGGTGTCAACCTTGACCACAGCCTTGGACGAAGCTGCCCCGGCCGAGACCAGGCGCCCTCCGGTACTTTCAACATCGATCTGAAACTCGAGAGCGCCATCGGAATCAGCCACCGCCGCTTGCACTACGTTGACGTTTGAGATTCCGTTCCGTTCAATATTGCCGCGAAGAAAAGAACAATTTCCTGCATCCGGCTCGTAGCATACAACTCGAGCTCCGGGTATTTGCGAGAGCACCAGCGCAGTGACACCGACATTGGCTCCGATGTCCACAATGCAGCGATCCCGGCCCGGTTCCCACTCGATTTTTTTCAGCTGATAGCAGTCGTAGTCCACAACCTCGGCAATCATGTCGTAGAGCGCGGTCCGATGGTCGGCTTTGACGCTGAAAGAGCGCCCGGAATCCGTGAAAGTGAAGGTTTGTTCCGAAATGCTCCTCGACGGGCGGAATCCATACGTGTAGACATAGACGGTTAGGCGCTGCCGGAGAAATTCCCTGAACGGAGGGGGCACTAGCTTCGACAGTTTCATCGGGACAGGCGAGACATCAGAACGAGCAGTATAACACCGGCGGAACCGGAGCAAGTTCGATTCCGTGACCTTGAATTTGTGTCATTCGAAATCGCAATTCGTTCATTCCAAATTTCACGGCTAGTTTGGTGCTTCTGCTCGTACTGCCGACAGGAATGGGAAGCCACTGTCGGCATTTTTCCATAGAGCAAGAAAATTGTTGTAAGACGTTCGCGCATCTTTGGTGTCCCCGTTAATCGCGTGAGCCCGTGCCAGCCCCAGGTGAGCCAAAGCACCAATGGGTTCATTCGATACCACACCCTGCCAATTCAAGATTTTCTGAAACTCCACGGCGGCCAGAGCGCCCTGATGCGCGGCGAGGTATGCCTGCCCGCGCACATAAACTGGATACATATATGTGGAATAGTTGCTGCTCGCGGCTAAACCCAGTTCGTAGGGCGTGGCGGCCCGTAAAAACTCGATCGCGCGCGCATTGTCCCCGTCAAACAATGCGATCTGCGCGTAAATGGTGGGTACATAATTGAACTGCACAACGGTATCTTGGGGAAAGCGGCTCTTGAGCGCGTCCGCAAATTCCACAGCTTGCTCCTTATCCCCGACCATCGCCAGCGCCAACGTCGAAACGAACTGCACGTCTCGAGCATTTGAAGAGTTCAGCGCCGCGATTGCATTTCGTTTTGCCTCAGCGCCGTTACCAAACAAGGCTTCTCGCAATCCTGCCGCAGCCTGGCAGCCCGCTGCTCTTTCCGGGCGAACCGCGCGCTCCGCCGCGGCCGCTGCCTGGCGGGAAAGATCGCGGGCCTTATTCAATTGGCCGTAATAAGCGGCGGTGTCCGCTTCGTAGTAAAGCATCACTGCATCGTCACCCGGCCGGTCCGCCGCCCAGCTCACCTGATCAGCCATCCCTGCGTCGTCGCTTTGCAGAAATGCTAACTGGTAGAGATCAAATCGTATGCCCGAAGAATCTATTTTCTTCGCTGCTGCTTCCGCAGCCATCGCGCGTGCCTCCTTCACGCGATTCAGATTCACTAGAACGCTCAGCGTGTTTGAATAACCGACGGCATCATTCGGTGTCATCCGCTGCGCCGCGCGGAAATTCTCGAACGATTTCTCGTATTGCCCCAGGGTCTGATACACCACTCCGAGATTGTTTGTTGGCCCAGAATCGCGCGGATACGTCTCCGCCCAAAGCTCGTACACCTGCTTCGCTTTCTCCAGGTCTCCGGTTACAAAGTGATGGTAGTGCGATTCGATGTAAAACTTTTCCCGTTCGCTAACTTTGGCGCGCAGCTCGAATGCCCGGCGGGTATTCTCTGCAGCGAGTTCCTTCTCTCCCAAATTGTGATAAGTCGTGCCCAGCGATGCGTACGCCATCGCCAGGTTCGGATCCAGTTGGATGGCGCGCTGGAACTGCGGCACCGCCGCGCTGTAATTTCCCTGCGTAAGCATCAGATTGCGTCCCATTGAATACGCCTGCAGCGCTTCCAGCGAAGGAGTGGTGGCTTGCTCGATCGGCGTCGCAAGCTTGTGCACCGACTTCAGTGATTCACCAAGCTTTTCCCGCAATTTTGTTGCGGCATCACCCAACGCGCCCAGCACATGCTCTTTGCTTTCCGCGGTTGCTTGTTCCTGCGCCAGCGTATCGCCGGTTTGGCAATTAACCGCGTTGATCCCCAGCACATACTGACTGCCGATGTTGGAAATTGTTCCACTCAGGTAAGCTTTGCTCGCGGTCCGCTCGCAAAGTTCACGCGCAACTTCGGGCGTCAATTTCGCGTCAGGAGATTTGCCCATCAATTGCAGAGTCTGGCGGGTCCGCTGATCGGAGATCAGGCTCAGGAAAGGCGACTGTTCGAGTTGCACCGCCAGACCTTGCCGTAGCGCGTCGTCAAAAACTGCGTCATTTGTTTTGTTCGTGAAGTCAGCCAGTACCACCGTGTCGGTTTCATTCAGCGCGTGCGCCCTACGCGCGTCATAGAACCAGCCGCCCAAGCCCATCACAGCAATGATCGCACCGGCGGCAACAGGAGCTGCCCATTTCTTGCGCTTAATCCACGGCTGCCGCTTGGCTCCGGCTGTTGCCAGCAACAGCGAACTCTGTGTGTGCCCGGACTCGAACCCGCGCTTCAAGACTTGTAGATCAGATCGCAGTTCCGCCGCGCTCTGGTAGCGCAGTTCCTTGTCCTTATCAATGGCCTTATTAATGATGGCTTCGAGTTCGATCGGAATATCCGGATTCAAGCTCCGTACCGGCGCGGGAGACTTGCTCAAAATGGCTTCGATAATGACGCCGCCCGTGCTCCCAGGAAAGGCTTTCTGTCCCGTGGCCATTTCGTAGAGAAGCAGCCCCATCGAGAATACGTCCGCGCGCACATCCAGATCGTCGCCGCGAATTTGTTCCGGCGACATATAAGAAGGCGTCCCGCTGATGACCCCGACAATCGAAATCGGATTCTCCAGCCCGGGATGCGACGAATCGGAAACTTCCGTGTCGCCGTCGCGCTTGCTGATCAGTTTGGCCAGCCCAAAATCCAGTACCTTGGCCTGCCCGCGTTTGGTAACAAATATATTCGCCGGCTTGATATCGCGGTGAATGATGCCTTCGGCGTGCGCCGCGTCCAGCGCGTCGGCAATCTGAATACCCAGCGTTAAAATTTCCTCGACGGGCAGCGGCTTGTTATTCACGTGGCGGCGCATGGTTTCGCCGTCGATAAATTCCATGGCCAGAAATGGCCGGCCATCCTGCTCGCCGATGTCGTGCACGGTACAAATATTGGCGTGATTCAGCGCGGACGCAGCAAGCGCCTCGCGGCGAAATCGCTCCAGCGCCTGGGTATCATTGGTCAAATTGTCCGGGAGAAATTTCAGCGCGACGTAGCGCTCCAGGCGCAAATCCTGCGCCTTATACACAATTCCCATGCCGCCGGTGCCCAGCTTTTCAAGTACGCGATAGTGGGAAAAAGTTTGGCCAATCATCGACGCAGAGCGCTTTCAATTGCCGCATCTAAAGCGTTTGATCGTCAGAGCTAAACCCGCTCAACGCGTCGCTGGCCTTCCGCCGATCCGTCTTTGGCGGCTTCGGCGTGCCTACCACCGTCAGCATCCGCGTGCCCTCACCATACGCGTCCGTGGCAGGCGCGTCTTCCTGTTCCAACACGACGTTCTTGTTGCACACCGTGCAGACCATCGAGCCATAGGCGTAGTATATACCGGAACGCCGCCGCCAGCGAATTCTGATTTGCCTCGCGGGCTGGTCCGTGTGAGTCGGCTCACGCGACCTGGCCGGGTGACCACGATCGCCGTTTTCGACCGCCTTTACAGCGTACGGTGCGTGAATTTCTTTCCGCTCTTGTAGTCGCCAACCGTCTGACCGCTGCCGCGCAGTTTGTATTTGTACGTCGTCAGACCTTCCATCCCCATCGGGCCTCGTGCGTGCAATTTTCCGTTGCTGATTCCTACCTCGGCACCCAATCCATAACGATAGCCGTCAGCGAATCGTGTCGACGCATTGTGAAACACGCCGGCCGCATCCACTTCATTCAGGAATCTTTCCGCCGCCGCCGCGTCTTCCGTAATGATGGCTTCCGTATGCGCGCTTCCGAATTCGTGGATATGCGCAATCGCGGCGTCCAATCCATCCACTACTTTTACCGCCAGGATCATGTCGCCGTACTCGGTTGCCCAGTCTTCTTCCGTTGCAGCGCTTACGTCGCCTGATTTTGCAATGGCGCAGGTCCGTTCGCACCCGCGCACTTCCACACCAGCCGCGATCAACCGCCCGGCAATCTGCGGCACAAAGTCCGCTGCCACGCTCGCATCCACCAGCAGCGTCTCGGCCGCGTTGCACGCCGCCGGATAATCTACCTTCGCGTCCATCACAATTCGTTCTGCCTTTTGCAAGTCCGCTGCAGCGTGGACATATACATGACAAATTCCTTCGCCGTGCCCGAGTACGGGAATTCGGCTTTGACGCGAGATCTGTTCCACAAACGCTTTTCCGCCGCGCGGAATCAGCAAATCGACATCGCGCTCCAAATTCAGCAACTCCATCACGTCCGCTCGCGAGTGCAGCATCTGCGCCGCTCCGACCGGCACGTCACCTGATTCGGCCAGGGCACCTCGCCAAATTGTCATCAGCACTTCGTTGGTGCGCGCCGCTTCCGACCCGCCCTTCAGCAAAATTGCGTTGCCGGATTTCAACGCCAGTGACGCCACCTGTGGCACGACGTCGGGGCGCGATTCGAACACTACGGCAACCACACCCAGCGGGCACGATTCTTTGGTGAGCACCAATCCGTCGTCCATCTCTGTCGCTGCCAATCGGCGTCGCAGCGGATCCGGCAGCCTCGCCACACCGCGCACCTTTTCTGCCATCTCGCGAACACCTTGCTGCGTCACTCGCAGCCGCGCCAGCATTGCCGCGGACATTTTCCCCACACGTACCAATTCTTCCGCCGCACGAACGTCTTCCTCATTTGCTGCTAATATTTTCGCGGCGTTCGTTTCCAGCCGTTTTGCCGCCGCCTGCAAAACGCCATTGCGCTTCTCCTCGCTCAATACAGCAAGTTTGCGCGAAGCAGCACGCGCCAGTTTTGCCGCATCCGCCGCACTCGATGTTGCCCGACCCTTCGTCAATTCTTCCGCCGGTCTGACGCTCATCCCGCAGCCTCAAGCACCACAATGTTTTCCCGCGTAAACAGCACCCTGGGCGCGGCTTTCTTTCCTTCAGCGTTTCTCTCCTCACTCGCGTAAGCGGCAATTCCGCGTGCGAATTCGCGCCCGTCAAGATCGCGAATGCTCACTACATCCATCGAAGCAAACTCGCGCTCCACACGAACAACACCCGAATTCAGCAAACTCGCTTTCCCTGCGGTAATCGCGCGTTGCGCTCCGGCATCCACCACCACTCGTCCCCGCACGCCGGCCGCGTACGCAAGCCATCGCCGTTTGCCGCGCATCCGCGTGGCTGGAGCAAACACCGTTCCAGTTCGTTCCCCAGAGAATACGCCTTGGAGCGTTTTCGGATTCGCACCATTCGCAATCAACGCGACGCCGCCGCAATTCATTGCAATCTCCGCTGCTTCAATCTTCGTTTTCATTCCGCCGCGACCACCCTGCGCGCTGGTTCTAGAGGGTCCTGCCGCCGCACGAATATCGCTCGTCACGCGTTCCACGAACGGTTGAAGCTCATCAGCGTTCCTGTGCAAAAATCCGTCCACATTCGTGAGCAGCACCAACGCGTCCGCCTCCATCCCGCTCATCACCAGCGCCGCCAACCGGTCATTGTCGCTGAACGCTGCTTGCCTGCCGCCATCCACGCTCTCTAACTCCGCCGTGGATACGGTGTCATTCTCATTCACAATCGGCAGTACGCCGAAGCCTAACAATTTCTCCATCGTTCGACGCAGATTCGAATATCTATCCCAATTGCTGAAGTCTTCTTCCGTCAACAAAACTTGTGCGATTTTGCGGCCCTGCGCGTCAAACAACCGCTTGTACGATTCCATCAACAAGCTTTGCCCTGCCGCCGCGCACGCTTGCTTCACCGCCATATCCTTTAGCCGGGATGGATGCAGCCGCAGCAAACTTCTTCCCAGTCCCACTGCGCCTGAGGAAACCAGCATTACCTGCCGGCCTGCTTCCATGAGGAGCGAAATTCCACGCGCTATCGGTTCCACTCTCTCCGCGCAGACGCCGCCCTCCGCATCCGTCACGGTGCTGGTGCCAAGCTTGATTACGATTCGCCGCGCTGACTGCAACTTGCCGCGCGCCTCGGTCTCCGCGTTAGATATCGAGTTCACTTGACCACTTCTCTCCGCTTCGTGTCACTCTTAGCTGACATACTATTTTCGCTCACGGGGGCTTCATTTTCCGACAACCAGGCACTTAAAATCCGAACGACCGGTCTGAACACAGTCTATCTTAAAGAGTCCGGTCACAAGGCCGCGCGACACCATGAAAAAACTTTGCATTCTGGTTTCACTGACCACTAACGACAACGACTATCAAATCGAACAGGCGAAGTCCGCAGAACAGGCTTGTCGCCGCCTGAACCTCGAATTACAGATAGTCTACGCGGAGAACGACGCGATCAATCAAAGCACTCACCTGCTTCGCGCCATTCAGGCTCCTCCGCAGGATCGGCCAGACGGCATCGTGTTCGAGCCGGTAGGCGGGACTGCTTTGCCGCAGGTGGCAAAGGCTGCGGTCACCGCAAATATCGGCTGGGCCGTTCTAAACCGCGAAGCCACTTATATCGCCGAACTTCGCCGTACGTCAAAAGCTCCGATTTTTTGCGTAAGCAACGACCATGTCGAAATTGGTCGCATTCAGGGGCGCCAGTTCGCCGCACTCCTCCCCAAAGGCGGCAATGTTTTGTACATACAAGGACCTTCGGAAAATTCCGCCGCCAAGGACCGCACGCAGGGAATGATGAGCACCAAGCCTGCAAACATCCAAATCACCACGCTGAAAGGGCAGTGGACTGAGGAAAGCGCTATGCGAAGCATACGCTCGTGGCTGAAGCTTTCCACTTCCCAAAAAGCCGTCATTGATCTGGTAGGTGCGCAAGACGACGCGATGGCTATGGGCGCCCGTAAAGCGTTTCAGGAAATTACGAACGAATCGGAACGTGAACGTTGGCTCAAGCTTCCATTCACCGGATGTGACGGGCTGCCGAAAACCGGAGCCGCTTGGGTTACCAGCGGACTGCTGGCCGCAACCGTATTTGCTCCACCGAATACCGGTCAAGCCATCGAAATGCTTTACCAGGCACTCAGCAAAGGCGAGCAACAACCCGAACGTGCGCTGACGGTCGCTTCTTCCATTCCGCCACTTTCAGAGCTGAAGCCAAAACGCGCGTAGCAATCAACAACTACCGCAACAATCCACTGTCACCCTGAGCGGCGCGGCACGCGCCCGAAGGATCGCAACTTCAAAACCACTAACCTCCATCCACAGGCAACTCCAATCATCGCTAGCGCGGTATCCCCCATTGACTCTCACCAGCCTCTACTAAAAGGATTTACTACTGGCATTTCCGCACTTGCTCCCAGCCTCCAGAGGCGTATAATTCCCACGCCTGTAGCCTTAATCTTTTTCCGTCGAGGGAAATCTGGATGAGTTCTCGTTCGCGCAAGGACGCGGTAAATCGCCGTGACTTCTTAACCAAAACTGGATCGGGCCTGGCTGCTGCCGCCGCGCTTCCCGCTACCGGCGCATGGGCTGCAGTTTCCGATCTTTCCAATGCAACTGATGCAGGAAGCGGCGAGCTTCGTGCTGCTTTCCCTGCCGGAGCGAAAAAGAAAATCCCCATTGGCGTCTTCGACCCCGTTTACGAGCATCTTTCTCTCGATGAAATGTTGGATAAAGTGAGCGCCCTTGGTCTCGAAGCCATGGAAATCGGAACCGGCGGCTATCCAAACAATCATCACTGCCCGCTCGATGACCTGATCCAGGACAAAGCCAAGGCCAAAGCCTGGCAGAAGAGATTTGAAGACAAAGGTTTGCGCGTCGCGACTCTCAGTTGCCACGGAAATCCAGTTCATCCCAACGCACAGCATGCACAAAAAGATGCAGACACTTTTCGCAAGACCGTTTTGCTTGCCGAAATGCTGGATGTGAAAGTCATTGTCGGTTTTTCCGGATGCCCCGGCGGCACTCCGGCCGACACTCAGCCGAACTGGATCACATATCGCTGGCCTCCCGAATACAACCAGATGCTGCAATGGCAGTGGAAAGAAAGAGTCATTCCTTACTGGCAAGAGGCCGCAAAGTACGCACGATCGCACGGCATTAGACGCCTGGCGTTCGAAATGCATCCCAACTTTGTGGTCTACAATCCCTTCACTTTAATGAAACTGCGCGAAGCCGTTGGAGAGGAAATCGGCGCCAACTGTGACTTGAGCCATCTTTTCTGGCAGGGCTGCGATCCCGTCGAAGTAATTCACTTCCTCGGCAAGCAGGGCGCGCTTTTTCACGCGCACATGAAGGACACCGTCATCTTTCCGGAAAACTGCGCGAAATACGGAGTGCTGAATTTCGCGTTCGACAAAGGCAATCTGGCGACTTCGTCGGACACCTTCCGCGCCGTCGGCTATGGCCATGGCGCGTCGGCGTGGAAGGCAATCGTTCAGGCGTACATGGATGTGGACTACGACGGCATTATGTCCATCGAAAACGAAGATCCAATTCTTACCGGTGAAGTCGGCGTCGAGCGCGCCGCTTATGTCCTTAAGAATGTGCGCAAGGAAATTCTGGGAGAGTAGAATGCGCAGACGGCATTCATTCAGGAGGGTCCATGCAACGGCGTGACGCTTTACGTATTTTTGCTGCGGGAGCCGTTCTGCCCGTGTTTTCACCCGAGCTATTGGCTCTTTTTCGTCAGGCACAGCCTCCGCCCGGATACACTCTGCGTACCTTGACGCCGCACTTGAACGACACCGTTGTCGCGATGGCCGAACAGATTATTCCCGCGACCGACACCCCCGGTGCCAAGGGCGCCCGCGTAAACGAATTCATCGACGTTATCCTCACCGAATGGGCAACCCCGGAGGAGCGCGCGCATTTCATCGCGGGCCTCGAGGAAATCGATAAGCAAAGCCAAAGACTCCTTGGCAAGAATTTTGCCGATGCTTCTTCCGACCAGCAACTCACGCAGTTGCGGGCCATTGACGATGTCGCTCTCGCGGGCCGCGTTGCCAGCGCCCATCACGGAAACCACGTTTCTGAAGCAGACACCCAGTTGAAAGGCAATTTCTGGGAAGTCTTTAAACGCATCACTGTTCACGGCTACTACACTTCTGAAGTCGGTTTCAGCCAGGAACTGAAACTGCAAATTATTCCGGGCGCCCAGCACGGTTGCCAGCCCGTCGCCCCTGGACTCGGGGAAGCCTGATCTCTCGGAGAGAAAATGCCTACACCAAGCTATGACGCTGTCATCATCGGTTCGGGAATCACGGGAGGCTGGGCTGCGAAAGAGCTAACCGAGAAGGGTCTGAACACGCTCATTCTCGAAGCTGGTCGCCCCATCACGCCGGAGAAAGATTACGTCGAACACGTCCCGGTCTGGGAACTCAAGTACCGTGCTTGGGACGATCGCAAGGAACGCGCGACCACTCAACCGATTCAGCGCGAGTGCTACTACGCTTGCGACGAATTCTCCAACAGGTTCTTCGTCAAAGACTCCGAGAATCCTTACACCAGCGCGCCCGGAAAACATTTTTCCTGGATTAAAGGACGCCAGGTTGGCGGCAAGTCCATCACCTGGGGCCGCCAGTCCTATCGTTGGAGCGATCTCGACTTTGAGGCCAACGTTAAAGAAGGCATCGCGATCGATTGGCCGATTCGCTACGCGGATATCGCTCCCTGGTATGACTACGTGGAGGAGTTCGCAGGAATCAGCGGGCAAGCCGAGGGTTTGCCGCATCTTCCAGACGGCAAATTCCTGCCACCGATGGAGATCACCTGCGTCGAGCAGGATTTTCGCGAAGCGCTAGCGAAAAATTTCGATGATCGGATCATGACCATCGGCCGCTCCGCCGTGCTCACTCGCGTTCACAAAGGACGCGCCGCGTGTCACTACTGTGGTGTTTGTCACCGGGGCTGCATCACGTCGTCGTACTTCAGCAGCCTGAATTCCACCCTTCCCGCCGCGATGAAGACCGGCAGGCTCACTGTTCGTCCCTACAGCGTTGTACACAGCCTGATTTTCGATCCATCGTCGCGCCGCGTGACCGGCGTACGCGTAATCGACGGCAATACCAAACAAGCGCTCGAATTCCATGGACGTATCGTTTTTGTTTGCGCCGCGACATTGGAATCTACGCGCATTCTACTCAATTCCGCGACGCCGGAATTCCCTAACGGCCTCGCGAACAGCAGCGGCGAACTTGGCCACAACTTGATGGATCATCACATGGGCAGCGGAGCTTCCGGCACCATGCCCGGCCATCTGGACAAAATGCCGTTTGGCAATCGTCCTAATGGGATTTACATTCCGCGTTTCCGCAACGTAAAAACCAAACACAAGGATTTTCTGCGCGGTTACGGCTATCAGGGCGGCGGAAGCCGCGATGGCTGGCAGCGCGGCATGACTTCAGCGGGCGTTGGCATTGACTTCAAAAATTCTTTGCGCAAACCGGGACAATGGCGCTTGGGTCTTGGCGGCTTCGGAGAATGCTTGCCCAATCACAACAACTACATTGAAATTGACAAAGACGAACTGGATGCCTGGGGCATTGCAACGCTCAAAATTAATTGCGATTGGGGCGAAAACGAGCTTGCCATGTCCAAAGACATTGCCATTCAGGCTGCGGAAATGCTCGCAGCGGCCGGCGCAACGAATATCGCTGTTTATTCGGAGATTACCCGCCCGGGGCTGGCCATTCACGAAATGGGAACCGCGCGTATGGGGCGCGATCCCAAGACCAGCGTGCTAAACGAGCACAATCAGGCGCATGACGTTAAGAATCTGTTTATGACCGACGGTTCGTGCATGGTCTCCAATTCCTGCGTGAATCCGTCGCTCACCTATATGGCGTTAACCGCGAGAGCGTGCGACTATGCGGTAGCGCAAATGAAAAAGAACGAACTGTAATTGGCAACGTAAAAACTGCAAAAGCGTGCAGCAGATTTGTGCGGAAGGGTGGAGTATGTCTCAGATCAATCGTTCGCCAAAAACTTACGATGTCTGCGTGATTGGATCGGGCGCCGGCGGCGGAATGGCGGCGAAAGTTCTCACCGAAGGCGGACTGAATGTCGTGATGCTCGAAGCCGGCCCGCAAGTGTATCCGGAAAAAGATTATAAGATGCTGATGTGGCCGTACGATCTGCCTCACCGCGGTGCCGGTGTCGGCGGACGCGCCAGCGAAAATTTCAGCGAATTTCTTGCGCCCAACGGCGCTTGGCAAATCGAGGGCGAACCCTACACTTCCGCCGAAGGCGGAAATTTCCAGTGGTTTCGTTCGCGCATCGTCGGTGGACGCACCAACCACTGGGGACGCATTGCGCTGCGTTTCGCTCCGGTCGATTTTCAATCGAAAACCCGCGATGGATTGGGTGACGATTGGCCGATTACCTACGACGATCTGGCGCCGTACTACGACAAGGTGGAATCGTACATCGGCGTCTTCGGCACGCAGGAAAATGTGTCCAGCGCGCCCAACGGCGTATTCCTGCCTCCTCCGAAACCTCGCTGCACGGAAATCCTGATCAAGAAAGCGTGCGACAAACTCAACGTCACCTGCATTCCGGCGCGGTTGGCGATTTTGACCAAAGCACATAACGGACGCTTGCCTTGCCATTACTGCGGGCAGTGTGGGCGAGGGTGTACTACCGCTTCGAACTTCAGTTCGAGCCAGGTGCTGTTGCCGCCAGCAATGGCCACTGGAAAACTTACGTTGATTACCGGCGCGATGGCGCGGGAAATCGTGGTTAACAGGGATGGAAAAGCCGAAGCGGTTTCTTACATTGATAAAGCGACACGCGGCGAGAAGCGAGTGTATGCAAAAGCTATTGTCGTTGCCGCAAGCTCATGCGAATCTTCGCGCCTGCTGCTGAATTCCAAGTCCGCGCTTTTCCCGGATGGGCTTGGTAACTCTACCGGTAACGTCGGCAAGTATCTGACCGATTCGGTGGGCAGCGATGGCTGGGGAGAAATTCCCGCGCTGGAAAAAATGCCTCCGCACAATCACGATGGCGTGGGCGGCATGCACTATTACGTGCCGTGGTGGAAGTACGATCGCAAGAATGATTTTCCACGTGGCTATCACATTGAGTTGTGGGGCGGCCGGGACATGCCCGGCGTCGGCATGTTTGACGGGTTGTGCCGCGACGAAGAAGGCTACGGAGCGCAATTGAAGCAGCGGGCGCGGCAGGTCTACGGAACCACCGTGGGATTTTCCGGGCGCGGCGAGATGATTCCGAACGCGGAAACCTACTGCGAGCTAGATCCGAACAACGTGGACCAATGGGGAATTCCCGTGCTGCGATTCCACTTCAAGTGGACGGAATACGAATTGCGCCAGGCCAAAGACATGCAGGAAACGTTCAAGTCCATCGTCGAAATGATGGGCGGCACATACAAAACAAAGACGCGGATTGACGGCCAATATCCGTTTGGGATTTTGCCAGGCGGGAAAATCATTCATGAAGTTGGTACCGCGCGGATGGGAGCCGATCCAAAAACCAGCGTGTTGAATGGATACTGCCAGACACACGATGTGAAAAATGTTTTTGTCACGGATGGCGCACCGCTGGTGACCAATCCTGATAAGAATCCGACGCTGACAATCATGGCGCTGTCCTGGCGCGCTTCGGAATATCTGCTGGAGGAAGCGAAGAAGGGAAGCTTGTAAGGAAAAACCAGAAGAAAACAGAAAATAAAAAATGGAAAATAGAAGAGAAAAAGGTAACGCAGAGACGCCGAGTGCGCAGAGGCTCGCGGAGAAGGCGAGGATAATTCCATGACGACGCAGGGGATTTCGCGACGAGATGTGTTGAGGACTTTGGCGCTGGGCGCGGCGGGCGGCGGGGTTTTGCAGGTGATTCCGCTGGAGGCAGCGGATCTGGCGCATCAAATGGTGCACAAGGAAAAGCAGGGGCCGGCAGGGAAGTACACGCCGAAATATTTCACGGCGAAGCAGTACGAAATGATTTCATCGCTCTGCGACACGATTATTCCCAAGGATGAAAAATCCGGCGGTGCGCTGGAAGCAGGGGCGCCAGAGTTCATCGATTTGCTGACCAGCGAGAACGAAGATTACCAGTTGGCGCTGGGCGGCGGACTGATGTGGCTGGATACGCATTGCGTTGATGAATATGGAAAAGTTTTTATGGAATGCACGCCAGAGCAGCGCAAGGAATTGCTGGACCTGATCGCTTTCCGGAAAAACGCGAAAAAGGATTCGGGGCTTAGCCACGGAGTTGCGTTCTTCGCGTTCCTGCGGAAAATGACCTGCGATGGGTATTACACCAGCAAGATCGGAATCGCGGATTTGCAGTATATCGGCAACGTAACTCGGAGCGAGTGGCCGGGGTGTCCTCCGCTGCCTGAGTGATAGAGACCAGAGACCAGCTTAAGCCGGTGACCGTTTTTTGCTGATAGCGGGCACCCGGCCGGGTACCCCCATAAGCGTTTACTTATGACGCTTTCGCTACCTCCTGGAATTGGCAAGTCGTTTAGCGATTTCCCTCCAATGTTGTGCCACCTGACGCCCGATGAAGCTCCTTTCGCATCAAAGAGATGCGGGGGAGGCACGACATGGATGACAAGATTGCGCAACTGATTCTGGACGAATTGTTTTCATCGCTTGAGACTTTGGAGACGCAGACCGCCGCCATTCTGCAATTTCTGAAGGAAAAAGGGGGCGCCAGCGAGGAGCAGCTAGCGCCTTACCTGCAGCAAGCGGGAAGAGCCAGCAGCATTAAGCGTCGTGCGGCCCGGGTAAGAATTGATTATCTGCTCTCAGGGATTACGAACCCTCCGAAGAAGGCTGTCGAGCAAGACAGTGCGAAGAGCGAAAAAAAGTCAGGGGAGCTGGCGGAAAAGCCCGAAGGAAAAACGCAGGAACAAGCACAGGAAAGAGACGGACAAGAGCAGAGTGTCAATCAAAAAGGTGAAACGAAAGCCGAAGGCAAGACTGAGGTCAAGATTGGCAAAACCGAAGAACACCCTCAAGACGAACAACACCGCAGCGTGGCGAAAGCCGCTGTCGAGGAGGCCGAGAAGGAGAAGCGAAGCGCGGATCGAGGCACAGAAAAAGAAAGGAAAAACAAACCTGCTGAGCCGGAAGGGCGGGACCACAAAACCGAGCAGAAGGGAAAGAATGAAGAGGGAAAGGATGAAAAGCGGAAGGACGAAAAGGAGTCCGGTCAAGAGCGGCGAGCGGCGAAATCATCAACCGGCAAATAGGAAGAGAATTCGTCCCAGGATGGGTATTTTTAACTGACAGAGTTGGGCAGTGCTCGCGTGCCCGTTGAGCGCCGCACGCAAAGATCCGGAAATGACTCAGCTCTTTGAGGGGCTATTTCAGGGCCACTGACAACTTCGAATCGGTTGACAATTGTTCCAGGAATTCGCGCACACGGCCATGGATCTGGTCTCGAACCTTTCGATAGACAGCCAGTTGCTCTGCCGGCGAGCCCTGGGCTTCGGCCGGGTCTTCGAGACTCCAGCGAAATAGCCGGAAAGCGAAAGGAAAGACAGGACAACGCTCTTTCGCCTGATCACCCACGCCAACGGCAAACGCGAAGCGCTCCTTAAATGCGGTGGGGACGTCCGCGACCTGCTGCTGCGAAATGTCTATGCCCACTTCTTTCATAGCGTCGACCGCAAGCGGACTTACCGGCGCAGGCTCGATCGCTGCACTAACCGCGGTTAATTTGTCGCCGGCAAGCTGGCGCAAGAATCCTTCTGCCATTTCGCTTCGCTCGGGGTGACCGGTGCAGAGGAACAGAACCTTGGGCTTCTCCTTCATATGTTGCCTCCTGGGGCAGCAGAGGCTGGGCGTCTTCGATGAGGCCGGATGGAAAGAGAAAATATTAGCGCGGTGTTGCGAGCGGCTCAAGCGCGAATCCGTCATAAGCACGGACAAAAAACCTAATTTAGTGGGTATCAGGATTTTGCTGTATGGCGATCTTTTTCTCTGCGCGTTCCAGTAAGCCCTTTTCGATGGCTGGCCATTGGCCGAATGCCTTGCCGCCCTGGCTTAAGTCGGCTGCGCTGAAGCCGGTAGGAGCCAGGTCTTCGCCATAGAGGATCATGAGTTCTTTGCGTTTGCGTTCATCGAGCAAATGAACCAGCCGGACGTACATCATTCCAGCCGGCATGTTGAAGCCTTTCGAGCGGATCAACTCCTCAATGTGTTGCCGGTCCGAGCCCTTTTGCGTTCTCGCATCTTTCGGGCGAACCCAGGTGTCAACGTAGAAATCCAGGCCACCGATGGTAGTGTGTCGCGGCGAGTCGTATTGATGCGCGAGGTCGGGCTTGCTGGGGAGATAGCCTTCGAATTGCACCCAGTACAGACCTTGGACATTCTTTTGCGCGTCAGAATCAACGAACGCGTGCAATTCGCAATCAGCGATGTCGTACAAATTCCAGCGATCCGTACCCACGTACTGGGCCGAGAGCGGAAATTGCACGCGCACGTTTGGATCGCGCGCCGAATAAATGGCATTTCGTTCGACCTTACGTTCAGGAGCGGCCGTTTGTGACGCCACAAAAGTAGCAAGGCAAACGATGTACACAAACGGTTTGATCAAGAGAACCTCCGCACGCAAGAGGGGCGATCTGGAGTGGGGTCCAAATACAAATGATGCTAGAGTTTCTGCGAAGTATCCAGGTCAGTTCTACAGGAGAGATGATGAAGATCAGAATTCGAACGATAAGGGTGTGTGCCGTAGTCCTGGCCGGTTTGGTTCTTGCTTCGCTTTGTGCAGTGGCGGGCGCCGCGGGAGCGGGCGAGAAATTTGTTTCGCGTGACGCGGAACTGGAAGGCGTCAAGATTCATTATCTTATTAATTCAGGGTTTGTAAGTACAAACCCTGAAACCCGGGGCGGACACGGCCCGGCGGTACTTCTGCTGCATGGCTACGCCGAGACTTCGCGAATGTGGACGCCGCTTTTTCCGCGGTTGGCGGATAAGTTTACGGTGATTGCGCCGGATCTGCCAGGAATCGGGGACTCGTCGATTCCCGCCGATGGATTGGATATGAAGACGGCAGCGATACGGATTCATGCGCTGGTGAAATCGTTGGGCGTTAGCAAAGCCCGCGTGGTGGGACACGACATCGGTTTGATGGTGGCGTATGCCTATGCGGCGCAATATCCGGCGGAAACGGAAAAACTGGTGTTGATGGACGCTTTTTTGCCTGGTGTTGCCGGTTGGGAGCCAATTTATGACAGTCCACTGTATTGGCATTTCCGTTTTCACGGTTCGACACCGGAAGCGTTGGTAAAGGGGCGGGAGGGTATCTTCTTCGCGTACTTCTGGAATGATCTAGCCGCGGACAAAAATCATTCGCTGCCGGAAGCGGACCGAAAGGCGTATCTGGCTGAGTATTCGCGCCCGGGACGCATGCGCGCGGCGTGGGAATATTTTGTTTCGTTTATACAGGCTGCGAAGGATTTTGAAGAGCTCTCCAAGACTAAATTGACGATGCCGGTGCTCTCGATCGGAGGTGATAAGTCGCTAGGCGGACCGCTGGGCGAGCAAGCGAAATTAGTGGCGACCGACGTGAGCGTGGTGGTAGTCAAAAACTCTGGCCATTGGATTATGGAAGAACAGCCGCAGCAAACGATGGATGCGCTGGCGAAGTTTTTGTGAGGCGGTCGGCGCGCGTTCGCGGTTGACTACTACAAAAAGAGCAACGCCCCATATGTAATATCCGCACGTGAGGCAGTCTAGAATTTCAGTTCGACGCTCAGGGATTAATTTTTCCCGAGAATTCAGGGCAGAAATTCAACGGGAAGCGGATGCTTGGTTGTGTTGAGGTCCCACAGGTTAGCGCCGCTGATCCACCAGCGTTTGCCGTCCCAGAAGAGTTCGATGCTGTCTATGCCGCGGCCTTCTACTCTGCCGTCTGGCGACGAACTACGTTCGGCGGTGCTGAACACATGCGCGACGTTCCCTGCGCGTTGCGTGATGCGGTGAACTTCGTGCTCGTAAAATGCCTTGCCGCCCATCGACGCCTCGCTCATGTCCGCGAACTCCTGATGAGTCATGGATTGCGCGGTGGTCTTGCCGGTGGCGTCCTCACTGAGGATGACGAAACGGACGTTGGGAATGTATAGGGTGGCGTCGCGATCCCACTGACGCGGCTGTCCCGCGGGGCCAGAAACGACTTGGTAATAGGCTTTGATCATGCCGTCGATCGTCGAAACGTCCTCGGGACGCGGCGAGGCTATGCCTATTGAGATGTGCGGAATGGGCTTCTGCGGATCGGGCTGCTTGCCGGCACTCTGCGGAAAAAGCAAAACGCCGGTGAGCATCAATCCACCAAGCATGGTTGTCGTTCGAAACATGAGAGGGTTCACGACTTGATTGTACCGGACGCCGCGTCCCAGGTGACTGCGGCGTGGCGGAAATAAGATTCGTTGGCCATGTGGCAAGCGAGCGCCGCGTTGTGACCGAAAACAGCGTCTTCTACGACCGGTGTGCGTGAACGGACGCCCTGGAAAAACGCCCAGAGGTGAGGCTTCACGTCGTCCCAGTCATTTCCTTTGTAAGTGTAGGATTCGACGAGCGGCTCCTTGCCGACTTGCGGGTCGTGCTCGGCGTGCCAATGCTTCAGATATTCTTCGCGCATGGCGCGCGGGTAGCTGGCGACGTAGTAGCAGGGCGATTCGTCGCGGCCGGATTGCGGAGTGTAGGTCATCCCGAATTCGTTAACGTCGAGAGCGCCCTTCGAACCCTGAAAGCGATACGTTTCGGGCGACTCACATCCGGCGTTCAGCCGCAAGTACACGGGATACTTTCCGTATTCGTAAAGGGCCGCATGGACGTCCGGCATGTTGCGGCCGTCGGGCCAGCGCAGGATGCCTCCGATGGCCATCACGCGTGAGGGCGGTTCGTTCCAGCCGAGCATGTAGTTCATGCCGCTTACCAAATGAACGAGTAAATCTCCGGCGAGACCGGTGCCATATTCTTTCCAGCAACGCCAGCGCGCGAAAATTTTTGCGTCGAAGGGCCGCTTGGGAACAGTTCCTTGCCAAGTGTCCCAATCAATTGTTTCGGGGCTCGCATCAGTCGGTGGAGGATATTCCCACGCGCCGCAAGGATCGTTGCGGCCAAGCGAGCCTTCCACCAGATTTAGGTCACCGATGATTCCTTGCGCGAGCAACTCTTTCGCCTTGGCGCACAGGACGGAGCTGACTCGCTGCGAACCAATTTGCACGATGCGGCCGGTTTTCTTGTAGGCTGCGACCATCGCGGTGCCATCGGCCGGTGTGTGCGACATGGGCTTTTCGCAATAGATGTCTTTGCCGGCATTAACGGCATCCACGACGACTTGCTTGTGCCAGTGATCAGGCACCGCGGCGATGATGCAATCGATTTCCTTGTCGTCGAGAAGCTCTTGATATTTGCGGGTGGTTTTTATTTTTGCGCCGGCAAGCTCTTTGGCGAGGGTGTGGCGGCCGTCGTAAAGATCGGCGGCGGCCACGCACTCGACTCCGGCAAGGGTGACTGCATTGGCGAGCAAACCGGAGCCCTGCATACCCACGCCGATCATGCCGAAGCGGAGCCGGTCGCTCGCGGGCACGGCGGATTCCAGCGCCGTGGGAATATGTTCGGGCTCGATCAGAATGTTTCGCGAGACGGCGAGCGCTCCGGCGGTGCCGGCGGATTTTTGCAGGAATTGACGACGAGTAGTTTTCATAGCAGCCTCCGAGGAAAAGTGAACAGAGATCAGCGACCAGTAGGCGAACGAAGAGAGATTTCCTCGCTACGCTCGGAATGACGGCACTGATTAAAACGTAAGCGTGCTCAGGTACGCGTAACTTTTTGTGATGCTGACGAAAGCGTTGGCCGGGAAATCGTGTTCGACGAAATAATGCTGAATACCGGCATTTTGTGCATGCGAGAAAATATGCTTCCAGTCGATAACGCCGCTGCCGACGTCGGTCATGTTGGGCATTTCCTTGTCGGGACTGGCGGTGGGGCCTTCGGCTCCTTTGGGAAGTACTTTCATGTCCTTGACGTGAACGAGCGGGAAGCGGCCGGGATATTTGTTGAAATATTCGATGGGATCTTTTCCGGCGACCGAGATCCAGCAGAGGTCGAGTTCCATCTTGACGTAATTTGGATCGGTGGCGAGCAGGATATCGTAGGGAAGTTTGCCGCCGAGCGCTTCTGAAGGCTGAAATTCGAAAGTGTGATTGTGATAGGCGAACTGGATGCCGGCTTTTTTGCTGACTTCGCCGGCTTTCTGGAAGAGATCGGCGGCGCGTTTGTAGCCGTCAGGTTCTTGGCGCTGTTTCGGGTCAATCCACGGACAGACGATAAATTTGTGGCCGATGGTGTGAGCATCGTCAATTTGTTGCTGCCATTTGTTTTGCACCGTATCGTAAGGCACGTGGCAAGAAGGCGCGGTCAAACCATTCTTCTTGAGGAGCGCGCCAATGTCTTTGGGCGAATGATCGAAGTAGCCGGCAAATTCGACTTCCTTGTAGCCAATTTGAGCGACCTTGGCGATAGTGCCCTCGAAATCGGACTTCATGGCGTCGCGTACGGTGTAGAGTTGCACGCCGACTGCCTTGATTTTGTGCGCTTCTTTTGACTCAGGGTTTGTAAGTACGAACCCTGAAACCCGGGGGAGCCCTGTAGCCAGCAACGTGGCGGCGGACGTCCCTAGAAATGCGCGGCGGTTCATCATCTTAGATCTCCTTTTGTAGGGGCAGGCGCACATCGATTCAGAAAAGTACCGCAGGGAGTATACAAAAAACGGGGGCGACGCATGGAAAAAAATGCGCCGCCCCGTCGGGGTACGTGCGTTAGAAAACCAGCTTCAGACCGAGTTGCAAAATCCGCGGAAGGTGCGCCGTCGTGGCCGTAAGGAATGTAGTGCTGGCCGGGTCGAAGCTCGTATCCACGCCAGAAAATTGAGTGTGGTTGAAAGTGTTGAACGATTCCACTCGGAATTCGAGTGCGAAAGATTCCTTGATCGGGAAATGCTTGAATAGCCCCATGTCGAACTGGGTGCGATGAGGCAAATTCAAGCTGTTCCTTCCTACATTTCCAAAGGTCAATCCCTGCGGCAGGGCATAGGCGCAGGGGTTGAAGAGATAGGGTCCTGGTGCCGTCGAAGCCTGGCAAGACGCAGCGTGCGGGTTGCCCACCAGGTCGGGACGCGAACCTGTCCCTACTCCGTTGCCGACGCCGGCGTTGTCTCCGAAAACGTTGTTCGAAAAGGACGTTGTGCCGTTGGTATCCTTCAGCGGTACTCCGCTTTGTGAAGTAATGATGCCGGACCACTGCCAGCCACCCAGCAGCGTCTTCAGCAGTCCTGAGGACTTGTTGAAGAACGGTAAATCGTACACATAGCTGATGTTCAAAATGTGGCGCTGATCGAAATTCGAACTGGCCCGGTTGTTCCGCAAATTGAAGGAGTCCACAAACGTGGCATCCGCGCGGTCCGACGAATCATCGATCGAGTGGCTGTAGGTGTACGACGCGTTCAGGACCAACGAACCCAGCGTCCGCCGTACGCTGGCCTGCAGTGAGTTATAAGAAGAGTTGGCTTGTGTCTCCAGAAATTCCAGCGTTCCAAATCCTACGAACGGCCGGACCGGATTGGCATCGTTGCCGCATGCGACAAAGAGGTTGTTAAGTCCCGGGCTTCCGGCGGTCAAAACGGTGCCATTCGAAAGAGTAGCTCCAGTCGGGAGAGCATTTGTAGTTGTGATGCCGTTGCAGTCCGCCTGCACGATCGGTTGCCCCGGCTTGTATGGATTCTGCGCGGCGGGCACGCTCATCAGTTGATTCAGGTCGCGCGCGTCGGTTAAATGCGTCCCCTTGCTGCCCACGTAGGCGAGGGTCGCCACGAAGTTCTTCGACGCCTCGAACTGGTAGCTCAGGTTCCACTGTTGTACGTAAGGCCACCGCGCCACTGTTTGAATGTTCGCCGGTGGCTCGTTGTTCACCGAGAATGGCAGAAGCACTCCGCCTCCCGCGCCGCCTCCGATGCACTCATATCCGGTGCTGGTCGAACACGTTACGCCATTCGGCGCGACGTTCGGCTGGCTCGCCGTCAGCACCCGCGGTGGCGTGCCTTCGAGCGACTCGGCATTGGCTTCATTTCCATTCCCGTACTCGAAGAAAATTCCATAACCGCCTCGAATCGCGGACTTGCCATTTCCCTTCGGATCGAAAGCAAATCCAATGCGCGGGCCGGGGTTGAAGAGATGCCCCTTTACGCAACCCGGAAAGTTAGTACCGGCCACCGTCGCCGCCGGGAAAGAAGCCAGAACCCCGGCAGGCACCGAACCGTTCCCGCCCTTGGCGCCGCATTGCACGATGCCCACGAACGGATTCGCGGTCGCGCTGGGAATCAGCGCTCCCGGCACTCCAGTGATGCTTCCGTCGGTGTCAATGGACGGAGCGTTGGCCGCTCCCGCAGCGTATACGCTGGGCTCAAAGTTAAAGGATTGCCGCGTCTTGTCGCGGTTGGTCTGGAACATGCTCACCCGCAGGCCCAGATTCAGTGTCAAGCGCTTGGTGACGTGCCAGTCGTCCTGGAAATACGGCTCAAAGATCTTATAACGGTAGTAATACTTCACAATTGCGCTGGTCTGCGCGTACGACGCGATCCTCCCGGTCAGGAAGTCGGCAAAGGAATTCCCGGTGGAGATGACGCTGTTATTTTCGTCAAAAGTCAGTAGTCCGCCCAGTCCCACCGACGTCGGCGCGCTCTGTTCGTTCTTTTGGATGGCGATCAGCTCCGCTCCAAACTGCAAATTGTGGTTGCCGATGATTTTCGTCACCGTGTCCCGGTAACCGTAGGTCGGGTTGGCGTTGATCCAGGGCATGAAGCCGGGATTCACCGTAAACCCTCCGCCATAAGCCGCTCCGCTGGCCAACGCTACCGCCGGAAGCTGCTCCAGCGCCGCTCCTCCCGCTCCAGTATTGAAAAGGCTGGTCATCGTAAATCCAGCAGGCACCTGAAACGCGCCGGAATTGACCAGGCTCAAGTGGTCGGCTGAATAGCTGAAAACAAATTCGTTCAGCAGGGTTGGCGTAATCGTGGCGGTCAGGTGCGTCACGAAACTCGTACCCGGCGTTCCAATGTTTGTCTGAATGGTCGGGAACGGATTGCCGACGAAGCTTACCGTTGGGTCCACGCTGGTGTAGGTGTCGTGGATATATCTCCCCATCAGACGGAATTTCGAGCCCAAGTTCTGATCCACGCGGATCAGTTCCTGCCGCCAGGTAAGGGGCTCCGTAACGGAACCGATAAAGAAAGAGTTGGCCCCGTTGTCAAGGGTGGGAGTAGGGATCAGCGCGGTCAGCATGGCCTGCGCGTTGGGGTCGATGGGGACGTTGTTGCCAGGAAATGGCAGCCCGGTGCTTCGGTCAACAGGGCACTCCAGGCCGGGGCAAACATCGTTGAAATTGCCACCTCGTTCGGCGCTGGAAGGCACTTGCTGGTTGAAGGAGAAGGGGTTGCGCTCGCGGCGCCATTCCTGCGACCAAAAAAAGAAGGTCTTATCTTTGTTGCTGTTGTAATGGTGCGGGATATAAACGGGTCCGCCGATGGTATAACCAAAGTCGTGCTTCTTGTAGGAAGGCCGAGGATTGCCAGCGGCGTTGTTGAAAAAGTCGTTGGCGTTGAATGCCTCATTGCGAAGGAATTCGTAAGCGTCTCCATGGAAGGTTTTGGTACCGGACTTGGTGATGACTTCGATGTTCCCGGAACCGTTTCTGCCGTACACCGCGCTGTAGTTTGAGGTTTGCACGCGGAACTCAGCAATGGCATCCACGCTGGGAAAGACATCCAGCGTGTTGTTGGAGCCGGTGTCCATGTTATTGGCGCCATCAATCTGCCAGTTGTTGTACTCGCCGCGCCCGCCGTTGATGCTGTATGAAATGTTTCCGTTGAGGCCGACTTCGCTCTCATCCTGGCCGGTTTGATTGCTCACGCCCGGGACCAGCGTGACGAGTTGGGTGAAGTTGCGGCCGTTCAATTCCAGTTGGCTGATTTCTTTGCCGGTGACGACACCGGAGAGCTCGGACGATTGAGTCTCAACCTGAGCAACGTTCTCTCCTTCGACGACTATGCTCTCCGTCGTCTCGCCAACTTGCAGCGTCACGTCCACACGCGCTTTCTCTGCCACCCGCACGATAACTTTCTTAACTTGGAAGGCTTTGAATCCCTTCGCGGTCACCCTGAGGTCATAGGCTCCGGGAGGCAGCGCGCCAGCCAGATAGTCACCATCGGCGTTGGTCGTGGTGGTGCGCGTCACGCCGATGGTCGCGCTGCTGGCAGTCACTTCGGCGTCGGGAACGACCGCACCCGAAGAGTCGCGGACGGTGCCGGTAACCGAACCGGCGTCCTGCGCATGCGCCGCGAATGGGACGAATAGCAGTATAGACAGTGCGCCAACAAGGCAGCGCGCGAATCCCGACATGCCCCTGAGAATAAATACAGAATTAGTGTTTTGTTTCATACGGGTACGCTCCGATAGGATTTTGAAATTGGGCAAAGAACGGAAGATGAAAGCGCGCCAATCGAGTCCTTGGCAATTAGCCGTGCGCCTGCTGTCTGCAGATGGTCCCGCATCGCACACACGCCCTCACCACTCGACGATCCCAGCGGCACCAAATCAGCTTATTAAAACGAATTAATAGTGCATTTCGGCTCCGGTGTCAAGCGCGGAGTGGATTTGTATTTATCGGTCGTCGACGCTGGGCTGCTAGGCCCTTGAAATGGCCGCGAGCGTACCGGACACTACAAGCAAATGATATTCCGTCTTCCACTCGCGATAATGCTTCTGGGTATTTTGCAGAGTCCGGTACCGAGCCATGCCTCGAAACTTCAGGAAGCTGAGGATTTGCGAGTGCTGTATTCGCAAGGGCAGACTGCGCTGCAGAACGGCGACCTGGAGGTAGCCGAGCATGCTTTTCGTAAGGTGATCGCAATAGACCCGAGTGTCGCCGGGGCGTATTCGAATCTCGGGGTGATCGCCATGCGCCGCAAAGATTGGGACCACGCTTTGAGTCTGTTGCAAACCGCAGCTAGGCTGGCGCCAAACGTCAGTGGTGTGCGGCTGAACATAGGCCTCCTCTATTACAGCCAGGGCGACTACGCTGCGGCAATTCCTGCGCTGTCTGCGGTCCTGCATGATCAGCCCGATTCCGAGCAGGCGCGATACCTGCTGGGCCTTTGCGAATTATTTATTCAGGATTACAGCAAAGCTGCCGCCACGCTCGAGCCTCTCTGGCTGAAGAAATCAACTGACTTCGTCTATCTCTATGTCCTCAGCGTGACAGCAGACGCTGCAGGTCAGAAAGCGTTGGAGGAAAAGGCTCTGACTCGCCTCGTCGAGATCGGAGGGGATAGTGCTGAGTTCCATTTGTTACTGGGCAAGGCCTATCTCAACCGGCAGGAAACAGAAAATGCGATCAAGGAGCTTGAGCACGCGGCGAGTACAAATCCAAATCTTCCGTTTGTGCACTTTAACCTAGGAATAGGATACGCGCGCAGCGGGAATAAGGACCGTGCGGAAGAGGAGTTTCGTCGCGATATAGCTATCGAACCGGACGTGCCCGACACATACGAACTACTTGGGGAACTCTACCTGCGGGCGGGAAAGGACAATGAGGCGGAAACGTCCTTCAAAGAAGCGTTGCGTCGCAGCCCAAGGATGGCGGGTTCCTATTTCGGTATCGCAAAGGTTTACCTTCATCAAGGTAATTACGAGAAAGCTCTTAAAGAGACCGATGAGGCGCTGCGCTTCGCGCCGGAGAACCGAAGCGCGCATTATTTGCGTGGACAACTCCTCAGCAAGCTTTCGCGTAAAGAGGAAGCACAGAGCGAATTTGCAAAAGTGAACAAAATGGATAATTCCAGATATATTAGCGAGGTAGAGTCTTTCCGCGACGGACGTGTGCCGAATCCCGAGCTGACTCAACAGCCTCCACCATGAACCGCTGAGTGGTAGAAGCAAACCTACAGAGGTGGCGGCTGCCATGCGCCGCGCGCGGCTTCGAGTTGTTCCGCGACGGCGAGTACAAGCTCGTCTTCGAACGGACGTCCGATCAATTGGACGCCGATTGGCAAGCCTTCGGGCGACTGTCCCATCGGAATGCTGACTCCCGGAAAGCCTGCCAAATTCAGCCACTGAGAATGGCGCATCGTGTTTCGGTAACCCGTGCGCGGGTTCCAGTTGCCTTCTCCGTGACGAAACGCGGGAGCAGCGCATACCGGCGACAAAAGGATTGGAGTATCGCTCATCGTGTCCAGAATGTGGGCTCGCTCGCGGTCGCGCGCTGTACACATTTCTACGAAGCGCGTCATTGTCATCGGGGTCAGAGGGGGCATGGGCGGCTCGCGTGAAGAACGCACGGCTTGTAGGTAATCGCGAAATACCGGACTAAGTAAGTCTTCGCAGCCGCGAATTTCTTCCTGAAAGAGTTCGCCGATTACGGTGCCGAAGAAAAACCACCAGAGATCAAGCACGCGTTGCAAATTATTCAGACGGAATGGTTCCAGGATAAATCCTCGATAGGCAAGAAGCTGAGCAGCTCTTCTTACGGCGAATTGCGTTTCGGGTGTGACCGCTCCTAGTCCATTGCCCTCTAGAATTCCGATTCGAATATTTTCGCAATGCAATGATGTGTCGTCGAAAGCGCGCTCGGGAATGGTCAGCGCATCGCCCGCGTCGGGTCCGCGCAGTGCTTCGAACAGAACTTTTAGGTCGGCAATGGTGCGAGCCATTGGACCGACCACGCCTAGCCATCCGAACGCGCTGTTACCAGCCGGATAATGCCCGTTCGAAGAAATGCGCCCCGGCGTCGGCTTCAGTCCGCAGATGCCGCAGAAATGAGCCGGAACGCGAATTGAGCCGCCGCCATCGCTGCCAACTCCGCCCGCAGAACATCCTGACGCAATGGCCGCTGCTTCGCCGCCGCTCGATCCGCCCGCAGAATATTCCCCGTTCCATGGATTGCTCGTTTTTCCGATGAGCAAGTTATCCGTTTCGTACGCCATCAGAAACTCCGGCGTATTCGTATTGCCCAGCAAAATTGCACCGGCTCTGCGCAGGCGTTGAACAAGGACCGCGTCGTTGCTCGGATTGTAATTTTTGCGCAGCAGCGATCCCGCCGTGCACGGCCAGCCCGTCACGTCGATGCAGCTCTTCATCGTTAGCGGTACACCGTGCAACGCGCCTAGCGATTCGCCCCGCATCAACGCGATTTCCGCGGCTCGCGCCTGCTCGCGAGCGCCGCCTTCATCAACGTGAACGAACGCATTCAGTTTCGGTTGCAATGCGGTGATGCGCGCTAAGTGTTGATCTACGACTGCACACGGGGAAGTCGTCCGGGCTTTGATTTTCTCCGCGAGTTCGATGAGAGGCAAATAGTGAAGAGCGGTCATTTTTTCTATTCGAGACTAAGAGCGGAGACAGGGAGCGTCAAGGGCTGCCCGGCCAATGCCCACGAAAGCCGTTGACGACTATGAGGAAGGCCGCGAGAATTGGGTGGGCTCGCGCTGCACTATACGGCCGTTTTTCATCGCCCAAGACTGGAAAACTTCTGGAAAACTTCGTCACCATGCGAAAGCGCATTCGCTCTGCGTACCCGTTTGCGGCATTGATTGCGGTGGTGCTTGGGATTGTGCTGCCGCTTAGCGGCATGTTCGCAGCCAGAAAAACGCGCATGACTTTTTCGACCTTATCCAAATCCAACGCCGCCGCTCCCGATCGAGATAACTCCGAAGCCGCGCGGCTGAACAGCATCGGCGTCGCGTACATGAACCAGCAGAAATTCGCCGACGCGCAAAAGCAGTTTGAAGGCGCCCTCAAAGCGCAGCCGGATTACGCGCTGGCGAAATTGAATCTCGGCGTATCTCTGTTGAGCCAACAAAAATCCGAGGACGCCAAAAAAGCTTTGCTGGAGGCGTCCGAACAGCTGCCTCGCGATCCTTACGCCTGGTACAACCTCGGACTGGTTTACAAAGATGTGGGTGATCAGGAAAAAGCGATCGCCGCGTTTCAACGCGTGACCGAGATCGCTCCATCCGAGCCGGATGCGTTTTATTTTATCGGCTATCTGAATACGCAACTGCAGAAGTTCGACGCCGCGATAGCTGCGTTTCAGTCCGCACTTGTAGTGTTTCCATTTCATGCTTCCGCAGAATTCGGTCTGGCGCGGGCTTATCAGCGCAAAGGCGATACGGAAAATGCGCGCCAGCATTTGCAAAAATTTCAGAAGATCACTGCGCAGCATTTGGGCGTTCCATTCGGGGCAGGCTACGGCGACCAGGGGAAATTTTCGCTGGCGGAATATTCGAAGAACGGTTTGCTGAAAGCTTCCGCGGCGATTGCGGTTAACTACGTCGCGCAAACTCTGGCTGCGGCGGCGAGTTCGGGCGCTTGTTTCTTCGATTACGACGGCGACGGCAAGCCCGACCTGCTGTTTGTAAGTGCTAACGAAACGGGCGCGCTTCAACTTCTTCACAACGCGGGGGGCGGAAAATTCGAAGACAAGACCAGCGGCTCGGGCATAGCTCTGACCGGAAGCGGACTCGGATGCGCCGCAGGCGATTTCGACAATGACGGCAAGACGGATTTTGCCGTCTGCATGAGCGATGGCGTGCATCTTTTTCACAACGATGGCGCGGGCAAGTTTACGGACGTCACCAAGACGGTCGGCATTAAGCCGGAAAAAGGCTGCGTGGGATTGACCTTCGTTGACTACGACCACGATGGGGATCTCGATCTTTACGTCACCGCTAAACCGGGGGGCGATGCGCACAACGTTATGTGGCGCAACAATGGCAACAGCACGTTCACCGATGTTTCCGCCGAGACCGCACTGGGCACGGAAGCCACGGGCGCTGGCGTCGTCACATCCGATTTCAACAACGACCGCGCGATCGATTTTGTTTTAGCAGGAGGCGCGAAGGGCGCATCCATTTTGCTTAATCCGCGCGAAGGTCAATTCAAAGCGCTTGCCGGAATTGATTTTGCGAAAGAGGGTTTGCCGGCGGCAGTGGGTGTTGTGTCCTTCGATTTCGATAAGGACGGCTGGATGGACCTTGCTTTCACTCATGCCGGTGCGCCGGGAATCAGTTTGTGGAGCAATAAAGAAGGCAAAGGCCTTGAGCGGGTTGCGCTGCCTGATCTGAATTGGAAGAGTGGGGCGGGAATCGCTGCGGTCGATTTCGATAACGATGGCTGGATTGATCTCGTCGCTGTCGGCGAGGGCGCCAACGGTGGCGAAATTCGTTTGCTGCGAAATCTAGGCGCAGGGAATTGGGCCGACGCTACGAAAGACGCCGGGCTGGACTCCGTGAAACTGTCGAAGCCGATCTCGATTGTTGCCGCTGACGTTGTAGGCACCGGTGGCGTCGATTTATTGGTCACGCAATCTGATGCAGCTCCGTTTCTGCTGAAAAATCATGGGGCCGAGAAAAATGGCTGGATGCAGATTGATTTGAAAGCGCTCAACGACAACAAGAGCGCGATCGGAACGAAAGTGGAAGTTTTCGCCGGTGCGCTTTATCAAAAATGGGAAGTGCTTGGAGCTTCGGGCTACCTTGGCCAGAGCGCTTTGCCCATTCACGTTGGCCTGGGCAGCGAAAAAGGAGCGGACGTGGTCCGACTGTTGTGGCCCACCGGCGTACCGCAAGATGAGATTCGGCTCGACGGCCGCAAAACGCAAACCGTCGCCGAGCTCGATCGTCGCGGCAGTTCCTGCCCGGTTCTTTTTTCCTGGAATGGCAAGGAATTCGAATTTATTGCAGACATGATTGGCTCCGGCGTCGTCGGCCACTGGGTCGCGCCAGGCCAGCGCGACGTTCCCGATCCAACCGAATACCTGAAAGTTTCCGGAAAAAGTTTGCAGCAGCACGCCGGCAAGTTCAGTTTCCGCTTCCTTGAGCCTATGGAAGAAACCGTGTACCTCGATCAAGTGAAGCTGCTGGCAATCGATCATCCAGCGCGCTTCGACGTTTATCCCGACGAACGATTTGCCAGCAATCCGCCGTTTCCGGAATTTGGCGTAGTGCCCAGCCGCAATGCGCATCCGCCGGTTGGCGCGTGGGACGATCGTGGAAACGATGTCTTGCCGCTTCTCGCCAAACGTGATCGCAAATATGTCACCAGCTTCGATGAATTGTCTTTTGCAGGCTTCGCGAAATTGCACTGGATCGAACTCGACCTCGGCGACTGGAATCCCGGCCTGCCGCTGCGGTTAATCGCCGACGGCTACACCGATTATTTCACGGCGACTTCTATGTACGCCGCCGACCAGGCCGGAATCAAAGTGATTCCGCCGTACGTCGAAGCGCAGGACGCGCAAGGCAAGTGGGTCCGTGTTATCGATGACATGGGTTTCCCCGCTGGCCTCGAACGCACCATGATTGCCGATCTCACTGGGAAAATTCCTGCCGGGACGCGCCGAATTCGCATCGTAAATAATCTAAAAATTTATTGGGACGCGATTCGCGTTGACCAGACCCCCGAGCAGCCCAGCGTGCACGTCACAGAAGTTCCCTTGGCAAGCGCTTCGCTCGATTTTCTCGGCTTTCCGAAGGAGATTCGCCTGACTCCCGCGAGCGATACCATGTATTCCTATTCGAAGCGCAGCATGACCGGGCCATACGCTCGCGCGGCAGGAAATTACACCCGCTACGGCGATGTGAAGGCGTTGTTGCGCGCCGCCGACGATCATTTTGTGATTTTCAGCTCTGGCGAGGGAGTGAAGCTGGACTTCGATGCAACGTCATTGCCCGCGCTTCCCGAAGGCTGGACGCGCGATTATTTCTTCTATGCCGATGGCTTTGAAAAAGACATGGATTTCTACGCTGCGCACGCATTCACTGTCGAACCGCTGCCGAAGCACGGACTGAAGCCGTATCCGTACGCGCCTGACGCTGCTTATCCAGACGACCCATCGCACACGCAGTATGAGTTGGACTACAACACGCGCCCGCGCTCGGGAAAACTTCCCGCCGATCTGCAGTATCATTTTTCGGTTCCGAGGTGAGAATTGCCAAAGAGCACGTCAGACTAATCTCTAAATCTAACGCTTGAGATTGCCACCCGGCCGACCTAAGCTTCCGTATCTCGGCGAAGCAGGTGCTCTTCATTTAGCGGTGCGCGAGGAAGCTACGAGTACGAATTGTGATCAAGCGTCGCCAAGCTGTTCGTCGTGGGCAATCAGAAAGCAATGGTTCGCGCGCGCGGCATCGGGCCTCGCACTCTGCACATTCGCTCCCGCCTTTCTCTCAGCGCAGGCCTCTTCATCCGCGGCAAAGTGTCCACCGCAGGCGCGTATTGATTCGGTGAAAGATACTTATGGCAGCACCGTCGTCGCCGATCCCTATCGCTGGCTCGAAGATCAGCAGAGCTCCGAGACACGCACGTGGATCGAGGCTGAGCAAAAGTGCACCGACGCCGCGCTTTCCTCCGTCGCGGACCGTGCATTCCTCAGCAGCCGTCTCGGGGAATTGCTGCACAGCGATTCCTACGAAGCCCCCACCGAGCGCGGTGGCCGTTATTTCTTTCGCAAGCGCCCCGCCGGAGGGGATCTTTCGCTTCTCTACATCCGCCGAGGAGTGAATGCCCCCGAGGAAATCCTGATAGACCCTCTTCCCTGGAGCGCCGACCACTCCGCCAGTGTTTCTCTTGAAAGTGTGAGTCGCGATGGCAAATTTGTTTTTTATGGACGGCGGGACGGCGGGCAGGACCAAGTTACTCTGCGCGTTCTAGAAGTTGATTCGAAGACAACCCTCTCCGATGCGTTCCCGAACGGACAGTACTTTGGCGTTGAGCCCACGCCGGACAACAAAGCGGTTTACTATTCGCGTGTTACGCCAGATGGTCCTCGCGCCTTTTATCACCGCATGGGTGATGACCCCGCCAAAGACCCGGTAATTTTCGGCCGGAATCTCGGCAAAGACAAAATTCTGGCGCTGCAATTATCGGAGGACGGCACTTTCCTTGTTTACCTCGTCATTTATGGGTCGGGCTCCGAGCAATCCGAGATCTATGTTCAGAACGTAAAGGAAAAGGGGCCAGTGCTCACCGCTGTGAACAACGAAAAGGCGCTCTTCTTTCCGAGCTTTGCGGGAAACCGTCTGTTCATCTTTACAAATTGGAAAGCGCCGCAGTGGCGCATCGTTTCCGCCGATCTGGCTACTCCGCAACGCGAACATTGGCGGGACTTAGTTCCCGAAGGTAGTGTTCATCTCGAGGGAATCGCCGCTGCGGGCGGCAAGCTGGTCTGCCAATATACCCACGACGCATCGTCTGAGCTAAAAGTTTTTGATGCGAACGGGAAATTCGAATCCTCGATCGCTCTTCCCTCGCTCGGTTCGGTGAGTTCGCCTTCCGGGCGATGGGAAAGTTCGGAGTTTTTCTATTCGTTCGAATCGTACGATTCGGCCCCCGCCATATTTCGTTACAACGTGAAAGAAGCGAAATCGCAGGTCTGGGCCAGGAATAAAGAAGTCTTCGACGCCTCCGGCTTGGAAATAGAGCAGGTTTGGTATTCGTCCCAGGACAAGACTCGCATTCCGATGTTCCTGTTTCACAAGAAGGGTCTGAAGCTGGACGGCTCAAATCCGGTACTGCTCACTGGATACGGCGGCTTCGACGTGAGCGAAACGCCATGTTATTGGCCGCTGGCTCTCCTCTGGGTAGAGCGCGGTGGAATTTACGCTGATGCAAATCTCCGGGGCGGAGGCGAGTTCGGCGAAGCGTGGCACCACGCTGGAATGTTTGAAAAGAAGCAGACTGTATTCGATGATTTTTTTGCGGCCGCGGAATATTTGATCTCGCAAAAATACACGGCTACTTCCAAACTCGCCGTTCTGGGTGGAAGTAACGGCGGACTTCTGATGGGCGCGTCGATCACTCAGCGCCCAGAGCTTTTCCGCGCGGTAGTGTGTTCCTATCCGCTCTTGGACATGCTGCGTTACCAAAAATTTCTCGAAGGCCCCTATTGGGTATCCGAATACGGCAGCTCTGAAAACCTCGATCAATTCAAATTTCTTTATGCCTATTCCCCGTACCACCGGGTGGTGGAAGGAACGAAATATCCCGCGACGCTCTTTGTGACTGGCGACGGAGATACGCGAGTCGCTCCCCTGCACGCTCGCAAAATGGCTGCGCGGCTGCAAGCTGCCAACGGGTCGAAAAACCCGATTCTTCTCCTCTACGACACGAAATCCGGACATTCCGGTGGCCGCCCCGTCAAAAAAACCATCGAGGAGTTGACCGACATCTTGAGCTTTCTTTTCTGGCAACTTGAAGTAGCGGCCCCTTCGGGGTCCAAGGCAGATGTTGCCGGAGCGTTTAGCGACCAACCTGCACGCTGATGGGAAAGTCAAAGACGCGACAAATCAGCGTCCTGGGAATTGCGAATACTTTATGTCTCCGAAATGCGACATCAGAGACCTGTTAATCCCAATGCAGCTTCGTCCAGCCACGCTCGTGCGCGCTCTTCTGAATCGCTTCGCACAGAATTAATTCCTCGTGACCCGTCGAAAAAGTCGGGAATTTCCGTGGCGCCTTGAAATCGCCGGCGTCAAGGTAGTCGTAGTAATCGTGAAAGAGTTGCACAAACGTATCGGGATAGCCTTCAGCGTGGCCTCCAGGATACGCAGCATACCGCCGAGCAGAAGGAGCCAGCAGCGACGGGTCCTTGATCAAGATTTTATTCGCTTCGTTCCGCCGTCCAATCCACAGCGTATTCGGATCTTCGGCATTCCATCCCAGCGAGCCCTCGGTTCCATTGATCTCAAAATGGAGCTTGCACTTGCGGCCCGCGCTTACTTGCGAAACCGTAAAAACGCCCTTCGCGCCGTGGTCGAGATGCACCAGCACTGACGCGTAGTCGTCGGTTTCAATCGGCATCTCATCCGTCGGGACATCCTTGGCCGAAGAGAAGGACTCCACGTGACCACGCGGTTTGTGCCGCACCGGAACGACCGTGGCCAAATCCGCGCAAAGCTCTTCGACTTTTTGTCCAGTGATCCATTGAATTAAATCCAGCCAGTGCGTGCCGATGTCCGACACTGCGCGCAATTCGCCGCCAAGTTTCGATTCCAGCCGCCAGTTCCAGTCCGTCGGATACGTAAGCCAGTCCTGCAGGAATCCGCCATGAACCAGTTTCACTTGACCTATCGCACCCGATTCGATGAGCGCTTTCGCCTGCATACACAGCGGGTAATAGCGCAAATTATGCGCAACTCCGCCCACGCGATTCGTCTCTTTCGCCAGAGCTACCAGTGTGGCCGACTCGCGCGAGTCCATCGCCAGCGGCTTTTCGCACAGCACGTGCTTCCCGGCGCGCATTAGTTTTGCGGCTTGCTCAAAATGGACGTAATTCGGCGTACAAATATGCACCGCCGTAACTTCGGGATCGGATGCAATTTCTTCGACGCTTTTGTAAGCGCGGTCGAGTCCCAACGCTCTTGCGGCGGCCGTGCTGCGATCGCCCGAACTCACGAGCGTTCCGCGCACCGGAACCGGCAACCTTCGCAAAGCTTCAATGTGCGCCTTCCCGACAAATCCTGCCCCGATCACCGCCGCAACTTGTTTCATCACTCAACCTCTCCCTGTAAGGATATGATTTTTGCACCGCGACAGTTTACTTCAGGAGTGCTTTGCAATCGCTATTCTTCGCGAATCAATGCTTCACGCACCTGCTCTAGTTCTTTCTTCTTTTCCTTGTCCACTTCGGGGAACTGCAGGTCCAGCGCATCCAATGCGTCAATCGTCGCCGCCGCGACGGCTAGCCGCGTGAACCATTTGTTGTCCGCAGGGATCACGTACCACGGCGCTCGTTTTGTCGCGGTGTTCTGAATCATCACTTCGTATGCCTTCTGGTAATCCTTCCAGTAAGCCCGCTCCTTCACATCGTCCATCGAGAACTTCCAATTTTTTTCCGGCATTTCGAGCCGTTCGAGAAAGCGTTTTTTCTGTTCTTCCCTGGAAAGATGCAGGAAAAATTTCAGGATGATTACACCATTGCGTGCCAGATATTTTTCGAAGTTATTGATGTCCTCGTAGCGGTCCTCCCAGATATGTTTTCCACGCGTTTCTTTCGGAAGATGCTCCGCGCGCAACAACTCTTCGTGAACGCGCAGCACCAGAACTTCTTCATAATACGAGCGGTTGAAGATTCCGATTTTTCCGCGCTCGGGAACCACGTTGTGCGTTCGCCACAAATAATCGTGATTGAGCTCCCGATGCGATGGAGCCTTAAATGATGTGACATCGCAACCTTCGGGATTAATGCCGGACATCACGTGCTTGATGGCGCCGTCTTTCCCCGCCGCGTCCATGGCCTGAAAAATCAGCAGCGCGGCCCATTCATCCTGGGCATAGAGCTTCTCCTGCAAGTGGGACAGGAGCTGTACGCTCTTCTCCAGCATTTTGAGCGCTTTTTCCTTGTCCTTCATTCCGCCGGTATCTGCCGGGTTGTAATCCTTCAAGCGGAATTTTCCCCCGTTCGTGATTCGGTAAGGTTCGACGATTTGCGCCGCTTCTTTGATCAATTTTTTGATTTTCATGGCGTCACCGAGTGTAGTACGCCCTGCATTCCGTTGGAATGGCTACTTCGCTTTCCTTTCTGGCGGCTTTTCCCGAACCCAGCTACAATCCCCGCTCCACCATACTTCGACGAACTCTCATATGACCGTCCTGGCGCGCAAATTGGGCCTGCACGATTATTTTTCACTCGCCTTCGGCGCCATGATTGGCGTTGGCTGGCTGGTCCTGATGGATGATTGGCTTGGGCGCGGCGGGCCCTTCGGCGCGATGCTGGGGTTCGCAATTGGCGGGCTTCTGCTCCTTCCCATCGGCTACGTTTACGGCCAATGGGTCCAGCGTTTGCCCGATGCCGCCGGTGAGGCCGCTTATACCGCGCAAGTCTTTCCGCCGATTGTGAGCTACGTCACCGGCTGGATCATGCTTCTCGCCTATTTAATCGTGTGCCCGTGGGAAGCGGTCGCGGTAGGCAAACTTGCCGGCTACCTGATTCCATCGCTGAATTCATTTGAGATTTATCGCATCGCAGGCGAGCCAGTATTTTTGCCACGGCTCTTGCTGGGAATCATCATGACGCTATTTCTGGCCGCCTTGAACCATCGCGGCATTCGAGCCAGCGCCACATTTCAGGGTTTGGCGACGACCGCGGTTCTGGTTTTCTTCGCAATCGTGGCGATAGCAGGCGTGCTGCACGGCTCAGCCGGCAATTTTCATCCTGGGTTCTCCGCGGCGCCGCTGGTTTCTATATTGCTGGTGTTGCAAATCGTTCCGTACTTCATGACGGGATTCGAATCGGTTCCCAAAGCTGCCGAAGAAGCTCGCAAGGAATTCCGTTCGCAGGACTTTTTTCGCGCCATCGTGTTGGCGCTCTTTGTTGGCGCGGCGTTCTACCTGGTTGTGATTGCTGCCGTTTCATTTGTCGCGCCTTGGCAGACTCTGCTTGGCAAACGGTTCGCAACTGCCACCGCCTTTGGGCAAGTGATGGGATCGCAATGGCCAGTCCGTCTCATCCTCGTTGCGGCCATGTTCGGCTTATTTCAATGCTTCAACGGAAATTTCGTGGCAGCCAGCCGCCTGCTGTTTTCTTTCGGCAGGCGCGGCACCATTCCCGGTAGCTTCGCTAGGCTGCATCCGGCGTTTCAGACACCATCCATCGCCATCGCCGGTGTAACCATCGCCACCCTCGCGGGTCTCGTTCTTGGCGACTCGCTGCTCGTTCCCGTCACAGAAGTCGGCTCGATGGCCTGCGCCTCCGGCTGGTTCGCGGCGTGTATCTCGTTTTTCCTTGTGGAGACACGTGCTGGCCCCCGACTCGTCGCGGCAATCGGAGCCATCGTGGCATTGCTTCTCGTCGCCATGAAACTCATCCCGAAATTTCCCGGACACTTTTCCCAGGCCGAGTGGATCGCTCTCGTCATTTGGCTCCTCATCGGAATTGCCATGCATTTGAGCCGCCCCCGCGGTGCAAGCAAAGTTTCCTGAGCCGCTCATGTATACTTTTCAAGAGCCAATTTTCGAATATAGATGATCCCTTACCTTCACCTCGGGCCATTCAGTCTTCCAACTTTCGGCTTGATGGTTGCTACCGGCCTGCTCGTCGCTTCGTACATCCTACAGGCCGACTTTCGCCGCCGCGAAATTCGCTCCGACGCATTCCTGATCATCGGCATCGCGGGCCTGGCAGGAATCGTCGGAGCGCGCCTTTATCACGTCCTCGAATCGCCGGCCGAATTTTTTGCCAACCCGTGGCCGCAAATCATCAGCCGCTTCGGTTTTGCCTGGTTCGGGGGCTTTCTCGGTGGCTTTGCCGCACTTCTAATACTCAGTCGGCGCGAAAGAATTCCCACGCTCACGTTTTTGGACGCTTGTAGTCCCGCAGCTGCGGTTGGCTACGCCATCGGACGCATTGGCTGCCTGCTCAGCGGCGATGGTGACTACGGAATTCCCACTAATCTTCCGTGGGGCATGAGTTTCCCGATCGGCGTCGTTCCCACCACGGAAACTTGCGTGCAGCAAGGTTGGCCTGCGGACTGCCGGGTTCATCCCACGCCGCTCTATGAATTTTTCGTCTGGATGTTGATCGCTTATGTGCTGTGGAGAATAGGCGCATATGTGCTGCGCGAGAAAAAATCAGCAGGCTTGGTCTTTTGTGGCTATCTGGTTTTCACCGGCATCGCTCGCTTTCTCGTCGAAATCATTCGCCTCAACCCGCGTTCGTTCTTCGGCATGTCCAACGCCCAGGCCGCCAGCGTAGCGTCCGTTCTGCTCGGCATTGTGCTGTTTTTTGTTTTTGTCAAAAAACCCACAGAAGCCGCGGCCGCTGCCAAATAAGCAGGGCCCGTAAAAGCGGGCTGTTATTCCGAGCGTGGCGAGGAATCTCTCTTCATTCGCGCGCGTACCCAAGAAATTCTCAGATACAATATTCTATTGTTTGTAAACCACGCCTTGCTTCATCACAAACGTCACATGCTCCAGTTGCCGGATATCGGCGATCGGGTCGCCGTCCACGGCAACTAAATCTGCGAATTTCCCCGCGCGAATCGAGCCAAACTCTTCCGGCTTCCCAATCAGCGTCGCGGCATTGATGGTCGCTGCCTGAATCGCCTGCATCGGCGTCATGCCGTACTTCACCATGAACGCGAACTGATGCGCCGCGACGTCATACCGGCAAACTCCCGCGTCCGTCCCGAACGTCATCTTCACTCCGGCGCGAACTGCCTTGGTAAAATTTCGCCGCTGAATTTCCCCCAGATCGCTATCGTGCTCCAGAAAATCCGCGGGAATGTTGCCAGTTTTCCCCTCCGCCTGGATGCACTCGTCGTCGTAGATATCCATATCCAAATAAGTACCGTGCTCCTTGGCCAGGGCGATGCCCTCATCGTCGATCAACGTTGCGTGCTCCACGGAAGCGACTCCCGCCCGGATCGCATTCTTGATTCCTTGCGCTGCATGAGCGTGCGCCGCAACGCGCAAACCAAAATTGTTGGCTTCAGAAACGGCCGCCTGCAATTCCTCCAGCGTAAATTCCTGCGCGTTGGGATTGCTGCCGTGCGTGAGTACTGCGCCGGTCGAAAGAACTTTAATGTGATCCACTCCGTCGTGCACCAACAGGCGAACTTTCTGTCGCACCTCCCAGGGACTGTTCGCTTCACCGTAATTAAAATCCCAGGGAAGTTTGATATCCGGAGCAAAACCGGTCATCGCGCCCGCTCCTCCGGTAATGGTGATGTAAGCTCCAGCCACAAACATTCGCGGCCCCACGATATATCCGTGATTGATGGCATCGCGCAGCGCAATATCGTTCAGCGCGCGATACACGCCTAGGTCGCGAACAGTCGTAAATCCTGATTCCAGTGTCACGCGCGCGTTGGGAACGGACTCCAGCACGACTTGCGACGCAGTCTTTTTCAGTTGCGAAGTCGGATCCCCACCCGCATCGTGCGCGCCGTCCGCCAGATGCGTGTGGCAATCAATGAGCCCCGGCAACACGGTCTTGCCGGAAAGATCCATAATCTTGACGCCAGATGGAATCGTTAAATCGCTTCCAATCGCTGCAATCTTTTTCCCGCGGAGCAAAATAATCTGCTTTTCCAGTACGCGCCCGTTCTCCACATCGACCAGGTGCCCGGCTTTAATCGCAATAACAGGTTCCGACGCTGGCGATTGTTGCGCCGAGATCACCTGTGCGAAACCAAGGAAAAGTCCCAGCACCACAAAAATTCGAAGTTTCACATCAACCTCTTTCCGCGCATCATTTTTCTTCAATTCGTGGAAGTAATTGTGAAAATAGGGGTCGAAAAAGCCAAACCCATGCGCAGGAGGATCGCTACACCAGACCAAGCGCCAGAGGCGCGAAATAAGTTAGCCCAGCCCGTAAGGGTTGGGGCCCGGAAGAAATGAAGGAAAAGAGCGCCGTAAGCGCGGCACAAATCCTCCACTCCTGCACCGACCAAAAACGAATTCGCTAAATCATCTGCCGCAATACGTACGTCAAAATCCCACCGTTCTGGTAATACGCCACTTCTTCCGGAGTATCCACTCGCGCAACCACGGTAAATTGTTTCGCATTTCCATCGTCGCTCATCGTCGCAACATTGATGTCGATTCGCGGCGCCAGGGCGGTGACGCCGGTAATCTCGAATGTCTCTTTGCCGGTCAACCCCAGCGTCTCGCGACTTTCTCCCGTCTTGTACTGCAACGGTAGAATCCCCATTCCAACCAAATTGCTGCGATGAATCCGCTCGTAACTTTCTGCGATCACCGCGCGCACGCCCAGTAACTTCGGGCCTTTCGCAGCCCAATCCCGCGACGATCCCGATCCATACTCTTTCCCAGCTAGAACAATCAACGCTACTCCGGCCTCGCGATATTTCACCGAAGCATCATAAATGCTCATCTGTTCGCCGCCCGGCTGATAGGTCGTCCAGCCACCTTCCGTCCCAGGCGCCAGTTGATTCTTCAACCGGATATTCGCAAACGTGCCGCGCGCCATCACTTCATGATTTCCGCGGCGCGCGCCATAGGAATTAAATTCATGCGCTTTCACGCCATTCGCAATCAAATATTTTCCCGCAGGAGAATCCGCGCCAATCGATCCTGCCGGAGAAATATGGTCCGTCGTAATGCTGTCGCCAAGCACAGCCAGCACCCGTGCCCCGTGAATATCCGCCAACGGCTGAGCAGTCTTCGACATATTTTCAAAATATGGCGGCAACTTGATGTACGTGGACTTCGGGTCCCACTGGTACAAATCGCCCGCCGGCACAGACATGCCTCTCCAGTGTTCGTCGCCTTCGTATACCGCCGCGTATTGCTTCTTGTATTGCTCTTGCGTCACTGCTTGCCGCACGGTTGTTTCGACTTCCTGCGGCGTCGGCCAAATTTCGCGCAGATAAACCGGCTTTCCAGCCGAATCCGTGCCCAACGGCTCCGTCGTCAAATCCAAATCCATTCTTCCCGCCAGCGCGTACGCCACCACTAGCGGCGGCGATGCCAGATAGTTCGCGCGCACCAGTGGATGAATCCGTCCTTCAAAATTGCGGTTTCCACTTAACACTGCCACTGCAACCATATTATTTTCTTTGATCGCCGCACCGATGGCTTCCGGCAACGGACCGCTATTCCCGATGCAAGTCGTGCAGCCGTAGCCCACCAGATTGAATTTCAATTTGTCCAGATATTGCGTCAATCCGGCCTTCAACAAATAGTCCGTAACCACTTTCGAGCCCGGCGCCAGGCTGGTCTTCACCCACGGTTTCACCTGCAAACCGCGTTCGACCGCTTTCTTCGCCAGCAATCCCGCGCCCAGCATCAGCGAAGGGTTCGAAGTGTTGGTGCAACTGGTAATCGCCGCAATCACTACCGCGCCGCTCGACAATTCGAACGAATCGCCGTTGCTCCGCACCTGCGCGAGCTTTGCCGGGGAGCCTTCCACAACTTTCGTGAACGAATTTTTCGCCGCATGCAGCGCCACGCGGTCCTGCGGACGCTTTGGTCCCGCCAGTGTCGGCTCCACCGTTCCCAAGTCGAGCGACAATGTGTCCGAAAAAGCCGGGTCGGCGGTTTCGTCCGTGCGAAACAATCCTTGTTCCTTGCAGTACGCCTCCACCAGCGCAATCTGTTCGTGCGGACGCGCCGTGAATTGCAGATACGCCAGCGTCTCGGCGTCCACGGGAAAAAATCCCATCGTCGCGCCATATTCCGGCGCCATGTTGGCGATCGTCGCGCGGTCTGGCACGCTTAGCGTTGAAAGTCCGCTGCCGTAAAATTCCACAAACTTTCCGACTACGCCTTTTTTCCGCAACATTTCCGTCACCGTCAACACCAGGTCCGTCGCGGTCGTCCCCTCCGGCAATTTTCCATGCAGCTTGAATCCCACCACCGCCGGAACCAGCATCGAACTCGGCTGTCCCAGCATCGCCGCTTCCGCTTCAATTCCGCCCACGCCCCAGCCGAACACTCCGAGCGCGTTCACCATCGTGGTATGCGAATCCGTTCCCACCAGCGAATCGGGATACGCTTCGAACCGGCTGCCCGACGGCACCGTGCAAACCACTCGCGCCAGATATTCCAAATTCACTTGATGGCAGATCCCCGTTTCCGGCGGCACCACTTTAAAATTCTGAAACGCCGTTTGTCCCCAGCGCAAAAATGCGTAGCGCTCTCCGTTGCGCTGAAATTCCATTTGCGCGTTCAACCCGAACGCGTCCACATTGCCGAACGCGTCCACCTGCACCGAATGATCGATCACCAACTCAGCAGGGAACAGCGGATTGATTCGCTTGGGATTTCCCCCCATTTTCTTGACAGCTTCGCGCATCGCTGCCAAATCCACCACCGCGGGCACGCCGGTAAAATCCTGCAGCAGAACGCGCGCAGGCATGAACGCGATCTCTTTTTCCGCGCATACCGGTTTCCACGAAGCCAGCGCCTTGATGTCTTCGGCGTGCACAAATCGGCCATCTTCGTTGCGCAGCAAATTCTCCAGCAAAATGCGCAGCGAAAACGGTAAATGCGACGTATCCGCCTGCAAACGCCGTTCCAGATGCTCCAATCGGTGAATGTCAAAAGACTGCGCGCCCACATTCAATTTGTCGCGCGTCCCAAAAGAATTTGCAGCGGAAATGGCCATATCGCGTTCCTTTCGTGCGCCCAGAACTCACTATGATAACCGACTTCGCAGCAGCGCGCCCGCGCTCGCGATTTCGTTTTCTCCTAAAGTCTCAATTTGGCCACAATCAGGCATGCCGTCATTCCGAGTGCAGCGAGGAATCTCTCCTTGTTTTTTCAAGCTTTAGCGCCGCGCGCTATACTGTCATTGCCGTGAAAATTCTTCTCCTCGGAACCTACGAATTGGGCCGCCAGCCGTTTGGCTTGGCTTCCCCCGCCGCGTGGTTGCGGAAACGCGGGCATTCCGTGAACTGCTTCGATCTTTCCCGCCAATCGCTCGATGAATCCGCGTTACGCGAAGCCGCGCTGATCGTTTTTTACCTGCCGATGCACACCGCCACGCGCATCGCCTTGCAATGGCTTGCTACGATCCGCAAACAAAATCCCACAGCACATCTCTGCGGCTGCGGTCTCTACGCTCCGCTCAACGAAACTCATCTGCGCTCTGCCGGATTTTCAACCATCCTCGGCCCAGAATTCGAAGCCGAACTTTCACAGCTCGCCGATGCGCTTACATCCCGTACTTCGATTGCTAAGGCGTCCGAGTCCGAGCCTGCTGAGGGACGTCTGCCGCGTCTTCCATTCGAAATTCCTTACCGCGCCGGGCTACCCGCTCTAAAAAAATACGCTCACGTGGTTTTACCAGACGGAGCACACCGCACCGCCGGCTATACCGAAGCGTCTCGTGGCTGCAAACATCTCTGCCGTCATTGCCCCATCGTTCCGGTTTATCGAGGACAATTTCGCGTTGTCCCTCTCGATGTTGTTCTCGCCGACATTCGTCAACAGGTCGAAGCAGGCGCGCAACACATTACCTTCGGCGATCCAGATTTTTTCAACGGCATCACCCATGCCACTCGCATCGTGCAAGCTCTTCACACTAAACATCCGAATCTCACCTACGACGTAACGATAAAAGTCGAGCATCTGCTCCGTCACTCGGACGCTTTGCCAAATCTCGCACGCACCGGTTGCCTGTTCGTCACCAGCGCAGTCGAATCGCTCGATGACGAAGTGCTCCTCAAACTGGAAAAGGGCCACACCCGCTGCGATTTCCTCCGCACACTCGAACTCTGTCGCGACGCCGGCCTCACGCTGCAACCAACTTTCGTTTCGTTCACTCCCTGGACCACGCGCGAAAATTATTTCAACCTGCTTGAGACCATTGCCGACCACGATCTCATCTCATCGGTCCCACCCATTCAGCTCGCGATTCGCCTGCTGATTCCATCGCGCTCGCGTCTTCTAGAACTGCCGGATATCGCATCGCTGGTCGGCGATTTCGATTCCGAAAAACTTATCTATCCGTGGCGTCACTGCGATCCCGCGATGGACGCGCTCGCTGAAAATGTTTCTCTAATCGTCGCCGAAGCCGAAAAGAAAAGGGAATCGCGCTTCGAAACCTTCGAGCTTATTTGGGAAGCCGCCGCAAAGTTACAAGAAACTTTTCCAGCCCCGTTCACCGCGATCGTCCAGCAGCGGCCCACTCCCCATCTCAGCGAACCTTGGTATTGTTGAGCGGAGCCCACCGGGGACCAGTTGGTCCCGATCCAGAAGTTCGGCGAAAGCATCGAATCCAGCGAAGGATTTGTGTGAAAATCCTTTTCCGTCATTCCGAGCCTGCCTGCCGGAGGCAGGCGAGCGCGGAATCTCTCTTCGCACTATCCATCTAGGCGGAATTAGCCTGCGCGCAGCGCCGAATGTAAACGCGAACCAATGCCCACAGCACAAACAAAAACCGTCGCACTCTTCGCTTCCAAGCTCGGCTATCAAACCCGCAGCTTCGAATCAGCCGCGCGCAGACTCAACGTGCAACTCGCCTACGTCACCGACCGCTGCCACGAACTCACCGACCCCTGGAACGACAACGCCATTGCCGCGCGTTTCGCGAATCCAGAGGAAGCCGCCGCTACAGCCATGCAATCCCTTCGCCAGAAATCCCCCGACGCCATTCTCGCTTTGGGTGATGCGCCCGCCGTAGCCGCCGCCTACGCCGCCCGCGGCTTAGGACTCGTCGCGAATCATCCCGCCGCCGCTGAAGCCTGCACCAACAAATTCCGCATGCGCGAAGTCCTGCGCGACGCCGGACTTTTCGATGCTCCCACCAATTTTTGGTTCCGTCGTATTCCGCTCTCGCCCGAACCGGAGTCCGCTCTTCTGGGCATTCAGTTTCCTTGCGTTGTAAAGCCTTTGTCGCTCTCTGCAAGCCAGGGCGTCATGCGCGCCAATAACCGGGACGAATTTCGTGCAGCCGCGCGCCGTCTCTCCCGTCTTCTCGAACGCCCCGATCTGCAAATGAAAAGCCCGTCGTCCCCTCGCGAAGCTCTCGTCGAAGAATACGTTCCCGGCGTAGAAGTCGCCGTCGAAGGCATTCTCATCGCGGGCGAACTCAAACTTCTCGCCATTTTCGACAAGCCCGATCCTCTGGAAGGTCCCTTCTTTGAAGAGTCGATCTACGTCACGCCGTCGCATTTCTCGGCAGCACAACAATCCGCAATACGCGATCGCGCCATTCAAGCAATCCGCGCCATCGGTCTGACGCACGGCCCAGTCCACGCCGAATTTCGCATCAACGAGCGCGGCGTCTGGCCCATCGAAGTCGCTGCGCGCCCCATAGGCGGCATGTGCGCCGCTTCTCTGTCTTTCGTTTCTTCTCAGCATTGCCCCGAGCCGGATTCGCAAAACAATTCCCATGCTTCTGTGGTTTCGTCCAGCGAGTCGGATCCAAGCCTCTCTGCGCCCATTAGCCTGGAAGAAGTAATCCTTCGCCACACGATCGGCGAAAATATTTACCACTGGCAGCGTGAATCCGCCGCCTCCGGTGTAATGATGATTCCAGTTCCCGGCAGCGGCATCCTCGAAAACGTCACTGGGATAGACCAAGCCAAACGCGTCCAGCACATCATGAGCGTACAAATTACCGCGCGCCTCCACGACGAAATCCTCGCCTGGCCCGAAGGCTCCTCTTATTTAGGTTTTATTTTTGCAAAAGCAGAAAGTCCGGCCGCCGCCGAGCACGCCCTACGCCAAGCCCACTCCAAGTTGCATTTCCAAATCCAGCCAACTCTCCCCGTCGAGCATCCAGTAACTGGAAAAGTCTTCGACCCGCGAAACTCGCTCTTATGAGCGTCGCCACGCTGAGTTTCCGAACTTGGCGGCGGGTTGCCGCCGCTCTGCTGTCCTTAAGTTTTAACTTTAAACTTTAGACTTTGAACTGCCTTTTATCCCTTCGCCTTCGGCGCCACATACCCCTCCGGCAATTTCGCGCCCTCGCCAAAAAAGAACTGCTCCAGCTGCTCTTCCATAATCTTCTGTGAATTCGGATCCAGCGGATTCAACCGGTATTCGTTCATAATCATCTTCGAATGTTCGATCCACAATTTCCACGCGTCCTTCGAAACATTCTCGTACACGCGCTTCCCCAACTCCCCGCGCCACGGCACCCGGTCCAGCCCCGGCAAATCCTTGTCAAACTTTACGCAATGCACGATACGCGTTCCAGCCGCAACCGGTTGCGTCGAAGGCTTTTCCGGTTCGCACGAATCATTCGCCACAGCTTCCTCCCATACTTCACTCGAACCTTAACCTTACTTCATCTGCTTCCAAATTCCCAGATGACTTGCGGCAAAATGGTGACTCGGTTTCGGCTAGGTCCGCTGATCAACGACCGATAAGCCTGAGCGAATCCGTTATGATGAGGCCGTGGCATGAAAACCTCTGACACTAAAGTGCTCCGGCTAATCTCGATCTTCAAGCTGCTCAAGGCGGCACTTCTGATCGCTGTTTGTGCCGGCGCTCTGCGGCTCGTTCATACAGATGTAACGACCCTCGTGGAAAAGTGGGTTGCAAGGTTCGGCCTGAATCCGGGCAGCCGTTATGTTGGTCACGTCATTCTCGAAGCGGCCTCCCTTACTCCGAATAGGATCAAGGATCTCGCAGCCGGCAGCTTTCTTTACGCGGCGCTCTTCCTGACTGAGGGAATCGGACTCTGGCTGGCGAAGCATTGGGCCGTTTGGTTCAGCACAATCATCACCAGCTCGCTCGTTCCTTTGGAAGTCCGCGAAATATACAGGCATGCAAGTTCGGCAAAAGTCTTGGTGCTCGTGATCAATATTGCAGTAGTGGGATTCCTTATCTATCGCATCCGGAGCCAACGCACTAATAAGTAGTACGACGGCCTTTCGCGCCAGCAAAGCTTGCGGTCCAGCCTGCAGCCAATTCGCCAGCTGTTCCCCAACTGAAGTAGAATCCTTCCGGCTTTCTTCGCGATTCCTCTCGAAAGGAAATCTTCCGTGCCAGGCATCACCACAATCTTCTGGGACATCGGCGGCGTTATCCTTACCAACGGCTGGGATCGCAACTCCCGCAAAGCCGCCTGCGAAGCATTCGAAATCGACTGGGAAGAATTCCAGGACCGACACGACCTAAGCTTCCCCGCATTCGACGCCGGACAGATCACAATCAACGAATATCTCGACCGCACGCTTTTCTATCGCCCCAGAAAATTTTCCCGCGAAGAATTTACCGCCTTCATGTTCACGCAATCCAAGGAGTATCCTGGCTCCCGCGCCATTCTCGACGCCGTCGTGCAAACCAAAAAATATTTCGTCGGCGCCATCAATAACGAACCTCTCGAACTAAATCAATTCCGCATTGAAGCTTTCAACCTTCGCAGAAGCTTCCAGGTTTTCTTCAGCTCCTGCTACGTTCACTCGCGCAAACCGGAAGCAGGCATCTTCAAAATCGCCCTCGCCGTTACCCAGCGCCAGCCCGAAGAATGCATTTTCGTTGACGATCGTCCCCTCAACCTCGAAAGCCCACGCCGCCTCGGCTTTTCCGTTATCCACTATCAGTCCCCAGAGCAGTTGCGAACCGACCTGCGAAATCTTCGGGTTGAGGTATAGTTTTTCGAGGCAGAAGTTCCCCACGAAACATCGAATGGGGAGGGCACGGCTTCGGCCGTGCTGCTGAGCGCAGCAAATTCAGGGGTTTTAAACCCTGAGGTCACAGCGTAATTGTTCACGGCATCGAGGAGAATGCATGGCTGCAGAGTCCATCTCAACCAATCCCAGTTACGGCGGCGCCAGCGATCCTTGCGCCATAGTCCTTTTCGGCGCGTCCGGCGATCTCGCCAAGCGCAAAGTAATTCCAGCGATGTTCGATCTCGCCGCGCACAATTCTCTCGGCGCGCGTTACGCCATCATCGGATTTGCGCGTACTCCGATGAACGATGACAGTTTTCGTTCCACCACCAGCGAAGCCGCCAAAACCATGTCGGACATCGGTCCCGTCGATCCCGCTAAGTGGAACGACTTTTCTTGCAACCTTTTTTATTGTGCCGGCGATTACAAGGACCAGAACGCCTACGCGCAACTTGCTAAGCGACTCGCGGAAATTGACGCGCAAAAAAATCTTGGCGGCAATCGCCTTTTTTACCTTTCCACTCCGCCTGAAATTTATCCCGACATCGTCGAACAACTCGGCCGCGCCGGTTTATCCCGCCCCACGAGCGCAAAATCCTGGGTACGCATCATCATTGAAAAACCTTTCGGCCGCGACCTCGCCTCCGCTCACGAACTCAACCAGATCGTTCACAATGTTTTCGAAGAGCACCAGGTCTACCGCATAGACCACTACCTCGGCAAAGACACGGTACAAAATCTTCTCGTCTTCCGCTTCGGCAACGGCATCTTCGAACCGCTCTGGAACCGCAATTATGTGGACAACGTGCAAATCACCGCCGCTGAAACGCTCGGCGTCGAACGTCGCGGCGGCTTTTACGAGACTGCCGGCGCGCTCCGCGACATGATCCAGAGCCACGTTCTGCAACTTACGTCGCTTGTCGCCGTCGAACCTCCCGCTTCCTTCGACGCTACTGCCGTGCGCAACGAAAAACTAAAAGTCCTCCAGTCTATTCGCCCTTTCGATCTCGAAATGGTCGCGCAATCCGTAGTCCGCGGCCAATACGCGCAGGGAACTGTCGGCGGCAAGCCCGTCCCCGGCTATCGCGAAGAACAAAACGTCAGCCCGCAATCGCGCACCGAAACATTTGTCGCCGCGAAACTGCTCATTGATAACTGGCGCTGGGCCAATGTTCCGTTTTATCTACGTACCGGCAAACGCCTCGCCAAACGCACCACCGAAATCGTTATCCAATTCAAGGGCGCTCCTCATGTGGTTTTTCGCGGCCGCGAAGCCGAAGCCAACCGCCTCATTCTTAACATCCAACCCGATGAAGGTATCTCGATTTCCTTCGGCGCCAAGCGCCCGGGCACCGAAATGAGCATCGGCAACGTCAACATGAGCTTCAGCTACCGTGAAGGCTTTGGCGATTCTTCACGCAGCGCGTACGCTACCCTCGTTAACGACTGCCTGCGCGGCGACGCCACTCTTTTCGATCGCGGCGATAGCGTCGAAGCCGCATGGTCTCTAGTCGATCCGATTCTCG
>WNFO01000118.1_pt1 | contig 51917 bp, 46 predicted proteins | sample 5400251 | NCBI WGS metagenome assembly WNFO01 (sample SAMN13153354, study PRJNA577476) | soil metagenome | isolation source: 100 cm saprolite under Madrone tree | place: USA:California | collected 2016-06-14 | reverse complement strand
AGGCGCCGTGGTCCTTCCCCAGGGCGAACTCACGCCTGAGAGGCTCGTGGACACCCTCACGCGCCTCCTGGCGGATCGCGCGGGTCTCCTGGCGATGGGGGCGCGGGCGCGGGCCCTCGCGGTCCCGGACGCCGCTCAACGCCTCGCCAGGATCATTCGCGAGGTCGCCGTCCCCTGAGGTCGAAACGCAGCGGACAGCCCTCGCAGCGGGGTCGCGCCCGGCAGTGAGCCTTGGCGACGGTCACCAGGAGCGCGTGGAGCTCGTTGAAGAGCGCCGGGTCGCGGGGCAGGTGCGTCTCGACATAGCGCCTGAGCGCTTCGTAGCCGATCTTGGCAGCCACGATTCGGTGGCGGGAGAGCACGCGGCGCGCGTAGGCGTCGGCGACGAAGACGGGCCGCCCCAGGGCGTAGAGCAGGATAGCGTCGGCCGTCTCTGGTCCTATGCCTCGCACCGCGAGAAGCTGAGATCTGAGAGTCTCGAGCGGCGCCCCGCGCAGCCGCTCGACGCGGCCGCCGGCCCGCTCCAGAAAGAAGTCTGCGAGCGCGCGAAGGCGGCGCGCCTTGAGGCGCCAGGTCCCCGCGGGGCGGATGAGCCCTCCCAGCCGCGGGAGCGGCAGCCGGCGGAGCCGCCCGGGCGCGAGCCGCCGCGCGGCGCGGAGATTGCCGATCGCCCGCGCGACGCCCGTCCAGGCGGTATGCTGGGTCAGCACGGCACCCACGGCGACTTCGAAGCGGCTCCGCGCAGGCCACCAGTCCTGAGGGCCGTAGCGGGCGTAGAGAGCCGTGTGGAGGCGCAGGAGACGGCTGCGCAGGCTCACAGGGAGGCTCGATGACGGGAGCGTGCTTGGGACTCTGGGCGGCGATCACCATCGCCGTGGCGGGACCGGCGACCTCGCCCGAGTACCTGCCTCTGCACGTCGCCCAGGCCGAGGGTTATTTCGCCAGCGAAAAGGTCGACGTCACGCTCAAGGTAGAACAGTCGGAGAGCGATGCCGCGCTGTCTCTGGCGCGCGGCCGCGCAGACGTCGCCGCCACCTCGCTGGACGCCGCGTACCGTCTCGGTCACGTCAACGGATCGCCCCCGCCGCTGCTCTTCGGGCTCACGGCCGCCGCGCCCGTGGCCGTTCTGCTGTCTCCGAATCACAAGGACACCATCCGTTCCCCCGCCGAGCTGCGCGGCCAGCTTGTGGGCCTGCCCGGCGCCGGCACGCCCGAGCAGGCGATGCTCGCCACGATCTTGTCGCGGGCGGGTGTGAAAATCCACCAGGTGCCGCTCCGGACCTTTTCCAACCGCGGGCTTGCCGGCGCGCTCGCGCAGGGCGAGGTGGCGGCCGGCGTCATGGCGGATCCCTGGGTCACGCGGCTGGTGGAGGACCGCACGGCGTTCGTCCTCGCCGATCTGCGCAGCCGCTCCGATGCCGCCCGCTGGCTCGGAGCCGAGACGGTCCACGCGGCCGTGTTCGTCCGGGCCGACGGAAAGCGCGACGACCAGGAGCTCGCAGCGCTGTCCCGTGCCCTGCTCCGCGCCGTCGCCAAGGTGGTCGAGACCCCGGCCGGGGCGCTCGCGTCCGTCCTCCCGGCATCTGTCACGGGCGGGGCTGAAGACTTTGCGGTGCGCGTGACCGGCGCCAGGCAGAGCTACCTGCCGCGCGGCCGGGTCACGGAAGACATGCTCAAGGCCAGCCTTGCCCAAGCCCGCGAGCGTTCCCCGCTGCCCGCGGCCGTCAAGCTGCCCTGGTGGCGCTGGTCTCCCCTGCTCCTCACCGGGCTGCTGGAGCGGGCGGCCGGCGCGGGAGAATCGCCGCCCCGTTAGACGACCCCCCACCGCTCCAGCAGTCTTCGGGTCGCCTCAATGGGCAAACCGACCACGTTGGTGAAGCAGCCGTCCACCCTGGCAACCAGGTGAGCGCCCTGCCCCTGGACAGCATAGGCGCCCGCCTTGTCGAGCGGCTCGCCGGTTGCCACGTAGGCCGCGATCTCGTCGTCGCCGGCGGCGATCATCGTCACCCGCGTCGTCACGGCGATGGTCTCCTCCCGGCCCGACGGCGCCTCGACCAGGGCCACGCCGGTGACGACCTCGTGGGTGCGGCCACCGAGCGCCCGAAGCATGAGGGCCGCGTCGGCCGCGTCGCGGGGCTTGCCCAGATAGCGACCGTCCAGAACCACCTCGGTGTCGGCACCCAGGACCACCGCCGGACCCCTCCACTCGCGCGCGACGGCGCGCGCCTTGTCCAGCGCGACGGCGGCCACTGCCGAGGCGGGCGGCCCGGGCGGATGGACTTCCGCGATGCGGCTCGGCCGCACGGTGAACGGGATTCCGAGCCCCGCCAGGAGATCCTGGCGGCGGGGAGAGGCGGAAGCGAGGACGAGCGTTGGCCTGTTGCTCAGCGTGCTGCTCAGCTGACGATAAGCGGGTTCTTGTCCGTAATGACCCGGTCGTTCGTGGCCAGGGCATTGGTCAGGAACTTGGGCAGGTTGAACGAGTGCAGGTGCGCGGCGCCGTTCCAGTAGCCGAGGACGTCCGGGTTCATGCGCGAGGCGATCAACGCGTCGATGTCGGCGGCCGTCTGGGTGCGCGGGTCGGTACCCTTGGAGGCCAGGATGAAGCCCCACGGAGTCCCAAAGCAGGAGATGAAGCCCTGGTACGGCGCGACGACCGGGAAGACTTCGTGGAGAGTCCGGTAGACGGCGCCGTAGAAGAACAGCTCGTTGATCTTGGTCATGCCCGCCTGCATGGTCATGACCCCGTCGTCCGTCAGCCGGTCACGGATCAGGGCGTAGAACTCCGTCGTGAAGAGCAGACAGGCCGGGCCCTCCTCGAGCGGCTCCGGCAGGTCCACCACGATCAGGTCGAAGCGCTCCTTGGTCTTCTCGAGGTAGGCGCGGGCGTCCTCGTGGAGCAGACGCGTGCGCGTGTCCTCGAAGGCGCCCTGGTGCATCTCGGGCAGGTGCTTCTTGCACTCATCGACCACCTCGCCGTCGATGTCCACCATCAGGCAGTCGGTGATGGTCGAATGCCGCAGGATCTCCCGGACCGTGGCGCCCTCGCCGCCGCCGATGACCATGGCGCGCACCGGCTTCGGGTGGGCGAGGAGGCCCGGCTGGACCAGGATCTCGTGGTAGATGAACTCGTCGTGCTGGCTGGACTGGATCCGGCCGTCGAGGACCAGGACCTTGCCATAGGAATGCGTCTCGAAGATCTCCATGAACTGGAACTTGGTCTGGCGGGTGGCGATGGTGCGGGCGATGGCGTGCATGTGGCCTTCGACGGGCGTCGTGCTCTCAAAAAACCACTTGTACTGCGGGGGACCACTCATCCGCCGACAATAACCTTGGCACCGCCTGGCACCCGGGCGCCGGCCGGCTTGTGGGGCATGGGGGAGGACTGGAGGAAGATGCCGCGCTGGAGCTCGACGACGGAAGCACGCGCCGCGCCGAGCTGTTCCACGAGATAGTCGGCCGCCGTCTGGGGCTGGAGCACGTCGCCGCAGGAGAAGATGTCAACCGCGGCGTAGCGGTACTCCGGCCAGGTGTGGATGGCGAGATGCGATTCGGCGATGACGACGACGCCGCTGATGCCGAACGGGTTGAACTCGTGAAATACCACGTCGATGATGGTGGCCTGAGCGCGCTTGGCCGCCTCCACCATCGACACCTTGACGGTCTCGAGGCTGTTGAGAGCCTCGGCGTCGCAGTCGAACAACTCGAGCAGCAGATGTCGCCCCAGTGCTTGCACTCTTTCCCTCCTCTCCGTTGGTCGTTCGCTCGCAAAAAACTCGCGAGTGCGATTTTTCTGAATGTAGGGCCATGTTTTTGGCATTGCAAGGAAAAAATGCCCTGTCGGGAAACGCTCGGCGAGGCCACGGAGCCCGCCGCGGGCAGCGGCGGCGGTCACGGAGCTCCTGAACGAGCCGCCGCGGAGCGGCCGTGAGGCCGCCGCCCGAGTGATCGGAAGCCGGTCGGCGGCCACTTTTCTCTTGCGTTCCACTCGCGAGCCGCTAACATGAGCGAATAAAATTTTTACCGGCACTTCACCTCAAGCGAAGGAGGCGAGGAGGAGCGAATGGGCTGGAAACCGGTGACCAAGGCAGCCACGACGTCCGGAAGCGCTGAGGGCACGACCCCGCTCAACGCCTTCGACAACGCCCTCCTGGCGGCGGGCATCGGCAATATCAATCTCGTCAAGGTTTCCTCCATCCTGCCGCCCGAGACCGCCGTCGTCGATCTGCCCCGGCTCCGCCCGGGCGCGATCGTGCCCACGGCGTACGCCGCCATGACCAGTGAAGTGCCCGGAGAGGTCGTGGCCGCGGCCGTCGGCTGGGCCCGCCCCACCGATCCGAAAGCCAATGGCGTGATCATGGAGTTTCACGACAAGGCCACACGGGAAGAGGCCGAGCGCGCCATCGTCCACATGCTGGAAGAGGCCTTCAGGGCTCGCGGCTGGACGGTGCGTGACATGAAGGTCTGCGCCGTCGAGCATCGCGTCGAGCGCACCGGCTGCGCCCTCGCGGCCGTGACGCTGCTCTCCGACGACGACATCGTCTAGTTTTTGAAGCTCGCAGATCCACGCTTCATCGCGTGCCGGGCTCCGTACCCGGAGGCCCGCATCGTCTTCTTCGGCATTCCGTTCGAAGGCTCGGTCAACCTCCGCACGGGAGCAGACCAGGGCCCGCGCGACCTCAGGATCGCCTCCGACTCCATCGAGACCTATTCGCCCTTCCTCGAGCGGGACCTGGAAGACCTCGGCATGGCCGACCTGGGCGACTGCGAGCTCGGTGGTGGTAGCCCCCGTGAGCGGCTGGCCCGGGCCCGTGAAGAAGTCCGCGGCTTCTGGCATCCCGGCCTCCTGACCGTCATGCTGGGAGGCGATCACACCGCGACGCTGCCCGTGATCGAGGTGCTGGCCCCGGCCGTCCCCGAGCTGCGCATCCTCCAGCTGGACGCCCATCCCGATTTGAGAGAGGAATTCCTGGGTGAGCGCTACAACTACGCCTCGGCGATGGCCAGGGTGATGGATGTGGTCGCGCCCGAGCGGGTCTACCAGGTCGGGATGCGGACGGGCGCGCGGGAAGAGTACAGGCGGAAGGTGCCGCACCTCTATCCGGCCCACGCAATACACCCGGTCGAGGCGGTTCGGAGCCTCCTGCCCGAGCTCAGCCGGCACCCGCTCTACGTGACCATGGACGTGGACGTGCTCGACCCGTCGGAAGCGCCCGGAACGGGGGCGCCCGAGCCCTGCGGGCTCCGGGCTTCGGAGCTGATCGAGATCATCAGGCTGCTCGAGCCCTGCACCATCGTGGGTACCGATCTCATGGAGGTCGCCCACGCTTTCGATCCATCCGGCCGCACGGGCATCACGGCCTCCTGGATCCTGCGGGAGGCGATCCTGACGTGGTGGGGAAAGTGAGCGAACGCGGGCAGTACTCGGCGCCACGCTACTACGAGATCGCTTTCGACATGAACCGGAAGCAAGAGGTGGACTTCCTCGCCCACTGCTTCCGCCGTTACGCCAAGCGCCCCGTCAAGGCCGTGCTCGACATCGCCTGCGGCACGGGCCCGCACCTGATCAGGCTCGGCCGCCGGGGCTACCGGATGTCCGGCCTCGATCTCTCCCCCGAGAACATCGACTTCCTTCGACACAGGGCGGCGGAGGAGAGCCTCGGCGTGAGTCTGCACGTGGCGGACATGACCCGCTTCACGCTGCCCAAGCCGGTGGACGCCGCCATCTGCATGCAGGACTCGCAGGGACACCTGCTCACGAATGAGGCCATCCTCGCCCACTTCCGTTGCGTGGCCAAGGTCGTCCGCAAGGGCGGGGTCTACGTCTTCGACCGCTACATGTGCTCATCGTGGACCGACCCGGCCCGGCGCTGGTCGTGGACCAGGCAACGCGGGCGGGCAACGGTGCGCGCGACGTTCGAGGCCCTCAAGGACCTCAATCCGGTGACGCAGACGTTCTACGAGGACATGGAGCTCGAGACCCACGAAAACGGGCGCCGCCACGTCTACCACCAGCGCCACGCTTCGCGCATGGTCTTTCCACAAGAGCTCCGGGCCCTCGTCGCATTGGCGGGCGGCTTCGACCTGGTCGAGTGGTTCTACGGCTTCAAGCCCCGTTTGAAGCTCGACCGCGCTCACCACCCCCTGCTCATGGTCGTCGTCCTCCGAAAAAGATAGAGGGGCGCGCCGCTCCCGTGGCCAGGCTCGTTCTCAAGCGCGGCGCCGAGCAGCGAGTCAATGCCGGGCACCCGTGGATTTACCGGAGCCAGATCGCCGACCTCAAGGGCTTCTCCCAGGCCGGCGAGGCCGTCGAGGTGCTTGATTCGGGCGGCCGATATCTCGGCCAGGGCTTCTACAACCCCCGTCCATCGCTCTGCTGCCGCCTGCTCACTCGGCGTGACGAGGCCATCGACGCCGGATTCTTCATGCGCGGGCTCGAGGCCGCCTGGGAGTACCGCCGGACGGCGGGCCTGATCTCTGACGCCTATCGCCTCTGCTGGAGCGAGGCAGACGGGCTGCCCGGCCTCGTCGTGGACCGCTATGGCCCAGTGAGCGTGGTCCAGTGCCTGACGCTCGGGATGTTCAGGGCCGCGGAGTGGATCTCCGCGGCCCTCGCGCGACTCTTCCCGAACGGCGGCATCCACCGGCTCGATGAGACGACCGCGGCGCGCCTCGAAGGATTCGAGGCGCGCCAGGACCCCGCCGGAATCGAGCTGGTGATCACCGAGGGCAACTGCCGCTTCGGCGTCACCCCTGGCGCGGGCCACAAGACCGGCCTCTACCTCGACCAGGCCGAGAACCGCATTCTCGTGGCTCGGCAGGCTGCCGGCCGGCGAATGCTCGACGCTTTCTGCTTCTCGGGCGCCTTCGCCTGCCACGCGCTCCGATCCGGCGCGACCCAGGCGCTCCTGCTCGACTCGTCCGCCGACGCGCTCGCGCTCGCGCGACGGAACCTCGAGCTGAACGGCGCCGCGGACCGGGCCCTGCTCAGGGAGGGCAATGCCTTCGATCTCCTCAGGGGTCTCGAGGCGGCGGGCGAGCGCTTCGGCGTCGTCGTCCTCGATCCTCCCCCCTTCACCCGGCGGAAGGACTCGATCGACGCGGCGGCGCGCGGCTACAAGGAGATCAACCTGCGCGGGCTCAGGCTCCTCGAGCCCGGCGGCGTGGTCGCAACCTTCTCCTGCTCCCACCACATCACCCCTGGACTCTTCGAGGAGATCTGCCGCGAAGCAGCCGGCGACGCAGGCATCGCCGTCCGCGTCCTCCAAACCCTGAGCCAAAGCCGCGACCATCCCGTCCTGCTGACGGTCCCAGAATCCCGCTATCTAACCGGTCTCCTTCTCGAAGCCGTTTAGTCCTCGGAGCGGAAGGTCGCAGGGCGTCGAGAAGGGTCCAGATGCGAGGCGGCGCCCGAGTGCCGCAGGTGAGGCGTACTCCTGTACGTTGAACCTGCGGCCGAGGGCGCCCCAAAATGTAACTACGTCTGGGTCGCAGATGGGCCCTTATCGGCGGCCTGCCAGCTAGCTCTCCCGATACAGAAGAAGCATGACACCGACAAGAGCGAGGCCGACCGACCATACCTTCCCCGGCAGCGCCCTCTCACTGGGCGGCAGCCTGAGCTCGAGCCAGCGTCCCCAGCCCACGAGCATGGCGAGGACGCCCAGCGGCGCGTGCGTCACTTCGATGAGGTACTCGCTCTTGATGTTGAGCGAGGCGTGGGAGTGGGTCAGGAGCAGGGCGCCGCCGACCGAGCAGAGGATGGGAAAGACCAGCGCCGCCCGCGGCGAGCGGATCCGGCCGGTACGCACCATCCACTCGAACGTGCCGAACCCCAGCACGAGAAGCACGAATATGCGGTGCTGGACCACCTCCGAGTAGGCCATGCCCTCCCAGAAGCCCTGCGGACCCAATGGCCAGGAGCCGGGATCATTGCGCACCAGCAGGAAGGCCGCCAGCGCGAAGAAGACGAGGGGCCAATGCCGCGCCCACGGCACCCAGCCCGTGCGGTACAGGACGGCGAGGGTACCCATGATCAGGACGATCAGGCCGGCCGTGTGGTGGTTGAACTCGCTCCACTGCCTGTCCGCGTCGTTGCGCGGAGCCTCGCGATCCTCGAGGGGCATGTCGGCGAGCCGTGACGAGGTGAAGGACGGCACGCGCGGCGTGAAGACGTGAGCGACTTCGGCGAGTGTGGCACGGTCGTTGACCACGTCCACGGCGGGCGGGAGCGAGGTGAGCGACGCGGCGGCGAAGAGCACGGTGATACCGAGGCCAAGCTCGACTTCCACGAAGCGGCGCAGGCGGAGCAGCGAGACCGGGTCGGCCGAGGGCAGCCGCCGCACGACGAAGAAGTTGAGCGCTCCCAACACCAGGATGAGGGCGAGCACCATCATCTTCGTCCCTACCATCATTCCGTACGCCGTGCCGGTGAAGCCCGGGACGCCGTCCACGTAGTAATAGGTCAGCCCGAGGCCGGCCGCGACGAGGACGGCCACCGAGCAGAGCGCCATGGACGAGAAGCGCTTGAGCAGGAGCGCCGGCCACGCATCCCCGCCGCGTCCGTAGGCCGCGACCGTCAGATGCATGAGGCCGCCCACCCAGACGGAGGCGGCATACTGATGCACGGCGTCCACGAAAAACAGGACGCCCCCGTGCTGGAGGCGCGCGGCCGCGTGGCTGATCGCCGCCGCGGTGGCGGCGAGCGCCACGGTCAACGCCACCATGACGGCCCACCAGCCAGGCGCGTCGGGACGCCGCCGCAGCCGGAGCGCGCCCACCACGAGCGCGCCACAGATCAGCACTCGGAGCGCGCTCGCCTGGAAGTAGGCCGTGCCGAGCACGAGGCGGATGGGCCAGTCTTGTCCGCCCGAGAGCACCATCTGCTGGACCGTGAGCGACAGGAGCTGGCCGGCGGTCACGGCGGCGGCGCCGGCCGCGACGAGGATCAGGAGCCGGCCCATCATGGGTGAGAGTCCGGGGGGGGGCGAGAGTCCTGCGGGGGAGAGCTCGGGGCGCGGACGCAGGGCAGGCTTGAGCACGACGAGCGCGAAGAGCACGCCTCCGATGGCGGCGGCCTGGCCGCAGAGGGCCAGGCCCCGGAGCAGGACGTCGGCGAATCCGGCCACGGCCTAGCTTTTCCCCCGCGGCCGGTCGGCCCAGAGCCGCATGAGCACGAAGATCGGTGTGCCGATCGCCACGAAGAGGATGAACCAGGCCGCCTTGCCGAAAAGCGACAACACCACGATCAGGTAGATGAAGTCCCGGTTGGCGAGCGCGTCGGCCATCCTGGCCCCGGCTGAGCGGGGCGGCGGGGCCGACCGCGAGAGCAGGTGGGGCGCCAGGACGGAGGCGGCGAAGAGCGTGCTGGCGATGGCGACCGCTCCCAGGGCCAGCGGCCACGCCGAATGCGCGGAGAGGCTCCACCCGACGGCCATGCAGCCGAAGACCGCCACGTGCACGGTATTGTCGCCCCAGAAGTCCAGCGCCGCTCCGCCGCGAGATTCGAGGAATTTCAGCCGGGCAATCTCGCCGTCGCAGCCATCCAGGATCGAGTGCAGGAGGAAAAGGAGCGCGCCGGCCAGCTGAAACGCCGGCGCCGAAGACAGGAAGAAGGGCGCCCCGGCCAGGCCTATGGCCACGCAGACGAGGGTGACCGAGTTCGGTGTCACGGAGGTTCGAACGAGGTACCGCGTGAGCGCGAGCGAGATCTTCCGCTCGACGTGGCGCGACATGACGCCTTCGGTGTCCTTGATGAGACCGCGCAGCAGCCACGACTCGGCGGCGCCCAGGTCGCCCGCGGCTCTCAAGGGAAAGCGACCCTTCGCGTCCGCGGCGCCCTCCACTACCGTGAACCGCTCGCGCAAGGTCGCCACGCACTCCGCCACGCCGCGCGCCCGGCCCGCAGCGTCGAGCACCGCCTTGGGATCGCTGGTCTCCACGACAGCGACCTGCGCGGGATCCACCCAGAGCGTCTCGGGCTGGAGCGTCATGGCGGCCAGCGCCCGCAGCCACTGCGGCTGTGGGATGACGTTGGAGGGCACGAGAATCAGCCGGTGAGGGCCGGGCTCCACGGAGGCGGTCGTCGAGAGACCTGCGCGTGTCCCGGCGAGCTCGATGCGCCTCCCGAGAGGCAACCCCCCTACCATGGTCTCGAGCGTGATGCCGGGCGCGGCGTTGGCACCCACGACCACCAGGAGGCTCTCCCTCACCGCCGCGACTCCCGAAGCCGTGACCTTGAAACCGGGCCCGCGCTGAGTGGCAGCTGGATACCGCCGCGCCGGCTCGACTCGCGAGCCAGGTGCTCGATCTCGCAGCACAGCGCCGCCTCGGCAAGGTTGGCCTCGGCCCCGGCATCACCCGCGACGGCGGCCAGGAAGCGCTCCGCCACCTTGTGGAACCACTCGGGATGATGCGAGCCGTCGGACAGCGCCGGTAGCCCCGGCCAGCGCCGCTCGCCATCCTTGCCCGTGAGCACGAGCGTATCCGCCTGAATCTCGATGCGCCCCTCCGTGCCGTGTATCTCCACGCGGTTACGCCGCTCCTCCGCCGCCCAGGTCAGGAGGATGTCGGCCGTCGCGTCGTCGAACACGAGCCGCACCGATGCCGTGTCCTCGACGGCGAAGTCCGTGTGCCGCCGCGTCTCGAGCCGCGCGCCGACGCTCCGTGGCCGCGCGCCGACCCAGGCCGGCACGACGTAGAAGACGTGCCAGCCGTGATCCGTGAGGACGCCGCCACCTGCCACCGCGGGGTTGACCCGCCAGTTGCCCTCGCTGCCGTCGCCCGCCGTGGCCGGTCTCACCCGCAGCGTCTCCCAGACGATGCGCTGCACCTGGCCTATCTCGCCTTGGCGGATGAGCTCGTCCGTCAACGAGAGCATGGGCGCGTGGTGCCAGTTGTGCACGGTGTGGAGCACCCGGGCCGCGCTCGTGGCCGCCGAGGTGACGCGGGCCAAGTCTCCGTGCGAGCTGACGAGCGGCTTCTCGCACAGCACGTGAAGGCCCCGACCGAGGGCGCTCCAGATGATCGGCGCGTGGCTCGAGGGGGGCGTGCAGATGTCCACGAAGTCCAGGGGCTCGCCGGCCAGCAGATCATCGGGTGAGTCGTACCAGCGCGCGCCGGGCAGGCGCGCGTCGCATTCCGCGCGCTGGCCGGGGCGGGCGTCGGCGGCGGCCACGATGCGGACGTCAGGGCGGCCGAGCCACCCGGGCAGATGCCCGTGAATGGCGACATTGCCGAACCCGATCACGGCCCCGCGCAGCATGCTACTGGAGCCGGTGCTCTCGGACGATCGTCCCCAGGGCCTCGTCGAGGATGGCGAGCCCATTGAGCGCGGTCTCTTCACGGATGACCAGCGGCGGGTTGATGCGCACCGTCGGGGAATAGGTCATGGCGGCGAGCCCGCGCCTGAGGCACTCCTTGTAGAGTGCTTTGGTCACGTCTTTGTCGAGCGGCTCCTTGGTGCCACGGTCCTTGACGAGCTCCATGCCCAGCATCAGCCCGCGGCCGCGCACCTCGCCCACGCAGCGGTACTTCTCCTTCATCGCCTGGAGCCGCGTGAGCATGACGGCGCCCACCCGGTCGGCGTTCTTGACCAGATCCTCCTTGAGGATGATCTCGAGCGCCGCCAAACCCGCCGCGGCCGAGAGCGGATTGCCGCCGTAGGAAGACGAGCTGGCGGAGGGATTGGACCAGGGCTTGCGGCCGGTCAGCTCGTCCGTCGAGATCACGGCCGAGAGCGGGAAGCCCCCGCCCATGCCCTTGCCGACGGTCATGACGTCGGGCACGACCCCGTCATGGTCCGAGCCCCACATGGAGCCCGTGCGCCCGAAGCCGGTGATCATCTCGTCGCAGATGAGGAGGGCACCCGCCTCCTTGGCGATCTGCTGGACAGCGCGGAGGAAGCCCTCGGGCGGGATGACGTTGCCGGCCGTGCCCTGCATGGGCTCGACGATGATGGCCGCAATCTCGCCACCGGTCTGGTAGCGGATCACGTCGCGCACGAAGTCGGCGCAGGCGATGCCGCAGTCGGGATAGGTGAGCTTGAGCGGGCAGCGGTAGCAGTCGGCGTAGGGCGTGGAGTACTGCCCCGGCGTGAAGGGACCCAAGTGGTGCTTGAAGTCGCTGCCGAGGAGACCCAGCACACCGCCCGTCTTGCCGTGGAAGCCACCCCAAAAGCCGATGACCTCGTCCTTGCCCGTCGCGGCCTTCGCGAGTCTCAACGCAGCCTCGACGGCCTCGGCACCGCCCGAGAACATCTGGATGCGCGTCAGCCCCTCGGGCGTCACCGAGGCCACCAGCTCCAGGAAGCGCGCGCGAGTCTCGGTGGTGAAGCTGCCGAATTGGAGCGTCTCCACCTGCCGCTTCAGGGCCTCGACGTAGTGCGGGTGGCAGTGGCCGACGGAGCCGGTGGCGATGCCGGCGATGAAGTCGATATACTCCTGGCCGTCCTCGTCCACGAGCGTGCACCCCTGCCCGCGCGCCATGGCCAGCCCCGCGTAGAGGGCGAAGCCCTGCATGCCGGCCGCGGCATGGCGCCGCTCGCGCTCGACGATCTCCCTGGACCGTGGCCCCGGCTCGCGCATCTCGCTCATTTCGGCCCCTCCCGGAAACGCACCGAGAGGTACGCGGCGATGACCGAGGCCGCCTCCTCGCGGAAGAGCGCGAAGCTCGGCCACGCGTTGAGGTCGATGAGGACGAGCTCGCCCGAGGCGGTCACGATGCAGTCGCCGCCGTAGATCTCGAGGCCGAGCGCGGCGGCCGCCTCGCGCACGAGGTGCCCGAGCGCGCGCTCATCGAAGACGTGCCCGCTCAGCTGCTGATCCTTGTGGTAGAACCACCGGAACCAGGGCGGCCCGCCGTGGGCGCGGTCGCCCGGACCAATGCCGTAGAACTTGATCAGATCGCCGTCCACGTGCGGCTGGATGACGGCGCGGGGAATGGCGCGCGCCGCCAGCCCTTCGAGCGCGCGCGCGACGGCCGCGGCGTCCGCCGCGTAGACGACGTCACCCTCCTGCGTGTTGTGGACGTCCGCGCGCTTCACCCAAACCGGCCGCGGCGCCGCGACGCGCTCGTCCGCGGTCGCCACCAGCCGGCTCGCGATGAACGGCACGCGCGCTTCCGCGAACTGCGCGATCATGCGCTCGCGATACGTGTTGAGCACGGCGCCCGGGGTGTTGACCTCGCGGGCCCCCGCGGCCTCCAGCGCCCCGAGCGCCCGGAGCGCGCCGGGCTGCTCGCACATGAGGAAAATGGCTCGCGGCCTGGCCTCGGTCTCCATTCCGAGCTCGTCCGGCGTCTTGAGGTCGACCTGGAAGCCCTTGGCCAGGAGGCCCTTCGCGGTCAGACGCAGGATCTCGGCGTCGTCGCTCTCGCGCCCCGGCGAGTGCGCCTCCTCCCGGAAGATTCCCCAGCAGTACGGATCGGTCACGACAACCCTCCTGGCCAGGCGGCTGAAAAAGGCCCATCTGCGTCTTTTACCGAGGGGCGTGTTGAGGCACCCTCGGCCGCACGCTCAACGTACAGAGAGTACGCCTATCAGCTACGAGGCGCGCGCGGCCAACGCTTCGGCCAGCGCCACGTCCTCGGCTCGGTCCACGTCCACGACGGTCTCGATCACGTCCCCGTAGATCGGCTCGCCGGAGTCCACCAGCCAGGCCAGATGCTCTCGCAGCCTGCCGAGACCGGCCGCCGGCTCGATGCGCCGCACCCGCTCCGACAGCAGATACATTCCCGCCGTCACGAGCGCCGGCGACTCGACACCGAGGGCGGTGATTCGGCCCTCGCCGTCCAGCATCGCCCCCAGCGGCTTCTCGTCGGCGACGAGCGGCGTCACCGCCAGCACCGTCGCCTCGCGCGGCCGGCGGAGCGCGGCTTCCACAAAGCGCGCGAAGTCGGCGGCGCGGCACCAGGCATCCACCGTGGAGACCAGCATGCGCCCCGCGCCGGGACCGCCGGCGACCTCGCGGAAGCTTTCGAGCGACGAGGCGGTCGTCTTCACGGTGAGCCGGAGGTCGAGCTCAGGGAAACGCCGGCGGACCCAGGCCGCGCAGTCGCGCTCCCGCTCGTTGACGATGATGGACAGCCGCGTGATGCCCGCGGCGATGAAGTTCAGGATCGCCGACTCGATCAGCGGCACACCAGCCACCAGCACCATGGGCTTGGGCACCACCCAGCCAGCTCGCCTCAGGCGGCTGCCTTCGCCCGCGGCGATGATGCCACCCAGCAGGCCCGGCGACCCAGAGAGGCCCGGTTCCAATGTCACGGCAACAATTCCTCCAGGTCGCGCAGCGACGGGATCACCCGGTCGCCCGGGCAGCATGGCCGGCCCTGGCGCGCCGGTTCCGGCGTGAGCCAGATGTGCGCCATGCCGGCCGCCCGCGCTCCCGCCATATCCCGGGCCAGCGAGTCACCGACCATGACCGCTCGGCCTGGCTCAATCCCCAACGCGTCCACGGCTGTCACGAAAATGCGCGGGTCCGGCTTGCTGATCCCGACCCGCGACGAGTCTACGATGACGCCAAAGTACCGCCGAACCTGCGCATTATCGCACACCGTCGTGAGATTGCCATAGAAGTTGGACACGATACCGAGGCGGTAGCGGCGGGCGAGCCGCTCCAGGATGGGCGCGTTCGTCGCGAAGCAGGCGCGGGCATCGGCGAGGAAGCGCGTCGCGACCCGCGAGGCGAGCGCCGCGTCGTCCGGTCGAAGCGCCCGCGCCACACCGTCGGCCACGCGGCGAACGGTGTCGTGGAGCGAGAGGCTCTCGGGGACGGCGCCGACGAGAGCGTCGTCGGCCGCATAGAAGGCCGGATCGAAGCGCGCGGGCTCGACCGCAACGCCCTCGTGCTCGAAGAGACGGTGGAAGCGCTCCTTCCAGCTGAGACCCTCGGCGTCGAGCGTGCCTCCGAAATCGAACAGGACGGCGGAATCCACGAGGGCGTCCGCGGGCTACGAGAGCCCGACCGAGCGGCGCGCCCGGACCATGTGCTCGTCGAGGCGCCCGGCGGTCTCGGCGCTGATGTCTCCCAGGTCCTGCGCGAAGCGGATCATGTTGCGCACCTGGTTGAGCGCCCGGATGACTTCGGCCTTCTCGCCGCCAACGCCCCGCTGCATGGCGGCGAGAGCCGCCTGCTCGAGCGCAGTGCCGACCGAGGCCCGCGCCTCGGGAGAGAGCGGCCGCGTGGAGCGAAACACTTCGAGCGCGAGCGTGTAGAGAAGGCCGGCCGGCGACAAGGGGCCTACCGGCGCGATCGGCGTCTCCGCGTAGTCGAGGCCGGGGGCCGAAGCGGCCAGCGCCTTCTCGATCGCGCGACCCAGGTAGTCGAAGTCAAGGGGCTTGAGAAGGTAGTCCAGGGCTCCGAGGGCGAGCGCCCCCTTGGCGCGGTCCGCGTCCTCCTGCTCGGCCATGACGAGCACGCCCACCTGCACGTTGACCTCCCGGATACGCCGGAGCGTCTCGAGCCCGTCGGCCTCGCCGAGCCGCATGCTGATGAGGACGGCGTCGGGGCGCGCGCTCTCGAGCTCGGCCAGCGCTTCGTCGAGGTTGCGGGCGCGCGCGACGGCGAGCCGCTTGCCGCCGAGGTACTCGGAGAGCAGCTCGCCCGTGGCGGCATCGTCGTCGACGATGAGGATAGTGCCGCGCGTGTCAGCCATCCGCTCTCGCGTCCTCCGGGGAGCGCCCGGGGGCCTAGCCCGCCGTCGCGCGCTCCACCCAGTCCGAGACGCTGGCCAGCGCTTCGTCGAGGCGGGAGGCGTCGGGGCCACCGCCCTGGGCCAGGTCCGGGCGCCCACCGCCCTTGCCGCCCACGCTTTGCGCGACCTGCTGGACGAGCCTCCCGGCCTGCAGGCGCTTGCTGAGGTCCTTCGAGACGGAGGCGACGACATTGACCTTGCCGTCCAGGACCGAGCCGAGGCAGATCACGCCGGGCCCCATCCGCTCGCGCAGGATGTCCATCACCGAGCGCAGCCCTTCGGCGTCGAGCCCGTCGAGCCTCGCTGCGAGCACGGCCACGCCTGCCACGGTCTTGGCGGACGCGGCCAGCTCGTGGGCCCGATTCTTCGCGAGGCGGGCCTCGAGCTGTTGAAGCTGCTTCTCGAGCTGCTTCTGCTCGTCGAGGAGCTTCTGGAGGCGCCGCGGCAGCTCGAGCGGCGGAATCTTGAGCAGGTTGGCGGACTCGCGCAGCGCCGCCTCCTCCTCGCCCACGTGTTTCAGCGCGGCGTCGCCCGTCACCGCCTCGATGCGGCGCACGCCCGAGGCGACGGCGCCCTCGGAGACGACCTTGAAGAGCCCGATCTGCCCCGTCGCGTCGAGGTGGGTACCGCCGCACAGCTCGGTGGAGAAGTCGCCGATCCTGATGACGCGCACGCGGTCGCCGTACTTCTCGCCGAAGAGCGCCATGGCCCCGCTCTTGAGCGCGGCCTGGAGGTCCATCTCCGCCGGCGTGACGACGATGTTGGCCTGGACGTGCTCGTTGACGAGGTCCTCGACCTTCTCCACCTCTCCGTCCTTGAGTCCCGTCCCGTGGGAGAAGTCGAAGCGCAGGTGGTCGGGCGCGACCAGGGAGCCCGCCTGGGTCACGTGGGTGCCGAGGATCCTCCTGAGCGCCGCGTGGAGGAGGTGCGTTCCCGTGTGATGCAGCCGCAGCCCCAGACGGCGGCGCGACTCGACGGACACGGCGACCTCCTCGTTCTCGCGCAGGCGGCCCTGGGTGACGCGGACGCGATGGACGATGAGCTGGCCGCCGCGGTAGTACGTGTCCTCGATGATCCCCTGCCCCTCGCGCCCCATGATGGCGCCGGTGTCGCCCATCTGGCCGCCGGACTCCGCATAGGCGGGCGTGCGGTCGAGGATGACCTCGACGACCCGGCCTTCCGCCGCCTCGGTGAGCCGCCGCCCCTCGCCGACCAGGGCGAGGACCCGCGCGGGCGTCGCGAGCTGCGAGTAGCCGAGGAACTCGGGCTTGGCAATCTGCGACGAGAGCTGGCGATAGATCTCGAGCGTGCCGTCGCTCTCGGCGTGAGCGGCGCCGAAGGAGGCGCCCTCTCGCGCGCGCGTGCGCTGGGCATCCATCTCGGCCTCGAACTGCCGCAGGGCCTCGGGGGGCACCGACCAGCCGGCGTCCTGGAAGACGTCCTGGGCGAGGTCGGTCGGGAAGCCGTGGGTGTCGTAGAGCGTGAACAGGAACTTCCCGTCGGCGACGTGGAGCGCGTCCTTCGCATGCGCCTCGAGGTACTCGCGGATCTTGGCCATGCCGAGGGCGAGCGTCTCGCTGAAGCGCTCCTCCTCCTGCTTCACCACGTCGGCGACGCGCCCGCGCGCCTCGGCGATCTCGGGGTACGCTTCGCCCAGGATCTCGACCACGGTCGGGGTCACCTCCCAGAGGAAGGGCCGCTCGAGCCCGAGCATGCGGCCGTGGCGCATCGCCCGCCGCATGATCCGGCGCAGCACGTAGCCGCGCCACTCGTTCGACGGCGTGACGCCGTCGGTGATGAGGAAGGTGGCGGCGCGCGCGTGGTCGGCGATGACCTGCATCGAGACGTCGTGCTCGGCATTCGCCCCGTAGCGCTTCGAGCTGAGCCGCTCGACGCGGGTGATGAGCGGGCGGAAGAGGTCCGTGTCGTAGTCCGACTGCACGCCCTGTAGCACCGCCGCCACGCGTTCGAGGCCCATGCCCGTGTCGATCGAGGGCTTGGGCAGGGCCGTCATCTTCCCCGACGCGTCACGGTTGAACTGCATGAAGACGAGATTCCAGATCTCGAGCCAGCGGTCGCACTCGCAGGCGGGGCCGAGACACGTCCCTCCGGACTGCTCGAGGGCGCACGGCAGCTCGTCGCCCTGGTGGAAGTGCACCTCCGAGCAGGGGCCGCAGGGTCCGGTGTCGCCCATGGCCCAGAAATTGTCCTTCTCGCCCAGGCGCAGGATGCGGTCGTCCCGCATGCCGGCGACCTGCTTCCACAGCTCGTACGCCTCGTCGTCGTCGGTGAAGACGGTCGCCTTGAGGCGGTCCTTCGGCAGCCCCCACTTTTCGGTGAGGAGCTCCCAGCAGAACTTGATCGCGTCCTCCTTGAAGTAGTCGCCGAAGGAGAAGTTGCCCAGCATCTCAAAGAAGGTGTGGTGCCGCGCCGTGCGGCCGACGTTCTCGAGGTCGTTGTGCTTGCCGCCCGCGCGGACGCACTTCTGGGCGGAGGCGGCGCGCACGTAGTCGCGGCGCTCCTCGCCGAGGAAGACGCTCTTGAACTGGACCATGCCCGAGTTGGTGAAGAGCAGGGTCGGGTCGTGGGCGGGCACGAGGGGGGAGGAGCGCACCACCGTGTGCCCGTGCTTGCGGAAGTACTCCAGGAAGCTCTGGCGCAGCTCGCTACCCGTCATGGCCATAGCGTCATTATACCGGGGCTCAGTCGGCCGGTGCGTCCCCGTCGGGACGCATGCCCGTGAGCGCCGCGAGCGTGCGCATCACAAGCGCCGGCGGGTAGCCGCGGCGCACGAGGTAATCGCGGAGTCGCGGGGCTGCTCGCTCGGGCCCCGACCGCAGCAGAGCCGGCAGCCGGCGGCGCCCGGCCTCGAGGCAGCGCTCGGCCTCGGGCGCCTCCTCGAAGGCGGCGGCGACCGCGGCCGCGATCACGTCGCGGGGAATGCCCTTCTGGAGGAGCTCCTGGCGGAGACGACGGCTGCCGACCCGGCGGCCGCGCGCGCGCGACTCGGCCCAGAAGCGCGCGAAGGAGGCGTCGTCCACGTAGCCCCGCGAGACGAGCTCGGCGACGACCTCGCGGGCGACCTCGTCCGGCGCCCCGCGACGCTTGAGCCGGCTGGTCAGCTCGCGGGCGCTCCAGGCTTTGCGGGCGAGAAGATCGAAGGCCGCCAGCTTGGCGGCCTTGGCGTCCAGCTCCCGCTTCTCCCGGGGCCCGCGCGCCGGGCGGCGGCCCCGCGGCGGCATGCCCTCAGGCCCGCTTGGCGGGGCCCGGCAGCCTGCCGACGGAGGGCGCGCCCACGAAGCCGGGGCTGCCCGCCTCCCAGGTCATCTCGCCGGTCGAGAAGATGCCCTTCACCTTGAGGTCGAAGTCGTCCGGGTTGGTCGCGGCGTCCCGCGCCGTCTCGTAGGTCACGAGCTCCTCGCGGTAGAGGCCCAGCAGCGACTGGTCGAAAGTCTGCATGCCGTACTGCGCCTGCCCAGAGGCGATGACGGTAGGGATCTGGGGCGTCTTGAGCTTCTCGCGGATGGACTCGCGAACGAGGCCGGTCATCATCATGACCTCGACCGCGGGCACCCGCCCCTTGCCGTCGGCGCGGACCACCAGGCGCTGGGAGACCACGCCCTGGATGACGGCGGAGAGCTGGGCGCGGATCTGGTCCTCCTGGTGCGGCGGGAAGATCGAGATGATGCGGTTGATCGTCTCGGTCGCGTTCAGCGTGTGCAGCGTCGAGAGCACGAGGTGGCCCGTCTCCGCGGCGTGCAGCGCCACCTCCATCGTTTCGGCGTCGCGCATCTCGCCGACGAGGATGATATCGGGGTCCTGGCGGAGGGCGGCGCGCAGCGCCTGCGCGAAGCTCGTCGAGTCCTGGCCGATCTCGCGCTGGCTGATCACGCACTTCTTGTCCTCGTGCACGAACTCGACCGGGTCCTCGATGGTGACGATGTGGTCGTTACGCGTCCGGTTCATGAAGTCGAGCATGGCGGCCAGCGTCGTGGACTTGCCCGACCCGGTGATGCCCGTGACCAGCACCATGCCGCGGCGCTCGAGGCAGAGGCGCTCGAGGACCTTGGGCAGGTGCAGCTCCTCGAAGGCGGGGATGCGCTCGGGGATGTGGCGGAGCACGGCGCGCACGTCGCCCTGGCAGAGGAACACGTTGATGCGAAAGCGCCCGATGCTCGGGACGGTGTGGGCGAGGTCCATCTCCTCGCCTTCCATCAGCGCGTTGTAGCGGATCTCACCCAGCAGGGTCATGGCCGTCTTGCGCATGAAGTCGCGTGTCACCGCCGGCAGGTCGTCCTGCGTCTCGAGATGGCCGTGCACGCGCACGATAGGGCGCGAGCCGGACTTGAGGTGCAGGTCGGAGGCGCTGCGCTTCACGCACTCGGTCAGGAGCTGGTGGAAATCCATTCGCTCTCCTACTTGGCCACTTTCTGGGGCTCCGTCGCCGGCGCGCCGCCCACCGGCCGCAGGCCGAGAGCGGCCCGCACCTTGACCTCGAGGTCCGCCATGAGCTTCGGGTTGTCCTTGAGGTACTTCTTGGCGTTCTCGCGGCCCTGGCCGATCCGCTCGGTCTTGTACGTGTGCCAGGTCCCGGACTTCTCCACGAGGTTCTGCTCGACCGCGGCGTCGAGGACGGAGCCTTCCCTCGAGATGCCCTCGCCGTAGATGACGTCGAACTCCGCCTCGCGGAACGGCGGCGAGAGCTTGTTCTTCACCACCTTGACCTTGGTGTGCACGCCCACCGACTCCGTGCCGTTCTTGATCGTCTCCTGCCGCCGGATGTCGAGGCGGATGGACGAGTAGAACTTCAGCGCGCGGCCGCCCGTTGTGGTTTCGGGGCTGCCAAACATGACGCCTATCTTTTCGCGGATCTGGTTGATGAAGATCACCGCGCCACCCGAGCGCGCGATGGCCGCCGTGAGCTTCCGGAGCGCCTGGGACATGAGCCGCGCCTGCAGGCCCGGCAGCGAGTCGCCCATGTCGCCGTCGAGCTCGGCACGCGGCACCAGCGCGGCGACCGAGTCGATCACGATCACGTCCACCGCGTTCGAGCGTACCAGCGTCTCGGCGATCTCCAGCGCCTGCTCGCCCGTGTCGGGCTGGGAGATCAGGAGCTCGTCGGTGTTGACGCCCAGGTTCTTGGCGTAGATGGGATCGAGGGCATGCTCGGCGTCGATGAACGCGGCCGTGCCGCCCCCGCGCTGGGCCTCGGCGATGATGTGCAGCGCCAGCGTCGTCTTGCCCGAGGACTCCGGACCGTAGATCTCGGTGACGCGGCCGCGCGGGATGCCCCCGATGCCGAGCGCGACGTCGAGAGACAGTGCCCCCGTCGGGATGACCGAGATCTCGTCGAAGACGCCGCCCTGGCCCAGGCGCATGATGGCGCCCTTGCCGAACTGGCGGTCGATGGACGCGATCGCCAGATCGAGGGCCTGCCGCCGATCGCTCTTCGCTACTTCAGCCATGGATTCTCCTCCGAGGCGCGGGAACGCCCAATTCGACGAGCAGATTAATCATTGTAGGGGCCCGTGGACCCCAAAGTCAATCGACGCGTCCGACGCACACATCCTGACGCACTCTTCCGGGCTGTCAATGTCCCGAAAGCGATACGCGGCGAGGAGTCACACGTCGTACTCGGAGGACAGCGGCACGGAGGCGATGCCCGTGTAGCGCGCCCCTGACGTGTACAGATCGCTCCGCATGAGCGCGATCGACGTGACCGGCATGGTCCCGAAGGAGGCCGTCGCCCCGCGCGTCACCGCTGAGCGGAGCTCCGCCATGCCCTCGCGCCGCCAGCTCTTTTCGTCGGTGACACGGCCGATGGTGACGTGCGCCTGCCAGGCGCGGGCTTCGATGGGCACGCCTCGCCGCTCGAGCGCCTCGGCCACGCGGGCCTGGAGCCGCTGCACCTCGGGCACGCCGTCGGAGATGCCCATCCAGAGGGTACGCGGATGATCGAGACCGGGGAAGGCGCCCATCCCCTTGAGGCTCAGCGTGAAGGTCGGCACGCCCGAGGCGGCCTCCTCGAGCGCCGGCACCACATCGGCCAGCTGCTCCTCCGTTTGATCGCCCAGGAACCGGAGCGTCAGGTGGAGGTTGTGAGGTGGCACCCAGACGACGGCCTTCGAGAGCGGGCGCATCCGGTCGATCTGCGCGGAGACGGCCCGCCTGATCGGCTCGTCCAGGAGGACAGCGACGAAGGCGCGAGGCATCAGCCCAGGAGCCGGCGGCGAAGCATGTCGAGTGCCGTCTGGGACGACTGCCACTTGATCGCCACGCGGTCGCCGGAGAACCGGCAGCGGAGCGTGTCGACCCCCGCCGGGGTCGCGCAGCCGATGTACACCGTGCCGACCGGCTTCTCCGCGCTTCCGCCGTCGGGGCCTGCGATGCCCGTGACGGCCAAGCCGCAGGAAGACCCCGAGATGCGGCAGACACCCGCCGCCATCGCCTGGGCGACCGGCGCACTGACGGCGCCGTGGGCGCGCAGGAGCGGCTCGGGGACTCCAAGAAGCTCTTCCTTGGCGCGGTTCGAGTAGACGATGACGCCGCGCTCGACGTAGCGCGAGGAGCCCGCGATATTGGTCAGCCGGTGGCCGAGGAGCCCGCCCGTGCACGACTCGGCGAGCGAAACCGTCCATCCCCGCTCGAGGAGGAGTCGCCCGACCACGGCCTCGAGGAGGTCGTCGTCCTGTCCATAACAGTCGGCGCCGAGCGCCGCGCGGACCTCGACCTCGACCGGTGCCAGCGCGGCCTCGGCGAGGGCGCGGGTGGCGCCGCGCGCGAGCAATCGGACGTGGACATCGCCCTCGGTCGGCACGCAGGAAACGGCGACGTCGCCCTCCTTGCCGAGCCATGAGCCGACGCGCGCCTCGGCCTCCGCCGCTGAGAGCCCGGTGGTCAGGAGCACGCGCTGGACCACCGCCTCCGCAGCGGAAAGCCCCGCCGATGCCTTGAGAAAGTCGCTCACCATGCTCCCGAGGTGCGGAGAGCCCACGGGCAGGACGACGACGCTCCCGTTCTTCGTCGGGAGCGACCAGCCGTCCAGGCCGTCCGGAGCTGCGGGCAGGAGCTCGGCGCCCTTGGGCAGCAGCCCGAGCCGGTCGAGCCTCCTCGGCATGGCCTGGCCCCGCTGGGCGAAGGAGCTCTCGAGCAGCGCCAGGCGACGCTCGTTGAGGACGAGGCGTGCGCCGGTGATGCGGGCCATCACGCGCGGCACCAGCTCTCCTGCCGAGCCGCCGGGCTCGCAGAGCACGACCGTGAGCCCGCCCGCCTCGAGCGCTCCGCGGAGCGCGGGCTCGAGCGCCGCCTCGCTCGGATCCACGATATGGCGGGACACGACCAGGGCGCCGAGGCCGGCAAGCGCGCGCGCCACCTCCCGGGCTGCCCGGTCGTCGGCGCCACCGTCCGATACCGTCAGCACGTGAGCCGGGCTCATCGCGGCACCCCGAAGAGCATGCGCGCGCCCATCACCAGCACGAGCGCGTATGTGCCCGCGATCAGGTCGTCCACCACGACGCCAAAGCCGCCGCGCAGGGACTGGGCCTCGCGCGCCGGAAAGGGCTTCCAGATGTCGAAGAGGCGAAAAAGGAGGAAGGCGCAGAAGAGGACGGCCGGCGTGCGGGGGAGCAGCGCCACCGAGACCATCATGCCCGCCACCTCGTCGATCACGATCACGCCGGGGTCCTTGCGCTCGAGGGCATCCTCGACCCGGTGCGAGGCCCAGGTTCCGACGACGACGACGACCGCGAGCGCGACCCAGAAGCCGAGGGGGGAGAATGGGATGAGCCAGAGCCCGACGGCCGCCACCAGACTGCCCGCGGTGCCGGGCGCAACAGGAACATAGCCGGCTCCTGCGCCGCTGGCGATGACGAAGGCCAGGCGGTCGTCGAAGCGGATCGGCTATTCTCCCACGAGCTCGTAACCGTCCACTTCGACGATGCGGACCTCCGCGAAGCGTCCGGGGGTGAGCTTGGGATTGCGAAGATACACGACACCGTCGATCTCGGGCGCCTGTCCCGCGGTCCTCCCCTCGAGGGGAAAGGCGGGGTCGGCGCTCTTGCCGTCCACGAGGACGGTCTGCTTCGTGCCGTACAGCGCCTTCTGCCGCTGCCAGGCCAGGCGGTCTTGAAGATCCTGGACCTGGTGCGCGCGCTCGGCCATCACGTCGGCGGGCACCTGGTCCGGCATGGTGGCGGCGGGCGTGCCCTCCTCGACCGAATAGGTGAAGACACCCAGGCGGTCGAAGGCCGTGTCTTCCACGAAGGCGAGCAGGTTGTCGAAGGCGGCCGCCGTCTCACCGGGGAAGCCGACGAGAACCGTGGTGCGGACCGTGATACCGGGAACCGCCTCCCGGAATTGCGCGACGATGTCCTTCATCCGGCGCGCCGTCACCGCGCGGCGCATCGCGCGGAGGATGGCGTCGTCGCCGTGCTGCACCGGCATGTCGAGGTACGGCACCACGCGCGCTCGCCGCCACTTGTCCACCAGGCGTTCGCTCACGTGCGCGGGATGGAGGTACATGGGCCTGATCCATGGCATGCGCGTGTCGGACAGCGCGAGGAGAAGATCGCCGATGTCGCCGTTGCCGGGCAGCTCGCGTCCATAGGCGAGCGTGTCCTGGGACACGAGCACGGCCTCCTGGATGCCCTGCCTGGCCAGCCCTTCGACCTCAGCCACGATGTCGGCGAGCTTCCGGCTCCTGTGCGCGCCCCGGAACTGGGGAATCGCGCAGAAGGTGCAGCCCATGTCACAGCCTTCGGCGATCTTCACGTAGGCGTAGGGAAGGCGGGAGGTCAGCAGCCGCGGAGTCTTCGAGTCGTACAGGTATCCGGGCGGCGCGCTGGTAACCCAGTCCTGCCGGCCGTCGGCCTGGTTGACGAGATCCACGATCCTGTCGAGCTCGGAGGTGCCGAGTATCGCCGTGACCTCGGGGATTTCGCTCAGGATCTCGCCCCCGTAGCGCTGGGTCAGGCACCCCGTCACGATGAGCGCCCGCGCGCGACCGGCTTCCTTCACGCGGGCCAGCTCGAGAATGGTCTGGATCGATTCCTCGCGCGCCCGATCGATAAAGGCGCAGGTATTGACGACGAGGCAGTCGGCCGTCTCGGCGACGTCCGTGATCTCGTGGCCGGACCGGGCAAGCATGCCCAGCATCAGCTCAGAGTCCACCTGGTTCTTGGGGCATCCGAGAGTGGTGAAATGGACTTTCATGACGCGGCTTTATGATCCCACACCCCATCATGGAGAGTCAAACAACCCTCGACGGAACAAGTTTGAGCGTGGCGCGTTACAGGTGTATGGTACCCGCCATGTCAGGCCTGCTTCGATCGGCTCGACCTTGCGTCGTCGCGCTGCTGGCCGCAGCCCTCGTGGTCGGGATCAACGGTTTCGAGGGCGCGATCCATTCGGTCCATCACCCGCTCGTTCCCGTCGAGAGTCACGGGCACGACGGGCACGGACACGACGGCGAGGGCCGCCAGGCGCCCGCCGGCGCGACTGACGAGGGCTGCCCCGTCGCGGCAGCCGCGCTGCACCTCGCCGCGACGACGACGGAGGCACCGCCTGTCCTGGGCGCGCTCTCGCCCGTCGCCGACCTCGTGACGCTCGGCTCCCCGGACGGCCCGCGCATCATCTGGCGCGAGCCCGCACACGGCCGCGCGCCTCCCTCCCTCCGTTCGCTCCCAAGCTAACCCGCCGCTTCGCCAAGCTTCCTCCGGCAGACGTCCGCCGCGTTGCCTCGGCGCCGCGGCCGCCTTTCCATCTGACGCTGGGGGATTCCGATGAGATCACGCCGTCTTTCTGCTGCAGTGGTTGCCGCGCTGGTTCTGGGCGTCTGGCCCGCGCTCGCGGCCGCGCACGGGCTCGCGGGCAAACGCTTCTTCCCGTCCACGCTCACCATCGACGACCCGTTCGTCTCTGACGAGCTCTCGCTCCCCACGTTCTTCCACATCAAGCAGCCCGGGGACAGCGGGACACCGCCGGGACAGGTCACCAGTCTCTCGGGCGAGTTCTCCAAGCGCATCTTCCCCGACCTGGGTCTCACCCTCGCGGGAGACTGGAATCTTCTCGATCCCGCGTCGAACGGCAAAACTGAGAGTGGCACCGGCAATCTCGAGATGACGCTCAAGTACCAGTTCTTCACGAGCGCGGCCCACGAGACGATCCTCTCGGCCGCGTTCGGCTGGGAAGCCGGCGGCACGGGCAGGAAGAAGATCGGCGCGGAGTCCTTCGACGTGTTCAAGCCCGCCCTTCTGTTCGGCAAGGGATTGGGCGACCTGCCCGATCAGCTGGCGTGGATGAAGCCTTTCGCCGTCACCGGCCTCGTCGAAGGCGTGTTGCCGACCCGGAGCGGCAACAAGACCTTCTCCCTCAACGACGACGGCGACCTCGACATCGAGATCGAGAAGAACCCCAACGTCCTCCACTGGGGCTTCGCCGTCATGTACAGCCTGCCCTATCTCCAATCCTTCGTGAAGGACGTCGGCCTGCCCGCCATCATCCGGCAGCTCATCCCGATCGTGGAAATCGACATCAACAACCCGCTCGACCGTGGGTTCGCGGGCAAGACCACGGGCACGGTCAACCCCGGCATCATCTGGGCGGGCAAGTACTTCCAGCTCGGGTTGGAGGCGGTGGTGCCCATCAACGAGCGGACGGGCAAGAACGTGGGCATCCGCGGGCAGGTGCACTTCTTCATCGACGACATCTTCCCCAACACGCTGGGCAAGCCGCTCTTTCGCTGGTGAGTGTGACAGGAAGGCGGGTGGCCGTCGCGCTGGCGGCGCTTCTTCTCGGGGCGGGCGTGGCGTCGGGCCACGCCTTCCTCGACCACGCCGAGCCACGCGTGGGCAGCACAGTCAAGGCGGCGCCCGCGCAGGTGCGGGTGTGGTTCACCCAGGACCTCGAGCCCGCCTTCAGCACCCTGGAGGTCGTGAGCCAGGCCGGTGACCGCGTGGATCGTGGTCCCGCGAAGGTGGACTCGGCGAGCCCGGCCCTGCTCCAGGTACCGCTCAAGCCCCTCGGCCCCGGCACCTACCGCGTCAAGTGGCGCGTGCTATCGGTGGACACCCACGTCACCGAGGGGGACTTCACCTTCCGCGTCACGGGCCCGCCCTAGCCTTCCGCTATTGAGTTTTACCGGTGAGCTCGACGACCTGGCCGGCTCGGAGCACCCGCGTCACGAACGAATAGCCCGACGGTTTCGAGGCCAGCCTCGCGCGGATCTTCTCCACGCTGTCGCCCGATTCCGCGCCGATCCCGTCCACGGTCAGAATGATGTCACCGCCGACGGCGATCTGCTGTCCCGCGATGGTGGCGATCTTGTCGCCGCCCAGCAGACCCATGTCCCACGCGGGCGACGCCTTGGCCACGGTCTTGACGAGGAAGCCCGCGGGCTGGGGGACGTTGAAGATGGCCGCGAGGTCGCCGGTGAGCATGATGCCGTCGATGCCGCTCCAGAGCGATCGCTTTTCCAGCAAAAGCTTCTTGGCCGTATTGATCGTGACGACGAAGCCCAGCCCCTCGCTGCCGCCGGATTTCGAGATGTTGTGGCTGACGATACCGATCACCTCGGCCCCCACGTCGAACATGGGCCCGCCCGAGTTGCCCGTGTTGATCGTGGCCGTGGTCTGGAAGAACTCCGCCAGGGGCATGGTCTTGTAGACGGTGTTGGGCGGCCACCGTGCGCTGATCCAGCCCGCGCTCATCGAGTAGGCGAGGCCGTACGGCGCCCCGATGACCATGACCTGGTCGCCGACCCTGACCGTGTCCGAGTTCGCCATCTTCGCCGGCTGCATCCTCACGGGCACCCGCTCGAGCTGGAGGAGCGAGAGATCGGCCGCCGTCTCGGACGCGACAACCTTGGCGGACACGCGCTCGCCCCCGATGACCTCGACGGTGATCTCGTCCATGGCGTCGACCACGTGAGCCGCCGTCATCACCTTGCCGTCGGCCGAGATCAGCACGCCCGAGCCCGTCTCGCTGAATCGGGTGACGCCGCTCAGCCCGACGTCGCGCCCCTTCGCCCGGACGACGACGACCGACGGCGCGGCCTTGCGGAACGCGTCGCTCAGGCTCTGCGCCCGGGCCGGCACCGCGGTCCCGAGGAGAGCGGCCCCCGCGAGCAGCGCCGCCAGGAGCCGTGGCATCACGTCGACCGATAGTTGGTGAACTGCAGCGCGATGCCGAAGTCCTTCGCCTTCACGAGGGCGATGATGGCCTGGAGGTCGTCGCGGTTCTTGCCGGATACGCGCACCTGCTTCTCCTGGATCGAGGCCTGAACACGGATCTTCGAGTCCTTGACGAGGCGCACGATCTCCTTGGCCTTCTCCATGGGGATACCGTCCTGGAGCGTGATGCGCTGACGCAGGGTGCCGCCGGCCGCAGGCTCGGCGTCCTTGATCGTGAGCGCCTTGAGGTCGATGCCGCGGCGGTGGAGCTTGGACTGAAGGATGTCGAGCACGGCCTTGAGCTTCATGTCGTCGGCCGAGGTCAGGACGAGGTCCATCTTCTCTTCGACGATCTCGTTCTTCGAGCCCTTCAGATCGTAGCGCGTCTCCACTTCCCGCCTGGCCTGGTTGACGGCGTTGGCGACCTCCTGCATGTCCACCTTGCACGCGATGTCGAAGCTGTTCTCCGCGGCCATGACGGCTCCTACTTGATGTCCAGCGGGACCACCGCCGTCCCCTTGGGCGGCGTGAATGCGAAGAGGGTATCAGCGAGGCCGGGGTTGAGGACAACCCGGTTGAACGTCATCGTCACGGTGTTCTGCAGCTGGTCGTAGAGCACAGCCTGGCGGACCAGGTAGTGGTCCTTCGGGTCGACCGTGAGGACCAGCCGCGTGAGCAGCGGCGTCGACTTCTTGGGCGTGAGGTCGAGGACGGGCCGGCCGGACGCGTCCGTCTTGTTGGCCGGGTTGAGGAAGCGCACGGAAAATTCCTCGCGCACCTTCCCGAGCCCCTGGAGAAAGCTCCCGGCAGGGCCGGCGAGCGCCTTGGGCGCATCGCCCTTGTTGACCTGGTTGAGCTCCGGCGTGTAGACCCAGAGGTACGTGCCGTCGGAGATGATCTGCTGGGGCGCCGGACTCCTGTACTCCCAGCGCATCTTGCCGCCCTTTTTCAAATACACCGTGCCCTCGGCCTTCACGTCCTGCCCCAGGCTCTTGTTCCGCGCCACCTGGGTAAAGTCGGCCCGCAAGTCGTTCATCTTGCCGTACGTCGTTTCGAGCGCGTCCACCACCTGCTCCAGTTCCTGCGCGGCCGCGGCCGCCGGAACAACGAGCATGCACGCAACGACGAACGCTGCGAGGCCCCTCACCCTGCCCTCTCCCCCGAGGGGAGAGGGTGACCTCGGCCGCATCACTTGCCCCGCTTCGCCAGGTACTCGGGGCCGACGAGGATCTCGCGGGGCTTGGCGCCCTGGCCGGGACCGATGATACGGTCCTGTTCCATCATGTCGATGAAGCGCGCGGCCTTCGGGTAGCCGAGTCCGAGACGCCGCTGGAGGAAAGAGATCGAGCCGGCACGCTGGGAGACCACGAGCGTGACCGCGTCCCAGTAGACGTCGTCCCGGTCCTCGCCGCTGCCGCCGCCCTCCTCGGCGACCGCGGGCAGCTCGACCTTCTCGTAGATCGCCGAGCCCTGCCTGCGCAGGAAGTCGCAGACGGCCTTGACCTCGTTGTCGGCGACCCAGGAGCCGTGCACACGCAGCTGGCGCGAGGCCCCCGGCGGCACGAAGATCATGTCGCCGCGACCCAGGAGCTGCTCCGCACCGTTGCCGTCGAGCACCGTGCGGGAATCCACCTTGCTCGCCACCTGGAAGGCGATGCGCGTCGGGAAGTTGGCCTTGATGAGCCCCGTGACCACGTCCACCGACGGCCGCTGGGTGGCGATGATGAGGTGGATGCCGACGGCGCGCGCGATCTGCGCCAGGCGCACCAGCGAGTTCTGGACGTCGCCCGCCGACACCATCATGAGGTCGGCCAGCTCGTCCACGACTACGACCCAGTACGGCAGCTTGTCCTCCGGCGCCACTTCCTTGTTGTAGCCTTCGATGTTGCGCACGGCCTTGGCCTGGAGCGCCTTGTAGCGCTCGTCCATCTTGCCCACGATCCACTTGAGCCGCGCCGAGGCCTCCTTGGCGTCGGTGACCACGGGCGCGAGCAGGTGCGGGATGCCCTCGTACACGCCGAGCTCGAGCCGCTTGGGATCGATGAGCAGGAACCGCACGTCGGCGGGGGTCGCCTTGTAGAGGAGCGAACAGATCATCGTGTTGAGCCCGACGCTCTTGCCGCTGCCGGTCGAGCCCGCGATGAGCAGGTGCGGCATGGCCGTGAGATCGGACACCACCGGGTTGCCGGTCGTGTCCTTGCCGAGGGCCAGCGGCAGCCTGCCCTTGGACTCCACGAACTCCGGCGAGACGAGGATCTCGCGCAGGTAGACCGTCGAGATCTCGGGATTCGGCACTTCGACGGCGACCGTGCCGCGCCCTGGGATGGGACCGATGATGCGCACCGCCGCTGCCTTCATGGCGAGGGCCAGGTCGTCGGCGAGATTGACGACCTGGCTGACCTTGACGCCGGCCGCCGGCTCGAACTCGTAGGAGGTGATGACGGGGCCGGGGCTCGCCTGGACGATGTGCCCGCTGACGCCGAAGTCCTCGAGCTTCTTCTTGAGCGTCTGCGCGTTGGCTTCGAGCTCCTCGCGCGTGCGCTTGAGCTCGGTGGCGGGCGGGGCCTGGAGCAGGCCGACCGACGGCAGCTGGAAGGCGCGGGCGCCGCCCTTGCCGAAGTCGAAGGTCTCTTGCCACGCGAGCCCCTTCTCGACGAGCGACCCCTTGAGCTTGGCCGGCTCCTTGACGACAAGCCTGGGCGGCTCCGTGGGCCCGTCGGGCTCGACGGCGGGATCGAGGCGGGCAGACGCTGCGGGCCTCGACGCCGGGCTCGTCGTCTTCCCGCCGCGGAGGAACGGCAGCGCCGATAGCCTGTCGCCGGCGGCGCGCGACATGGCATGGAGCGACACTCGTGTGATGAACAGCACGGCGACGGGAATGATGGCGACGAGGACGATCCAGGCGCCCACGGAGCCGACCGAGACACGGAGGGCATCCGACACGGCCCAACCGAGGAGGCCGCCCTTGTGGATCCGCTGCTCCGAGAGGGTGTCGGACAGGCGCGTGAGGATGCCCGTGACGCTGATCAGGAGGAGAGCGAGGCCCGTCCCCGCCGGCCAGCCCGTGACCATGCGCGACCGGATGAAGGCCGAGGCGCCGTAGCCCGCCAGGAGCAGCGGGAAGAGATAGCCCGCGTAGCCGAAAGCCCAGAAGAAGACCCATCCGAGCCAGACGCCGACGGGGCCGACCGGACTCGACTGGTCGAGCAGGTGCAGGGTCGGGTCGAAGGCATAGAGCGCCACGAAACCGAAACCCGACAGCGCGAGCGCGAGGATGCCCTTGACCTCCCGCACCCAGCGCCCCTGCTCGCGCTTGGCTCGGCGGGCCGCGCGCGCGGGAGTCTCGGCGGATCTGTCGGCCATCAGACCTCCAGGACCAGCGGGATCACGACCGGCTTGCGATCGAAGCGCTGGTTGATGAAACGGCGCACGGCGCTGCGCACGACGGCGCCGATCAGCTCGCGATCGATCACTTCGGGCTCCTCGCGCGCGGCCAGCGCGTCGCGGATGGCCCGCTTGACCTCCTCCATCAGCTCCTCCGACTCCTTCACATACACGAACCCGCGGGAGGCGATCTCGGGTCCCGCGACGATCGAGCCGGTGGTCTTGTCCACGGTGAGCGCCACCACGACCATCCCCGCCTCGGCCAGGAGCTGGCGATCCCGCAGCACCACCTGCCCGACGTCGCCGATACCCTTGCCGTCCACGAAGACGCGCCCCGCCGGGTAGCCCGCGAGGACGCGCGCGCCGGTCTTCGACAGCTCCAGGCCCAGGCCGTCCTCGACGAGGAAGATGCGGTCCTTGGGGATGCCGGTGCCCTCGGCGAGCCGCGCGTGCTGGAGCAGGTGGCGGTACTCGCCGTGCACGGGCACGAAGTAGCGCGGCCGCGTCAGCTCGATCATCTGCTTGAGATCGTCCTCGCTCGCGTGGCCCGAGACGTGGACGAACGCGACGTCCTCCCAGAGCACCTCGGCGCCCCGGCGGAGGAGCGCGTTGATGGCGCGGCCGATCACGCGCTCGTTGCCCGGGATGACGCGCGAGGAGAAGATCACGAGGTCGCCCGGACCGACCTCGACGTACTTGTGCTCGCCGGCGGCGATCAGCGACACGGCCGAGTGGGTCTCGCCCTGGCTGCCCGTGGACAGGATGACCTGCTTGCGCGCCGCGAGGCTGCCCAGCTCGTCGAGCGAGACGAGGAGTCCCTCCGGCACTTTGAGGTAGCCCATCTCGGAGGCGACGGCGACGTTGGCGACCATGCTGCGGCCGAGCAGGGCGACCTTCCGGCCGCACGCCTGCGCCAGGCTCAGGACCTGCTGTATGCGGTGAATATGCGAGGCGAAGGTGGCGACGAGGATGCGGCCCGGCGCCTTGGCGAAGCGGCCCTGGAGCGCTTCACCGACCTCGGTCTCCGACCCGGTGCGCCCGGGGCGGCCGACATTGGTCGAATCCGAGCAGAGGCAGAGCACCCCGCGCTCGCCGAGGGCGGCGAATTTCGCGTAGTCGGGCTGCTCGGCGTCCACGGGACGCGGGTCGAGCTTGAAGTCGCCGGTATGGATGATCGTGCCCACCGGCGTCTCGATGGCGAGCCCGATGCCGTCGGCGATGGAATGGGTGACGCGGATCGGGATGACGACGAAGCCGCCCGCCCGGATCTCGTCGCCCGGCGCGTAGGGCCGCAGGTCCGCGCTCTCGAGGGCGCCGAGCTCGCCCAGGCGATGCCGGGCTATCGCGAGCGTCAGCGGCGTGCCATACACCGGCACGTTGAACTCCCGCAGGAGGTAGGAGAGCGCGCCGATATGGTCCTCGTGGCCGTGGGTCAGCACCACGGCCCGGAAGCGCTTCCGGTGCTCGCGGAGGTAGGTGAAGTCCGGGATGACATAGTCCACCCCCGGCATCTCGTCGTCGGGGAAGAGGAGCCCGCAATCGACCGCGATGATGTCGTCGCCCGACTCGATCAGCATCATGTTGAGGCCGATCTCGCCGAGACCCCCCAGCGGGATCAGGCGGACGACGGGCTCGGCGGGAACATCGATCGGGACCGGCTCGGGTCGGTAAAGGGTGCTCACGGCGGCGCTGTCATCGTATCACCCCGACGCGCCCCGACGAAAAAACGGCCCGGCGGGCGGTCAATGCTCGGGCGCGTGGGCGAGCTCGGCAAACTCCGCGAGCGAAAGCGTCTCGGCCCGGCGGCCGGCATCGATGCCCGCGGCGGCGCACATCGCCCGCGCGCGCTCGGCGGAAAGGCCCAGGCCCGAGGCGAGGGAATTGGCGAGGCTCTTCCTGCGCTGGCCGAACGCCGCGAGGACGACCGCGCGCAGTCGCGCCGGATCGCCCACGGGCACCGGCGGCACCCGCCTCACGCGAAGGTGGACCACCGCGGAGTCCACCTGGGGAGGTGGGCGAAAGGCCCCGGGCGGGACCGTGAAGGCAAGCCGCGCCTCGCAGGAGAGCTGGGTCAGCACGGACAGGCTCCCGTAGGTCTTGCCCCCGGGACCAGCCGCGACGCGCTCGGCGACTTCCTTCTGGAGCATGAGCGCCATCTCGTCGAGGACCGGCCCCGCCTCGACGAGGGCCTGGAGGATGGGCTTGCCCACGCTGTACGGGAGATTGCCCACGACGACGACGCGCCCGGTCGGGTGGGGCTTGAGGGCGGACAGCCCCGCGTAGTTAAAGGAGCGCGCATCGGCCAGGAAGATCTCGACGTGGGGCGCATCCGCGAAGCGCTCGCAGAGCGCCGTGGCCATGACCTGGTCCACCTCGAGGGCGAGGAGCCGGCCGGCCGCGCGGGCGAGGCGGCCCGTCAGCGCTCCCAGCCCCGGCCCGATCTCGACCACGAGATCCTGCTGCGTCGGCTGGACGAGGCCGACCATCCGCTCGGCCACGGCGTCGTCGCGGAGGAAGTGCTGGCCGAGCGCCCGCGTCTTTCCGGAGGCGGCATGACGCTTGGGCCTCGGCGTCAGAGCCCGCGCGTTCCTGCGCGGGCTCATGCCCGGCGCCGCGCCGCCAGCTCGGCCAGGAGCGCGCCGTGGACCGCGCGCACCTGGCGCTCCGTCTCCTCGCGCGTGCCCGAGTTGTCGATGACGTGATCCGCGAGCTTCGCTTTCTCGGCGATGGGCATCTGGCTCGCGATCCGCGCCCGGGCCTCGGCCTCGCGCAGACCATCGCGTTCCATGAGCCTCCGGCTCTCGGTCTCGGGATCGGCGAACACCACGACCACGCGGTCCATCTTGGCGACGCCGCCGGACTCGAAGAGGAGCGCCGCGTCCCAGAGGACGACGCCCTCGAAGGCCTCCTCGTCCAGAACGGAGAGCATGCGCTGCTGGCGCGCGCCGATGGCCGGGTGGGTGATCTCCTCGAGACGCTTCCGCCTCGCGGGATCCGCGAAGACGATCGCGCCGAGGGCCTTGCGGTCCAGCGAGCCGTCCTCCTGGACCACCTGAGGGCCGAACTCCTCGACGATCCGAGCATAGGCGGCTTGGCCCGGCATGACGATCTCTCGCGAGAGGAGATCGGCATCGATGACGCGGGCGCCGAGATGGGCGAACATCCGGCTGACCGTGCTCTTCCCGGTGGCGATGCTGCCGGTGAGGCCGACCAGGAGGAAGGGCCTCACGCCTGGGCCCAGTCCGCGCCCGTCTTGATGTCCACCTTGAGGGGGACGTCGAGCGCCATGACGGACTCCATCACCTCGCGGGCGAGAGCCTCGAGCCGGGACACCTCGTCTTCGGGCGCTTCGAAGAGGAGCTCGTCGTGGACCTGGAGCAGCATGCGGCTCCGGAACCCGCCCTCCGCGAGCGCCCGCGCCATGCGCACCATGGCGATCTTGGTCAGGTCGGCCGCCGTTCCCTGGATCGGCGCATTGGTCGCCATGCGCTCGGCGAAGCCCCGGAGGTTCGGATTGCCGCTTCTCAGCTCCGGGATGTAGCGCCGCCTCCCGAGCAGCGTCTGGACAAAGCCCCGCTCGCGCCCCTCGGCGACGGTCCGCTCCAGGTAGGCCTTGACCTTGGGGTGGCGCTCGAAGAAGCGGGTGAGATATTCCTGCGCCTGCTTGGGCGTGATGGAAAGACCCCGCGAGAGCCCGAAGGCGGTGACGCCGTAGATGACGGAGAAGTTGGTCGTCTTGGCCACGTCCCGCTGCTCGGAGGTGACCTGGGCCAGCTCGACGCCGAAGACCTCGGCCGCCGTGCGCCGGTGGATGTCCTCCCCCGCGCGAAACGCCGCAGTGAGGCTCTCCTCTCCGGAGACGTGCGCGAGGATGCGCAGCTCGATCTGCGAGTAGTCGGCCGCGACGAAGCGATGGCCAGGGTCCGGCACGAAGGCCGCGCGGATGCGGCGGCCGAGCTCGGTACGGATGGGGATGTTCTGGACGTTCGGATTGCTCGACGACAATCTCCCCGTCGCGGCCACGAGCTGGTTGAAAGATGTGTGAATGCGCTCCGTACTCGGATTGATCAGAGCGGGCAGCGAGTCGGCATAGGTGGACTTGAGCTTGGTGAGCGTCCTGTACTCGATGATCTTCGCGGGCAGCTCGTGGCCGAGGGCCAGCTGCTCCAGGACATCGGCATCGGTGGAGTACCCGGTCTTGGTTTTCTTCACGGGCGGAAGCTTGAGCTTCTCGAAGAGGATGCGCGCCATCTGCTTGGGCGAGCCGATGTTGAACTCCTCGCCGGCCAGCGCGTAGATCTCGCGCGTGAGACGCTCGATGGTCAGGTCGAGCTCCTTCGAGAACTCCGCCAGCCGCGCCGGGTCCACCCGGATGCCGTGTCGCTCCATCGCGGCCAGCACCGGCACCAGCGGCCGCTCCAGGTCTTCGTACAGCGAGTGGAGGCCCACTTCCTTGAGCGCGCGCGGCAGCATCTCCCAGATCTGCCAGATGAAGCGCCCCCGACTGCCCGGCGCCGCGAGCCCCGGTCCCTCGCCGAGGAGCTCTGCCGAGACTTCGTCGAGCTTGTAGTTGTTGCGGTCGGGGTTGAGCAGGTAGGCGCCGACGGCCGTGTCCTCGAAGGCGGGGGCGTCGCCGCCCCGCGCCGCCCACCACTCGACGAGGTGCTTGACATCGTGGCCGATGAGCCGCCGGCCGCCGAAGTCGGGGAGCGAAGCGGCCAGGGGCAAGAGCGCGCGCTCCGCGGCCGGATGGTAGAGACCGAGGGCCGTCATGGACGGATCGGGAGAGGTGCCGTCCCCCACCCAGTCGACCGCGACGGGCGCGTCTGCGGGGACGGCCTCCAGCCATTGACGGAGCGCCTCGGCGCCGTCGAGCACGGGCATGGGCTCCCCCGTCACCTGGACGGGCGCCGCGGCGGGGAGCTGGCGCAACAGGGTATGGAACTCGAGCTCGGTCCAGAGCGTCCGGAGCCGCTCCCAGTCCGGCTCCTGCCGCCGGAAAGCTTCGAGGTCCTGCTCGATCGGGACCCGCGTGCTCACGGTGGCCAGCTCCCGCGAGAGGAGCGCCTGCTGGCGATGGGCCGCGAGAATCTCGCGCGCTTTGCCCGTGACGAGCGTGAGATTGTCGTAGAGCCGCGCCACGCTGCCGAACTGCGAGATCAGCTTGACCGCGGTCTTCTCGCCGACGCCGGGCACGCCCGGAATATTGTCGATGCTGTCGCCCATGAGGGCCAGGAGGTCCGGGATGTGCTCCGGCCCCACTCCCCACTTCGCGGTGACGGCGGCCTCGTCGAACCATACGGGCTCACCCCGGACATTGGTCGCGAGCACCCGCACCTTCGGGCCGACCAGCTGGAGCATGTCCTTGTCGCCCGTGACCAGCACCATCTCGACCGGCTCCGCGCGCATCTTCTCGACGAGTGTGCCCATCACGTCGTCGGCCTCGAAGCCCCGCACCTCCAGGAGCGGAAGGCGCAGCGCCTCGAAGAGCGTCTTGACGTAGGGGATCTGGCTCCGGAGATCGTCGGGCGTCGCCGCACGCGTCTCCTTGTAGGACGGCAGCTTCTCCTCCCGGAAGGTGGGCCCCGGCGGATCCCACGCCACTGCCACGTACTCCGGGTTCTCCTCGCGCAGGAGCTTCCAGAGCATCGTGGACATCCCGAAGATGGCATTCGTCAGCTGGCCCCTCGAGGTGCGGAAGTCGTACGGCAGCGCGTGGTAGGCGCGGTAGAGATAGCCCGGCGCGTCCACGACGAAGAAGCGCGCGCTCACGCCGGCACCACACGGTCGTAGAGCGCGCGCACCCAGGCGGTGCGCCGCTTGTACGCCTCGAGGAACTCCTTGCGCGACGGGTACTCGAGGCTCTTGGCCAGGCGTGCGGGCATGGGGCCCGCCGGCTCCAGCGTATCGGCGGGCCGCGCGCCGAAGAGCCGCAGGTCCGCCGACACCCGGCGGAGGAAACGGTAGTGCTCCGCGAGCGTCTCCGCGTCGTCGGGCGGCAGGAGGCCGGCCCTGCCGATGTGGCCGAGCGCGGTCACGGTATGGGGGCTCGTGATGGCAGGATGCCGCCTCCCGTGCGTCATCTGGATGGCCTGGGCGATGAACTCCACGTCCACCAGCCCCCCGCGACCGAACTTGACGTGGAGCCGTCCCGGCGTCTCCTTGCCGAGCTCCTTCTCCATCCGACCGCGCAGCTCGCGCATCTCCTTGAGGTCGGGCGGCGGTGCATCCGGCCCATGGACGAGGGCGCGGATCTCCCGCCTCACCGCGCGACCGAGCCTCCCGTCACCACCCACCAACCGTGCGCGGGTGAGAGTCTGGCGCTCCCACGGGTCCGCCCACTCGCGGTAGTACTGGCCAAGCGCCTCGACACTGGACGCGAAGCCGCTGCCCTTGGAGCCAGGGCGGAGACGGAGGTCCACGGGCACGACGACGCCGGCCGCCGTCACGTCACCCAGGATCGACGAGAGCGCCTCCACGGCCCGATCGTAGAACACATGAGCCTCGACCTGCTCGGATCCGTCCGTCTCCCCTGCCCCGCCATACACGACGAAAAGATCGAGGTCGGAGCCCGTCGACAGCTCGCGCCCGCCGAACTTGCCCAGGCCGATGATGCACGCGGGGATCAAACGGCCCGCGGCGTCCCGCGGCACGCCGAAGGCCTCGGCCGTCTCGCCGAGGGCCATCAGCCACCCGGCTCCCAGCGCCGCCTCGGCGAGCGCCGTCATCTCGCGCGAGAAGCTCTCGGCATCCGTGACGCCCAGGAGCATCCTCCAGGTGATGCCGAGCTCCTCGGCCTGCTTGAGCCGGCGCAGCCGGTCCATCCGCTCGGGCAGCATGAGCCGCGACCCCAGCGCCGGCGCCAAGGCCCGTCTGAAGTCGGCGCGGCGGCGAGGAGCCGCAAAGGTCACCGGGTCAGCGAGGCCCGTCAGCAGCTCCGGCTGAGTCAGCAGGAGCTGAGTCAGGAGCTCGCCCCGGGCGCAGAGCTTGACGAGATTGGCGAGGAGGTCCGGGTGCCCGGCCAGCAGCTCGAGATAGGCCGTGCGCGGGCCGGCGGCGGCCACGAAGCGCTCGAACTGGTTGAGCGCCTCGTCGGGGTCGGGGCTCTGCCAGAGCGCGTCGAGCAGCACGGGGAAGATCGCGTGGAGCGCGCGGCGCAGCGGCTCGGCGTACGGGACGAGCGGCCGTCCCTCGAGGACCAGTCGCAGGTTCTCGCGGGCGCGGTCGGGGTCGGCGAAGCCGGTCGCCTTGAGCGCGGTGTAGGTCGGGATGCGGGGCGCGAGCGCCCGCGCCTTGGGCGGGGCGGCGAAGAAATCGCTGAAGGCCCCGTGCACGCCGCGAGTCACGCGGCGGTATTCGGCCTCGAAGCCGCGCCGCGCGGCGACAGGCAACGCGGTGCTCCCGAGCCGGCGGGCGAGGCGCGCGAGGGCAGCCGGCTCCTCGGGCAGCGTGTGGGTCTGGAACTCGTCGACGATCTGGAGGCGGTGCTCGACCGTTCTCAGGAAGCGAAGCGCCTCGCCGAGGAAGCGCCCGAGCGACTGCGGCAGGTAGCCGCGCTCGGTCAGGCGGAAGATGGCGCGCAGACTGTTCCGCTCGCGGAGCCACGGATCGTCCCCCGAGTAGAGGAGCTGGAGTGCCTGGACCAGGAACTCGACCTCGCGGATGCCGCCCACGCCCAGCTTGACGTGGCGCCGCTGGACGCCCTTGGCGCGAAGGGACTTGTCGATCTGCGCCTTCATGCCGCGCACCTCGGCGACGATCTCGGGTGCCAGCCCTGGACGGAATACGAAGGGGCGGACGAGGTCGAAGAAGCGCGCGGCCACGCCCGGGTCGCCCGCGCAGAAGCGTGCCTTGATCAGCGCCTGCCGCTCCCACAGCTCCGCCCGCTCCTCGAGGTACCCGCGGTAACCGTCGAGCGAGAGGATGACACCACCCGACCGCCCCTCGGGACGGAGGCGCAGGTCCACGCGGAAGGCATAGCCCTCGTCGGTCACGGACTCGAGCGCTTCCACGATGGCCCTCGCGCCGCGGGCGAAGTAGTCGCCGTTCGGCACGCGCCCCTCGGAGCCGCCCGTGGTCAGGCCGTCGTCGCCGTACACGAAGACGAGGTCGATGTCGGAGGAGTAGTTCAGCTCGTCGCCGCCAAGCTTGCCCATGCCGATCACGGCGAGGCCGGTGGGGGTCCCGTCCTCCGCCCGCGGCTCCCCGTACCGTCGCCGCAGGTCCTCCTCGGCCAGGCGCCAGGCCGCCCCGAGGCAGACATCGGCCAGGCGCGAGAGCTCTTCGGTGGTGACGGTGAGATCGGCGTCGCCCAGGATGTCGCGGCACCCGATGCGGAGAAGCTGGCGGTACTTGAAGCGGCGGAGCGCGTTCCCGCGCGCCTCGGGTCGGTCGAAGGCTCGAACGCTCTGCTCGAGCTCGGTCTCGAGCTCGTCGGCGAGCCACTGCCGCATGGTGTCGGGCTCGAGGAGCCACGGCAGCAGCGTGGGCCGGCGCCTCAGCGTGTCGGCCAGGAACTGGCTCGTGCCCCCGAGCTTCGCCAGGAGGTGGAGCGCGCCCGGGTGAGTCTCCAGCAGCCGGAACAAGGCGGCGCGCTCGCCCTGCGAGGCCAGGCGCTCGAGATTGTTGAGCGCCATGTCGGGATCGGGCGCCTCGGAGAGCGCCTGGAGGAATCGCGGCAGGAGCGGCGTCAGCAGCAGCGCGTCCGCCGGCTCGGGCGTCAGCGCGTGGAGATTCGCGAGCGCGGCGCGCGGGTCGGCGAATCCCCGTCGCTTGAGCTCGCCGAGGGCCTTCCTGTCGTCCGCCGCGGCAGCGAGGAGGTCGGTCATTGGAGAGGGGTCGGCTAGATGGCGGATTCGCCCTTTTCGCCGGTGCGGATGCGGATGGCCTCGCCCATGGGGATGACGAAGACCTTGCCGTCGCCGATGGAGCCCGTGCGCGCCGCGGCGGCCACCGCGGAGACGATCTTGTCCACGAGCGCGTCCGGCACGACCAGCTCGATCTTGACCTTGGGCAGAAAGTCGATCGTGTACTCGGAACCGCGGTAGAGCTCGGTGTGGCCCTTCTGCCTTCCGAAGCCGCGCACCTCCGTCACGGTCATCCCGATGACGCCCAGCTCCGTCAGCGCCTCCTTGACGTCGTCGAGCTTGAACGGCTTGATGATCGCTTCGATCTTCTTCATCGCGACCTCCGTGACGGCCTGGCGGCCTGCGGGCGGAGTATCTTCTTGTACAGTGTGGCATACTCGCGGGCCGAGGCGTCCCACGAGAAGTCTTCGGTCATCGCGTTCTTGACGAGCGCGCTCCAGAGCTCCGGCCGCGCGAAGGCGGCCGCCGCGAGCCGGACCGCGTCCAGCAGCGCGTTCGAGGAGAGTGCGTCGAACAGGAAGCCCGTCCCGGTGGGACGGGCGGCGTCGAACTCTCTCACTGTGTCCGCCAAGCCGCCCGTGCGCCGCACCACGGGAATGGCGCCGTAGCGCAAGGCGATCAGCTGCGCGAGACCGCATGGCTCGTAGCGCGACGGCATGAGGAAGCAGTCGCCCCCCGCGTACATCCGCGAGGCGAGCTCCGCATCGTACCCGATGCGCACCGCGACCTCCCCCGGGTTGCGCGCGGCCGCCTCCATCCACGCTTCCTCGAGCGGCGCCTCGCCCGAGCCGAGGAGCGCGACCCGGCACCCGGCCTCCAGCAGGCCGGGCAGGCTCTCGAGGGCCAGGTCGAGCCCCTTCTGCCACGCGAGCCGCGTGACCATGGTCACGAGCGGACCCGGCCCCTCGTCGAGCCCCAGCTCGCGGCGCAGGGCCTCGCGACAGACGGTTTTGCCCTCGGGCTCGTCCGCCGAATACGGGCGCACCAGCGCGGGGTCCTTGGCCGGGTTCCACTGCTCGTAGTCGATGCCGTTGACCACGCCGTAGAGGTCGCCGCTGCGCTCCTCGAGCACCCCCTCGAGCCCGTTGCCGAACTCGGGCATTCGGATCTCGGTGGCATACGTGCGGCTGACCGAGGTGAGTGAGTCGGAGAAGACGAGGCCGCCCTTCAGGAAGTTGAGCTTGCCGTAGAACTCGATCCCGGCCGGAGTGAAGACGTCCCACCCGAGGCCGGTCAGAGGCATGTCGTGATGCCAGAAGACTCCCTGGAAGGCCAGGTTGTGGATGGTGAAGACGGTGGCGATGGAGGCGAGCGCCGGGTGATCACGGTAGAGCGTGCGGAGATAGACGGGCAGGAGCCCGGTCTGCCAGTCGTTGGCATGGACGATCTGCGGGCGCCACCCGTCGCGATCCATGCCGTCGAGCGCGATCAGCGCCTCGAGCGCGCCGCGACAGAAGAAGACGAAGCGCTCGCAGTTGTCCGGGTAGTCGTCGTCGCCGGTGCCGTAGAGCCCGTCGCGGTCGAAGTAGTGATCCTGCTGGAGGAAGTAGACGGGCACGCCGCCGCTCGTCTCGGTCCCGAGGAGCGCGCCGGGGACGAGCCGGTCGCCCACCGGCACCTCGAGGCGCGGGACGACCGTCCTGATGCCGGAGGCGTGGCGCTCCACGCCGCGGTAGCGCGGCATGAGGATGCGCACGTCGTGCCCCAGCGCGCGCAGCGCGCGCGGCAGCGCGGCCGCGACGTCGCCGAGCCCGCCTGTCTTGGCGAGGGGCGACACCTCGGAGGCCACCAGCAGCACGCGGAGACGCTGCGCCACGTTCTGTGCTCCTCAGGCGTCTTCTTCGAGGATCGGAAAGACCAGCTGCGAGATGTGCGAGGAGATGCGCTTCAGGTTCGTCAGCACGTCCAGGTGGATCTCGGAGGTCTCGAGCGATTCGGCGAGCCCCTGGCGCAGCCGCGCCAGGTGCGAGGTGCGGAGCTCGCGCTCGCGCTGGCGGATCATCGGGCGCTGGTCCAGCACCTCCTGCGCCAGCGACCGGTCGTTGGCGGCGAAGCCCGCGATGGCGCGCTCGAGGTTCTTCGAGATCATGCCGTGGAACTCCAGCAGCTCCGCCCAGCCCGCCTCCGAGAAGCGCCGACCCTGGTAGAGCTTCTTGCGGGCCAGCTCCATCAGGTTCTTGTCCACGATATCGCCGATGTTCTCGAGGTTGCCGATGAAGGAGATGAGCCCGATCTCTTTTCGTAACAGGTCGGGAGACATCGTCTCCTGCCCCAGGCGAGACAGGAAGAGCTTGATCTCGCGCTCGAGGTAGTCGAGCTGGTCGTCGCGCCGCTCCACGTCCTCGAGCAGCTCCTGGTTGTCCGTCTGGAGGACCGTCATCGCGTCGCGCAGCATGCCCTGGGCGACGTCGCCCATGCGCAGCGCCTCGCGCGTCGCCTGGCCGAGGGCGAGGGCCGGCTGGTCGAGATACCGGTCGTCGAGATAGCGCGTCTTGAAGGGATTGTCGGCCGGCGTCACGTCGTCCGGCACGAGCATCGTGATCACCCGGGCTGCCCACGGGGCGAAGGGCAGGAAGAGCGCGCTGATGGCCACGTTGAAGAGCGTGTGCGCGTTCGCGATCTGCCGCGCGGTATCGCCCCCCATGGCGGCCACCAGTGCCGCCAGCGGCTGGATGAACGGGAACACGAGGGCGACGCCGAGCAGCTTGAAGCCGATGTGCGCCACCGCGACGCGACGCGCGTCGGCGGAGGCGCGCAGACTCGCCGCCAGCGCCGTGGCACACGTGCCGATGTTGGCGCCCAGCACCACGGGGATGGCGCCGTCGAGCGGCAGCAGCCCCGGCTGCGCGAGCGAGAGCAGGAGGCCGATGGTCGCGACGGAGGAGGTCATGCCCGCGCTGAAGACCGCGCCCACGAGGAGCCCCAGGCCGGCATTGCCCGAGAGCGCCACCAGGACCTGGCGCGCGAGTCCGCTGTCGGCCACCGGGGCCATCGCCTCGGACATGACACGCATGCCGAGGAAGACCAGGCCGAAGCCGAGCACCGCCTGCCCGAGATTCTTGACGAGTCCGCGCCGGCCGAAGAAGGTGAGCGCGAAGCCGAGGCCGACCATGAGCAGCGCCAGATCCTGGACCTTGAAGGCGAGGAGCTGCACGGTGAACGTCGTCCCGATGTCGGCGCCCAGGATCACCCCGAGGGACTGCCGGAAGGTGACGAGGCCTGCCGACACGAAGCCGATCAGCATGAGGGTGGTCGCCGAGGAGGACTGGATGAGCGCCGTCGCGAGTGCGCCCGAGAGGACGGCAGCGAGCCGCGTGCGCGTCATGCTCGTGAGCAGGTGCCTCAGGTGACCGCCGGCCGCGCGCTGCAGTCCTTCGCCGCAGAGCTGCATGCCGTACAAGAGCAGGGCCAGGCCTCCGAACAGTGCCAGCAGCACCATGGCTAGCCGCCGAGCCTCGAGGGCGACAGCGGCGAACCGGCGCCGAGGCCGGCCAAGTGCCGCGTGCTGTTGACGGTGCGCACGCGCGGCGGGACGATCTCCGTGATCGAGCCGTTCGACAGCGTCAAGCGCCAGATGGATGACAGCGGCAGCCCCAGGCAGTGGGCCAGGTACGCGCTGATGACGCCGCCGTGGCACACGACCAGCACGTCCTGGCCGTTCGGGTGGGCGGCCGCGATGTCCGCCATCGCGCGCACCACCCGCACCTGCACGGCCGCCAAGGGCTCGCCGCCCGGAGGCAGGCAGCCGACGGGGTCGCGCACCCACTGCGCGTATGGGTCGCCCGGGAGGGCGCGGACCTCCTCCACCGTGAGCCCCTCCCAGTCTCCGAGCGAGAGCTCGCGGAGGTCGTGCACGGCCGTCAGCGGCAGGCCGAGTCCGGCGGCGGCGATCTCGGCCGTCCGCCGCGCGCGCTCGAGAGGGCTCGTGTAGACCGCGGAGACGCGGCGGTGGCGGAGGGCCTGCCCGAGCGCCTCGGCCTGGCGAGCGCCAAGCTCGGAGAGCGGCACGTCCTGCGTGCCCTGGAAGCGGCGCACGGCATTGGACAACGATTGCCCGTGACGCGCGAGGAGGAGGCTCTTCATCGTCAGCGCCCCTCCACGGCGCGCTCTGCCACGGCGCGCGCCGCCTTGAGGCGCGCGACTGTGTCCGCCTTCCCCACGAGGGCTGCCACCTGGAAGACCGGCGGGCTCGCCGCCTTGCCGGTCAGCGCGATCCGCGTGAGCTGGGCGAGGTCTACGAGCTTGAGTCCCATCTCCGCGGCAAGACCCCGGTACAGGCCCTCGAGGCTCTCAGGGTCGAACGCCTCCTGGGCCTCGATGCGCTTGATCAGCACGTTGTACCGCGGCGGCGCCTCGGGCCCCCAGAACTTGGACGTCGCCTGGCGATCGTACGTTGCGGGCGGCTCGAAGTAGAAGGCCGCCTGCTCGGCCATCTCGACGAGGGTGCGGGCGCGCTCCTTGAGGCTCGCCGCGATTCTCGCCAGGCGCGCCCGGTCGGCCGCGGCGGCGGAGGGCCCCACGACCCGCGCCAGGAACGGCACCAGGGCCGCGGCGAGGCGCTCGGGCGCGGCCGACTGGATCCACTGGTGGGAGACCCACAGGAGCTTCTCCCTGTCGAAGACCGCGCCCGCCTTGCCCACGTGCTCCAGGGAGAAGTGCTCGACGATCTCTTCGCGCGACAGGATTTCCTGGTCGCCGTGGGACCAGCCGAGCCTCGCCAGGTAATTGACGAGGGCCTCCGGCAGAATTCCCTGGTCCCGGAACTCCTCGACGGTGGTGGCGCCGTGACGCTTGGACATCTTGCTCCGGTCGGGCGCCAGGATCATCGGGATGTGGGCGAAGATCGGCGTCACGTAACCCAGCGCCGCATAGCACGCGATCTGCTTGGGCGTGTTGCTCAGGTGATCGTTGCCGCGGATAACGTGGGTGATCTTCATGGTGACGTCGTCCACCACCACGCAGAAGTTGTACGTCGGCGTCCCGTCGGTGCGCACGAGGATCCAGTCGTCGAGCGTGTCGTTGTCGAAGCTGACCACGCCGAGAATCGTGTCCTCGACCACCGTCTGGCCGCCCTGCGGCATCCTGAGACGGAGCGCGTGCGGCTCGGACTCCGGGACGTTGGCCTCGCGGCACGTGCCTGGGTACCGGAACTGCTCCTTCCGGGCACGGGCAGCCTCGCGAAGCGCGTCGAGGGTTTCCGGCGTGCAGCGGCACCGGTACGCGCGCCCCTCGGCCACCAGACGCTCGGCGTGCGCCCGGTAGATGTCGAAGCGCTCGGTCTGCCGATAGCCGGGTGCCGGAGGGCCCTCGTCCCAGTCGAGGCCGAGCCAGCGAAGGACGTCGAGGATCTGCTCGATGTGCTCGTCGGTCGAGCGCGAGCGGTCCGTGTCCTCGATGCGCAGGATGAAGACGCCCTTGTGGTGCCGCGCGAAGGCCCAGTTGAAGAGCGCGGTGCGGGCGCCGCCCACGTGGAAGGAGCCCGTGGGGCTGGGAGCAAATCGGACTCTGACCGTGTCCGGCATGGACATTCATTCTACCCCGCCCGGGTGGGCGTGCGATCGCATCTAGAAGCGCACGCGCCGCATGACGGCCCGCGGAAGCATCCGGATGGCGAGCATGATGACGCGCCAGATCGGCGGGGCGTAGACCACCGGTGCCCCTCGGTCGATCGCGCGCAGCACGCGGGAGGCGACCGCTTCGGGCTCGCCCGCGAAGGGCGGGACGGGAAGACCCGCCGTCATCGCCGTCTTGACGAAGCCCGGCCGCACGCAGACGACGCGCACGCCGCGGTCAGCGTACGCGAGGTGGAGTCCCTCGAGGAAGGCCGAGAGTCCTGCCTTGGACGCGCCGTAGAGGTAGTTGCTCCGCCGCGCCCTGTCACCGGCCACCGAGCTGAAGGCGCAGATGGTGCCGCCACCGCGCCGGGCCAGGCGCTCGGCAACCTGCTGGCACAACACCGCCGTCGCCGTGAAGTTGAGGTCCAGGAGGCGCTCGAGCCGCGCCGGATCACGCTCGAGCGCCTCCTGCGGCGCGAAGTCGCCCGCCGTCACGACGAGCGCGTCGAAGCCGCCGAGGGCGCGATCGGCCGCCTCGAGCGCCGCGGCGAATCCCGCGGGCTCGGCCAGGTCGAAGCGCTCGGTGGCCAGAGGTCCCCGCGCGCCGCGGGCCAGGAAGTCGCGGGCCGAGATCTCGAGCTCATCCACGTCTCGCCCGAGGAGGCAGAGCGCGTCGCCGCGCTCGGCCATGAGCCGGGCGAGTGCTCGCCCCATGCCCCGCGTGGCCCCGACCACCACCGCCTTCACGGCGTGTCTCCGAGCACCCGTACCGACTGGGCCGAGCGGAAGCGGTGCTCGGGATCCCACTTCTCGCGGATCCGCCGCCACTCGGAGAGACGCGGCACCATGAGCGCGAAGTCCTCGGCGCGGGTGACGGCGTCCTTGGCGAGGTAGACACGGCCCCCGGCCGCGATCACCGTCGCGTTCAGCTCGTGGACGAGGGCCTCGGTGCGCGGCCCCCGGTACGGAAGGTCGAGAGCCAGCGTCGTCCCCTCGAGGGGGAAGGACAGGTAGGCATCGGACTCCGGCCCGCAGTCCTTGATGACCGCGAGAAAGGAGGCCGCTCTCGAGGCGGCGAGGCGCTTCAGCAGCTCCGCGACGGCGGGCGCGCCGGCCGCGCGCGGCACCACGCACTGATACTGGAGAAAGCCGCGCCGGCCGTAGAGGCGATTCCAGCTGCCGATCGCGTCGAGCGGATAAAAGAAGGCGTGATACGGCACGGGCCGACTCGTGCCCCGGGCCCGCCACCCGTATTTCCTGTAGTACGCAGCGTTGAAGGCGCGCATCAGGACCGGGCTCAACAGCCACTCGGGGGCGTCCAGCGGTACCCGGATGCGGCGCGGATCGGGCGGCGGCCCGGCGGGCGCCTCGGCCCGGGAGGCGTGACGGCCCCGGATCAGGATTCCCCGCCCCAGGGCAGCGCCCCGCGCGAGGCAGTCGATCCAGCCGACGGTATAGGGCCAGTCCTTTGCCGCATCACGCAGCCCGTCGAGCATGGCCCCGAGCCCCGGCACCGGCTCGGCCTCCGGGACCGTCCACGCGCTCTCCACCGGCTGCAGCCGGAGCGTCACCTCGGTGATGAGCCCGGTCAGCCCCATCCCGCCCACCGTGGCGAGGAAGAGCTCGCGCTCGCGCGTGGGGCCGCACTCGACCATGCTGCCGTCGGCGACCTGGAGTACCAGGCGATCGACGAAAGCGCCGAAGGAGCCGTCGCGGTGATGGTTCTTGCCGTGCACGTCGCAGGCGACACAGCCGCCGACGGTGACGAACCGCGTCCCCGGCGTGACCGGCGGAAACCACCCACGGGGCAGGAAGACGCGCAGGATCTCGGCGAGCGAGAGCCCCGCCTCGCAGGTGAGCGTGCCCCGTTCGCAGTCGAAGGCCAGCACGCGGTCGGCCCGCGCCGTCTCGAGGACGAGCGCGCCGCGAGTGGCCGGCACCGCCGCATCGCCATAGGATCGCCCGAGCCCCCGCGGCAGGACTGGCCGTCCGCCCGCCGGCAGAAGGAGCCGCTCCGGCCGCGAGACGGCTCCTTGCTCGACGGGGCGACGCCCCCAGCCCGCGACGGGCTCGAGACTCGAGCCGGTCACGTTCAGGAAGTCCATCGGGAGCCGTAGATGATGACGAGCGTCGCCAGCATCCACAGGACGACGTCCAGCAGCAGCCCCCGGTCCGTGACCAGGAGGTCCGAGGGGTTGCCGCCCAGGTCGCGCCGGTACAGAAGATAGAGGTAGCGGAAGATGCCGTAGAGCACGAACGGCAGGGTCAGCGGCAAGAGGCGCGTATGGAACTTGGCCACGGTCTCGGGCGACATGGTGTAGAGCGCGTAGGTCGTCAATGTGGAGGCCGTGACGACGGAGATCATCTGGTCGAGGAAGCCCTCGCTGTAGTCGGCCAGGATCGGCCGGTGGGCGGCGGCGGCGCCGGTGAGCGACCGGTACTCGTGCCGGCGCTTGCCGAGGCTCAGGAAGAGGGCGAGCAGGATGGTGCAGATGAGCAGCCATCCCGAGATCTCGGCGTCCACGGCCACGGCGCCCGCCACGGCGCGCAGGACGAAGCCCGTGGCCACCGTCAGCACGTCGACGATGACGACGTGCTTGAGCCACACGGAATAGGACGTGAGGAGAGCGCCGTAGCCGAGCGCCACGAACCCGAAGGGCGGCGACAGTATGAAAGCGGCGGCCAGGCACCCGGCCAGCAGCACGACGCCGAATCCGACCGCCGCGCCGATCGGCAAGGCGCCTGACGCGACGGGGCGCAGGCGCTTGGACGGATGGAGGCGGTCCTTCTCGGCGTCCGCGACGTCGTTGAAGAGGTAGATGGCCCCGCTGAGGCCGCAGAAGATGGCAAAGGCCGCGAGCGCAGACCAGATCCGAGGGGTGAGCAGCTGTTGGGAGAAGATGACCCCCGCGAGAACGAACAGGTTCTTGACCCACTGGCGGGGGCGGAGCGAGACGAAGAGGGCCAGGGACAGGCGCACGCCCGCGCCCCCTACAACCGGATCACATGCGGCTGGGCGCCCAACGGGCCGGTCAGGTTGCGGGTGTCGATGATGAGGCGGGCCTCGCGGCAGAGCCGGGCCGGATCGAACTCGCGGTGGGCCGTGAGCACCGCGACGAGATCGTAGGACGCGAGGTCGGCGGCCGCCCAGTCCACGCCGGTGAGTCGCCGGTTGCCCACCGCGAGCACGGGCACGTGGGGATCGGTGTAGTCCACGCGCGCGCCGCGCAACAGGAGCGCATCGATGATCTCGACGGCGGGCGAGTCCCGCACGTCCCCCACCCCAGGCTTGTAGGCGACCCCGAGGGCCAAGATACGCGAGCCCTTCAAGGGCTTGCCCTGGTCGTTGAGAGCGTCGGCCGCCAGCTGCACGGTGTAGGCGGGCATGCCGCCGTTGATCTCGTCCGCGAAGGCGATAAAGCGCGCCTCGTAGCCCAGCATGCGCGCGCGCCACGAGAGATAGTACGGGTCGCTCGGCAGGCAATGGCCGCCGATGCCCGGCCCCGGGTAGAACGGCATGAATCCGAAGGGCTTGGTCGCGGCCGCGTCGATGATCTCCCACACGGACAGTCCCAGCCGCCGGCACATGATGGCGAGCTCGTTGACGAGCGCGATGTTGACGCTGCGGAAGATATTCTCGAAGAGCTTGACCATCTCCGCCGCCTGAGGCGACGAGACGGGCACCACGCGCTCGACGATCTGACCGTAGAGCGCGCAGGCGAGCTCGCGGCAGGCCGGCGTCACGCCGCCCACGATCTTGGGGATGTTGGCGAGTGCATAGGTGCGGTTGCCCGGATCGATGCGCTCTGGAGAGAAGGCGAGGAAGAGCTGCGTCCCCACGGCGAGGCCGGAGGCGGCGAAGCGGGGCAGCAGCACCTCCTCTGTCGTGCCGGGGTAGGTGGTCGACTCGAGGACGACGAGCTGGCCGGGGCGGAGGATCCGGGCCACCTCGTCGGCCGCCGCCACGATGTGCGAGATGTCCGGCTCCTTGGATTTGCCGAGGGGAGTCGGTACGCAGATGATGATGGCGTCGGTCCCCCCGAGGGCCCCCACGCCTTCGGCGACCGTCAGCCTCCCCGTCCTGACGAGCGGCGCCAGCTCGTCGCTCGGGACGTCCTCGATCGGGCTCTGGCCGCGCCCGATCAGTGCCGCGCGCTCCGCGTCGGCGTCCACCCCGATCACGGGCATGCCCGCCTTGGCGAAAGCTACGGCCAGAGGAAGCCCGACGTAGCCGAGCCCGATGACGCCGACCGTCGCGTCGCGCCGCTCGAGCCGCTGTTTGAGATCCTCCGCGACACCGCCCGGGCCTCCGTTCCCGCGGCCGCCTCCGCTACCACCCGACTCCACCACCATCATGCGAGCCTCTTGATGGCGGTCCGCACCGCATCGGCCACGCTCCGGACCTCCTCGTCGAGAAGCTCCGGAAAGCACGGCAGCGACAGGACCTCGGCGGCCGCGCGCGCGGCATTGGGAAACGCACGATCGACGTCGGGCACGGCGAATATGGGCTGGGCGGGAACCGGGATCGGGTAGTGCACGGCGGTGCCGACACCGGCGTCGGCGAGCGCGCCCACGAGGGCGTCGCGCTTCGGAGTGCGAACCGTGAACTGGTGATAGACGTGGTGTGCCGGCGCCCGCTCCTCGGCCAGCACCAGCGGCGTGCCCTGCAGGAGCTCCCGGTAGCGCGCGACGATCTCCCGGCGTCGGTCGTTCCATACCGGCAGGTGCCGGAGCTTCACGCGCAGGAGGGCCGCCTGAAGCTCGTCGAGCCGGCTCGAATAGCCGAGCTCGATGTGCTCGTACTTCCGCGGCGAGCCGTGATCGCGCAGCCGCCGGACCGTCTGGGCGACGTCGTCGCGGGCCGTCAGCACCATGCCGCCGTCGCCGCAGGCACCCAGGTTCTTGGTCGGGTAGAAGGAGAGGCAGGCGACATCGCCCCACGCTCCGGCCGGCCGGCCGGCATAGGCGGCGCCCACCGCCTGTGCCGCGTCCTCGATGACGGCGAGCCCGCGCGCGCGGGCGAGGTCGGTGATGGCGTCCATGGCGGCGGGCTGCCCGTAGAGGTGCACCGCCACGATGGCGCGCGTCCGGGGCGTCACGGCCCGTGCCACCAGCGCGGGCTCGAGGTTGTAGGTAACGGGGTCGATGTCGACGAAAACGGGCGTGGCGTGCACCATCACGACGGCGCTGCCCGACGCGACGAACGAGAACGACGGCGTGATCACCTCGTCGCCGGGCTTGACTCCCACCGCCTTCAGCGCGAGCACGAGCGCGTCGGTGCCCGAGTTGACGCCGATGCCGTGACGGGTGCCGCAGAGCGCGGCCAGCTCCGCCTCGAGCGCCGCCACCTCGGGTCCGAGGATGAACCGGCAGGAGGTCAGCACCCGCTCGGCGGCCGCGACCAGCTCGGCCCGGAGCGCGCCGTGCTGGCGCGCGAGATCGATTTGCGGGATCAGAAGCCCGACCCCCTGGCCCCGGTGCTCGCCTGGCCGACGCCCAGGAGGTTGAGCGAGAACCGGAACTCGCTGTCCTGGCCGTAGCGGTAGATGTACTCGGTCTTGATCGCCCAGCAATCGAAGTGGATGTCGAGTCCCCCGCGGGCCTCCGTCGCCCGGCCGCTGGTCACATCCCAGGCAGTGCTCGCATTCGCGTCCACGAACCGCGACAGCCGCGCCGTGGCGCCGGCCTGCAGGAAGCGGAAGCCCTGCTGCTCGTTGAAGCGCGGACCCAGGCTCGCCGAGAAGTCGCGGAAGATGGCGCTGATCTCCGCGTTGGCGTCCCGGAGCCCCAGGTTGTAGACATTGTACCGGGCATCCGTGCGGAAGCGGAGGTGGTCGTTCGGTTGGACCATGACCTCACCCACCAGGTCCTTGAAGGGCTCCGAGACCGGCAGGAAGTTGTAGGTCTGGCTCAGCGTCAGCCGCGCCAGCTCCCAGCGGACCGGCTGCTCGTTGGGCCCGGAGGTGGTCCGCGCGTTGAGATGGTTCGTCAGCTGGTACGTCACCTCGTTGGCCTTGTTGACGGAATCGATGCCCGTCCGCGCCTCGTAGCCCGGGTCGATGCGGGTGGTCGGGCCTCCGCCCGGCTCCCACTGGGGATTGGCCTTCTGGTTGATGCCGCGGATCTCGATGAAGTTGGCGCGCGGCTCGATCACGTGCTGGAGTGCGGCGATGCTGCCCCCGCCCTCGAGCGTATAGACACGCGCGGCCCGTGTCTCGAGGAGCACGCCACCCTCCACCTGCTGCCGGAGCCGG